>Ga0208204_100015_pt1 | contig 179519 bp, 161 predicted proteins | sample DeeseametaMP2252_FD_184173 | JGI IMG/M metagenome (GOLD analysis project Ga0208204, IMG submission 184173) | Marine microbial communities from the Deep Pacific Ocean - MP2252 (SPAdes) | ecosystem: Environmental > Aquatic > Marine > Oceanic | place: West of El Salvador, Pacific Ocean | collected...
GTTAATGGTGGAAATGGACTTTGTGAGTTAAGTGACTTATGTGGAGCAACAGGAGCATTAACTGTAGAATTTACAGCGACTGATTCTTGTGGTAACGAGTCTAAAACTACTGCAACTTTTACAGTAGAAGATACTATAGCACCAACTATTACTGATGCTATGGATGTAACTGTAGAATGTGCTGCTGGTGAAGGCGAAGGTCAGGTTTCTCCTCAAGCTTGGATTAATGAGTTCCATTATGATAATGATGGTGCTGACACAGGTGAATTTGTTGAGGTAGTAGCTAATTATGATGCTAGTGCGTTAACAGTTGAACTTTATAATGGAAGTAACGGACAATCATATGGTACACTTGCTTTAACATTAGCAGGTACTAATGGAAGTTATAACATTTATACAGCTAGTGGAGCATCTCTTCAAAATGGTGCACCAGATGGTGTGGCATTAGTAAGTGGAAGTTCTGTAATTCAGTTCTTAAGTTATGAAGGAAGTTTCGCAGCAACTAACGGACCTGCAAATGGAATGAACTCAACTGACATAGGTATCTCTGAACCAGGTAATACTCCTGTTGGTCAGTCATTACAATTAATTGGTAGTGGTGATGCTTATGCAGACTTTACATGGAGCGGACCATTAACAAATACGTCAGGAGCAGCTAATACAGGTCAAACATTAGAAGCACCTGCTAATAATGGTGCAATGACTGTTGAAGAATGGTTAGCAAACAATGGTGGAGCTACAGCTTCAGACGATTGTTCAGATGTGACTTGGTCAAATAACTATACAGGCTTATCAGATGGATGTGGTAACACAGGATCTGCAACTGTAGAGTTTACCGCAACAGATGCTTGTGGAAATGAGTCTAAGACTACTGCTACATTTACAATAGTAGATACTACAGATCCAGAAATTACTCCAGCAGAAGATATGACTGTTGAGTGTGATGGTGAAGGTAATGTTGCACAATTACAAGCATGGTTAGATAATCATGGTGGAGCTACAGCTTCAGATACTTGTGGAGATGTAACTTGGTCAAATAACTTTGATGGATTATCAGACTTATGTGGTGCTACAGGTGCTGCTACAGTAGAGTTTACTGCTACTGATGAGTGTGGAAACGAGTCAAAAGTGACTGCTACATTTACAATAGAAGATACTGTTGACCCAGAAATAACTCCAGCGTCAGATATGACTGTTGAGTGTGATGGTGAAGGTAATGTTGCACAATTACAAGCATGGTTAGATAATCATGGTGGAGCTACAGCTTCAGATGATTGTTCTGATGTTACATGGTCTAATAACTTTGTAAGTTTATCAGATGAGTGTGGAGCAACAGGTTCAGCAACAGTTGAATTTACAGCAACAGACGATTGTGGTAATCATTCTAAAGTTACAGCAACATTTACAATTGAAGATACTACGTTACCAGTATTGGTAGGTACAATTCCTCAAGGTCAGTCTAATGTTAATGCTTGTTTTGCAAATATGCCAGCAGGTCCAACAATAGAAGAAATGGCTGCATTGTATGATGATGGTTGTGGTAATGTTGTTGTTACTAAAGTTTCAACACCATTAGGAAACGATTGTAGTTGGGCAGTATTACACAGATACGAGATATCTGATGAGTGTGGTAATATGCTACCTCCAGTGAAAATTTACTATAATGGTTCAGATAAAACTGCTCCTACATTAGTAGAAGGAGCTGTAGTACCTCAAGGTCAATTAGGTATGGAAGCTTGTTATAACGAAATTCCAAATGCTCCTAAAACTGAGGATATTGCATTATTATATACTGATAATTGTGGTGGACCAGTAATTGTAACAGGTACTAGCAATATTACAGGTAATGATTGTGCATGGGAAGCTGTTTATACTTTCACTATTAAAGATTCTTGTAATAACTATGCACCTAACTTAGTAGTTACATATTCTGGTGGAGATACAACACCTCCAGCATTAGTTGGAACAATCCCAATGGGTCAAAACAGTTTAGACTTATGTCTATCTGCAGCACCAGCAGGACCAACTGAAGCTGAAATAGCAGCATTATATACTGATAACTGTGGAGATGTACTAGTTACTAAAACTCCTCAAGTATATGGTGATGACTGTAGCTGGATTAAACTATATGTTTACCAAATTATGGATGGTTGTGGTAACTATGCTGATGAAGTTAAAGTTTACTATAACGGAGGCGATGCTTCTGGACCTGAGTTTAACTTAGAATGTCAATTTGACGAGCTATTGATTAGTGGATGCTCTGCAACTGCAGATATATCATTAAACATTGGTGATGTGATTGATCCATTAACAAGTTGGACTGTATCTGGAACGCAGATAGAACCATTAGGATCTTGTGTATCTGATAATTGTACTGCAACTGAAGATATTATCTTAACGGTTGTTGACAAAATGGTAGATAATAGTGATGCTTGTGAAGCCTACTTATCTATAACTTTTGAAGCTACAGATGCTTGTGGTAATAAATCACCAGAGTTGTTTACATGTACTTATGTTGTACGTGATACAGAAGCTCCAGTGCTTAGCTGTCCAGAAGATCAAGATTTCGGATTTAATCCACAACTTGATGCTGAAGGATTACCTAATGGTTTAGCTGATAAAGCAAACTTTACAGACAACTGTATAGATGATGGAATGACATTGACTTATACTGATGACTTATCATCAACTCCAGGTCAAAGTGAAGATTGTAACGAGGTTACAGACCATACTCTTGTTAGAACATTTACTCAAGAAGATGCTTGCGGAAATGTAGGGGAATGTTCAGTTACCTATACTTGGAGTACAGGTGATGTTGATGTAGAATTATTCTGTGGTGATGTTATTACAGGAAATACTACTACAGGAGAAGTTAATAACATTAGTTGTGATACTTCATTAAACACTGCTAAAGGACTTTGGTATACTATAATGGGTACTGGAGGCGACATAACAGTTAGTACTTGTAGTGCAAACACTACTTACGATACTAAACTTGGTGTCTTTACAGATTGTGGCGAAGTATGTGTAACAGGTAATGATGATGCTGGCGCAACAGTTGGTTGTAATCATTCATACTTGCATTCTACATCTACATTTGCTTCAGTAGAGGGAGTAGAGTATAGAATCTACGTAACTGGTTGGAGTTCAAACGCTGGTACTTTTGAATTATCAGTAGATTGTGCTTGTCCAAATGATTATCCAGAAATTAGTTGTGGTGATGTTGTAAGTGGTAACACAACAACAGGAGCAGTAAACAACATTAGTTGTAATACTTCTTTAAACACTGCTAAAGGATTATGGTATACATTAATTGGTACTGGAGACCCAGTAACAGTTAGTACATGTAGTGCTAATACACTATATGATACGAAACTTGGAGTCTTTACAGATTGTGGTGAAGTTTGTATAACTGGTAATGACGATGCTGGTGCGACAGTTGGTTGTACTCATTCGTACTACCATTCTACATCTACGTTTAATACTGTAGCAGGGCAAGAATACCAAATTTACGTGACTGGATGGAGTGCAAACGCTGGTGCATTTAACCTATCGGTTAATTGTAATGGTGCTCCAGCTCCAGAGGCTAAAATGGCTGATGAGAAAGCTGAGTTAGACTTTACAGCTTATCCTGTACCATTTGACAATGAGGTATTTATATCTTATACATTTGAATTTGAAACTAACGTAGTTATTGAATTGTATGACACTAAAGGATTATTAATCTTAAGTGCAGAAAACAATAATTACAAAGCAGGATCTAAAGGTAAAACTAGATTTGACCTTTCTAGAACTGCTAATCAAATGTTCTATGTTAAGTTAACTACCAGTCAAGGTACTGTTACTAAGAAAATAGTTTCTTCTTCACCAAATAGAAGACACTAATTGTATAACCTTTAAAAATGAAAAGGCTGCTATGAAAATAGCAGCCTTTTTTTATTTAAATTTTTTAAGTTTTTTTTATAACTAAATTATCTGTGATATAAAATTATAAGGATAAATCTAAAACTGATTTTGCCCAAGTAATAGCATCTTCTAAAACATCAAATACTTCCATAGGTTTATTTAAAAAAAGCTTTTCAATTTCAGCATTGCTTTTTGCGGTATAATCTTTTGACACTACAGCAAAACCAACTAAAGTTTTTAATTTAGAAATGTCAAAATATACAGAAGGATCTACTGAGTAAGAATTAACACGATTAGTTATATATACAAATTTAGAAGTTCCATAAAATTCTACAGCAGTTTTTGTAATAATACTGCTTTTATCAAAAGTTACAATTTCTCCTTCATTTATGTAACTAATAACATAGCCATCAAAAAAATGTAAAGTGCAGAAATCTAATTCTATTCTCATTTCGGGATTAAATAAGCCTGCGAAATTAGTATAAAATTTGTATTTATAATATTGAAATATAGAAAATTAAACAAGAATTAATTTTGACCAAGCAATAGCCTCTTCTAATGTATTAAAAACTTCAAAAGCTTTATTTAAAAATAATTTTTCAACCTCTACATTACTCTTTGCCTTAAAATCTTTTGACACTACAGCAAAACCAACTAGGTTTTCAATTTTTGAAGTTTCAAAATATATGGCAGTATCTACTGAATATGAGTTTAATCGGTGAGTGATATAGACAAAGTTCTTTTTGACAAAATATGTTTCAGCAATGTTTATTAATATTTGATTATGCCTAGGTAATATGGTTTCGCCTTCATTTATTATAACAATCATATAATTATCATAAATATGAACTTCACAAAAATCATATTTTAACCTATCTGTCATATCTAAAGTTACTAATTTGTTACAAGAAAACAAAAAGCTCCTTTAAATTAAGGAGCCTTTAATATGTTAGTTTAGAGATTAATAATTAAGATTCTGTATGCTTTTCAGATTTTTCAATCTTAATAGTCAGTTCATTTGTTTTGCTATCAAGATCCATAATTATTTTATCTCCTTCATGAATTTGAGAAGTTACAATTTCTTCTGCTAGTGCATCTTCTATATATTTTTGAATTGCTCTTTTTAATGGTCTTGCTCCATATTCTTTATCAAAACCTTTATCAGCAATATAATCTTTAGCCTTAGTACTTAACTTAAGTTCATAACCTAAATCCTTAATACGGTCAATAAGCTTAATTAACTCAATATCAATAATTTTATTAATATCCTCTTTTTCAAGAGCATTAAATACCATAACATCATCAATTCTGTTTAAAAACTCTGGTGCAAATGCTTTTTTAAGAGCATTTTCTATAATACTTCTAGAATTATCATCAGCTTGAGCAGATTTAGCAGCAGTGCCAAAACCTACACCTTGTCCGAAATCTTTCAGTTTACGAGCTCCAATATTAGAAGTCATTATAATAATTGTATTTCTAAAATCTATTTTTCGTCCAAGACTATCTGTTAAAAAACCATCATCTAATACTTGTAATAACATATTAAATACATCTGGATGTGCTTTTTCAATTTCATCTAATAATAAAACAGCGTAAGGTTTGCGTCTTATCTTTTCAGTTAGCTGACCACCTTCTTCATAACCTACGTATCCAGGAGGAGCACCAACTAATCTTGAGATTGCAAATTTCTCCATGTACTCGCTCATGTCAATTCTAACTAATGCATCATCACTATCAAATAATTCGCGAGCTAATACTTTGGCTAATTGTGTTTTACCTACTCCTGTTTGGCCTAAAAATATAAATGACCCAATTGGCTTGTTAGGATCTTTAAGTCCAGCACGATTGCGCTGAATAGCTTTTACGACCTTTGCAACTGCCTCATCTTGCCCAATTACTTTTCCTTTTATAAGTTCTGGCAATTTTGCAAGTTTATTACTTTCGGTTTGAGCAATTTTATTTACAGGAATACCTGTCATCATTGAAACTACATCTGCAACATTATCTTCACTTACAATTTCCTTATGAAGTTTTGTTTCTTCTTCCCATTTTTCTTGAGCTATAGCTAGTTCCTTTTCAAGACGCTTTTCATCATCTCTTAATTTAGCTGCTTCTTCATACTTTTGCTTTTTAACAACCGTATTTTTAGTTTCCTTTACAGCTTCTAATTGCTTTTCTAATTCTAGAATTTGCTTAGGTACATCTATGTTAGTTATATGAACGCGAGAACCCGCTTCATCTAAAGCATCAATAGCTTTGTCTGGTAAGAAACGCTCAGTCATATATCTGTTGGTTAATTTTACACAAGCTTCTATAGCTTCATCAGTATACTCAACATTATGATGTTCTTCGTATTTTCCTTTAATATTATTTAATATTTGAATTGTTTCTTCAACAGTAGTTGGTTCAACAATTACCTTTTGAAAACGACGCTCTAAGGCTCCATCTTTTTCGATATATTGTCTATACTCATCTAGTGTTGTAGCACCAATACATTGTATTTCGCCTCTTGCTAATGCTGGTTTAAACATATTAGAAGCATCTAAACTTCCTGTTGCTCCGCCTGCGCCAACTATGGTATGAATTTCATCAATAAAGAGAATAATATCGTCATTCTTTTCCAATTCATTCATTACAGCTTTCATACGTTCTTCAAACTGTCCACGATATTTTGTGCCAGCAACTAAACTCGCTAAATCTAAAGTTACAACACGTTTGTTAAATAAAATACGTGAGACTTTTCGTTTTACAATACGTAAAGCTAAACCTTCAGCAATTGCAGATTTACCAACACCTGGTTCTCCAATTAATAGTGGGTTATTCTTTTTACGTCTACTCAAAATTTGAGACACACGTTGTATTTCTTTTTCACGACCTACTACAGGATCTAGTTTTCCTTCTTCAGCCATTACAGTTAAATCTCTTCCAAAATTATCTAAAACTGGTGTTTTAGATTTTTTAGTAGATTTTGAGGCAGATTGACTAAAAGGATTTTGTTTTGAATCGTCTTCATCATTAGTATCGTCATCAGAAAATGACTCAGCTTTCGGCGATTCTATATAATCATCATCACTTGTTATCATAAATTTAAATTGTTCTTTTACGTTATCATAATCCACTTTAAGTTTATTCAACAACTTAGTTGTAGGATCATTTTCATTTCTTAAGATACACAATAATAAATGTGCAGTATTTATTGACGTGCTTTGAAAAAGCTTAGCTTCTAAAAAAGTAGTTTTTAAAGCACGTTCAGCTTGCCTAGTAAGATGTAGGTTCTTTTTTTCGTTAGAAGTAGCCGATAAAGTTGGGTTAGCAGGACTAAGAATTTCAACTTTACGTCTTAAATGATTAAGATCTACTTCTAAAGCACTTAAAATATCAATTGCTTTTCCACTTCCATCACGAAGTAAGCCAAGCATTAAATGTTCGGTGCCTATAAAGTCATGACCTAAACGTAGTGCTTCTTCTTTGCTATACGCTATAACGTCTTTAACTCTTGGGGAAAAATTATCATCCATAGTAAATTCCTTTCTGCATTAAAAATAATAAAAACAAGTGTATAAAGACAAAAACTATACCTTAAATGTTTTATAATCGCTAATAGACTAAAAAAACTTCTAAAAATCAAAACATTTAACAGCATACTTATTAAACAAATTCTTTCAAATATTGTTAATAAAAAATTTCAAAAAAGAGTAGTTAAAGTCTTTCATCCACTATCAAAATACTTATCTTAGCACGATTTGAAAACCTACAAAAATCTAATTAAAATTATATATGGCAGAAGGAGAAAAACTTATTCCAATTAACATTGAAGATGAAATGAAATCGGCTTACATTGATTATTCAATGTCAGTCATTGTGTCACGTGCCTTACCAGATGTAAGAGATGGTTTAAAACCAGTACACAGACGTGTATTATTTGGTATGCATGAGTTAGGTGTTAGGTCTAATACCGCACACAAAAAGTCAGCAAGAATTGTTGGTGAAGTTTTAGGTAAGTATCATCCTCATGGTGATACTTCAGTTTATGATACAATGGTACGTATGGCTCAAGAGTGGAGTTTACGTTATATGTTAGTAGATGGACAAGGAAACTTTGGTTCGATAGATGGAGATAGTCCAGCAGCAATGCGTTATACAGAAGCTCGTATGCGTAAAATATCTGAAGACATGTTGGCAGATATTGATAAAGAAACTGTAGATCATAAATTAAATTTTGATGATACTTTACAAGAACCAACAGTATTACCAACAAGAATCCCTGGGCTTTTAGTCAATGGAGCATCTGGTATTGCAGTAGGTATGGCTACAAATATGCCTCCTCATAACCTAAGTGAAGTTGTTGATGGTATTATAGCTTATATTGAAAATAGCGATATAGAAATTGATGAGCTAATTACCCACGTTAAAGCACCAGATTTTCCAACTGGAGGAACTATTTATGGTTACGATGGTGTTAGAGAAGCGTTTAAAACAGGACGTGGTCGTATAGTTATAAGAGGAAAAGCTGTTATTGAAGAAGTTGATGGTAAAGAATCTATAATTGTTACTGAAATTCCTTATCAAGTTAACAAAGCAGATATGATTAAAAAGACTGCTGACTTGGTAAATGAGAAGAAAATTGAAGGCATTTCTACCATTAGAGATGAGTCTGATAGAAATGGTATGCGAGTTGTTTATGTTTTAAAGCGTGATGCCATTCCAAATATCGTTTTAAATACCTTATATAAGTATACCGCTTTACAGTCTTCATTTAGTGTTAACAATATTGCTTTAGTGAAGGGTAGACCTCAACTATTGAACCTTAAGGAAATGATTCATCATTTTGTTGAGCATAGACATGAGGTGGTTACACGTAGAACTGTTTATGAGTTGCGAAAAGCTGAAGAACGTGCTCATATTTTAGAAGGGTTAATAATTGCTTCTGATAATATTGATGAAGTTATTGCAATAATTAGAGCATCTTCAAACGCAGATGAAGCTCGTGAGAAATTAATTGAAAGATTTAAACTTTCAGAAATTCAAGCAAAAGCTATTGTTGAAATGCGTTTGCGTCAGTTAACAGGTTTAGAACAAGATAAATTGCGTTCTGAGTATGAAGAGTTGATGAAAACCATAGAAGATTTAAAAGATATTCTTGATAAAAAAGAACGTCGAATGGACATCATTAAAGAAGAGTTAGTTGAAGTTAAAGCTAAATATGGTGATGAGCGTCGTTCTAAAATAGAATATGCTGGAGGAGATTTAAGTATTGAAGATATGATTGCAGATGAACAGGTAGTAATTACCATTTCACATGCTGGATATATAAAACGAACTTCTCTTACGGAATATAAAACTCAAAATAGAGGAGGTGTTGGTCAAAAAGCATCAACAACTCGTAATGAAGATTTCTTAGAACATTTATTTGTTGGAACAAACCATCAATACATGTTGTTCTTTACTCAAAAAGGAAAATGTTTCTGGATGCGTGTTTATGAAATTCCAGAAGGAAGTAAAACATCAAAAGGTAGAGCAATTCAAAACCTTATAAATATTGAGCAAGATGATAAAGTAAAAGCATTTATATGTACTCAAGATTTAAAAGATGAAGATTATATTAATAGTCATTATGTAATTATGGCTACCAAACAAGGTCAAGTTAAAAAAACATCATTAGAACAATATTCTAGACCTCGTACAAATGGTATTAATGCTATCACAATTAAGGATGACGACGAGCTATTAGAAGCTAAATTAACCACAGGGCAAAGTCAGGTAATGTTGGCATTAAAGTCTGGTAAAGCTATCAGATTTGAAGAAGCAAAAACTAGACCTATGGGACGTAATGCGTCTGGAGTTAGAGGTATTAGACTTGCAAATGATAAAGATGAAGTAATTGGAATGGTTGCTATTGAAAACCCAATGGAAGAATCTGTATTAGTAGTTTCAGAAAATGGATATGGTAAACGAAGTTTTATTGACGATCCAGAAGATGGAGAAGCAGTTTACAGAATTACTAATAGAGGAGGAAAAGGAGTGAAAACTATCTCAATTACCTCAAAAACAGGCAACTTAGTATCTATTAAAAGCGTAAGCGATGACGACGATTTAATGATTATCAATAAATCTGGAATAGCAATACGTATGGCTGTTGCCGATTTACGAGTTATGGGAAGAGCTACACAAGGTGTTAAGCTAATAAACCTTAAGGGAAGTGATTCTATTGCAGCTGTTGCAAAAGTAATGAAAGACGAAGACGAAGACTCTGAAAATATTGATGAATTATCTGAAAACCAACCTTCTGCAGAAGATGGCACAACTCTTGATAATTCTGAAGATGAAAACAATAATTAACATTAAACATTAAATTAACTTAACAATGAAAAAACACGTTATCATAGCTTTGGCACTTTTAGTAAGTACCTTTTCTTTTTCCCAAAAAGATGAATTAAAAGATGCGGAAAAAGCTATTAAATCTGGAAATTATGCAGATGCTAAAACGGCAATCAAAGCTGCTGAATCTCTTATAGGAAATGCTGATGACAAGACAAAAGCAAAGTTTTATTATCTAAAAGGGCAAGCTTATTATGCTAATGGAACTGCAGCGAATAATGATTTGGATACTGCAATCGAAAGTTTAAATATGGTGGAAAAGGTAGAAGGTGGAAGTGGTAAATATTCTTCTGACGTAGCTGAAATTAAAAAAGGTATGCTATCTAATTTCTTAACTAAAGCTAACGATGCTTTAGGAAAGAAAAATTATGCTGTTTCTTCAAATGGTTTTGAAAAAGCTTACAGAATGTCAACAAAAGACACTATTTATCTTTATTATGCAGCAGCAACTGCGGTAAATGGACAAGATTATAACAATGCACTTTCTTATTACGAAGAACTTAAAGATTTAGGTTTTAAGGGAGTTGAGATGGAATATACTGCTGTTAATAAAGAATCAGGTGAGGTTGAGCCATTTGATAGTAAATCACTTAGAGATATTTCTGTTAGAGCAGGTACACATATTACTCCTAAAGACACCAAAACAGAATCTAAAAGTGCCGAAATTGTAAAAAACATAGCTTTAATTTATGTTAACAATGGCGAAAATGAAAAGGCAATTTCAGCTATGAAAGATGCTAGAAAGGCTAACCCAGAAGATTTAGGATTATTATTATCTGAAGCAAATGTGCAGTTAAAAATGGGTAATAAAGATGAGTTTAAAAAATTAATTGAAGAGGCTACAACTAAAGATCCAAAAAATGCTGAATTACAATATAATTTGGGTGTTTTAGCTGCAGAAGCAGGAGATATTGCTACTGCTAAAAAATATTATGACAAAGCAATTGCTATAGACCCTAATTATTCTGATGCGCAAACTAATATGGCTGTACTAATATTAAATGGTGAGCAAAAAATTATTGAAGAAATGAATTCTTTAGGTAGTTCTGCTGCTGATAATAAAAAGTATGATGCTCTTAAATTAAAAAGAGAAGAAATTTATAAAGAAGCTATCCCATATTTAGAAGCATCTTTAAGAATTAAACCAAATAATTTACAAGCAGCAAAAACACTAATGAATATCTATAGTGCTATTGATGATAGAGAAAACTTTAAAATATTAAAGGGTAAAGTTGAAGCATTAGAAGCTGGTGGAGGAAATTAATTTTTTCACAATCATTTATAAAAAAAGCTACTCAAATATGAGTAGCTTTTTTTATATAATCTTTTTTATGACTCTCAGTTTATGAGTATGAACACCTTTGTCTACATTGTAAATTCCTGAGTGATCTAATCTATCAATTCTCACTTTGCCATGAGCATGAATAATGTAATTATCTTCCATTATAATTCCTACATGAACAATACTGCCTTCGCTATTATCAAAAAAAGCTAAATCGCCAGGCTCACTTTCTTCAATAAAACTTAATGCAGTACCTTGAGTTGCTTGTTGTGAAGCATCTCTTAAAAGCTTATAGCCGTTAAGTTTATAAACCATTTGTGTAAATCCTGAACAATCAATGCCAAAAGGCGTTTTTCCTCCCCAAAGATATGGTGCATTTATATAAGAAAAAGCAGTTTTTATTATATCATCTTTTGGATTAACGGTATTTACAAAATTTCCATCAAAAGTATGATTAAGAATTTTTGAACCATTTAAAGAAGATCCTAATGGAATTGTATAAAGTTTATTGTTGGAATCTTGAATAAACTCAACTAAATCTGAAGAAAGTTTCGGAGCTTCACTTTTTAAAAATTTATAATCTTCTTCAGTGATTTCAAAATACTGTTTATTATCAATCCACCCTTCATATTTGTCAAAAGCAATTCGAATTTTACTCCAATTTTTTCGTTGCTCTAAAACTTTAAAAAAATCACCATATAATACTTGAGAAACCATTTCACTAGTATCAGTTGGCTCTAATCTTAGAGGAACTATGCTTAAATTACAAATACCGTATTGCATTAATAGGTTTTAATTACGTTCTATAACAATTGCTGAAGCGCCTCCACCACCATTACAAATAGCAGCAGCACCAATTTTTGCATTATTTTGTTCTAAAACATTAAGTAATGTAATTATAATTCTGACACCAGAACATCCTAGAGGGTGACCAAGTGATACAGCTCCACCATTTACATTTACGTTACTATCATTTAAACCTAATATTTTCATATTTGCTAAACCAACTACTGAAAATGCTTCATTAAATTCAAAATAATCAACATCATTTAATGAAATACCTGCTTTGTCTAAAGCTTTTGGTAATGCTTTTGCAGGTGCAGTAGTAAACCATTCTGGTTCATGGGCAGCATCTGCATAGCTTTTTATTGTGGCTAGAGGCTTTAAACCTAATTCAATAGCTTTTTCTTTACTCATTAATACCATTGCTCCAGCACCATCATTTATAGTTGAAGCATTAGCAGCAGTTACAGTACCATCTTTAGTAAATGCAGGGCGAAGTGAAGGAATTTTGTCTAGAATTACATTGGTATATTCCTCATCTTTATTTACAACTATCGCATCACCACGACGTTGAGGAACTTCAACAGGTACAATTTCATTATCAAACTTTCCAGAATTCCAAGCATCAGTTGAACGTTTATAAGATTGAATAGCAAAAGCGTCTTGATCTTCACGAGAAAAATTATATTCAGTGGCGCATGCATCTGCACAAACTCCCATAGCGTTATTATCATAAGCATCAACTAATCCATCACGTTGCATACCATCTTCTAATGTTGCGGGTCCAAATTTAGTTGCAGTTCTTGCGTGATAGTAGTGAGGTATTAAACTCATGTTTTCCATGCCACCAGCAACAACAACATCAACATCGCCAAGTGCAATTGCTTGTGCGGCTTGCATTACAGCCTTCATACCAGATGCACAAACTTTATTAACTGTAGTACATGGTACTGTATTTGGTATACCAGCATATATTGCAGCTTGCCTTGCAGGTGCTTGACCTGTTCCAGCTTGCACAACGTTACCCATAATTACTTCCTGAACTAATTCTGGTTTTAAGTTTATTTTATCTAACGCACCTTTTATTGCAATAGCTCCTAATTTAGGTGCAGGAATTGTTGATAAGGCTCCTAAAAAGCTCCCAATAGGTGTTCTAGCTGCTGATACAATAACTACTTCTTTACTCATTTCGTGTTGCATTTTATTTAATTGTCGCAAAATTAATCAATTTTTAATAGAATTTAGAAGGAAAACAAGATTATAAAAGCATAAAAACTTCTATATTTTATTACATTTGAAAACCTATTGTAACATATAAATGAACAGGATAATAAATAAATGGTATAAAAATCATGCACTTATATATAAGGTTATACTTTTTTTGAGTACAACTTTTTTTATAGTATATCTTTTTCCAAAAAGTGGAAAATTCAAATATAGTTTTGACAAAGGTAAACCATGGCAATCTGAGAGCTTATATGCTCCATTTAATTTTGCTGTTAAAAAAACTAAAGAAGAACTAGATACTGAAAGAAGAATTATAATTGAAAACAGTCCTATATACTTTAACGTTAATTCTAATATAAAAGAAGAGGTTTTAGTAAATTATAAGAGCAAATTTAATTCTGTGTTTGTTGACTCTTTAACACGAAATAAACTCCAATTATATGCTATAGGTAAATCTTTATTAGATGATTGTTATAAGTATGGAGTTTTAGATGAAAAATATGATTATTCAAATGACAAAAGAGCAATTCTATTAGAGAATCAAGTTCAAAAAATAAATATTGTTTTCTCCCAACTTTTTACTCTAGATTCATTTAAATCTAAAACCGAACAAGAATTAATTTCCTCTGGATTTTCAAATCAGCAAGCTGCTTTTAATACAATCATAAATGATATATTAAAGCCTAATGTTACTCTAAATAAGTCTATAACTCAAAAAGCACTTCAAGAAGAACTAGATAAAGTTTCACTAGCAAGAGGCAGTATAGAAAAAGGGGCTTTAATTATCTCTAAAAGAGAGCAAGTTGAAGGCGAAAAATACAATATTTTAAAATCGTTAGAGGCAGAATATGAGTCACAAATTTGGAGTGCAACAAATTACAACTGGGTAATTTTTGCCTATACACTATTAGTAGCTCTTGCTCTTTTGATGCTTTTACTTTTTTTAAGAAAATATAGGATGGATGTATTTTTAAATAATACTAAAGTCACATTTATATTTTTTAATATGTTGCTGATGATTTTATTAACAACATTAATAATTAATTATGACGCTAAGTTTGTATATGTTGTACCTCTTTGTGTATTGCCTTTGGTTTTAAAAGCATTTTTTGATGCAAGGTTAGGATTGTTTGCTCACGTACTCACAGTATTGTTATTGGGCTTTATTGTGCCAAATAGCTACGAGTATATGTTTTTGCAAATTATTGCTGGAATTGTAACGATTCTTACTGTATCTGAGTTATATAAACGTGCTAACTTGTTTATATCTGTAGGACAAATAACATTAATTTATATTATAGCATATTTCGCGTTTTTTGTAATTCATGAAGGCAGCATATCCAATATAAGGGTTGAAACTTTTGGAATGTTTATACTTTGCGGACTAGCAACATTATTTGTTCAACCATTAATATATATATATGAAAAACTTTTTGGCTTAGTTTCAGATGTTTCGCTTTTAGAACTTTCTGATACAAATACTAAACTATTGAAAGAATTATCAGATAAGGCTCCAGGAACTTTTCATCATTCATTAAATGTTGCAAACTTAGCTGAAGCTTCTGCAAACGAGATTGGAGCAAATGCAATGCTGGTAAGGGTAGGAGCATTATATCATGATATTGGGAAAATGAAGAATCCTACTTATTTTACAGAAAATCAATCAACAGGAATTAATCCACATGATGAATTATCCTCAACAGAAAGTGCAAGAGTTATAATTAATCATGTTATTGATGGAGTAGAAATAGCAAAAAAATATAATTTACCAGATAGAGTTATTGATTTTATTAGGACCCATCATGGAACTAGTTTGGTATATTATTTTTATTCAAAAGAAAAAGAGTATGATGTAAGTATTAATGATGAAGATTTTAAATATCCTGGACCAAAACCATATAGTAAGGAAACTGCAATTTTAATGATGTGTGATAGTGTTGAAGCAGCCTCAAAAAGTTTAAAAGAACCATCATCAACAAAAATTGATGCATTTGTAGAATCGATTATTAACAAACAAATGGAAAATGGGCAGTTTTTAAATGCTAATATTACCTTTAAAGAAATAGAATCTATAAAGAAAGTATTAAAAAATAAACTAGCTAATATCTTCCATCTCAGGATAGAATATCCAGAATAAAAATTTAAGAACAAAAAGTTTAAAAAATAGTTGCGTTCTTTATAATGAAAACTTACATTTGCATCCGCATTTATAAAGCGTACGTTCATAAAATATTGGAGAGTTGCCAGAGTGGTTAATGGAGCAGTTTGCTAAACTGTCGACGGGAAACTGTCGCGTGGGTTCGAATCCCACACTCTCCGCAATAATAGATAATCGATTCGGGGTGTAGCGTAGCCCGGTTATCGCGCCGCGTTTGGGACGCGGAGGTCGCAGGTTCGAATCCTGCCACCCCGACAAATTTAGAGTTACGGGCTCGTAGCTCAGCTGGATAGAGCACCTCCCTTCTAAGGAGGCGGTCATAGGTTCGAATCCTATCGGGCTCACAAAAAGTCTTAACAGAAATGTTAGGACTTTTTTGTTTTATAATTCTTTTATAATCAATTAGTTATTTTTTGTTTTCTTACAATTTTAGAGTGCAGTTTGTCGATTTTTACTATTAAAAAGTGTATTTCATCGAATTTATTGGTTATTTTAACGAGTAATTTGATTGTCTTAAATTTATTTTAACATATATTTGCCTACATAATTTCATTTAAACCCCAAATCAAATGAAAACCTACTTAAACAAAGCAATTGCTTTTGCAATTTTGCTTACTTCATTTTATAATTGTACTATTGAATCAATAGACAGTTTGCAAGATCAATCAATCGATATAATTAATATTGAGGATTCTCAAGCAAACACTTGTACTGGTATTTCTCCAAAAGCAAGAATGACCAACAATGGAACGATTCCATTCGATTTTGAGATTTATGACTCTAGTGGTAGTTTAATTATTGGATTCTATAATGTTTTACCAAGTACACAAACTGATTGGTATTCATTTGATGAAGATAATACCATATTTGTTGTAGAGAATGATTCTGTTGAAGATCAAAAAGTTTCACACCAAATGGAAAACTGTACTGAGATAAATTTAGAAATAGATTCTAATAATCTGTTAACTAACGCTCAGCCTCAGCAAGCTTCTAACTAATTTTAGAGCAAACTAATACAATTTTTTCTTCATTAAGATTTGTAGTAAAGAATAGGAATTTATTCCCACCATCTTTAATTCTAGTCTTTTTGCGGATTTGTTCAACCGTTTCAGGAAAGTTACGAGTAGTAATATTTGCTTTAGTTATGTTTAAGTCTTTTAGCTGTTTCTTGTTGTAAGCGATAACAGATTCAATTTTAAAACACCTGCCTGGGAACTCAATAACCTCATCATTTGTGTATAAATGCGAGTGTTTATGAAGCTTTAGGACTTGTAGTTGTTTTGATACTGAATTAAATGCACCAGCTTTTAGTATTGCTGAATTTGGCTCATAAAGATAGGTGAGTGGTAGGTTACAATTTGTAACTATATTAGATTCATCTTCTAGATAAAAATTGAAGCTTTCTATAAAATCGTTTTTAAGATTTGTTGTTTGTAATTCAATTTTTGAGTTATAATTTTCTTCTAAAACCCAGAGTAGTTCTTTAACCTCATTGTTAATTGCTACTATATGAATAGTTTTTACATGTTTTAATTCATTAATTCCAATAGAAATATCTAACAAAGGAGAGGTCTTTATCATCACATTTTTTGAATGCTTAAATAACAAATCTATATGTTCAGGAATATTAGGTAAACAATCGCTTAACATAAAAACTTTGCCTTTACTATCATGTCGTCTAGATGGATCTACATAAATCCAATCGTATTTAGTATTACAATTTTTTAAGTATTCAATTCCATCAGTTAAGATGGTATTAATATTAGTAGATTTTAGTTGCTTGTAGTTATGTTTAACAATTTGATGTAGCTCATCATTTATTTCGCAATGAGTAACATTTTTAAATTGTTTTGAGAAATAATAACAATCTACTCCAAAACCTCCTGTTAAATCAATTATTGAATTACCACTAATTAATGACGATTTGTGCTTAGCAGTAATCTCTGATGATGTTTGCTCTATGTTAAGCTTATTTGGATAGTATATTCTTTCTGTTGCGTACCAAGTAGCTAGTTTTGTTTCACACTTTTTTTTAGATTCAATTTGCTCAATAATTTCTAAAGTTTCAACAGAATTGAATTGTGTTCCTTTTAGAATTAAAGAAGTAATATCAGAATTTAAATTATTATTTATAAATTCCTGAATACTAGTATTTAAAATTGATTCATTCAATGTGATACTATAAGTCTTTTGTGAGTCGCTTAACTATTTTATTTTCAGATAAAAACTCTTTTAATATCACTTTTATAGCTGTGTAAGTTGGTACAGCTACAACCATACCTATAATCCCAAAAAGAATTTCAGCAATTATTATTATTAAGAAAATTTCTAAAGGATGAGATTTTACACTTTTTGAAAAAATTATTGGCTGACTAACAAAATTATCAACTAGTTGAGCAATAATAAAACCAATAAACACATAAATTGTTTTTGGTAGAATTACATCACTAAAACTTTGCCCTAAAAAGCTAGTCATTGTTAGTATTATTACTAAAGATGCACTAATTAATGGACCAACATATGGTATAAGGTTAAGTAAGGCACATAAAAAAGCAATAACAATTGCATTATGCACACCAAATATAAGTAGTACAATAGTGTATAATATGAATAGAATCAAAATCTGGAAAACGAGTCCAACAAAGTATCTAGATAGTAAATCCTTAATTTTTGTTGATGAGTTTTTCCAGCGCGATTCTTTATTATCAGGAATAAAAGTCATTATACCACTTTCAAATAACTTACTATCCTTTAAGAAGAAAAACGATATAAATATTACTGAAAACAAGCCTATAGTAAAACTACCAAAACCGCTTATTAAACCATTAAGAAGGTCAGGAATTATAGCAAAATCTATTTTTTCTAAGAGATTAGATTGCTTTATAGTTTCTTGGACATCTATTTGGTTGACTTCAAAATAGGTTACTATTTGCTGATATAAATCTTGAATATTAGCTTGTAACTCATTCATGTTTAAAAGAGCCAAATTATGACTCTGCTCTATAATTAAAGGAATGAATAAGCTTATTAAACCAAGTAGTACAAGCACAAGAAGTGTCATTGTAACAATAACAGCTAATGTATTATTAAACTTTAATTTTCTGCATAAAAATAAAACTACAGGTCTACCAATTAATGATACAACTGCAGCAATGGCTATGTAAATAATTACAGATTGAATTTGATATAAAAAATATAAAACCAGAAATATACCTAGTATTATTCCTAGAGCACGTAAAATACCGTTAGCAATTATTTTTGAATTCATATTGTAAATATAATTGAATTTTAGGTTTTATACTTTTGTATTTTTAGTTAACTGTTTGGTTATTTCGTAGAATGCAATTGTTGTTGCCTGAACAACATTCATACTACTGTTTTGTCCAAACATATTAATATGAATAACTACATCAGATAGATTTAATACATCTTCAGAAATACCAAAATTTTCGTCACCAACAATTAAAGCTATTGGCTGTTGTAGTGGAGTTTTAAAAGTATTAATAGGCTCACTGTTTGATGTAATTTCTAGAGCAATAATAAAATAACCCTTATCCTTAAGTGTTTTTACTTCATTAAGAGTATTAGTGCAGATTTTATAGCTAACCACTTTTTCAGTAGCTCTAGAGGTTTTCGTTATTTTTCTTCCAATAGTAATATTATCTCCACAAAATATAATGCCTTCAATACCAAACGCGTCTGCGCTTCTAAATAAACTACCAATATTAGGGGCATTAGAAACGTTTTCGCAAACCAAAGTAATTGGAAATGTTTCTTTGTTAAAAGTTATATTGTAATGGTTTAGTTGCATCCAAATATTTTAGAAAGAATAGCAATTGAAATTTAAACATTTACAAGATAGATGTGAAGGAATTGTTCCAAAACATGAATAGTAATAATGATAACTATCTATTCCAGTAGAATAAGTATGTTCATTAATTTCTGGCATAGATTGGAAGATAAATGATAAACAAATAAAAACGGAAAAGAGTTTTGTAATTATTGAGTGCTTTTTCATATATCTAGCTTAATGCTCAAAAGCGTATTTCACAATATTAGCTCCCATTTTTAATGCTTTTTCTCTTACTTCAAATGGGTCATTATGTACTTCTTCATCTTCCCAACCATCACCTAAATCGCTTTCAAAAGTAAATAACAAGACTAATCTGCCTTCATGAAAAATTCCAAAAGCTTGAGGACGTTTTCCTTCGTGTTCATGAATTTTCGGTAAACCTTCAGGAAATTTAAAAGCAATGTTAAAAATTTCATGAGTTTTTGGAAGCTCTATCAGCTCTTTATCAGGAAACACTTTCTTTAACTCTTTTGTTATATATGGTTGCATTCCGTAATTGTCATCAATATGCAAAAACCCACCAGAAATAAGATAATTTCTTAAATTTTCAGCGTCTGCTTCACTAAAAAACACATTTCCATGACCTGTCATGTGTAACATTGGGTATTGAAAAATATCAATACTACTTGGTTCTACAGTTTCTGGTTTTGGATTTATTTTGGTGTTAATATTTGCGTTGCAAAATGCGATTAAATTAGGAACAGAAGTTGGGTTGCCATACCAATCGCCACCACCTTTATATTTAAGCACAGCTATGTCTTGTGATAACATAACTAACGAAAAGAGTGAAAATAAAATTGAAAGAGTGATTTTCATATATTATTCATTAACAAATGCGATACTATGACAAGCAACAATTGCTGCTGTTTCGGTTCGTAATCTAGTTTCTCCCAAAGTTACAGGAATAAATCCATTTTGAAGCGCTTGCTTGATTTCTTTAACACTAAAATCGCCTTCAGGACCAATTAGTATTAATACATCTTCATTTGGTTGTAGCTCTTTTTTGAAAGACTTTTTATCTGTTTCTTCACAATGTGCAATAAATTTTTGACCAGTAAATTCTTGTTTTATAAACTCTTTAAATGATATAGCATTATTAAGCTTTGGCATGTAATAATGTAAAGATTGTTTCATAGCAGATTGTAGAATTTTTTCAAAACGATCTATTTTAATAACTTTTCGTTCGCTATGATCGCAAATAATAGGAGTAATGGTATCTATTCCTATTTCGGTAGCTTTTTCTAAAAACCATTCATATCTGTCATTCATTTTTGTTGGAGCAACAGCTATATGAATATTATATTTTCTTTCTGGTTTAAAAGCTTTAGACGTTATTGTTGCGATGCAGTTTTTAATATCTGCTAATGTTATTTCGGCAATAAAAAGCCAACCTTTACCATTAGTAATATGTAAGTCATCACCAACCGATTTTCGTAATACTTTTACAATATGTTTGCTTTCTTCACGATCAAAGTTGATTTGAGAAGTATTCTCGTTGACATCTGGATTGAAAAACAATTGCATTATTTAATGTTTTCGGTCACTTTTAAAACTTTTATTTCTTCAATAAGTTTTGTGTCGTGCGTTTTTAAAATTACATAATACCATTGACGTTCAGGAATATCTACTGTAAAAATATCATCAACTTTATATGAAGAATTAATAACTGCGTCTTCAAACTCAGGCACCATATCACCATGAGTAAACCATCCTAAATCACCACCTCTATTAGCACTATCATCCATTGAGTATAAGCTAGCTAGGTCTTTAAAACGAAAACCATCTTTATACTTTTTAATAATTTTAGCACGCAATTCGGCTATTTCTTCAGCTGATTTTTTTGAACCATCTAAATAGATATAACTAATTCTGAAATATGGAATTTCATGTTTATCAATAATCTTGTAATAAGTTTTATCAATATCTGTCTTTATAGTTTTTTTTCCTCCTCTACCTAATGCAAATAAATCGTCAGCTAATGGTGTTTTGTGCTTCTCTTTGTTGAATGTGATTATTTGTCCTTTATAGGATTTATTGGTTTCAATAAATTTTGTGGCTTGAGTTTCATCTTGAATAGAATCTAATTGACTCTCAAAATTGTTTTGCGAAACTGCGATGCCGCTTAATAAAATTAAAAAAGCGGTTAGTAGGTTTTTAAGCATAATTAGGTTTTTAGAATTTAATTCAAATTTAAAAGGAAAGTTTAAGTATTAAACAGGAATTAATTTAAGTTTTTAAGAATTGATTGTTTACAACTTGCTTTGGTAAGTTATATCTTCAACCTCGCAGAAGCAATAACATTTTGTTCTGCAAAATCACCTTCTAGATATTTTAAATACCCAACAATGGCAATCATAGCTGCGTTGTCTGTTGTAAACTCAAATTTTGGCACATAAGTTGTCCACCCAAACTTTGCTTCACCATCTTTTAGAGCTTTACGTATTCCAGAATTAGCTGAAACACCTCCACCAATAGCAATATGTTTTATTCCTGTTTGCTTTGATGCTATTTTAAGTTTATCAATCAATATTCCAATGATAGTATATTGTATAGAAGCGCAAATATCATTCAAATTCTCTTCAATAAAATTTGGATTTTCCTTCGTTTCCTTTTGAATAAAATATAAAATCGCAGTTTTAAGTCCCGAAAAACTAAAATTTAATCCATCAACTTTGGGTTTTGTAAACTTAAAAGCTTTCGGATTACCAATTTGTGCACGTTTGTCAATTTCTGGTCCAGCAGGATAATCTAAACCAAGTATTTTTCCACTTTTATCAAAAGCTTCACCAACAGCATCATCAATAGTTTCACCAATAACTTCCATATCAAAATAATGATTCACCTTTACAATTTGTGTGTGACCACCAGAAATCGTCATTGCTAAAAACGGAAAAGGAGGCTTATTAAAACCTTCTTCATCAATAAAATGAGCCAAAATGTGAGCAGACATGTGGTTAACATCTATTAAAGGAATACCTAAACCATAGGCTAATGATTTTGCAAATGATGTACCAACAAGTAAAGAACCCATTAGTCCAGGACCTCTTGTAAAAGCAATTGCACTTAACTGCGATTTATCTACATTTGCTTTTTTAAGTGCTTGATCTACAACAGGAACAATGTTTTGTTGATGTGCTCTAGATGCCAGTTCTGGCACTACACCACCATATTCAATATGAATTTTTTGATTCGCAACAACATTGCTTAAAATCTTTCCGTTAAGCATTACAGAAGCCGCTGTATCATCACATGACGACTCAATACCAAGAATATAAATATTTTGTGAAGACATTATTAAAATTTAGGCACAATAATTGTTAATTTTGACTTCAAAGTTATAACTTTAATACGTATCAAAAAATTCTTCAAAATAATATCAAAAATTGCAGCAATACTTTTGCTGCTTTTCATCATTTTGATGTTGGTGCTTTCTATTTCTTCAGTTCAAACTTTTATAGGTAATAAAGTAACAAAACGTATTAACGACGAGTTTAAAACCAATATTAGTATTGGCCAAGTTGGTTTACAGTTTAATGGCGATGTAGAATTGAAAAATATTTACATTCAAGATTATAAAAAAGACACGTTAATTAATATTAATGAGCTTAATACATCAATATTAAGTTTTAAAAAGCTTTACGACGGAAAATTAACCTTTGGTGATATTGATGTTTATGGCTTAACATTTAATATTAAAACCTATAAAGGAGAAGAAGACACGAATTTAGATGTGTTTGTTGCTAAGTTTGATGAAGATAACCCTCGAGAAGAAAAAAGCCAGTTTTTATTATCTTCTAGTGATGTGTCTATTTATGAAGGTGTTTTTAGAATGACAAACGAGAACAAAGAAACACCAAAAATTATTGAGTTTAATGATTTAAACCTTAATGCCACTAATTTTTTAATTAATGGAAGCGATGTAAGTGCAAGAATTAATACACTAGCGTTTAAAGACAGTAGAGGTTTAGAGGTGAAAAATATGGTTACTAATTTTGAATATACATTAGACCATATGAGTTTTCAGAACATGAGTATAAAAACTACAAACTCATTTTTAGTAGGCGATGTAAGGTTTAACTATAAAAGAGAGGATTTACAGTTTTTTACAGATAAAGTAGAGGTTGTTGCAAACTTTAGTGCATCTGATATATTATTGGATGAGTTAAATACTTTTTATAATGAGTTTGGCACTAATCAGCATGCAAAACTTAGTGCAAATATTACTGGTACACTAAATAATTTACAAGCCAATAATTTAAAAGTTACTACAAGTTCACAAACAAGAATATATGGAGATATAAACTTTAAAAACCTCTTTAATAGTCAAGACGATAATTTTGTGTTAGATGGCAGGTTTGATGACTTATCTTCAAATTATTACGATTTAAGAGCTCTTTTACCAAATCTTTTGGGTGAATCTATACCAACAATATTTAGTAAGCTTGGTAATTTTTCTATTAATGGAACTTCAAATATTTCATCAACAGCAATTAGAGCAAATTTAGATATTCATACAGGTATTGGTCATATAACCTCTGATATGTATTTATCTCAAATAGATAATATAGATAATGCTAAATATAAAGGTAAAGTTATTTTTAATGAGTTCGACTTAGGAGTTCTACTAAACGATCCTACTGTTAAATTTACATCATTTGATTTAGATGTGGACGGAAAAGGGTTTACCCTAAAAAATTTAAATACAGATGTAAAAGGACACATATTTTCTTTAGATTATAATAATTATGTCTATAAAAACGCTGAGATTTCTGGAGAACTAGGGAATAATGTTTTTAATGGTCTGCTAATTTCTAATGATGAGAATTTTAAATTTAAGTTTAATGGTTTAGCAGATTTATCAAAAGATATTAAGGCATTAGATTTTACGGCTGATGTTGAATACGCAAATTTAAGTGCACTTAATTTTATTCAAAAAGATAGTATTTCAATCTTTAAAGGTAATGTATCTATGTCTATGAAAGGTTCTAATATAGATGATGCTTATGGTAACTTATCCTTTAAAAATACAACATACATAAATCAGAATGATGAATATTATTTTGAAGATTTTGATATCACATCACGATTTGATAATGACAAAAGAATTATACATGTAAATTCTCCTGATATAATTGAAGGTAGTGTAGTAGGAAATTTTAAATTTAAAGATATAAGTAAGCTTATTGAGAACTCTGTAGGAAGTATATACACAAATTATAAGCCTTACAAAATTGAACCAAATCAGTATTTAGATTTTAATTTCACAATTTATAATAAAATAGTAGAGGTCTTCTACCATAAGTTGGAGCTCGGTAAAAACACTTTTGTAAAAGGAAGGGTTGAAAGCGATGAAAGAGGATTTAATTTAACTTTTAAATCTCCACAAATAAAACTCCAAGACTATTTTGCTAATAATATTAGTTTAAAAATAGATAATAGCAATCCGCTGTTTAACACGTTTGTTGAGATAGATTCTTTAAATACAAACTACTATAACGTTTCTAAATTCAACCTCATTAATGTTACAATGAGAGATACACTCTTTATTAAATCTGAATTTAAAGGAGGCAAAAGAAACAAAGATGATTATAATTTAAGTTTGTTTTACACAATAAATAAAGAGAACAAATCTGTTGTAGGGTTTAAAAAATCTAACGTAACATTTAAAGATAATACTTGGGAGATTAATGAAAAAAGAGATAGGTTAAACAAGATTACGTTCGATAGAGATTTTAAGCAATTTGATATCGATAATATTGTAATGAATCATCTTAATGAAGAGATAGAACTCTCAGGAGTTGTTAGAGATTCAACATATAAAAACATAAAGCTAAACTTTAAAGATGTCGATTTAACCAAAATTACACCACGACTCGATAGTATAGCATTTGCAGGTAATGTTAATGGCAAATTAGAAGTTTTACAACAAAACGGAGTATATGTGCCAAACTCTAATGTGCTTATTAGTAAATTTAAGTTTAATGAGCACGAATTGGGTAACTTAAAGGCAGATATTATAGGTAACAAATCGCTTACAAATTACACTGTAGATGTGTTGTTGCAGAATGATAAATTAAAATCGTTAATTGCTAAAGGAGATATAGATGTAAGCTCAAAAAACTCTAGTATTAATTTAGATATAAATTTTGATGAGTTTCAGTTAGAACCACTTAATGTATTTGGTGTTGGTGTCATTGAAAATATTCGAGGAGTTGCTTCTGGTAGAGCTAAAGTTTCTGGAAGTCTTAAAAAACCACAAATTAATGGAGATTTAATATTAAACAATGCAGGATTAACTATTCCATATTTAAATGTTGATTATGCTTTCGATTTTGACACAGAGGTAAAATTAGAACAGCAAAAATTTGTGTTTAACGATGTTACACTTACAGACTCTGAATATTTCTCTAGAGCTAACCTAAATGGATATATAAGTCATAATAATTTTTCCGATTGGAAACTCGGACTTGATATAGATACAAACAGATTATTAGTACTTAATACTCAAGATTCTGAAGAGTCTCTTTATTACGGAACAGGATTTATAAAAGGAACAGCAAGTATATATGGACCAACAGATCAATTAGTAATCAAAGTGGATGGAAGTACTGAGCCAGGTACTGTATTTAAAATTCCGTTAAATGATATGGAGAGCTTTGGTGACAATTCATATTTACATTTTTTAAGTCCCGAAGAAAAAGCAGCACGTTTACGAGGTGAACAAACGGCTGATACAGAAATTAAAGGATTAGAACTAGACTTCAATTTAGATGTTAAGCAAAATGCAGATATAGAAATTGTAATAGACAGAAACTCAGGTAGTACAATTCGTGGTAATGGTGAAGGAAACTTACTATTTAATATTAATACCAATGGCAAATTTAAGATGTGGGGAGATTTTTCGATTTATAGAGGAACCTATAATTTTAAATATGGTGGTCTTTTTGAAAAGAAATTCCTAGTTGAACAAGGTGGAAAAATAGAGTGGGAAGGTGACCCAATGAAAGCTCAGTTAAATTTAAAGGCTATATACACTACAAACGCAAACCCATCAGTATTATTAGATAATCCAATTAATAGAACAATTCCTGTTGAAGTAGAAATCAACCTAACAGGTCAATTAGAACAACCAGAGCCAGATTTCACGTTTAATTTTCCTAATGTAAGTTCAACTATAAAATCAGAGTTAGACTATCGTTTAGAATCTAAAGAGAGTAGAGATAACCAAGCTATATATTTGTTAGCTACTGGGTCTTTTGCTAGTGATATTAGTCTTGGTCAACAGGCTTATGGTACAATTGCCGATAGAGTAAATGGATTAGTTAATAGTTTTTTCGATAATGGAGATGGTAAATTTGATATTAATCTTAATTTAAAACCAAGCGAAGTTACTCCAGATTACAGGTCAGACACCGAAGTTGGTTTAACTCTACGCACAAAAATTAGTGAAAGAGTTTTAATTAATGGTAAAGTTGGAGTACCAGTTGGAGGCGTTAATGAGACTGTTATTGCTGGTGATGTTCAAATTGATGTATTGTTAAATGAAGATGGTTCACTTACAGCCAAGTTTTTTAACCGAGAAAACAACATACGTAATTTTGGTGAAGAAATTGGCTATACTCAAGGAGTAGGATTATCATATAATGTAGAGTTTGATACTTTTAAAGAATTGTTTCAAATCATCTTTTCTGGAAAGAATAAAAAAGAAAAAAAGGATGAAAAAAAGAAAGATGATCAGGCTACAAAAAGAGATGATGAAAATCTTCCAGATTACATCACTATGAAGCAAAAAACAGATAAAAAAGAAAATTAAATCCTTTATTTTTTAACTTTTTTCCATCTTTTTATTAACGAAAACGTTTGAGTTTTTGAGTGTCTGTTAAATTATCTCAAATAGTACTATATTTCTAATAATTGTTTACTAGCTTTACTTTTCAAACGAAAAAATACATGTCAAAAAGCATAAAAAAAATAGGTGTGATGACCTCTGGAGGCGACTCTCCAGGAATGAATGCTGCCATTCGATCTGTTGTTAGAACTTGTGCATATCACAATATAGAATGTGTTGGGATTTATCGTGGCTACGAAGGAATGATTGAAGGTGATTTTAAAGAGTTAAATGCTCGTAGTGTAAAAGGAATAATTAATAAAGGAGGTACAGTTTTAAAATCGGCTCGTTCAAATGAATTTAGAACACCAGAAGGACGCAAAAGTGCTCACAAAAAACTTACTGAAGCTAATATTGATGCATTAGTATTAATTGGAGGTGATGGTACGTTTACTGGAGGATTATTTTTTAATAAAGAATTTAACTTTCCTGTAATTGGTATTCCTGGAACCATAGATAATGATATATATGGCACAACACACACACTTGGCTTTGATACAGCCTTAAATACAGTAGTTGAATGCATTGATAAAATTAGAGATACAGCAAGCTCTCATAACCGATTATTTTTTGTTGAAGTAATGGGACGTGATGTTGGCCACATAGCTTTAAATGCAGGAGTTGGTGCAGGAGCAGAGGAGATATTAATCCCAGAAGAAGATTTAGGATTAGAACGCCTTTTGGAATCTTTAAGACGAAGTAAACAATCTGGTAAATCATCAAGTATTGTTGTGGTTGCAGAAGGTGATAAAATTGGTAAAAATGTTTTTGAGCTTAAAGACTACGTCGAAGCAAATATGACTGAATATGAAGTTAGAGTTTCAGTTTTAGGTCATATGCAAAGAGGAGGTTCTCCTTCTTGTTTTGATAGAGTTTTAGCAAGTAGAATGGGAGTAAAGGCTGTTGAAAGTTTATTAGAAGGTAAAACTAATTATATGGTTGGTCTTCTTAATGATGAAATAGCATTAACACCTTTAGAGCAAGCAGTAAAAGGAAAATCAAAAATTAATAAAGAATTATTACGCGTGTCAGACATCATGTCGACATAATAAACAATTAAAAAAGAAAGAAATTAAGATGTCAAATTTAAAATTAGGAATTAACGGATTCGGTAGAATTGGACGTATAGTATTTAGAGCAACTCTAAAAAAACCAGGAGTAGATGTAGTTGCAATTAACGATTTATTAGAAGTAGAACATTTAGCATATTTATTAGAGTACGATTCTGTTCATGGCAGATTTGATGGCACTATTGAAGTGAAAGATGGACATTTAGTTGTTAACGGAAAAACAATTAGAGTGACTGCAGAAAGAGATCCAAAAAACCTAAAATGGGATGAAGTTGGAGCAGATGTTGTTGCAGATTGTACAGGTATTTTTACCACTTTAGAAACTGCAAATTATCATATTATAGCTGGAGCTAAAAAAGTAGTTATTTCAGCACCAAGTAAAGATGCTCCAATGTTTGTAATGGGAGTAAATCACAAAGAATTAAAAGCATCAGATAAAATTGTATCTAACGCATCTTGTACAACAAATTGTTTAGCTCCAATGGCTAAAATACTAGATGATAATTTTGGTATCGAAGAAGCTTTAATGACAACTGTACACGCTACTACAGCAACACAATTAACGGTTGATGGTCCTTCTAAAAAAGATTATAGAGGTGGTCGTAGTGCTTTAGTTAATGTTATTCCTGCTTCAACAGGAGCAGCAAAAGCAGTAGGTAAAGTTATTCCTCATTTAAACGGAAAATTAACAGGAATGGCATTTCGTGTACCAACAGCTGATGTTTCAGTGGTAGATTTAACATTCAGAACCAAAAAAGAAACATCATTAGAAGAAATTAAAAAAGCATTTAAAGAGGCTTCTGAAGGATCAATGAAAGGTATTGTTGGCTATACTGAAGAAATGGTGGTTTCATCTGATTTTATTGGTGAAACTTGTACTTGTGTTTTTGATGCTGATGCTTCAATAGAGTTAAATTCTAGATTCTTTAAAACAGTAGGTTGGTATGATAATGAGTTTGCATATTCAACTAAATTAGTTGAGTTAGCACAACACATACATTCTTTATAATTATAACAATATATTCCGTGAAAGTTCTGCTATATTTGTTATAGTGATAATTTTTACGGAATTTTTTATTCATAAAATATATGATTTTAATTGTTGATAGTGGTTCTACAAAAGCAGATTGGATTTCTGTAGATAATAATGGAAAACAGCTTTTAGAAAAAATAAGAACACTTGGTTTAAATCCAGCAATTCTTAAAGAGAAAAAGATTTATAAAATAATTAAATCTAGTGATGAATTAATGCAGCATAGAAAAGATGTCACACATATCTTTTTTTATGGAGCAGGCTGTGGTACAGAAAAACCACGTTTACAATTAAAAGCTATACTAGAAGATATTTTTATTAATGCTGAAGTAGATGTGCAAGAAGATACTTATGCAGCAGTAAGAGCAACGTTAAGTCATGATGATGAAGCTGCAGTAGTTTGTATTTTAGGTACTGGTTCTAATTGTAGTTATTATGATGGAGAACGTTTACATCAAAAAATAAAGTCGTTGGGTTATACGCTTATGGACGACGCTTCAGGGAATTATTATGGTAAAGAATTAATAAGAGATTATTACTTTAATCATATGCCAGAAGTTATTAAAGTATCATTTGCAGATAAGTATAATCTAGATGCAGATTATATTAAATACAACCTTTACAAGCAGCCAAATCCTAATGCGTATTTAGCGAGTTTTGCTGAATTTTTATTTTTGAATAAAGACTCAGAATACATCCAAAACCTTATTAAACAAGGGTTAAGACGTTTTGCAAAAAACATGATTTTACAGTTTAAAAATGAAATTGAAGTTGTTCCTGTTCATTTTGCAGGTTCGATTGCATTTTTCTGTAAAGATGAAATACACGAAGTAGCAAAAGAACTTAATTTTAAAGTCGGTAACATTGTTAGAAGACCAATTGAAGGATTGGTAACTTATCATACAAATCAATTATAATGGAAATTGCATTAATTGCTCATGATGGAAAAAAAGCCGAAATGGTTCAGTTTTTAAATGAGCATAGAGATATATTACATCAAAAAGAAATCACACTTGTATCTACTGGAACAACAGGTAAAAAGGTAAAAAAAGCAGGTTTTGAGGTTTTAAGATTGTTGTCTGGACCTTTAGGTGGAGATGCTCAAATAGCTGCAAGAGTCGCTGAAGGTAAATGCAATATGGTTTTGTTTTTTAGAGACCCTTTAGAAAAGCATCCTCATGAGCCAGATGTTTTAATGCTTATGCGTTTGTGTGATGTACACGATGTACCATTAGCTACAAATCCTGCTACTGCTGCATTATTAATGAAAGGGCTTTAACTTAACTATTCAGTATAAACCCTGTTTTCTTGCTCTTCAACTCTTATAAAAGTTGTACGTTTTGTCAGTTCTTTAAGTCGTTGTGCTCCAACATAAGTACAGGTGCTTCTAACGCCTCCTAAAATATCTTGTAATGTAGTTTCTACTTTACCTCTGTAAGGTACTTCAACAGTTTTACCTTCGCTTGCTCTATATTCTGCAACACCACCAACATGCTTATCCATTGCTGTTTCAGAGCTCATACCATAAAATAACTTATAAGTTTTTCCGTTTTTCTCAACAATGTCACCACCACTTTCATCGTGTCCAGCAAGCATTCCACCAAGCATAACAAAATCTGCTCCAGCACCAAATGCTTTAGCAACATCACCAGGAGTTGCACAACCACCATCACTAATAATTTGTCCTCCTAATCCATGAGCAGCATCAGCACACTCAATAATAGCAGATAATTGCGGATAACCAACACCTGTTTTTACACGAGTTGTACAAACCGAACCTGGACCAATACCAACCTTTACAATATCTGCTCCAGCAAGCAAAAGCTCTTCAACCATTTCGCCAGTAACTACATTACCAGCAATAATAACTTTATCAGGATATTGGTTTCGAGTTTGTTTTACGAAGTTTACAAAGTGCTCAGAATAGCCATTAGCAACATCTATACAAATAAATTTAAGATCGTTTTGCAACTCTAAAATAGCTTTTAGCTTTTCAGCGTCATGTTTTCCTGTTCCTGTGCTTATAGCAATGTAATCGTGTAAGTACTTAGGAGCGTTAGATAAAAACGCTTCCCATTCTTGTATAGAGTAGTGCTTATGTATTGCAGTAAAAAGTTTGTGTTTAGATAGCGTTAAAGCCATTTCAAAAGTGCCAACAGTATCCATATTTGCAGCCATAATTGGTATGCCTTTCCAAACAGTTGTACTATGTAAAAACTTAAATTCTCTATCTAAATTTACCTGAGCTCTACTTTTTAAGGTAGAACGTTTAGGTCTAATCATAACATCTTTAAAGCCTAGCTTTATATCATATTCTATTCGCATTGTCGTGACATATTTGGTTACTATCAAATGTACGTACTATGCATAAATTTTAAAGCTATAATTTACTATTTTGAAGAACGATTTATTAACAACTGTTTATATAATGGTTAATATCGTAAATGTAAGTTTATTGATTATAAAATTAAAAAAAGCTAACTTCGTTTAACTAGTGATATAGATAATTAAAACAATCCATATCGTAGCATTGTAGTTCATATAAAAAAAACAAAATGGATAAAGACATTACAAATTTATTGGATGCTGAAAATGATCATATAAAAAAGTTACAAGAGATAGTTCGGAAGACAATTGAAGATGAAAATCTAATTATCCAAAATCTTCTAAATCCACCAAAAGAAATATTAAATCAAGGGCAAAAAATATCTGATAAGGTTGCGAAATTTGGTGGAAGTTGGGCATTTATTATTTCATTTTTTATCATTTTAGCAATATGGATAACTTTTAATGTTACTGCACCAAAAGGAGATGAATTTGACCCTTATCCATTCATTCTTATGAATTTAATATTATCCTGTATTGCCGCTTTACAAGCACCAGTGATAATGATGAGCCAAAACAGACAAGAAGAAAAAGACAGAAAAAGAAGTGAAAATGACTATTTAATAAACTTAAAAGCTGAATTAGAAATTCGGTCTTTAAATCAAAAGTTGGACTTACTTTTACAAGAACAAATCAAAGTATTATTTGAAAGTCAAGCCAAACAAATGGAAATTCTTAAAAGTATTGAATCCAAATTATGAGTAATTCGCAAATAAAATTAAATAAAGTGGCTGAAATAACCTTGTTATTTTGGATAATGAAAATAGTAGCTACAACGTTGGGTGAAACACTTGGCGATTTTCTTTCAATGACATTGAACCTCGGCTATTTAGTAGGAATTAGAATTACATTAGTATTCTTCATAATTGTTTTATTAGTACAATTAAGTGCTAAAAAATTTATTCCAATTTTCTTTTGGTTGGTGATTATTGCAACAACCACATTAGGAACAGAAATTTCAGATTTTCTTGATAGAAGTTTACATTTAGGATATACTTTGGGTAGTTTAGTTTTATTTTCAGGCTTAATCTTGACATTATTTTTATGGTACAAAAAATTTAAAACCCTTAATGTCTACCCAATAGTTGATAAAAACAAAGAGGTTTATTATTGGGTTGCTGTATTATTTTCCAATAGTTTAGGAACAGCCTTTGGTGATTATTTAAGTGATATTGTTGGATTGAGTTACTTTAATGGAGCTTTGGTTACAGCAGGAATAATTGTAATTGTTTTTCTACTTCATAATTTCACTAAAATAAATCATATCATTCTTTTTTGGATTGCCTTTATTTTTACACGACCATTCGGAGCAACATTTGGAGATTTTTTAACAAAACCAATTGCAAAAGGCGGATTGGATTTAGGGACGTTAAACGCTTCGATTGTTTCTATTATTTTAATGACAATACTTATAATCATATCTCATAGAAGAACAAAAACAGTAAAACTGAAATAAATATGTTCTACAACAATTCATATAAAAAATAGGCGAAATGGCAATAAAAACAAGCGTTTTGGCTCGTATCAAACTTTGGGCATAACCGTAAGTTTAGTGATTCGAAATCATCTACTTTTCATATGTGGAGCCGTTAAACGACTCTCTTAAAAACTCTGTTAATAAATCTTAAATTTGGTATTGTGTAACAAAATGGTTTGACTTATCTTTGCCATAGTTATAAAAAAAGAACACCACATGTTTGAATTTGATCAATATTTAGGATTTTTAGCATTTTTAACCATATTAACTATCGGTTTTTGGTTAATGATATTTTTAATAACTTTTGTAATTCCTTATTGGATTGGTGGTTCATTAATTGAGCGCCTTAAAGAAATAAGAGAAGAAAAGAAAGCAAAACGTGATGCTGCAACACATTAATTGTGTTTAAATAATATAAAAAAAGGAAGCTATTTAGCTTCCTTTTTCTTTTTATAGTGTTTTGGTTTATCCTTCAAACTCAAAATCATCTCCACCACCATTATTTTGACCTCTGTCTCTTTGTTGTTTCTTTTGTTGATTAAAACGGTAAGTAAACGATACATTAAAGCTACGTTGTCTCCATTGAAACTCAGAATAGCTATCAAAAGTAGACGTAAACGAATCTGTAACACGTTTTCTGGTGTTAAACACATCGCTAATATTAAATGCTATTGACGCTTGGTCTTTAAAAATATCTTTACTAAACGCTAAATCTGTAGAGAACATTCCTTTGCTTTTATTTTGTGCATCTTCACGTGGTCCCATATAAAATAAACGTGTTTGCCAATCTATATTTCCAGGTAATGTGTATTTGTTATTTAATCTTACAAACCAGCTTAAGTTTTCTGCACCATAATCTACACCATTATAAAAACCTTCTGTAATAGATTGGAATAAGTTGAAATTTCCATTAATATTCCAGTCTTTGGTTGGTCTGTATGTTAATGTAAACTCAAATCCATAACGATCGTTAGTTGCCAAGTTTATTGGAGAACGTCTAATAACTGGTACTTCTGTACCATTAACTGTTGCTGTTTCACCTGTATCTTCAGTTATAAACGTAAAAGCATCAGTACCTCTTTCATAATAAATAGAAGAGTTTAAAGTTACTTTTCCGAAACGGTTTAAATATCCTAAATCTACTTTGTTAGAATAACTTGGGTCTATATCAGGATTTCCTTGAAATAGGTTAGTAGCACTACTTCTTGAAGGGAACGGATTGATAAAACGAGAACGCGGACGACTAATTCTTCGGTTGTAACCTAATTGTAAACTTTGTTTATCTGATATTTCATAACCTAAATTAACAGTAGGAAATAAACCTATATAGTCTTTTTTCTGTAAATCATTAGTAGTTAATTGGTTTATACTAATACGTGTAGATTCCATTCTTAAACCAAGTAAATAAGAGAATTTGGTTTTTATTTTGCTACCAAACTGTGAATACACAGCATTTATTTGTTCTTTATAAATTAAGTTATTACTAACATCTGTATCTAAAACAAAGTCTCCATTTTCATTAAACTCTAAAGTATAATCTGTATCTAACTCATTAAAATTACCTCTATATCCAACTTCAAATTGGCTGTTTTCACCAATTGGTAAAACATAATCTGCCTGTAATAATACCTCATTTTGTTCTTGTATTGTTTTTACACGCTCTGCATCATTACCATCTTGAGAAATTAAAGATTTTTCAGTTTCATCATTAGTTTCATATTGAAAGTCGAATGTTAACTTATGTTGACTATTACCACCAAATTGCTTATCAAAATTTAGCGCATATTGGATTGTTTTGTCATCTTCAAATTCTGGATCGAAACGAAATGAACGGTTAATTAGGCTACCATCTGTATCTAATCTATCAATTGTATTTGTAGTATTATTTTCTTCATCACTATTTCTGTATACAATAGAAGTAGTTAGTGAAGCAGTATCAGTTATATACCATTCTACACCAAAATTAGTGCTTAACCCTTTACTTTGACGATCTGTTTTTCGTGTTTCATTTAAAAAAGTATCTGGATCGTCAGAAATTAAGTTTCCGTTATCATCAAAAACTCTATTAAAATACTGTGTTTCGGTTAATGATCTTCCTGGAGACTCTCTATAGCTATAACCTGTAGTATTAAAAAAGTTAAAATCACCTGTTCTGTAGTTAATGTTTCCTGAAATTCCTGCACTTGTAGGATGACCAGCATTTGCTGTTATAGCGCCATTTAAACCTTGAAGCTTACTTCTTCTTAAAATAATATTTAAAATACCAGCAGTTCCTTCGGCATCATAACGTGCTGAAGGAGATGTGATAACTTCAACACGCTCAATAGATTCAGCAGGTAATTGACGTAAGGCATCAGTAGAGTTTAAACCAACTAAACCAGAAGGTTTACCATTAATTAAAATTCTAACATTTTCATTACCTCTAAGTGATACATTACCTTCAACATCAACAGAAACAGAAGGTACATTATCTAGTACATCACTTACAGTACCACCACGAACAGTTAAATCTTTACCAACATTATATATTTTTTTGTCTAGCTTTATTTCTACTGTAGTACGTTCTGCAATAACTTCAACTTCACCTAACGATTCAACATCTATTGCAATTCCTAATATACCTAAATCGGTATCTTTATTTAATATTTTATTAGGTATTGATTTGGTTTTATATGAAATATACTCAACACTCACATCATAAGTGCCAGAAGGAACTGTAATGCTAAAATTACCTGAAGCATCTGTAATTCCTCCTGTTATTATTTTGTTTTCTTTTTTACTAAAAAAGACAATAGTTGCATATTCTAAAGGTTGGTTTACATCTTTATCTAATACAGTCCCTGTAACGGTAACTTCGGTTTGTGCAAAAATAAAACTTGTAAATAATGATAAAATAATGGTTAATTTAAATGGATTCTTCATAGTAATTAGTTAGATTTTTTATTTCTTTTCTTCTTCTGTTTTTTTATTTCTGAATTGTTATTCTGGGTGAAGTTTTTAATAGCATTCATTGTATCTTCTGAGACAATATCCTTTATATCAGCAAAATGATTAATGTCTAAAGACTTTAATTGCTCTTCTTTTTCAAAATATTTTAAATCGGCTGTTTGTATTGCCTTTTTTTCTTGGTAATACGATTGAATTTTTTGCTTAATAATTTCTTTTTGAAAATCATCAGCATTTAATAGCTTAATAAATTCTAGAATACGATCATTATGATCTTCTATAAATTTTTTTTCAAGACGTTCTCTTTGTATTTGTTCATCACTTTTGTTTTGCGCATGAGATTGCGAAACAGATATTAGAAGTAATAAACCAATGGTGTAAAAAATTCTTACAGACATAAACCTTGTATTGACATTATATTAAAACATAAGACTACAAAAATAGAGCTTGGTTTAATGCCTATTGGTTAAAGTTCTGTTAAAGAAAAAACTTATAAAATGTCTAAAACCTTTTCTGCAGGACGACCTATAACTGCCTGATTACCATTGATTACAATTGGTCGCTCAATAAGTTTAGGGTTTTTGGTCATTAAAGTGATTAGTTTAGCATCAGAAAGATTGAGGTGTTTGTAATTTTCTTTCCAAAGCGCTTCATTAGTTCTAATAAGCTCAATTGGCTTTAGTTTTAGAAGTTTTAAGAGATTTTTTAGTTCATCTCTTGTTGGTACATCATCAAGATAGTTGATAATTGTATAAGGTTTTCCAGAATTTTCAAGTAATTCTAAAGCACATCTCGATTTGCTGCACCTATTATTATGGTAAATAGTAATCATAAATTGTTGTTATCTTCTTCTTTTTGCCCCATCATCATTAAATATGCTTTCAAAAACTCATCAATATAACCATCCATAACATCATCAACATTACCAGTCTCTTGTCCAGTTCTTACATCTTTTACTAATTTATATGGATGCATCACATAATTACGAATTTGACTTCCCCATTCAATTTTCATCTTACCAGCTTCAATGTCATCACGTTGTGCTAATTGCTTTTGTAGTTCAATCTCATACAATTGTGATTTTAACATTTGTAAAGCTCTTGCTCTATTGTCATGTTGTGAGCGTGTTTCTGAACATGAAATTTGAATGCCAGTTGGTTTATGTGTTAACTGTACTTTAGTTTCTACCTTGTTTACATTTTGTCCACCAGCTCCACTAGAACGAGCAGTAGTAATTTCAATATCAGCAGGATTGATTTCTATTTCAATTGTATCGTCAACTAAAGGATACACATAAACAGATGCAAAACTTGTATGACGTTTTGCATTACTATCAAAAGGAGAAATACGTACCAATCTGTGTACTCCATTTTCACCTTTAAGCCAACCAAAAGCAAAATCGCCTTCAATTTCTAATGTTACCGTTTTTATACCTGCAACATCACCTTCTTGAAAGTTAAGTTCTTTAACCTTAAAGCCATTTTTTTCAGCATACATTAAGTACATACGCATAAGCATGCTCGCCCAATCGCAACTTTCGGTTCCGCCAGCTCCTGCAGTAATTTGCAAAACAGCACTTAATTTATCACCTTCATCAGAAAGCATATTTTTGAATTCTAGCTTTTCAATTTGGTCAGAAGCTTTATTGTATTGTGTATCGACTTCTTCGGCTGAAACATCATCAGCCTTATAAAACTCATAAAAAACTTCTAATTCTTCAATTAGAGTTTTGGCAGTAGTGTAATCTTCAACCCATTTTTTCTTCTCTCTAAGCGATTGCATAATAAGTTCAGCTTGCTTAGAATCGTTCCAGAAATTTGGGTCAAATGTTTTTTCTTCTTCGTTAGATATTTCAATGGTTTTGGCATCTATGTCAAAGATACCTCCTCAACGCTCCAAGGCGTTCTACAAGATCCTTTATTTGATCAGATGTAGTCATAGTAGTTTAAATTTTAGCGAAAGTAATACTTTAACAGATTATGAAGAAACTATTTTTAAAAATAATAAACACCATCTGTATTTATAGTTATTGAAGATTTTTAGTATTATTTATATACTCTTCAATTAATGATTTTGGAATTGGTTCAAAAGTAACAGTTCTAATAAAAAACCTCCATTTTGTTTTACGAGAGAGATAAGGATTAAACCCAGATTGTTTAAAGCCTTTTAATGAGGCTATATTTTTTTTATCTACAAAAGCGATTATTTTGTTAATCCCTTCTTGTTTAATTTTTTTTGAAATCTCTCCAATTACATTAGGCATAATTTTTAAGCCTCTATAATCAGGATGTGTAAATACACCTTCAATAAGGGCTTCATCTTCATTAAGTGCTGGAAAAATACCTTTAAAATAGTTTTTTATACGCTTGTTTTGATTAGGCTTCATAACCCACATTCTATAACATGGAACATTGTTCTTAGTTACTGATGTATAACAATCTGGTATTTTTTCTTTTATAAATCCAATATGTCTGAAATTTTCATTTAGTGAATTGATATCTTCATCTTTAAATAAACGAGTCGAAAACTCTATTTTTGGGTTAGGATATTCAAAATCTGTATTTAAATATTTTACGAGTCCAATAGAGTTATTAGATGAATAAAATCGAACTTTTATTGCATGTAAAATTGAGCTTAATTTCCCTTGCTTAAGTAAAAAAAAAGCAATATTGATTTTAATAAAAAAACCATTATTAGGTAAGTTTTTTGTCATTAGTTAATTAGATATGATATAATAACATATAGTTTTTAAAAAAGTCAAAAAAAAATATAATAATGAGTTGAATTGGGTTTTAGAACTAGTATGTTATAGATTTTTAGTAACTCATCACATATCAAATGTATTACTTTTTGACATAATTTATGTAGTTTTATGAATTAATTATCCATTATGAAAAAAATCACAAGTATCCTCGTATTTCTTATTGTTGTAAGTAATTCATTTTCACAAGTTTTAAAAGATAAAAAACTTCAGAATTATAAAGGTTATTTTAATTTTTATTATGAAGAATCTCAAGATAAAATCTATTTAGAAGTTGATAAATTAGACCAAGAGTTTTTATATATAAGTTCTTTAGCAAGTGGTGTTGGTTCTAATGACATTGGATTAGATAGAGGTCAACTAGGAGCAGAGCGAGTTGTAAAGTTTGTTAAAGCAGGAAATAAGCTTTTATTAGTGCAGCCAAATCAAAACTATAGAGCCATAACAGATAATGCTTTAGAGAAAAAAAGTGTAGAACAAGCATTTGCAAAATCAGTTCTATTTGGGTTTAAGATTGAAGAGCAGAGTGAAGGTAAGTATATTATTGATTTTACGCCATTTTTAATGGTTGATAGACATGAAATTGCTAACAGACTTAAAGTGCAAAATGAAGGTGTTTATAAATTAGACTTAAGCAAAAGTGCATTATCATTAGAACGAACTAAAGCATTCCCTAAAAATGTAGAGTTTGAAGCTTTATTAACATTTGAAGGTGAACCTAAAGGTAGAAATATTAGAAGTGTTACACCTACATCATCTTTAGTAAGTGTTATTCAACATCATTCGTTTATTGAGTTGCCAGATAATAATTATAAACCAAGAGAATTTGATACGCGTAGTGGTGCAATTTCTATTTCATATATGGATTATGCTACGCCAATTCAAGAATCTATTACCAAACGTTATGTGACACGTCATCGATTGGAAAAGAAAAACCCTGAATTGGCCATCAGTGAAGCTGTTGAGCCAATCATTTATTATCTCGACCCAGGAACTCCAGAGCCAGTACGTTCTGCTTTATTAGAAGGTGCGCGTTGGTGGGATCAAGCTTATGAAGCGATAGGTTTTAAAGATGCATTTCAGGTGCAAATGCTGCCTGATGATGCAGATCCAATGGATTGCAGGTACAATGTGATACAATGGGTTCATCGCTCTACAAGAGGGTGGAGTTATGGTGGTAGTGTTACAGATCCACGAACAGGCGAAATTATTAAAGGTCATGTAAGTTTAGGAAGTTTGCGTATACGTCAAGATTTTTTAATTGCTCAAGCGTTGCTCAACAAGCCATTTGCTGAACGAGACGATAATTATCAACCAATGTTAGACATGGCTTTGGCTAGAATTCGCCAATTAAGTGCTCATGAAGTTGGTCATACAATAGGTTTTGCTCATAATTTTGCAGCAAGCACAAATAACCGAGCATCTGTTATGGATTATCCACATCCTTTAGTGAGTTTAACTAATGGCAATATCGATTTAAGTAACGCTTATGCTACAGGAATTGGCAATTGGGATAAAATCACTGTTGCCTATACTTATACACAATTTGATAAGAATACAAATGAAAAAGAAGCGCTAAATTCTATTTTAGAGAAAGCACAACAAGACGGGTTGCGATTTATATCAGATTCTGATGCTCGTGCTGAAGGTGGAGCACATGCTTACGCTCATTTATGGGATAATGGTAAAAGTGCTTCAGAAGAATTAGAAAATGTATTAAAGGTTAGAGAAAAAGCAATTTCTAATTTTTCAAAAGACAATATTCGTACAAATGAGCCTTATTCAGTTTTAGAGGATGTGTTTGTGCCTTTGTATTTCTTTCATCGTTATCAAACAGAAGCCGCAGCAAAAGTTGTTGGTGGTTTAGATTATAATTATACAGTTAAAGGAGACAATCAATTTACCACTAAAGTTGTTGATGTTAATTCACAGAAAGCGGCTTTAAATGCGCTTTTAAAAACCATTTCGGCTGAAACATTAACTATTCCAAAGGAAAAACTCAACTTATTTCCTCCTAGAGCTTTTAATTACTCGCGTACTCGTGAGTCGTTTGCAAGTAAAACTGGTGTTGCTTTTGATCCTTTAAGCGCTGTATTAACATCTAGCGATATGACATTAGGTTTATTGCTTCATCCTCAACGTGCAAACAGATTAATTCAACAAAAAAGTTTGGATAACACTCAAATTGGATTGGATGATGTTTTTAATAGCCTAATAGACAATTCATTCAAAAAAACATATAAAGATGATTATTTAAATGAAGCACAACAGATGATTAATACTAATGTGCTTAAATATATAATGAATTTGGCTGTTAATGATAATGCATTCTTACAAGTAAAAGCTTTGGCAAACGATGCTATTTATGAAATTTTACAAAGTTTATATGCTAAAGATAAAAAGTATGAAAATAAATATGCTTCACAATATGGACGCTTAATCTCAGAATTTAGAGAGCATCCTGAAAAATTTAAACTTGAAGAATCACCTAAAATTCCTGATGGCTCACCAATTGGAACTGATATATGTAGTTATACCTCAAATTAAAAAATAAAATGACAATAGATTTAAGAAGCGATACGCTTACAAAACCAACACAAGGCATGTTAGATGCTATGATGAGTGCCAAAGTTGGTGATGATGTATATAAAGAAGATCCAACAGTAAATGAGTTAGAAGAGCGCATTGCTGATATGTTTGGCAAACCTAAAGCACTGTTTTTTCCAACTGGGACAATGGCAAACCAAACAGCAATTAAATTACATACTAATCCTGGAGATCAAGTTATTTGTGATTCTAATGCACATATTTATCATTATGAAGGAGGTGGTGCTTCATTTAATAGTGGTGTGTCTTGTAAATTGCTTCAAGGTGAAAGAGGTATGTTTACAGCAGAGCAGGTTATTGAAGCTATTAATCCACCAGATTTTTATCATAGTCCGCTAACAGCTTTGGTTGAAATTGAAAACACAGCTAATAGAGGAGGAGGTTCATGTTGGGATTTTGAAGAACTTAAAAAAATAAGAACCGTTTGTAATGAACACGAATTAGGATACCACCTCGATGGAGCTCGTATTTGGAATGCTTTAGTAGCAAAACCAGAAACAGGTAAAGATTACGGACAAATATTTGATACTATGTCGGTTTGTTTAAGCAAAGGTTTAGGTTGCCCAATTGGTTCAGTATTAGTTGGAGATGAAGACATTATGGAAAATGCTATTAGAATTCGTAAAATACTAGGAGGTGGAATGCGCCAAGTTGGATTTTTAGCAGCTGCAGGATTATATGCATTAGACAATCATATAGATAGATTAGCTGAAGATCATCAAAAAGCTAAAGAAATTGGGCAAGAATTATTTGCTTTAGATTTTATAAAAAGAGTTGAGCAAGTTGAAACCAACATCATCATTTTTGAGTTAGAAAACAAAACTGATGAGTCTAAATTTTTAAAAACACTTGCAGATAAAAATATACGTTTAAGTGGTATGGGAAATGGAAAACTTCGCATTGTAACCCATTTAGATTATACCAACGAGATGCACGAATATTTTTTAAATGAATTGAAAGGGTTAAAATTTTAAATAATAAAAAAAGAAGCTTGAGGGCTTCTTTTTTTATTTAAACATATCCAATCCAGGAATATTTGGCATTCCATCTTTGGCCACAGCGGCTAATTCAGTTTCATTAACTCTAGTTGCTTTTTCTATGGCTTTGTTTAAGGTAAGAATTAAATAATCTTCCAACATATCTTTATCTTTCAATAAGTCATCATCAATTGATATTGACTTGATGGTTCTATTGGCTGTCAAGGTAACTTTCAGTTTATCGTCGTTGCTTTTTTCGTCAACTAGCACATGATTTAAGCGCTCTTTAGTTTCTTCAACTTTCTTTTGGGTTTCTTTGAGTTTATTCATCATTCCCATCATATCTCCAAACATAATCTTGCTGTTTTAAAATTAGATGTCAAAATTAATAAAAGATTGAAAATATATTTGTCTTTTTCTACCTATTCTTTATTCTGAATAAAACCCTATTTTTGCAAACTTCTTAATGGGATTAATACAATGACAAAAACAGTGGTTTTGCCTCCAAAAGCAAAAAAAATACCTAAAGAACTTATAGCACATAACGATGTTAGAGTTGATGATTACTTTTGGTTGAACGATAGAAAAAACAAAGAGGTTATTAAATACTTGAATGACGAAAACGAGTATTATGATGCAATGACTTCTAAATACAGAGATTTTGAGAGTTCTCTTTTTGAAGAAATGAAGGCTCGCATAAAGGAAGATGATGAGTCTGTACCATATAAATATAATGGCTATTGGTATATTGTTAAGTACGAAACAGGTAAAGATTACCCAATATATATACGAAAAAAAGACACTTTAGAAAATCCTGATGAGTTGTTATTTGACTGTAATGAAATGGCTATAGGTCATGATTATTTTAAGTTAGTAGGATTGAGTGTTAGTCCAGATAACTCTATGATTTCGTTTGCAATTGATTTAACAGGACGACGAAACTATACATTACAAGTTAAGAATTTGGTTACTGGTGATATTATGCTTGATGCCATTAAGAATACAACAGGTTCTTCAACTTGGGCTAACGACAACAAAACCCTATTTTATACTAAAAAGGACTTAAAGACCTTACGTTCAGATAAAATTTATAAACATAAGCTAGGCACAACTTCAAGAAAAGATACTGTTGTTTTTCATGAAGAAGATGACACGTTTGGAGTGGCAGTTTATAAATCGAAATCAAGAAAATATTTAGTTATTGCTTGCTATAGCACTCTTACAAACGAATATCATATTTTAAATGCAGATACTCCAGATGAGCCATTTAAAGTATTTCAAGAGCGTGTTAGAGGTTTAGAGTATAGTATATCACACTATGATAATCACTTTTATATTGTTACAAACCTTAATGATGCAACTAACTTTAAATTAATGAAAACTCCAGAAATTGCAACCGAACTTGCTAACTGGACAGATGTTATTCCTCATAGAGACAATGTATTGCTAGAAGATATTGATATTTTTAAAGACTTCCTTGTTATTAGTGAAAGAACTAATGGATTAAATCTCATAAGAATTAAAAGTTGGGATAATTCTGAAGATTACTATTTACCATTCGATAACGAAACGTATTCGGCTTATACATCTACAAATGTAGATTTCGATACAGTTATTTTACGTTATGGTTATAATTCCATGACAACACCTTCATCAACTATTGATTTTAATATGGTTACCAAAGAAAAAACTGTATTAAAAGAACAAGAAGTACTAGGAGGTAAGTTTGATAAAAATAATTACAAATCTGAGCGTGTTTGGGCAACTGCTGATGATGGTACAAAAATTCCAATATCAATGGTTTATAAAAAAGGAATAAAGTTAGATGGTACCAATCCTACATTGCTTTATGCTTATGGTTCATATGGTCATACAGTCGATCCTTATTTTTCTAGTATAAGATTAAGCTTGCTTGATAGAGGTTTTATTTATGCCATTACTCATGTAAGAGGAGGAGAATACCTTGGTAGAAATTGGTATGAAGATGGAAAATTACTTAAAAAGAAAAACACATTTTCAGATTTTATAGCTTGTTCAAAGTTTTTAATTAATCAAAAATATACTTCATCAAAGCATTTGTATGCATTAGGTGGTAGTGCTGGAGGTTTACTTATTGGAGCAGTCATAAACCAAGCACCAGAATTATACAATGGAGTTATTGCTGCTGTTCCCTTTGTTGATGTGGTAACAACAATGTTAGATGACAGCATTCCGCTTACTACAGGAGAATATGACGAATGGGGAAATCCTAACGACAAAACATATTATGAGTATATGAAATCATATTCACCATATGATAATGTTAAACGTCAAAATTATCCAAATATATTAGTAACTACAGGATTACATGATTCGCAAGTACAATATTGGGAACCAGCAAAATGGGTTGCTAAACTTCGTGACTATAAAACAGATAGCAATAAATTGCTTTTAAAAACCAATATGAAAGCAGGACATGGTGGAGCTTCAGGGCGATTTGAAGCTTTAAAAGAAGATGCTGAAGAGTATGCTTTTTTATTAGACTTAGAGAATGTTAATACTTAATTAAAAAAAATCTTGTATTTTTGCGAGGTTTTAGGTTACATTTTTATAAATTGGAACTGGTAAATAGCATTTATGAAAGAAAATATTCAGGTATTTGATAACGTTTTACAGTTAATAGGTAAAACTCCACTTATCAAATTAAATAGTATGACTTCTGGGTTTAATGGTGAATTTTACGCAAAAGTAGAAGGATTTAATCCAGGTCATTCATCAAAAGATAGAATAGCATTACACATTATTGAAGAAGCTGAACGTCAAGGTATTTTAAAACCAGGCGATACTATTATTGAAACTACTTCAGGTAATACTGGTTTTAGTATAGCTATGGTAAGTATTATCAAAGGTTATGAATGCATTTTAGCTGTAAGCTCAAAATCGTCAGCAGACAAAATAGATATGTTAAAATCTATGGGAGCAAAAGTTTATGTGTGCCCAGCACATGTTAGCGCAGACGATCCAAGATCTTATTATCAAGTAGCAAAACGATTACACGAAGAACTTAAAGGTTCAATATATATAAATCAATATTTTAATCAATTAAATATTGATGCACATTATAGCTCTACTGGTCCTGAAATATGGAAACAAACCGAAGGAGAGATTACACATTTAGTAGCTTGTAGTGGCACAGGAGGAACAATTTCTGGAACAGCAAAATTCTTAAAAGAGCAAAACCCAAATATTAAAGTAATTGGAGTTGATGCATTTGGTTCTGTATTGAAAAAATATCATGAAACAAGAGAGTTTGATGAAGCAGAGATTTATCCTTACAGAATAGAAGGTTTAGGTAAAAACTTAATTCCTACTGCAACAGATTTCGATCTTATAGATAAGTTTATTAAAGTAACAGACGAAGAAAGTGCACATACTGCAAGAGAAATCTCAAAATCTGAAGGTTTATTTGTAGGTTACACAAGTGGAGCGGCAATGCAAGCACTTAAGCAGCTAAATGAAGAAGGAGAATTTAAAAAAGGAGATAAGATTGTTGTTATTTTTCCAGATCATGGTTCACGTTATATGAGTAAGATATATAGTGATAAGTGGATGGAAAAACAAGGCTTTTTTGATAGCGAAAACGAAGCTACAGTTGAAGCAATTCAATATATAAAATAGCAAAATGATAAATAAAAATGTCCTATTGCATTGTATAATGCGGTAGGATTTTTTTGTGATGAAAATGTTATAAACTGATGTTTATAATTAAATTATGCTATGAAAAGATATTTATTTAATTTTGTCCCAACTAACAAAGACTAATTTAAGTTAAATGGAAACCCTAATGATTGAATATGTTCCAATTTGTTCAATACTTATAGTTACATCTGACCGCTAAAAACAATTGATTGATTTATGAAAGATTTATTTGAGAAAATATACAAGGATAAAGGTCCTCTTGGCAAATGGGCTGCTCAAGCAGAAGGTTATTTTGTCTTTCCAAAATTGGAAGGTCAAATTTCTAACAGAATGCAATTTCAAGGCAAAGATGTTATTACTTGGAGTATTAATGATTATTTAGGTTTGGCAAACCATCCAGAAGTTCGTAAAACAGATGCTCAGGCAGCAGCAGATTATGGTTCTGCTTATCCTATGGGAGCACGTATGATGTCTGGTCACACAAACCTACACGAAACTTTACAAAAAGAGTTAGCTGAATTTGTTAATAAAGAAGCGGCTTACTTATTAAATTTTGGTTACCAAGGAATGGTGTCTACTATAGATGCATTGGTAAGCAAAGACGATATTATTGTTTATGACGTAGATGCTCACGCTTGTATTATAGATGGTGTGCGTTTACACATGGGAAAACGCTTTACTTACAAGCATAATGATGTTGAAAGTTTAGAGAAAAACCTGGAGAGAGCTACCAAAATGGCTGAACAAACTGGTGGAGGAATTTTAGTGATTTCTGAAGGTGTATTTGGAATGCGTGGTGAACAAGGAAAACTTAAAGAAATTGTAGCACTTAAGAAAAAATACAATTTCAGATTTTTAGTTGATGATGCTCATGGTTTTGGTACTTTAGGTAAAACTGGTGCAGGTGCAGGAGAAGAACAAGGTGTTCAAGATGATATTGATGTGTACTTTGCAACATTTGCTAAATCATTAGCTAGTACTGGGGCTTTTATTGCAGGTGATAAAGAGATTATGGATTATTTAAAGTATAATTTACGTTCTCAAATGTTTGCAAAATCACTACAAATGCAATTGGTAGTTGGTGCTCGTAAGCGTTTAGAAATGCTTAAAACTATGCCAGAACTTAAAGATAAGCTTTGGGAAAACGTAAATGCACTTCAATCTGGTCTTAAAAAACGTGGATTTGATATTGGAACTACGCAAAGTTGTGTAACTCCTGTGTATTTAAAAGGTAGTATTCCAGAAGCCATGGCTTTAGTTAAAGATTTACGTGAAAACTACGGAATATTCTGTTCAATAGTTGTGTATCCAGTGATACCAAAAGGATTAATTTTATTACGTTTAATTCCTACTGCTACACATACTATGGAAGATATTAATGAGACACTTAATGCTTTTGATGGAATTAGAAGCAGATTAGAAAACGGTACCTATAAACGCCTTTCTGCTGCAGTTGCTGCTGCTATGGGTGAATAGAGAATACCATTTATATATAAATAAAAATCCGATGCTAAAACATCGGATTTTTTTATACAATATCTTTCTTTACAGTTTTTCGTCGCTTAAAAACTTCTGGAGAAAAATGCTTCCATATTTGGTGAATCGCATAATTATCTTCTAACTCAGGAGTTCTAATACAATTTTGAATCCCTTTTTTTGTAAATATATTGTAGTATTCATTAAAAATTACTGCATGAACGCCTTTGTTTTGATATTCTGGATGTACACCTATTAAGTAAAACACTACATCTTTACTGTTCTTTTTTGCACTTATAATATGTCTAAATCCAAACGGAAATAATTTTCCTTTAGTTTTTTGTAATGCTTTTGAGAAAGATGGCATAACTATAGCAAATGCCACTAAATTATCTTCTTTGTCAACAACAAACTTGATATACTCAGGATTTATAAAACTGATAAACTTCTTTTTAAAATATTCTTTTTGAATATCTGTAATAGCCACAAACGATGATAAAGAGGCATATGAAGCATTAAATAAATCAAACATTTTATCAGCATAAGGCATAACTTCCGAAGTCTTTTTAAAATCTAACGCTCTTAATTCATAGCGTTTTTTAATAAGCTCTTGTGCTTTTAAGAAAAATTCTGGTTTTACATTTTTAAATGGGAACCTGCTTTCAGAGTATAGTTTTTCATCTTTAAAACCTAGCTCTGCAAAATGGTCAACATAATATGGATAGTTATACCAAGTAATCATATTACCTAGATGCTCATATCCTTCGGTCATTAAACCAACTTTATCTAAATTGGAAAACCCAACAGGACCTTCAACATATTCTAGATTATTGGCTTTACCTATCTCAAAAACTTTATCTAAAAGCGCCTTAGTAACCTCTACATTATCAATAACATCAAACCATCCAAAACGCATTTTTTTCTGACTCTGATTTTTTACCTCCAACCAATTAATTATAGCAGCAACACGACCAACAACTTCATTGTTCTTGTAAGCTAAAAAGAAACGAGCCTCTGCATCATTAAAAATTGGATTTTTCTTCTTGTCAAAAGTGTCTAACTCTTGCGATATAATGGGAGGAACCCAATATTTAGAATCTTTATATAAGTTAAAAGGAAACTTAACGAACGTAAGCATATCCTTTTTGGTTACTGCTTCTTTAATTTCAATCATAAAGTGCCATCATCTTTAAAATCAACATCTTTTTTATTCTTTTTATTTCTAGATTGACGTTTTCCTTCTTCTTTAGCTGAATTACCATTATCAACTTCTTTATCTCTATGAAAATCCAGTCTATAAGAAGCACCAAAATTAACACTAAATACAGAAGGAGTATCTTTTGTATTAAATGTTAAAGCAGTATCTAATTGAAAATCTTTACTCCATAGATAAGCGCCTCCAAAACGGAATAAATTATCGGCATAAAAATCACTTTTAATTCCTTGTGCTTCTCCAAAAATCACCCATTTAGGATTAAATGAATGTGTAAGTGTTAATATATATTGAAAATCTGAATAATCAGAACCAATTCTGTCTTTAACTAAATTCATTACAAAAACCCATCCACCATTAAAATTATTTTGTGTAATAATAGCAACTTTAGGGCTAAAGCCTTCTACATCTGGAGCCACATAAGGATTGTTTTTAGTATCATAATTTGCACCAGCATAAACCGCTACAGCAGGAATTAAACTTTTCCATTTAAACTTTTGATTTGCTTTCCAGCTGTATATATTTGGTTTGTCCTCACCAGCTTTTCTATATGGATCGTAGACCATGTATTTTGCTCCAAGTGTAAAGTTTTTAAAATTAGAACGTTTATCTTCAAACGGAATAGACGAACTATTATAAGTTTTAGTATCATTCTGGTAAGTTCCTTGAAGATTTATTTCTAATTCTTCTAATAAAAGACCATATCGCGCTGCAAAATCAATTCCAAAACCTGACACGTCATACCTTAATGGTGTATGCTCTTCCTTTAGTATGTATGGTCCTGCTTCAAATTGAATTACTCCTGGTCCAACAGCAAATGCACTTTGCGAGACACCTGGTCTGTTAGAATTAATAACCTCTGTATACTGGCTATAAGCAGAGTAGGTTGCTACTAAAAAAAGTAATGTTAAATAAGGTTTAATTGAATTCATAGTGCTTCAGATTAAGTTCAAATATAGAGATTTTATATTTTTTTTAAGAATATATAACTGTTTTTAAATAGCGATAATTGTATTTTTGAAAAAATATTTTTTTCATGTTACAAATGGCATCCTTTACAGGTTTTTTAAGAACCATTTTAATTATTTTATTAATCTATTACGGATTAAAAATATTAATGCGAATTTTTGCTCCTTTTTTAGTTCGTTATATGTCTAAAAAAATGCAGGAACGCTTTGGAGATCAGTTTCAACAGCAGCAACATGCTAATGACAGAAACCGTCCAAAAGAAGGTGAAACAGTAATTGATAAAATGCCTAACAAAGCCAAAACTTCAGATAAAAAAGTTGGTGAGTACATAGATTACGAAGAAATTGATTAATTTTCACATCAATTTTACATCATAAACATTCATGCAAGCATCCTTAAAAAAGCTATTACCTCATATTTTAGTAAGTATTGGGTTTATCGTTATTTCTTTATTATACTTTAATCCTGTTTTGAGTGGAAAGCAGATATTTCAGAGTGATATAATGCACTATATTGGGATGTCTAAACAACAAAACGATTTTAGAGCCAATAATCAGGAAGAAACTTATTGGACCAATAGTGCTTTTGGTGGTATGCCAACGTATCAATTAGGTGCAAAATATCCTCATAATTATATAAAAAGTTTAGATTCTGCATTACGTTTTTTACCAAGACCTGCTGATTATCTGTTTCTGTATTTTATAGGGTTTTATATTCTATTGTTAACGTTAAAAGTAGATTTTAAACTCGCAGCACTTGGTGCATTAGCCTTTGGCTTTTCTACATATCTTATTATTATTCTTGGTGTAGGTCATAACAGTAAAGCACACGCTATTGCATATATGCCTTTAGTGTTAAGCGGAATATTACTCACTTTTCAACAAAAATATGTATTAGGTTTTTTACTCACAGCTGTAGCTATGGCTTTAGAAATCGGTGCAAATCATTTTCAGATGACCTATTATTTAATGCTATTAGTTATTGTATTAGGAATTGTATACTTAATTGATGCTTACAAAAAGAAAGTATTACCTCATTTTTTTAAGGCTTTAGGCTTATTGGTTGTTGCTGTAATTATTTCGGTAGGATTGAATGCTACGAATATTATGGCTACACAAGAGTATGTTAAAGAAAGTACTCGTGGCCAAAGTGAAATTACAATTAATCCAGACGGAACAGCGAAAGAAGTTACAACAGGATTAGATAAAGATTATATTACAGAATACAGTTACGGAATATTAGAGACTTTTAACTTGTACATTCCTAGATTTATGGGTGGAGGTAATGGTGAAGATGTTGGTAAAGATTCTGAGATTTATAAATTTTATACAAATATTGGAGCTAGTCCAGTTGAAGCGCTTAACGAATCGAAAAGCACACCTACATACTGGGGAAAACAGCCTATAGTTGAAGCTCCTGCGTATATTGGAGCAGTTGTTTTATTCTTGTTTGTCTTTGCATTATTCTTAGTTAAAGGTCGTTTAAAATGGTGGCTTGTAGGTGGAACAATTTTATCACTTCTTTTGTCTTACGGAAAGAATTTAGATTTCTTAACCAATTTCTTTATCGATTATGTGCCTTTATATAACAAGTTTAGAGCTGTAAGTTCTATTCAAGTTATTTTGGAATTATGTATTCCAATACTAGCAATCTTTGGGCTAGTGAGGCTATTTAATGATTTTGAAGGTGATGACAAAAAACTAAAAGCACTAAAATACACAGCAATAATTACAGGTGGATTAGCTGTTCTTTTCATATTGTTTAAATCGTCATTTAGCTTTGTTGGAGCAAATGATGGCTATTACAGACAAGTTTATGGTGAGTATGGTGAAAGTTTTGTTAGAGCATTAAAAGACGATAGAAAAGCAATGTTTACTACAGACACGCTTCGAACTTTAGTGCTGGTATTACTTTCGGCAGGAACAATTTTTATGTTTTTGAAGAAAAAACTATCTGAAAAATTAGTAGTCGTAGTTTTTGCAGTATTGATAGTATTCGATTTAGTTAGTGTAGACAGACGATATGTAAATGAAGACAACTTTGTGTCGTCTATTCAAGTTAATAAACCATATTCAGCTAATGAAGCCGATTTAGAGATTATGAAAGACACAACACACTTTAGAGTGTTTGATGTTACTTCTGGAGCAGCAAGAGCATCTTATTTTCATAATTCATTAACAGGATATCACGCAGCCAAATTAGGTCGTTATAACGAATTGTTCGATTTTCATATTGCCAGAAACAATATAAATGTACTGAATATGCTAAATACAAAGTACATTATTGCTGATGATGATAAAGGCAATATATTTCCTTATGAAAATGAAGACACTAATGGTAATGCTTGGTTTGTAAGTGAAGTAAAACAAGTAGGTTCTGCCAATGAAGAGTTAACAGGTTTAGAGAGTTTAGATAATAAAAATATTGCTATTACTACACAATCTATATCTAAACGTAATTTTATAGTAGATTCAACTGCAAGTATCAGTATTACAGAATATAAACCTAATTACTTAAAGTATAAGTCTAATAATAATAACGATGGATTTGCAGTGTTTTCTGAAATTTATTATGCTGACGGTTGGCAAGCTTTTATTGATGGAAAAGCAGTTCCTCATTACAGAGTAAATTATGTTTTAAGAGCTTTAGAAATACCTAAAGGTAATCATACTATAGAATTTAAATTTGAGCCTAAAGTTATTCAAACAGGAAGCAGCATTGCACTAGCAAGTTCTATTTTACTAGGCTTATTAATTTTAGGAGGATTGTTTTACGAGTTTAAGTATAAAGCCAAAGAAAGTGCATAAAAAAGCACTCATCATAACGTATTATTGGCCACCAGCTGGTGGTCCTGGTGTACAACGTTGGTTAAAATTTGTAAAATATTTACCAGATTACAATATTCAACCAATTGTTTATTGCCCAAAAAATCCAAGCTATCCTATCCTAGATGAGAGTTTAACTAAAGAACTATCAAAAGACATTGTAATATTAAAGCAACCTATTAAAGAACCTTATAAACTAGCTGGCTTGCTCTCAAAAAAGGCAGCTTCAACTATTAGTTCTGGTGTTATTCCAAAAGAGAAAAAGCAGTCTGTTATTGAAAAAGTAATGCTTTTTGTTAGAGGTAACTTTTTTATTCCAGATGCTCGTAAAAACTGGGTTAAACCATCTGTAGATTTTCTAACAGATTATATTAAAAAAGAGAATATTGAAACCATAATTACAACTGGTCCTCCACACAGCTTACATCTTATAGGCTTACAATTAAAACAAAAGCTAGATGTAAAGTGGATTGCCGACTTTAGAGATCCTTGGACAACAATAGGTTATCACAAAAAACTTAAGCTCACTAAGGCATCGCAACTAAAGCATCAGGATTTAGAACTTAAAGTATTAAATTCTGCTGATCAACTTATTGTAACTAGTGAGAATACAAAGCGCGAGTTTGAATTTAAAACAAATCAGCCAATTACAGTCATTACTAATGGTTATGATACTACAATTTCAGAAAAGCCTAAAAAGGATTCAAAATTTACAATAGCGCATATTGGCTCCTTATTATCAGAGCGAAACCCTAAACATCTATGGGAAGCTTTAAGCGAACTTATAAATGAAAATGAAGCGTTTAAGGCTGATTTTGAATTGAATTTAATTGGTGTTGTAAGCGACGATGTATTGCAAGAGATATATTCGCATAATCTTAAAGATTATACTAATGTTGTAGGTTATGTTAGTCACGACGATGCTATTAAAGCTCAAATGCAATCGCAAGTATTGTTATTAATTGAAATTGATTCAGAAGACACTAAAGCAATTATTCCTGGAAAGCTATTTGAATATATGATTTCTAACACACCAATATTGGCTATTGGTCCAAAAGATTCAGATGTTGAACGTATAATAAAATCAACAAACACAGGAGCTTACTTTTTTTATGAAGCGAATAACACTTTAAAATCGCAAATTTTAGCGTATTTTAATGCCTATAAAGAAAACACATTGGTTACTAAACCAATAGGTTTGAAGCCATATAGTAGAAAAGAATTAACAAAAACCTTGTCAGAACTCATCTAATGGGAATAGTTACAAGTCAATCGTTTAAAAACACAATTACTACCTATTTAGGTTTTGGTATTGGAGCCCTAAACACGTTATTTTTGTACACGTATTTTATTTCAGACCAATATTATGGTTTAGTGGCTTTTATTCTTTCTACAGCAAATATTATGATGCCATTAATGGCGTTTGGAGTTCATAATACCATTATAAAATTCTACTCAACATTTAAAACAAAAAACTCACTCAATAGTTTTTTAACCTTGATGCTGTTTTTGCCTCTTTTGCTTATTATTCCTATTGGTTTAATAGGTTGTTTTACCTATGAGGCAATTGGCGAACTTATCTCACAAAAAAATCCTATTGTAAAAGATTATGTGTGGTACATTTATGTTACTGCAATTGCAATGGCTTATTTTGAAGTCTTTTTTGCGTGGTCTAAAACACAATTGCAAACTGTGTTTGGTAACTTTATGAAAGAAGTATTTCATAGAGTAGGTGTGATGCTTCTTTTGTTTGCTGTGTATTTTCAGTGGATTAATGTCGATGAGTTTATTTTAGGTGTTATTGGCGTTTATATTTTAAGAATGATAATCATGAAGCTTTATGCTTATAGCGTGAAGTTTCCTGTGCTTAAATTTTATAAGATTGAAAATATTGGTGCCATCTTAAAATACTCGTCTTTAATAATTATTGCAGGTTCAATTGCGACTATTATTTTAGATATCGATTCTTTTATGTTAGGGCTTTATATTCCTATTGAAAAAGTGGCATATTATGGTGTTGCAATTTACATCGCAACAGTAATTGTAGTGCCTTCACGCTCAATGCAGCAAATACTTCAACCTTTAACTGCTCAATATCTTAATGATAATAATAAAGTAGCGCTTAAAGATTTGTATGTAAGAAGCTCGCAAACACTATTTGTAATTGGTGGTTTCATATTTTTAATTATTGTATTAAATATCAATCAATTATACGAACTAATTCCTGAAGAGTTTAGTGGTGGACTTATTGTTGTGTTTTTAGTTGGAGTTGCCAAATTGTACGATTGCTTAATGGGTTGTAATAACGTTGTGTTATTTAATAGCGATTATTATAGAGTTGTATTGCTATTTGGAGTACTATTAACAATACTTACTGTGTTTTTAAACATGCTGTTTATACCAATGTTTGGAATTAATGGTTCAGCTTTTGCGACGTTTTTAGCTATTTCAATCTATAATACTATAAAAATATACTTTGTAAAGAAGAAGTTTAATATGATGCCTTTTACTATAGATACAGGCAAAGTATGTGTTTTAATAATTGTAAGTATAGTATTGTTTTACTTCTGGGAATTTCCTTTTCATCCCATTATTAATATTGCATTAAAAACAATGTTAGTGACTCTACTTTATGTTTTGGTGATTTTAAAACTTAATGTCTCTGAAGATATTTCACTTGTAATTAAAAAGTATTTACGACTTAAATAAAAAGGGAAAATCCCGCAAGGTGCTTTGAGGCATACGACATGCAGGACTTTCCAACTAACCAACCAAAAAAATATGTATGTTTTTAGTTGCCTCTTTTAGAACGTGAGCTAGAGCTTCTTTGTTGTGTTGCTCCTTTTGAGTTATTTCTACTCGTTCTTTGTGAGGCACTGTTTTTACTTTTTTCTTTACGTACTGTATTAGATGTACGAGTTTTTGAGCTATTTGGTTTTCTTTCAGTCGAGTTTTTATTAACATTTACTCTTGTGTTAGAATTTACCGAACGTGTTTCTCTTCTTGGAGATGTTGTTCTAACACGTTCATTAGTTCTTGTTCGTGTTTCATCATTCACTCTAGTATTACTATTAGTTCTTATATTTTGATTATCTCTAGTAGAACTAGATCTTACTCTTTCGTTACCACGAGTATTGCTATTAGATCTCACGCTTCCATTATCTATATTTTGTCTAACACGAGTATTACCTTGAGTTGCATTTAAATCTCTAGTATCTCTTCTGTTTTCTGCTACACTTCTTCTAGGTGTTGCTTCTTGTCTGTATCGATCACTAATACGAGATGTGTTGTTTGCTACATTACCACGACGACCATTGTTATAATTTGTTGTACGGCGTGTACTGTTATAACTTACAGCTTGTCTGTAGTTGTTAGCATAAGGTCTGTAATAGTGGTGACGTACAGGAGTATAATATTGTCTGTAAGGTCTGTTATAAACTATGCAGTAATTACGTGCTGGAACAGCATAATACACATGCCAAGGTCTGTACACATAACTTCTGTTGTATATGTTTATAAAACCAGTGCAGTGACTAAAAGCTCTGTTTCTATTGTAGTATACATATAATCCACCAACTCTAGTAACATAACCATAACTGTTATAACGTATATTAACATTACCAGCTTGAGTAATACGACCATAATAATCGTAATAAATAGGTACGTTTTCTATTTGAATAATAGCTCCAAAATCGTCGTATTGTACATAAGGATTATAATCGTATCCAGTATTAAAACTTATTGATACGTTTGGAGAGCTAAAACCAACATTTACATTTGGACCATAATTAGGCATATAAAAGTCGAATTGACCATCAGGAAACACAGAAAACTCAATACCACCTTCGGTAAAAATAAACGAATTGCCATAATTATAACCATAAAGATTAAGTGAAGCATTAACTTCTGATGCGTTGGTGGTTTTTGCGTTTACTGTAGTTCCTATTAGGAACACTGCAGTAAAAAATAAAGCTAATTTTTTCATGAGTGTTTGTTTTAAGTTTAACATATCTTATGATATTCAAACAACGTGCCAAAAAATGTTAACAGCATTTAAGTGCTTGATAATGAGGAAATAAATATTTTAAAGCTTTTAAAAAATGCGTAGAACTACGTATAGGATATTTGAAATGGATAATCTAATTTTAAAGCTAAATAAATTTTAATTTGAAAATAAGCATTTATGAAATTAGAGAAGATATTAGATAAGCTTGGTTCGTTAGAGAAAAACTCATTTATAAAAATTATTGATAATATAATTTCCAAAAACCCAAAAAACGGAAAAGAAATAGAAAAAATTTTAAGTTCAACTGACAAAGGATTAAAATCTGTTGATAGTCAAAACATTACTAATCTTTTTAATTTGATTTCAGCTGAATTTGAAGAGTATATAATTTGCGAATTCCAAGAAGCTAACTCTCAACTTGATATTTTAATTGATATTATTATTAGGGATGGAAATTGTATAATGAAACAAGATTGGTTTTCAAGGTTATATGAAAATGAAATAAAAAATTTGAAGAATAAAATTAAAACTTTGAATAGTGAATTAGAAAATGAAAAATCAGAATTAAGCGAAAATAGAAAAAGAGATTTTAGAATTTATAAAGCTTGTTTAACTACAGCATATACTAATGATGTTGGTAACAATAGAGAGGCAAAAATTACTTCAGATGAATTATCAATAATTTTAACTCTGTCTAAACAATTAGGATTATCTCAGGAAGATGTTAAACTAATTAATTATTCAATTTTGCCAATAAGAAAAGATGACATTCAAGATGTTATTAATAATTTAAAAAATATTGGAGTTGTGTTTTTTTTCCAAAAAAGAGAACACTATCTATGTTGCTGATGAAATGGTGAGAATATTGCGAAAAGTTAGAAAAAAAGAAGTCGCAGATAAGTTTTTTAGAAGAACTTTGAAATTATTAAGAGAGCCAATTATAAATCAAATTGCTAAAGAGCACAATATTGATAAAAAGTTATCAAATTCTCATAAAATAGAAGAAATCATAAAAGAAGGAATTTCGTTTTCTGATTTGCTAACTTATGAAATTCATAAAGATGGAATCACATTAACAGAAAAGAAAAAATCTCTAAATGAGCTTTGTGAAAAAGGCTTAAATATTTCTAGTCTTAAAGGAAGTACTTTAGAAGAAAAAATATCTAGTCTAATTGATTACTTTGAAAACATTGAAAAGGATGAAAAAGTAGGTATATCAATCGATGGTTTTTCAAAAATGCTTTCAGAGTTAAATGATTCATTACCAAAATTGAATAGAGAATTAAAAATTCAATTTGAGCTCCAAGAGGAATTCGTTTTAAATGCAGAATTATTACTTGATTATAATATTAAGCCTAGAGATATTTTAGATTTAATTCCAAAACATGATTTAATTAAATTCATTAAAGAAAATGGAATTAAACAACGTGGTGAAGACATATTAAATATTTTAGAACATTATAAAGATGTAGAAAATTTATACTTGGAAAACTATGTAAATGTTGGTTATAGAAACTTAAATTTATTGAAGGAAAATGGCATTTCAATTAAAGAAAGTGAACTAGGTTTAAAATTTGAGGAGCTTACTGAAACTATTTTTAAAGCGTTGGGTTTTAATGTTGATAATAATTTAAAAAAGCAACTTAATACTCAAAAGGATATGATGGATATTCTCTTAAATTTAGGTAATAATGAAATAATAATTGTAGAATGTAAAACAATTAAAGAAAAGGGATATAATAAATTTAGTACAGTATCAAGACAGCTCAAATCATATCAAAATGTAGCATTAAAAAATAATTTTAGGATAGTAAAAATATTACTTATAGCTCCAGAGTTTAGTGATGATTTTGTTTCTGATTGCGGAATGGATACTGAAATGAATATTTCTCTATTAACAGCTTCAACTTTATCTAAAATTAATGAAAGTTTTAAAACTTCTAAATATCAAGAATTTCCCCATGTTCTATTTAGAGACATTGTAATTAATGAAGAACGAATTGTAAAAGCATTAAGTAAATAATCATTAAAAAAATCCCGAGGTTTGGGGAAACCATCGGGATTTATATCATCTAACTATATATATTCTAGTAGACTATCAACCAATAAAAATGTAGATTAAATTGTATTTTTATTTTCGTTTAATTTTCTTTTGTTTTTTTACTTTATCTCCTTGTTTATAGTAGTAGTAATCGTCGTCGTCATCCCAATCATCATCATCTCCATAGTTTCCTCCATGTCCATTACCAACTCCACAGTTTAAAGTTGCGTTATTGTAGTTTACAATTCCAGAAATATTAACTATTTCTCCCCAACGGTTATACGTTACTCGTAAACCACCAACTTGAGATAATCGCCCAAATCTATCATAACTAATATATACAGATCCTGCACGTTTTATTTTACCAGCTCTGTCGTAGTTGATAAACACGTTACCAATACGTCTTACCTTACCATCAAAATCGTGTTGTATTAGTACACCTCCAGATCTTGGCGCAGAATAACGAACTCTACTTACAGTTCCTGGAGCACCAACGGTTACATTTACTGAGCCTCGTCTTGTATTGGTACCTCTGTAGTACACATTATCATCATAATGAGAGTCTCCAATGTTTGTATTGAAATCAAAACTTCCATCAGGAAAGATTAAAAACTCAACACCTCGCTCCACAAACATAATTGGTTCGGCATAACGATAGCGTGTTGTATTTTTAAAATCTTCACCTTGTAGTACAGCAGCTTTTGCTGTAGTTGTTGCAGATGTTAATCCCATTAACACCATCGCACTTAGTAATAACTTTTTCATAATAAAAGGATTTAAGATTTTGCCTACTCATTAGCTTTTCGGCTTACGCTATACTTTTTGAGATATTCAATTTGCGTGCCAAAAATTTTAACTATTTGATTTGCAAATAATTAAACACTCATTATAATATGCTTATTACTACTGGTAATTTCTTTTTAAAGAAAATTGAAATAAAATTTTACTACATTTATGCTAATCAATCACAATTTTCAATGCCAAGAAAACTAACCGAATGCAGTAATTGTTCCAATCATTTTGAAGCACACTATCCTTATTGTCCTTATTGTGGACAAAAAGCTAATGATGATTTAACACTTGGTGTGTTATTTAATAACACTATTAATAATTACTTTTCTGTAGATGCTCGCTTTTTTAGAAGCTTTATCCCTTTAATGTTAAAACCAGGTTATTTAGCGAAGCGTTTTGTAGAAGGAAAACGATTACTATATCTGCATCCTGCTCAAATGTATTTGTTTGTTTCTGTAGTGTTTTTCTTTTTGTTTTCGTTTATTTCCAGACAGCAAGTACAAAGTATAGATTCTGCATTAAAGAGTGATATTGAGAGGTCTAGAGCTATTAAAGATTCTATAGACCAAAAAAAACAAGACTCAATAATTCTACAAGAAGCCATAAAGCCTTTTAAAGATAATCAGCAACAGCTTGGTATTTCTGATGAAGACATGAAAGTAATTGATTCTACAATTACAAATAACAAGGTAAAAAACACTGGTTTTAATGGTAAAATTGGTGGTGTTAACTTTAATGAGACAGCAATAGATTCTATGATTCAAACTGGAGCTTCAGATGTTGAGATTTATAAGTTTATGGGAATGAATGACGATGATGGCATTTTCACCAAACGCATGTACAAACAAGTGCTTAAGTTTTTTAAGAACAAAAGTGGTGGCTCAATTTTGCAAGCTTTTTATGATAGTATTCCTTTAGCTATGTTTATACTGTTGCCAATTTTTGCTTTTTTACTTAAGATTTTTTACTTCAACAAAGGACGTTTTGCGTACCATTTGGTATTTACCTTTTACTTTTTTGCCTTCTTATTTATTGTTTTTGGCTGGTTGGTTTTTGCAACTTTAGTTTGGAAAGATTTTCCAACCTCGATTATTGCTTTAGTCATGTTGTCGACCTATTTCTACTTGTTTTTAGGTGTCAAACGATTTTATGAGCAAGGATATTTTTTAAGCTTTATAAAGAGTGGTGTTATAACATCGTTATTTTTAATGATGGTATTGCCATTTGCAGCCATTATTGTTGGACTTATGGCGTTTTTGTTTTATTAGAAGTTTTTAAGAATAAAGAACCAAATTTAGTTTGTCATACTGAACTTGTTTCAGTATCTAAAGGATTCCAAAGGTTTTCCCAATTTGGGTTTATGCTTTCAATTAAATTAATTTTCCACTGTCTATGCCAATTTTTTAATTGCTTCTCTCTTAAAATAGCATCATTGATATATTGAAATTCTTCAAAATACACTAATCGTTTAAGTTTGTATTTTGAAGCAAATAGACTACCTATTTCACTTGTATGTTTCTCCATTCTATCATCAATTCCACCAGTTACGCCTATGTATAAAGTTCCTTTCGGTTTGTTTGTTATGATATAAACCCAATAATTATGGTAAACTCGTCTTGGCATTTTTGAATTCTTTATGTAATAGTGGTAGATGCTGAAACAAGTTCAGCATGACAAAGATAATAGGATTATTACTAGAACCATAACTGGTTCAAGATCTACTATTATAGTTTACCTTTTAAGAATGTTCCTGTAATAGAGCTTTTATTTTTCACTAATTCTTCAGGAGTACCTTGAGCTACTAGTTGTCCACCACGTTCACCACCTTCAGGACCAAGATCAATTATATAGTCAGCACATTTTATAAGTTCTAAATTATGCTCAATAACTATTATAGAATGTCCTTGTTCTATTAACGCTTGAAAAGATTTTAGTAATTTTTTGATGTCGTGAAAATGCAATCCTGTAGTAGGCTCATCAAAAATAAATAAGGCATTATCGCTTTTTGTTCCTTTACCTAAAAACGTAGCTAGTTTAATACGTTGAGCTTCACCTCCAGAAAGGGTAGATGAGCTTTGCCCAAGTGTTACATAACCTAAACCAACATCTTGAAGTGGTTGTAACTTGCTTTGTATTTTGGTTTGACCATGCATATCAAAAAACGCAATAGCGTCATCGATAGTCATATTTAGAATATCGTCAATGCTTTTATCTTGAAAAGCAACTTCTAAAACTTCCTTTTTAAAGCGCTTTCCATTACAGGTTTCACAAGTTAAATGCACATCTGCCATAAACTGCATTTCAATAGTAACTTCACCATCTCCTTTACAGGTTTCACAACGTCCACCATCGACATTAAAAGAGAAATGTTTAGCTTGATAATTACGTATTTTACTCAATTTTTGATTGGCATACAAAGCTCTAATATCGTCATAAGCTTTAACATACGTCACAGGGTTTGAACGAGATGAGCGACCTATTGGATTTTGGTCAACAAACTCGATATGTTTTATGTTTTTAAAATTGCCTTTTAGCTCGGTAAATTGTCCTGCTTTATCACCAAAGCCAGTTAATTGCTTTTGAATTGTTGGAAAAAGAATTTTTTTAACCAATGTACTTTTACCACTTCCTGAAACTCCAGTAATAACTGTAAGCATTTCTAAAGGGAAAGTGACATCTATATTTTGAAGGTTATGCTCACGAGCGCCAACTATATCTATTTGATATTTTGATGTTCTTCGTTTTTTAGGCACTTCAATTTCTAAGGTTCCATTCAAATACTTAGCAGTAAGTGAATCTGAAATTAAAATATCATTATAAGTTCCTGCAGCTACAACTTCACCACCAAAAGTACCAGCTTCAGGACCAATATCTATAATTTCGTCTGCTGCTTGCATGATATCTTCATCATGCTCAACCACAATAACTGTGTTTCCTAAATCGCGTAAAGCTTTTAAAACAACAATTAGTTTTTCGGTATCTTTTGGGTGCAAACCAATACTTGGTTCATCTAATATATACATTGAGCCTACTAAGCTACTACCTAACGATGTTGCTAAGTTTATACGTTGGCTTTCTCCACCAGATAAAGTATTTGAGCGTCTGTTTAGAGTTAAATAATCTAATCCTACGTTTGATAAAAAAGAAAGTCTGTTGGTGATTTCTTTTAATAAACGTTCAGCAATTTTGCTATCGTAATCATTAAGTTCTAATTGCTTAAAGAAATTAATAAGCTTATCAATAGGCATTTCAACTAAATCTGTAATGGTAACACCAGCAATTTTTACATAATTGGCTTCTTCACGCAAACGTTTACCATGACATGTATTGCACTTGGTTTTACCTCTGTAACGTGATAACATTACTCTATTCTGAATTTTATAAGCTTTAGATTCTAATTCAGCAAAAAGAGAATTTAAGCCTTCAAAATATTGATTACCATCCCAAACAAGTTGCTTTTGTGCAGCACTTAACTGAAAGTAAGGCTTGTGAATAGGGAAATCGAACTTATGTGAATTGTTTACTAATTGGTCTCTATACCAACTCATGCTTTCTCCACGCCAAGGAAAAATTGCATTTTCATAGATTGATAACCCTGTATTAGGAATAACTAAATCTTCATCAATACCAATAACATCACCATAACCTTCGCACTTTGGGCAAGCTCCGTAAGGATTATTAAAACTAAACAGATGCACATTAGGCTCAAAAAACGTAATGTTATCTAATTCAAATTTATTATTAAAAGTATCTTGTTTGTTATCTGATAAAGATTCTATTATTGTTGTTCCTTTTCCTTCAAAAAAGGCAGTTTCAATAGCATCAGCCAATCTGTTATAAAAATCATCTTCATGCTTAACAACAATTCTGTCTACAACTAAAAACACATCTTTTTTAAGTCCTTTTTCGATGGCATCTTCAATTCGTAAAACATCATCTTTATATTTCACCCTTGCATAACCTTGTTGCTGTAATACTTTTAGTTTGTCTTCCATTGTTCTGTCTTTCTCCAAAGTAATAGGAGAGAGGAGCAATAGTTTTTCAACATCTTTAAAGGATTTTACTAAGTTTAATACATCAGCAGTTGTATGTTTTTTTACCAAATTACCTGATACTGGAGAGTATGTTTTACCAATACGAGCAAATAGTAATTTTAGATAATCATAAATTTCAGTTGTTGTGCCAACAGTAGAACGAGGGTTTGTTGAATTTACTTTTTGTTCTATCGCAATTGCAGGAGCTATACCTTTAATATAATCAACTTTAGGCTTGTTTAAACGCCCTAAAAACTGACGAGCATAACTTGATAAACTCTCAACATAACGACGTTGACCTTCTGCATATAAAGTATCAAAAGCTAAACTAGACTTTCCTGAACCAGATAATCCTGTTATTACAACTAATTTGTTTCTTGGAATAACAACATCTATATTTTTAAGGTTGTGAAGATTAGCACCTTTTATAATAATATTCTGTTTTGGATTAACTTCGGAAAGGTTAATTTTCATATGCTTTTTGTATCTAAGAACGCAAAGATACATTAACTATTTATGTCTATAAAAAAACTTATTGTGCAATAAAATGTTAAAATTTAACACGAAATCTTGCTTTTTAGGAATGATTGTTGTTATATTTGGAACATAAACATCTAAAACATAGTTGCCTATATCATAATTTTACTTTAAAAAAATTAACCCCAAGCTAAGAAGTTTTCTTCTTTGCCTTAAAGTAAAAATTATGAAACAAGAACTTATCACTGACGCTGTTTTAGTAAGTAATTATCTGCAAGGAGACGAAAGTGCTCTATCGGTTTTAATTACCAGACACAAGCAAAAAATTTACAGTTTTATTTATTCAAAAGTATATGATAGAGATATTACAGAAGATATCTTTCAGGATACTTTCATTAAAGTTATTAGAACTTTAAAACTAGGAAAATACAATGAAGAAGGTAAGTTTTTACCTTGGGTAATGCGTATTTCACACAATTTGGTTATTGATCATTTTAGAAAAAACAATCGCATGCCAAAATTTGATAATACTGGTGAGTTTAGCATTTTTTCTGTACTAAGCGATTCGTCGTTAAATGCTGAAAAACAAATAATAAAAGAGCAAGTTGAAAGCGACTTAAGGCGCTTAATTGAAGAGTTACCAGACGATCAAAAAGACGTGTTAATGATGCGTATGTATCAAGATATGAGTTTTAAAGAAATATCAGATAAAACTGGCGTAAGTATTAATACTGCACTAGGAAGAATGCGTTATGCTTTAATTAACTTAAGAAAGGTAATCGATCAAAAAAATATAATTTTAACGAATTGATATAATAAATAAAGTTTTGATGCGTTATTAGGTTTATAATTAACTAAAAATCTAAAAATGGCAAAACTTTACTCTGAAAAAACTCCCCAAATTAAAAACGATTTGAACCCAAAAGAGGAAACAGTAAATTTTCTTCTTAATTATTCTAAGGCTTTAAGTGTTATTGATTATAATAAATTGAAGTTTGAAGCACTTCTAAACTAAACTTGGAAAAGTCCTGAAAGTTAGCTCATCAGGACTTTTTTTTATTGTATTCATTTATAACGGAAGTTCTACCAATGGTTTTGGTAATAATATCTTTATCCAAATCCCAACCTCTTGCTGGAGAATATTCGCGTCCGTACCATATAATTTGAAGATGTAAATCGTTCCATAATTCTTTTGGAAATAGACGTTTAGCATCTTTTTCAGTTTGCACAACATTTTTCCCATTAGAAAGATTCCAACGATACATAAGTCTGTGAATGTGTGTGTCGACAGGAAAAGCAGGAATACCAAAAGCTTGAGATAAAACAACAGCTGCAGTTTTATGACCAACAGCAGGTAGTTCTTCTAAATCTTCATACGTTTTAGGCACTTTGCCATTGTGTTTTTCGATTAAAATTTTTGATAAACCATAAATACCTTTACTTTTCATTGGTGATAAGCCTACAGGTTTTATAATTTCTCTTATTTCTTCAACAGATAGTTTAATCATGTCATAAGGGTTGTCTGCTTTCGCAAATAGCAATGGTGTTATTTGGTTTACACGTACATCTGTGCTCTGAGCTGACATTAAAACAGCAATTAATAATGTATATGGATCTTTATGTTCTAAAGGAATAGGAATTGTTGGATATAACTCATTTAACGTAGTTATAACAAAGTCTACCTTTTCTTGTTTGGTCATATGTTGTATTTTTACAAAAATCAAAGTTAAACTAAATATGACCAAATTAAAAGTAGGAGATAAGGCTCCAAATTTTTCAGCAAACGATGAACAAGGAAACACAGTTTCACTATCAGATTATAAAGGAAAAAAATTAGTGGTTTTTTTCTATCCTAAAGCAAATACACCAACTTGTACTGTTGAGGCTTGCAACTTAAGAGATAATTATAAAGATTTAAGTGATAAAGGTTATGAAATTATAGGTGTTAGTGCAGATAGCCAGAAAAAGCAATCAAACTTTAAAAAGAAATATAGTTTTCCTTATCCTTTATTAGCAGATGAAGACAAAGCTGTAATAAAAGCTTTTGATGTTTGGGGAGAAAAAAAGTTTATGGGACGAACGTTTGATGGTATACATCGTTTAACGTTTGTTATAGACGAAAACGGAGTTATTGAAAAAATTATTGATGACGTAAAGGCTAAAATTCACGCAGAACAAATTTTATCTTAATAAAAAAGCGACCAACTGGTCGCTTTTCTTTTATTCTTTATGAATCACTTCTTCTGATTCACAGCCAAATAGGCTTTTCTCTTTTATAATATTTGCAACCCCTTTTGGTAACATAGATTCCCAACCAGTTTCTCCTTCTGAAATAGCTTTTAAAACTGTACGAGAGAAGATTGACAAAATAGACTTATCATAATCTGTTATATCTACAACTTTACCATTGTATTTAAAGAATTTATATAACTCTTTCATACGAGGATGAACTTTTAAGTTTTCACTATTAGTGATTGTTCCATCTTCATTTTCCATTGGGTAAAGGTAAACGCGTAAATCTTTAAAGAATAGTTTACCAAATGCTTCTAAAATGCCTCCACTTAAGTGACGATAGTATTTTTCATCAAATATATCAACTAAATTATTTACTCCCATAGCCAATCCCATACGAGCTTTTGAGTATTGAGAGAAATACTCAACAAGTTTATAATATTCCTGGAAATTAGAAATAAGAACTGTATGCCCTAAAGAACACAACAATTCAGCTCTATCCATGAAATCTTGTTCATCAATTTCACCTTCAGCACGTAAGTTAGATAAAGTAATTTCAAATACTACTTGAGTGTTCTCTACATCAACCTTGTTTTCTTTAACAAACATATCATATGATTTTTCAAACATATCGATGTTAACTTTAGTTACAGGTCTAAAACTACCACGAAGCGCTAAAATGTTCTTCTTATAAAGTACTCTTGCTGGTAATACATTATTACCATCAGGAGCAAACATTACGGCATCTGTCATTCCGTTTTTAACAAGTTGTAAACTCATTAAACGATTATCAACATCTTTAAATACAGGACCAGAGAAGTTAATAGTATCAATCTCTATTTGGTCTTTATCTAAATGGTCATATAAATAACGAAGTAATTTTTTTGGAACATCATATTTATAAAAAGCACCATAAATAAGGTTTGTTCCTAAAATACCAAGTGTTTCTTGTTGTAAACGCGCGTCGTTTTCTTTAAAACGTAAGTGTAAAATAATCTCGTTATAGTCTTGGTCTGGCTCAATTTGATATTTTATACCAACCCAACCATGTCCTTTATATTTTTTTGCAAAATCTATTGTAGCTACAGTATTAGCAAACGAAAAGAACATTTTGTTAGGATGTTTATCTCTAGTAATACGCTCTTCAATCAAATCAATTTCATGAGTTAGCATTTTGCGTAATCGAGCTTCAGTTACGTAACGACCATCATCTTCAATACCATAAATTGCATCACTAAAGTCTTTATCATATGCAGACATAGCTTTTGCAATTGTCCCAGAAGCACCACCAGCTCTAAAGAAATGACGTACAGTTTCTTGACCTGCACCAATTTCGGCAAAGGTTCCATAAATGTTTTCATTTAGATTTATTCGGAGTGCTTTAGTTTTTAGAGAAGGAATTTCATCAAATTCTTTATCTCCTTTTAGGGTAATTTCCATTTTATAGCTTGAGATTAATACAGTACAAAGGTATTAATTTGCTTAGTTAAACAAAAAAATAAACTTACTTTTGTTGTAAACTTAACACTCTTGAAAATTACATTTTTAGGCACAGGAACATCTCAAGGAATTCCAGTTATAGGAAGCTCTCATCCTGTATGTTTGAGTTCTAACCCAAAAGACAAGCGTTTAAGAGTATCTGTGCTTATAGAGTGGGACAATTATGTGTATGTAATTGATTGTGGTCCTGATTTTAGACAACAGATGCTAAATGCTAAATGCACTAAGCTAAATGGCATTATTTTTACACACGAACATGCTGATCATACAGCTGGTTTAGATGATATTAGACCATTTTATTTTAAGCAAGGAGATATTCCTGTTTATGCACATAAAAGAGTGATAAAAGCGCTTGAAGACCGATTTGAATATATTTTTGAAACAGAAAATAAATATGCTGGTGCTCCAGGAGTTACAACTCATCAAATAGAAAATAAACCATTTACACTTGGTGGTATTAATGTTATTCCAATTAATGGTATGCATTATAAGCTACAGGTTTTTGGTTTTAGACTTAATGATTTTGCTTATCTAACAGATATGAAAACTGTAGAGGATAAGGAAATTGAAAAATTAAAAGGTGTAAAAGTGTTAGTTGTTAATGCTTTAAGAGAAGAGCAGCATGTGTCGCACTTTAATCTAGATGAAGCACTTGCTTTTATTGATAAAGTAAAACCAGAAAAAGCATATTTAACGCATATCAGCCACTTACTAGGATTTCACGACGAAGTACAACAAAGGCTTCCTAAAAACGTTTTTTTAGCATACGATAACCTCCAAATAACTTTATAACTTATGAAGAATAAAATTTTCATGTATTTGTTCATTTTTTCAGTTTTACTATTGATTTTTCAATTCGTTAATTCGAAGAACATTTTTGAATCTTACGAGACTAAATTCACAAAATTTGAACAGCGAGAACAATCATATAAAGATTCTATTGCTAGTCTGCAAAATGAAAACTCTGATTTAAAGCTTTTTAATTTAGAATACAATGATGATGCATTAAGCTATTTTGATGATAAAGGTTATAACTCGTTAGAATTGATTCCTTTTATAAAAGACGAGCTATATAAGCTTAACAACTATAAAGGAGACGATCACCCAATTGTGCCTTATGTATCTATGACAGATGGTAAAATGCTAATAAACAATGTAAGATTGCTTAATCACAAATGGATAATTGCTAATTTTAGTGATGGTAAACATTGGGGAGAACTATTTATCACTTACGAATTAATAGAAGGGAATGAGCTTAAATTTAAATTGGTTGAGTATTTTTTATATCCAATAAACTAAATTTTATCTTCTAACCAATTTCTGAATTCATAAAAATTTTGTGGTGCTACACCATGTCCAACAGGAAATTCAGAGTATTTGTGTTTTATATTTAAGTTCTCTAAAAACTGAGGTGTTTTTCTTGCCCAATCTACAGGTATTACTTGATCAACACTTCCATGTGAGCAATAAAAATTTAGATGCGAGTAACTTTTTGAGTCTAGATGTTCTGGCAAGATATCTTTATTTATATAACCACTTAAAGCTATTACATTTTTAATCTTTTTAGGATATGTAAGTGCAACAGCATAGCTTAATATAGTGCCTTGGCTAAAGCCTAAAAGTGTAACGTTATTAGGATTTACTGGGTAGTTATGGCAAGCTTCATCTATAAACTTAGCTATTAAATCTCTAGATGCTTTTGCTTGTGCATCGTCGCTCCATTTATTCATTTCTGCATCAAAATTAATAGCATACCAAGCATTGCCATAAGGCTGCATTGCATGTGGAGCTCTTACAGAAATAATAAAAAGTTCTTCAGGTAACTCAGTTGCAAAAGAAAACAAATCGTTTTCATCACTACCATAACCATGAAACATAATAAGTAGTGGTGCGTTTTCTTTTAAAGTTGAAGGTCTTGTAATGTGATGTAATAAACTATTCATTCTATTGGCCTATATTTTTAAATAATTTTTGAAAAAAATCACCTAATAAAGGCACAGAGTATAACTTTCCAGTAATTGCTCCAAAAATTGCATACAAAAATAAAACAGCAATAAATATCCAAAAAGAGTAAGTAATCATCCAGTTATCAAAACCGCTAACAACAAATCCTAAAATCATTTCTAATAGCCATAAACCTAAAGCTTGTCTTGTATGAAAAGCCGTAAATTGGTTTCTTTTTTCATTATTCATAAAAAAAGCTATAAGTGTACCTATTAGTGTAAAATAACTAACAATTGCTAAGGTTTTTCCTTCTTGAATCGTTTGATCTGTCATTATAATTAGTTTAATATAAGTTGATTATTTGATAGTATTCCATAAACTTTTCCTTTAAGTTTATGCTGTTCAAAAATTGAATTTTTTGAAGCTGAATATATATTTTCTTTAGTAAAACTAAACTCAATATTTGGATTAAAAAGTGTTACATCTGCCTTGTTTCCAACAGATATACTGTGAGATGAAATCCCGAATCTTTCTTTGCCTTTAGTTAGCAAATCAATGGTTTTTTTTATTGTGAACACTGTGTTTAAAGCTCCAAAAGCAGATTCCAGTCCAACGGTTCCGTATTTTGCATAATCAAACTCTATTTTTTTATGCTCAATATCTATTGGGTTATGGTCGCTTGTAACCATATCTATAGTGCCATCCTTTAAACCTTCAATAAGAGCATTGCAATCATCTTTAGTACGTAAAGGTGGTAATACTTTCAAGTTTGTATTAAAGGTGTGCAACTCATCATCAGTGAGCACTAGATTATGTATTGCAACACTACAACTAACATTTAATTTTTTCTGTTTTGCTTCTCTGATCAATTCTACAGATTTAGCTGTTGAAATTGTTGGAATATGAAGTTTTCCACCTGTATATTCAAGAAGAAACAGGTCTCTGACAATTTGTAATTCTTCAGCCAAGGTTGGATTTCCTTTTAATCCAAGCGAAGTACTTGTTACATTCTCGTTCATTACTCCGAGTCCAGAAATTCTAGATTCTTGCGGAAAAGAATATACTAATCCTTCAAAATTACTAGCATATTGTAATGCAAGTTTCATTAAGTTAGGATTGCAAATAGGCTTTTGGTAATCTCCAAAAGCTATTGCGCCAGCGTTTTTCATATCAAACAACTCAGCCAAATCTTCTCCTTTGCTGTCTTTTGTAAGTGCTCCAATAGGATAGAGTGCAACTGCGTTTCCGTTCGCTTTTCCTTTTAAAAATGAAACATCAGAATTACTATCAATTACTGGATTAGTATTTGGGTTGACTGCTACAGACGTAAATCCTGATAAAGCAGCTGTTTTAAGTCCGTTTTCAATAGTTTCGCGTTCTTCATAACCTGGTTCTCCAAAACTAACACTACTATCAAACCAACCTTGCGAAATATGAAGATTGTCGAGTTTTATTTCCTTGTAATTTTTAGGGTTTTTTATCTGCTTTGAAATTTGAGTAATAACTCCTCTTTCAATTAAAATGTCTAAAGTTTGATTGTGAAAATCGCTTTTGGAATCAACTATAGTTGCAGATTTTATGAGTACGTTCATTTAAAATATTTTAAGATGAGCATTTCAATAATTAAAAAAGCTAGTGCAAAAATAACAAACCATTTCCATAGCTCGTTAACATTAGTAACACTTTTTATATCATCAATAGTTGTTGCTATAGATGAATTGACATCAATATTGTTATTTGAAGCCATATCATAGTAACTCAATTGACTTTCGCTTCTATTAAAATTAAAACTCAAATTTTGCAAGTTATTGTTCTTGTTTTTTACTTCAAAAACACCAGCAATATCAGGCGATTCGTTTGTTTTTAATTCTACTTTATTAGTATAGGTTTGTTGTAAAGGCACAACAGATATATCATTAATTGTAAGTGTTAGAATATTGTCTTGTAACAGCCTGGTGTTTATATCTATAGTATTTTCTTGAGCAATGTTATAATAAAGCTTTGGGAGCTTTAAACTTTGCTTTCCAATGTTGTAAATTACAGGAACAATTAGAGGCGAGTTTTTAAAATTTGAATTCTCTTCATTTATTGGAGCAGAAAATGCGTAAGCATTATTAGATTGGGTTAAAAATGAAGAGCCATCTTCATAATTAAGAATTGTAGAACCATTTGAACTTCCAAAAGGATAAAAAGAATTCACCTTTGGGTACTGAAAATTATTTACTTTTTTATCAAAAACATTAGCTAATAATGGATGAGAAAAGTTAATAGATGTAATTTGTTTTTCTATTGGATTAATTGAATTATAATTTGGTAAATTATAATTTATAAGCAATTGATTATAAGATGATAAACTAATATTATTTGAAGGGATTATTAATATATTTCCTCCATCATCAGTAAATGATTTTAATGCTGTGATTAACGACGCAGGAACATCTTTAAGTTCATTTAATACTATTAAATTTTGGCTATCAATTGTATTATAATTTAATTCATTAAAAAGGTTAGAGGTATAAACAAACTCATCGTCAGTAAATATTTTTTTTAAGAAGGTATCATCAGATTCATTAATCGATAATACTCTAATTTTATCTCGTTTATTAATATTAAAAAACAACACATTGTCATACTGAAGTCCTATATCATCAACAATAATTTTACCATTAAACGATGTATTAGCAGGAATTGTAAAAATTGTAGAAGCATCATTTTTTATAGACACCGAACTTTTAGCCATTAAATTATCGTTTTCATATAGCGAAACAGGAAGCGTTTCTATTTCATCGCCATAATTTTTAAGATTTACTGTTAATTCAATGTTTTCTATATCAACTTTCGAAATAAAAACAGAATCTACAACTATGTTATTTACTGATTCTGGTTTTAATTGAACAAGTTTAAAGTTTACTAAACTATCTTTTTCAATAGTTATCGACTTTTTATTTTGCTGAAAATCTGATATTAACACTAAGTTTTTAATGCTGTTTTTATCTTTTGAAAACGCCTTCTTTCCTTTTAAGATAACAGCTTCATAGGCTAATTGATTAGGTGAATGTTTTAATTGGATTAATTCATTTTTTATAGCCTTTGTAGTAGTATTTATAAACGTATTGTCGTTAGTAAACAATGTAATTTGCTCATTTTCATCAACGTTTTCTAAAAGGTCTTGTATTGCTTTATTTAAAAGTGTTCCATTTGTGCTTTTAGCTTGCATACTAAACGAATTATCTAAATAGATAACTGTTTCACTTTTAGCGTTAAAAACATCTGAATTAGCCAAAAAAGGCTGTGCAAAAGCAATAATTGCACAAGCAAGTAATAGCATTCTTGAAATTAGAGTAAGCCATTTTTTAAGTTGAGAGCTTTTACGAGTTTGTAAAGTGATATTCTTTAAAAACTGAACATTAGTAAATTCAACCTTCTGAAAACGACGTAACTGAAACAGATGTATAATAATAGGAATGATGAGCAGAAATAGTGCGTAAAGTAATTCTGGGTGTTTAAACTGCATTCCTTATCTGTTTTGTAGCATTTTTAAGTATTCAAATATAGAAAATGATAAGAGATTAAGACTTGTAGATTTTGAGAATTTTAACTAAACGAGTATTCTGTTCTGTTATTATAAGCTATTAGAATGTTTTTTAACAAAATCTTTGCTTTTATACTTGTAACAGATTGTAGTTTTGCGCTACTTATCTAAGAATTTTAAAAACAAATTATAATAATGAAGAACATTTTAAGTATTGTTTTAGTTGGATCTATTCTACTTAGTTGTGGCACAACTAAAAAAACAACTAACGATTTAGCAATTAGCAATCCAATAGTTACCTCAATGGACCTTACTAAAGTTGTAGATGATAAAGTACCTGTGATTATAAATCCTGGTCGTTTTACAACAGAAACAGTAACATACCATTTACCTAAAGTTGTACAAGGAACATACAGTGTGAGTAGTTTTGGTCGTTTTGTAGATGATTTTAAAGCTATTGATTATAATGGTAAAGAGTTAACTGTTACACATCCAGATGAAAACACTTGGGTTATTGCAAATGCAGCACAATTAGATAAACTTATTTATAATGTTAATGATACGTTTGATATTGAAACTGTTGGCGGAATTGGAGGCGAAATGCCTTTTTCACCTTCAGGAACTAATATAGACCCAGAAGTTTATGTATTAAACCTACATGGTTTTATTGGTTTTTTTGATAGCTTAAAAACCAATCAATATGAGTTAGATGTGACTGCTCCAGCAACTTTTAAGCGTTCTTCTGCTTTACAAAATGTTGGAACAAAATCAAGTCCTGACGGAAGATCAATAACTACAAGTTATATTGCTCCTCGTTATTTTGATATTACAGACAATCCGATGATGTATGGTAAACTAGATGTAGAAGAGTTTATGGTTGGCGATATTAAAATTGTATTAAGTGTTTACTCACCAAATAAAGTGCATACAGCTGCTAGCTTAAAAGAAACTATGTACAAAATGATGGAAGGTCAAAAAGCTTATTTAGGCGATGTTGATAGTACACCACGTTATGACATCTTTTTATATTTAGCAGATAGAGGAGAAACAGCTCCTAAAGGTTTTGGTGCTTTAGAGCATCACACATCTACTGTTGTAGTACTTCAAGAAGCTATGCCTAAAGAAGCATTAGCAAAATCGATGGTTGATGTGGTAGCACATGAGTTTTTTCATATTGTAACACCATTATCAGTGCACTCTGAAGATGTACATTACTTTGATTATATAAACCCTACATTCTCTAAACATTTATGGATGTATGAAGGTGTAACTGAATATTTTGCACAGCATTTTCAAGTGTATGAAGGATTAGTTACTCCAGATGAGTTTTATAAAGAAATAATGAGTAAAATCAGAACTTCAAATTATTTTGATGATACGATGAGTTTTACTGTAATGAGCGAAAACATTTTAGAAAAACCTTATGCAGACAATTATATTAATGTGTATTCAAAAGGTGCATTAATAGGTATGTGTATTGATATTTTAATGCGAGAAGAAAGTAATGGACAAAGAAGTATGTTATCGTTAATGAAGGAATTGTCAACAAAATATGGTAAAAACAAACCATTTAATGATGACGATTTAATTAGAGAAATTTCAATAATGACTTATCCAACTGTTAGTCAATTTTTAGAAACTTATGTTGAAGGTACTACACCAATTGATTATAGCGAGTTTTTCAAAAAAGTTGGTTTAACATTAAAATCATCGCGAGTAGAAACTAACTACATCCAAAGTGGAGCTGGTTTTATTTTTGATGGCGACCAAGAAAAAGGTACAATTTTCTTTTCTGCAGGTGTAAAAGACAACAGTTTTTGGGCAGAACAAGGTGTTTTACCAAACGATGTTATTAAAGAAGTAAACGGAACTATTTTAACTCTAGAGAACGTAAGAATGGTTTTAGGACAAATGTATCAATGGAAACCAGGTCAGGAAATAGATGTGAAGTTAGAGCGTGATGGAAACCCAATTGAAATTAAAACAACATTAAAGCAATCATACACAACAAGTGAGACTTTAATGGAAGATGAAAATGCTAATGAATTGCAAATTAACTTAAGAAAAGCTTGGTTAAAAGGTTAATAACCAAATTTAAACTATAAACAAAAAGCGATTGATGAATTATATTTGTCAATCGTTTTTTTTGCTTAAAATCCTTCAAAAACACCTAAACCAAACAGAGCAAAATCATACTTTACAGGATCATTTTTATCTAGCTGTCGTAACGCACTATCTAGTTCAAACAAAGCTTTAGCATCGTTTTGTTTTCGTTTTAATAAACCTAGTTTTCTGGCAACATTACCTGAATGTACATCTAAAGGACAAGATAGTTGAGCAGGAGTGAGGCTTTTCCAAATTCCGAAATCAACACCATTATTATCATGTCTAACCATCCATCGTAAAAGCATATTAATGCGCTTAGCTGCTGAATTTTTTAGAGGATCACTAATATGTTTTTGAGTTCTTGGTAAATGCTCTATCTCAAAAAAATGATTTTTAAATTGATGTATTGACTCTTGTAACGAATCTGGTTTGGCATATTTTGAGAAAACCGATTCTAATCCGTTGTGGTTTTTATAAATATGCTGTAAACAAGCAATAAACTGAATAAAATCGTCTCCATTAAATGTTCTGTGTACAAAAGGTAGTAAAGCTTCTAAATCTGATTCTTGATGCTGCATAACAAACTCATGAGGCGCATTATCTAGAAGCAACATCATACGCTTTGCATTATTAATTATACTCTTTCTGTTTCCCCAAGCAATAGTGGCTGTTAAAAATGCAGCAATTTCAATATCTTCTTTTTTACTAAATTGATGCGGAATTTGTATAGGATCACTCTCTATAAATCGAGGATGATTATATTGTTCAACTTTGTTGTCGAGAAAGTCTTTAAGGTCTTTTTTTGTTAATTTTACAGGCATTAAGCATGAATGATTTTTTCAAAAATAGTATTATTAGCAATAATTACTTAATAACTTTAAGTCTTTAGCTATTGAAATAGTAAATTTAAAAAACTAACTTCGCTTATCGTCTGATATAGAACATTTAAACGATTCCATATCATACCGTTGGCACCAATATGAACAAAATCGCACTTAAGATATTATTTCTGCTGACTTTTAGCGTTTCTAACAGTCAAAATAATAGGACTTTGGAAATGGCTAAATCAATGAGTAATGTAAAAGTCGAAATTAATGACTTAACTGATTTTGTAGCAAAAAATATTTCGGACAAAAAGGAGATAGCTAAATTCTATTATTATTGGATGAATCTGAACATAGTTTATGATTTTGAAAAAAGAGACAAATGGAGAACCGAAAAAGCAACTGATAAAGAAATAGATGATTCGGAAAACCCACTACTAGTATTTAAAGAAAAAAAAGCTGTTTGTATTGGATATTCTAGTCTTTATAAAATGTTTATGGATTCTTCGGGCATTGAATGCCTAATTATCACTGGACACGCAAAAACTCTGGAAAACCTTACTCTAGAACTTGAATTGGATGATGACTATAGACACGCTTGGAACACTATAAAAATTAACGATGCTTGGCTTTTAATAGATACGACTTGGGCTCAACAATTTGAAGAAAGTATTTCAGATTTCTATTTTAATGTATCACCTGAAAAATTAATTCTTTCACATTACCCAGAAAATGCTGAATGGCAATTAATGGAAAAACCTATTTCTATTAACGAATTTAACACACAACCATACGTGCATTCTTTTTATTTTGATACTGGTTTTGAAAAATTACCAGAATTAACAGAGGATAAAGACTACTACTATATTGAATTTCCAAAAATAGCTAGTAACAATTGGCTAACTAAACTGACTTACGATTCTGACAAGAAAATTAATGAATCCATTTTTCCAGAATATGAAGAAAAAGAAAATTCCAATCTTTTCAAATTTAAGAAAAACGGAATTCCGAAAAAAGCAATTTTAAATGTCGTAGTCACATATTTTGATTGGGATAAACAGACTAAATCTGAATATAATAATATAATTAAATATCAACTCTGAAAAAATACTGGTGGCAACACTGTATATAATTTATTGCTTGGTTCTAGCCTACTTACGAAAATCCTCGCGGATTTTCTATTCGGTTTTTATTTGCTAAATTATGTGCTTAAAACACGCAACGAAATCATACACAAACATGTTGCCTGCGTGCCATATAACCACAAATGAAACTTATAGCCATAACATTAGGATTTTTACTGCTAACCAACTTGACTTTCTCTCAAATAAAGAAAAAGGAATTAGATGGAGAATGGTATTCTGATAATGATTTTGGACAATACTATAAAAATGACACAATCCGATTTACAAGCCGAATTAAAAATCCAATTAAAGTAAAAAGAGACTGCGAACAAATAAAGTGGAAAAAAGAAAATAGGATATTCAAACTGACCGAAGTAAATATTTGCGAAGCCAGAGCAAAAGTCACAAAAGGTTTTTCAACGCAAAAAATTAAATTAAGAAAAACGGATTTCGGACAAACATTAGAATATTATCAAGACAAAAAAATAGTAGATAAGTTCAGAATCGTAGAATTGAAAAAAGATATTAAGTCGGAACTCAAACTTATGCGATTTGACAAGCTATCTGAACAAAAGGTCTATAAATATGTTGACTCTTTAATTTTTAAAGTTCTAAAATACAATCCAAATGCGGATGGAAGTGAAAGCAATTATGGTGTAACAGCTTCTCACGGTAATCCGAATGTAACAATCAGGGCGAGAGATGGTCAAAATTTAAATCCTGAACCTCTAATTGTTGTAAATGGTTATCCTTTGAAAAATAAAGAATTACTAAAAAAATTGCTATTAGTGGAAACTTATGGGATTACATATTTGACGAAAGAAAAATCCGCAAGTCTTTATGGTTCACAGGCAATAAATGGAGTAATAATTTTACAAACATCAGAAAAACGATTTAAAGCAGCGCGAAAAAAATAAGGCAGGTAACAACGTATATAATCCATTGTTAGTGAGAGCCTAATTACGAAAATCCTCGCGGATTTTCAGTTTGGTGTGTACTTGCAAAAGTTAAGTGCTAAACCGCGCAACTACTCATAGCCGAAAGCGATAAGCGCAAATAAAATACGTCTCTCTATTTCACAGCAATCATACTAATTTCAACATTTACAAATTTTGGCAAATTAGCAACTTCTACAGTCTCTCTTGCAGGAGCTATATCTTCATTTACATATTGAGAATACACTTCATTTATTTGAGCAAAATTATGCATATCGCTAATAAAAATTGACGTTTTAATTACATTCTCAAAAGTCATTCCAGCGGCTTCAAGTATAGCTTTTAAATTTTCCATTACTTGTTTTGTTTCAGTTTTAACATCAGTTAATACCAATTCGTTAGTTTTAGGATTAATAGCTATTTGCCCTGAAGTATACAAAGTATTGCCAACTAAAACAGCTTGACTATATGGACCAATTGGAGCAGGTGCGTTTGGTGTATTAATAATTGTTTTCATGTGTTAAAAATTATTGTTTTTTAATGGTCACATGGAACATCTTTATTATCATATCACTGTGTGTCTGATATAAGGTATAGATGTTTCATGATGTTTTAATGATTTTAAAGTTGTTGATCAGGACGCTTACGCTGATCGTATTTAATATCTTTTAATAAGCTAGACTTAATACCTATAAAGAAATTCCAAGAACTTCTGGTGCTAAATGGTATCCAACTAAAGTTCATTCTCCAGCTTAATAAATCGCGTTCAAAACGCAATTGAGTATAGGTGAATCCTTGGTTTTTAAAATCATATCCTGATGATGCACCAACTGTCCATTTTGGAGATAATTCAATATCTCCCGAAAACATTAAAGAGTGAGATGATATTTCATTTTCTCTCGCGTTGTTTGAATAATTAACAGCATAAGCCAATCGTAAACTCCACGGAATTTTATAATTGTAAAACTCTGATGGCTCTTCGTCTTTTTCCGACCTATCTTCATCAGTTAATCGTTTGTCAGCAAAATCTTGAGGTTTTCCAAATAAGTCATCAGATCGACCACCACTTCGCAATGATTCCAATTCTGCATTTCTATCTGTATCAGTTTCACCAGAAAAACTTTTACTAGATAAAGTATAACTCATGTTAATATTAGCATTAGTTAATCTAAAAAGACTTCCACCATTATTAATATTAAATTGGTCTATTTTATTATTGTTATTATCTAAAGCATAAGGGTCTAAAACAGCTCCGAAGTTTATGCTCATTTTATCATTTAGTATTTGTGTTCCTCCAGAAACTCTTACTGGACTCCATCTTAAAGAATCTGCTGCAAAATTGTATGATGTAGCAAAGTTAAGATTGTTTAATAGTATGATTTTTTTAGGCTCAGTAGCTGTTGAGTCTTTATCTCTAATTTTTGCTTCAAAATTATTTGCTACAGATATTCCTAATGAACTAGAAAAGGTCTTGTTAGGAGCACCAAAGATAGATTCTTCAAACCTACTGTATTCTTGACGTGTTGTTCCGTTTGCAGTAATTACATCGAAAGTGTCATAATACTCATCAAAAGCAGGATTAATATTATAACTTATAGATGGTCTCATTACGTGACGTATAGCTTGTATTTTAGGGTCTTTTCCTTCTTTTTTAAAGTCGAACATACCATAAATAGTTGTTCCAATACTTGTGCTAAAATTATACGTTCTAAAGCTATCAAAACCTCTAATGTCTTCCGTTACAACTTCATCATTTGTAGTATCGTAATATCTTTTAATTGTGTTTAATGTCCAATTTTCATCAAAATTTGCATTAGCACTTAAACTAAAGTATTTGAATAACTTAAAATTTGTAGTAAAAGGAATACTATGCTGTACACCTGTAAGGGCATCATCAAACATTTCTTTTTTAAAGAATAAAGAATCTGTTGTTTGAATTCTGTTTTCTGCTCTTACATTATATTGAAAATTGACATTCTGTATAATTCCTTTTTTCGTTCCTGTTTTAGGTTCAAAAGGAAAAATACGACTTACACTAGCTTGAAAAGTAGGCAAAGTCATATTAATTTGTTGTGTATTGGTATTCTGCGAATGTGTTGCAGTAACACTCATATTTACTTGTGGCTCACCTTGAAATGTTTTTGAATAAGACACCGAAGATGATAACGTATTATTTAAAAAGTTGGAAGCGTTTAACTGATTTAATGATTCTTGATAATAACGACTACTACCTAAGTTAACCGAAGCAGAAAAACGAGAACTTGGGTTAGATTTTTGGTCTTGGTTATGTGACCATCTAATATTATATACAGACGATTTTGCGTAATCTGGAAAACCACGCTCGCTAGTAATTAAGTTTTCATATCGAAAACCAATATTTCCTCTAAAATGATAACGCCATGCATAACTAGATTCTACACGAAGTCCATAACTTCCATTAGTATAATAATCACCTAAAACAGCTAAATCAATATAATCACTTATAGCAAAATAATAACCTCCATTCTGCAAAAAATAGCCTCTCTCATTTTCTTGTCCAAAAGACGGAAAAATGATACCAGATGTTTGTTTATCTGTCATTGGGAAATATGCAAAAGGCAAACCTATTGGAGTTGGTACATTATAAATGTACATATTAGTTAAGCCTACTACAACCTTCTTATTAGGAACTATTTTAGCTTTTCGCATGTAAAAATAAAACTCAGGATCATCTCTGTTTTCAGAGGTGGTAAATTTTCCGTCTTTAATAAAATACACCGAATCGTTTTCCTTTTTAGTCAATGCAGCATCTATATAGCCACCACTTTGTTCTGTACGTGAATTGTATATAAGGGCCTTTTTAGTTTCTGTATTAAAAATAATAGAATCAGGCTCAACTAAATTTGCACCTTGTTTAAACTTCGGTGCTTGAGAGTATACACCAGCAGAATCTTTTAAGCGTCCTGCATAAACCAAATTTTTACTATAATCGATAACTATAATCCCAGATTTAATTTCCATATCCTGGTAGTATACTTCTGCTTCATCATAAAGGTAAATTTTTTGAAGACGCTGATTTATAGATACATACTCTTTAGCTTTATACTTTACAACATCTGTTAAAAATTCTTTTTTCTTAGGAATACTATCAGATACTAAAGTATCTTTTTCTTTTATATTTATTGGTTGAGAGAATAAGGAATCTACACCTACAACTAAAGTGTCATTTATAGGTTTGGGTTTTATAGGATCTTTAGGTTTAGGAACCTCTTGAGCATAGCTAAAAGTGTTAATAAACACTGTAAAACTTAAGATAAAAACTATGTAAAAGTTGTTTGTACGCAATGCTTTTAAATGTATTTTTGTAAAAGTATGGCTCGGTTTTTGAAAAGCCAAAATTACATATATTTTTTTGTGATTAATTTATTAATCAAATTAAAATTTAAAAATTAACTTATACTCAATACTATTGAGTAATAAATAGCATTTTTTATCCGTTAAAACCGTTATGAGAACGAACTTACAATCTATAATCGTATTTGCAGTAGTTATATTTACATTTTCTTTAACATCTGGTTACGCTTTCCAAAAAAATAAAGACAAATTTATTGTTGTTTTAGACGCAGGCCATGGAGGAAAAGATCCAGGTAAGAATTCTAAATATGGCTACAAAGAAAAAGATATAGCGCTTCAAGTAGTTTTAGCTGTTGGTAAAATGCTTGAAGAAAATCCAAATATTAAAGTAGTTTATACACGTAAAACAGACGTGTTTGTTGAGTTAAAGGACAGAGCTAAGATTGCGAATAATGCAAAAGCAGATTTGTTTGTATCTATTCATTGTAACGCTCACCATACTGAAGCTTACGGAACAGAAACTTATGTTTTAGATGTTGGTAATACTAATAGAAACTTTGAGGTTGCCAAGGCAGAAAACGAAGTAATCTTTTTAGAGGATGATTACGAAAAGCATTATGATGGTTTTAATCCAAATTCACCAGAATCTGTTATTGGAATTTCAATACAACAAGAAGAGTTTACAGAGCAAAGTATACTATTGGCAACATTAATTGAAAAAAACTTTTCAAATAAAATTAATCGTAAAAGTAGAGGTGTAAAACAAGCTAGTTTATGGGTTATTCACCAAACAGCAATGCCAAGCGTGCTTATTGAAACTGGTTTTGTAACCAATAAAGAAGAAGGAGCATATTTAAATTCTTCAAAAGGTCAAGATGAAGTATCAACATCAATTTATGACGCTATTGTTAGTTACAAAAAGGTTTTAGACCAAAATGTAGGCGAAAATATTTATGCAACTAATGACACTGTAAAAACAAAACCAGAAAAGGAAAAAGTAGATGTTATTGTTGAAGAAAAGCAAACTGAGCAAATATATAATAATATTGTTTTTAAGGTGCAATTAGTCGCAAGTTCACGTAAAATAGACCCAAAACCGAATAATTTTAAGGGATTAAGTGATATTTCAAGAGAGAAAGAAGGTGGCTTGTTTAAATACTTTTATGGTTACACATCAGACTACAATAAAATAAAACAGTTGCAATCTGTTGCTCAGTCTAAAGGATACACAAGCTGTTTTATTGTTGCGTATAAAGATGGAAAGCGAATAGACCTCAATGATGCATTAAAAACAACCTCTAATTAAAAACATTCTTAATAGAATTATTCCTAATTTTGTGTGCAACCAAATATTTTAAGCATTGAAAATATCAAGAGAAGTAAAAACAGCCATTTTAGTTATTTTAGGAGTATTGCTCCTCGTGTTTTTAATTAACTATTTAAAAGGTGTAAATCTATTTGATTCAACTAGTAAATATCACACAGAGTTTGAATATAACTCATTAAATGCATCATCTCCTGTTACTATAAAAGGTAATAATATTGGTAAAATTGATGCTATAACTTACGATTATAAAACAGGTAAAACTAAAGTTACTATTTCAGTTGATAAAAACTTAAACTTCCCTAAAAACAGTAAAATACGTATGTACGAAACTGGTTTAATGGGAGGAAATGGTCTTGCTATTATTCCTGGAGATTCTAGCGAAAATGCTAAAAGTGGCGATTTGCTTGAGTCTGAAGTTGAATTTGGTTTGGTAACAAGTCTATCAAAAAACTTTTCAGGATTAAGTGAAAACTTAGATACTACTTTACAATCTGTCGATACTTTATTAGGTAATCTTAATAAATTAGTTGTTGATGATTCAGAAATTGGATTAAGAAGAACAATGGCAGAGTTAAATGCAACTATTGTTTCATTTAAAAACACATCTAATAATCTTAATTCGCTATTAGCCAAAAACGATAAAGACTTAACATCTGCAATTAAAAACTTTAATTCAATTACTGCAGATATGGCAACAGTTACTAACGATTTAAAAACTGTTGAATTATCAAAAACTGTTGCAGAATTAGATAACACATTACTTAATATCAATGCAATGATGTCTGATATTAAAAGTGGTAATGGCTCGCTAGGAAAACTATTACAAGACGAAGGACTTTATAATAACCTTGAAGGCGCTTCAAAACAATTAGAACAATTACTTCAAGATATGAAACTAAACCCTAAACGTTATGTTCATTTTTCGCTTTTTGGAAAAAAAGCAAAACAATATGACGCTGAAGGTAATGAAGTAAAAGAAAAAAACTAATCACTAACCAACATGAATTACATTCCAAATATACTATTCGCTATCGCGCTTATTGCTGGCATTGGTTACTTTGCTAAAAATGTAAAAAAACTTATTCGCAATATTAAACTTGGTCATGATGTAGACGTCAGTGATAATAAATCACAACGCTGGAAAAATATGGCAATGATTGCTTTAGGGCAAAGTAAAATGGTACGTCGACCAATAGCTGGCTTTTTACACGTTATTGTTTACGTTGGTTTTGTTATTATTAACATTGAAGTATTAGAAATAATTATCGATGGTCTTTTTGGTACACATCGTGTGTTCTCATCAATAGGCTCGTTATATGGAGTTTTAATTGGCTCTTTTGAAATTCTAGCAGCATTGGTGTTTATTTCTGTTGTCATTTTTTGGTTACGACGTAATGTTATAAAGTTGCAACGTTTCTGGAAAGCAGAAATGACAAGCTGGCCTAAAAATGATGGTAATTTCATTCTGTATTTTGAAATGGTGTTAATGACATTGTTTTTAGTAATGAATGCAACAGATATTTCATTTCAGGAAATGAATAGTGGTAATATTATTAGCCAATATATAGCACCCATTTTCAGTGGACTTTCAGAAGGAACAATTCATATTATAGAAAGAGCAGCTTGGTGGATGCATATACTTGGTATTTTAGTGTTCTTAAACTATTTGTATTTTTCTAAACACTTACACATATTGCTAGCGTTCCCAAATACTTATTATGGTAAAACTAGACCAAAAGGACAATTTGATAACCTTGAAGCAGTTACAAAAGAAGTAAAAATGATGATGGACCCAAATGTTGATCCATTTGCTGCACCACCAGAAGGAGCCGAAAATGCTGTTCCAGCAAAATTTGGTGCAAGTGATGTTCAAGATTTAAGTTGGGTAAGTTTATTAAACGCATATACATGTACCGAATGTGGTCGATGTACTAGTGAGTGTCCTGCAAACCAAACAGGAAAAAAACTATCGCCTCGTAAAATAATGATGGATACCAGAGATCGATTAGAAGAAGTAGGCAAAAATATTGATGCAAATAAAGGCGAATTTAAACCAGATGGTAAGCAATTACTAGACGATTATATAACGCGCGAAGAACTTTGGGCTTGTACTAGTTGTAATGCATGTGTAGAAGCTTGTCCTGTGAGTATAGATCCACTATCTATTATATTAGACATGAGACGTTATTTAGTCATGGAACAAAGCGCAGCACCAACTGAGTTAAATAATATGATGACCAATATAGAAAATAATGGTGCACCTTGGCCTTACAATCAAATGGACAGGTTAAATTGGAAAAACGAATAGAATAATAATGGCGTTACCACAAGGGTCGGGCTTTCACAAGTCGCTCTTTTTTAAGGAGCTCCAACAATAGTTCAATCCCTAACGCAATAAAACAAACTCAATATAATGAGCGAATTACTAAAAGTGCCTACAATGGCAGAATTTATGGCACAAGGAAAACAACCAGAAGTTTTATTTTGGGTTGGTTGTGCTGGAAGTTTTGATGATAGAGCAAAAAAAATAACAAAGGCTTTTGTTAAATTACTTAATAAATCTAATGTAGAATTTGCAGTTTTAGGAACCGAGGAAAGTTGTACAGGTGATCCTGCAAAACGTGCTGGTAATGAGTTTTTATTTCAAATGCAAGCAGTTACTAATATAGAAGTAATGAATGCTTACGAAGTAAAAAAAATAGTAACTGCTTGCCCACACTGCTTTAATACCATCAAAAATGAGTATCCTGAATTAGGTGGTAAATATGAAGTGATGCATCACACACAGTTTTTAAAAACATTACTTGACGAAGGTCGATTAACAATTGAAGGTGGTCAGTTTAAAGGAAAGCGTATTACATTTCATGATCCTTGTTATTTAGGTCGTGCTAATAATGTATATGAAGCACCAAGAGATTTAATTCGCAAACTTGAAGCCGAACTTATTGAAATGAAAAACTGCAGACGTAATGGTTTATGTTGTGGAGCAGGAGGAGCGCAAATGTTTAAAGAGCCAGAAAAAGGAAATAAAGATGTTAATGTTGAGCGTACAGAACAAGCACTAGATGTAAAACCTCAAATTATAGCTGCTGGTTGTCCGTTTTGTAACACTATGATGACAGATGGTGTAAAAGCCAAAGAAAAAGAAAGTGATGTTGCTGTAATGGATATTGCAGAACTTATTGCTAATGCACAAGATTTGTAACACTATTAAATTTTAAAAAAATTTCAAAAACGGCAGAGAGAACAACTATAATGACGAAAGAGATTTTTTTATTAAATATTTCAGGGCAAGATAAACCAGGATTAACATCAAGTCTAACAAGTGTTTTAGCACAATATGATGCTAAAGTGCTCGATATTGGTCAGGCAAACATTCATGAAACTTTATCATTAGGAATGTTATTCGAAATTAAAGAAGGAGAACAATCATCTGCAGTACAAAAAGACTTACTTTTTAAGGCATACGAACTAGGAATTACAGCCAAATTTACACCAATCACACTTGAAGATTATGAGCATTGGGTAAGCTTACAAGGAAAGGACAGGTTTATTGTAACTATTTTAGGAGAAAAACTCTCTGCACATCAAATCTCTGAAGTCACTAAAGTAATTTCAAACCAAAATTTGAATATTGATGCTATTAAAAGACTAACAGGACGTTTATCTCTCTTAAAAAATGATGAGTATCCAAGGGCTTCAATAGAATTATCTATTAGAGGTAAATTAGAAAATAAAGCAGTACTTACCGAAAAGTTCATGCAAATATCACGCGATTTAGATGTCGATATTGCATTTCAAGAAGATAATTTATACAGACGAAATAGACGCTTGGTTTGTTTTGATATGGATTCTACACTAATACAAACTGAAGTCATTGATGAATTAGCAGAATTGGCAGGTGTCGGAGACAAAGTTAAAGCAATTACAGAAGCTGCCATGCGAGGAGAAATAGACTTTAATGAAAGTTTTATAAGTCGCATGAAACTTTTAAAAGGTTTAAGTGAAGAAGTACTTCAAGATGTAGCAATAAATTTACCCATAACAAAAGGCGCCAGAAGACTTATGGCTGCTTTAAAAAGTTACGGATTTAAAACTGCAATTTTATCAGGTGGTTTTACATATTTTGGCAACTATTTACAAAAAGAGTTAGGTATAGACTATGTTTATGCAAATCAGTTTGAGATTAAAGATGGTATTTTAACTGGTAATTATGTTGGAGAAATTGTAAATGGTGAAAAAAAAGCAGAGTACCTTAAAGAAATTGCAATTAAAGAAGGAATAGATATTAATCAAACTATAGCAGTTGGTGATGGTGCTAACGATTTACCAATGCTAAATTTAGCAGGACTTGGTATTGCTTTTCATGCAAAACCAACAGTAAAAGACAATGCACAAAGTTCAATTTCAAATATTGGATTAGATGGTGTGTTATATTTATTAGGATATCATGATAAGCATATAGATTTAATAAAATAGATATTTTAATGACTATTTAAATAAAGCATTCATTAAAAAGTTATGAAAAAACATCTAAATTTGAATAATTCAATAAGTAATCAATTTTATAAAACCCAAACTAATGATTAGATCAGTACTACTTTTGTTGTTGACGTTTTCAGTACAATTAAGTGTGTCTCAAAATAAAACAAAACAAGAAGTTCTTCAACTTATGGCTGAAGACACTTGTGAATGTATAAAAAATGATTCTGTTGCATTTGACAAAGATGTGAGTTTAGAAAAAAAAGAAATGGCTTTAGGTTTATGTATTTTTAATAGCTATAATAAACGTAAAGACGAAACAAATACATTTAAAGGTGATACGTTTGAAAACATTGAGGAAGTAGCTGAACAAGTAGGTATGCTTATGATATCTGTTTGCGGATCAGAGTTTATGGCAATATTTTCAAGTGATGAATTATATTCATTAGCAACTGATGAAGATGAAGATATGCCACCACCACCTCCAGCACCTAAAAATGAAAACGACTTTAATATGGAAGTCACATTATCATCTCTTCACAACGATGCCATATCACATATAACAGTGAAAGATGAGTTTGGTAAAGAACATAAATTTGTAGTTATTGAGCAATTTGAAGGATATGACTTATTAAAGACTAAAAACTTCAGTAAGCCTTTTAGAATTTATTACAGAGAGCAAAGTTTTTTCGATTTAAGTGAGAAGCGTTACGTTACAAAAAAGGTAGTTAAGTATTTAGAAAAAATATAGGTTTATGCTAGTAGATTTTAATACATTACCAGAAGAATCTCGTGTTTGGATTTACCAAGCTAATCGTTCATTTACTGATGAAGAAATTACAGAAATAGAATCTAAATTAAACGTTTTTATTGAAAACTGGACTGCTCATGGCAGCGATTTACAATCTGGGTATCTTATTAAATATAAGCGTTTTATAATTATAGCCTTAAATCAAAACTTAAATAAAGCAACTGGTTGCTCAATTGATGCATCAGTTTATTTTATTCAGCAATTAGAAAAAGAATATAATGTTGATTTAATGGATAAAATGAATGTATCTTATAAACAAGGAGATTTCATTGCCTACAAAACGCTATTAGATTTTAAAAAAATGGCGAAAGACAAAGCTGTTTCTAAAAATACAATTGTATTCAATAATTTAGTTACTAATATTGCAGAGCTAAATGAAAACTGGGAAGTTCCTGCAAGTGAAAGCTGGCATAGTCGCTTTTTAAACTAGTAATAAATTATCTTAATAACCTTATTGATAAATCTATCTTAAAGTCTTACAATATTCTTTCTAAAAATGGTAATTTGGCACAGTTTTTAATCTTAAAACAGAAACAAATTACATGAAGTCCATTTTTTCCCTTAGTGCTATATTTTTTCTATCGATTTTCAGTATACTAAATGCTCAAAATAGTCCTTTACAAAGTAAAGATGCTATTAAGCAACAAAAATGGGTTGACAGTATTTATAATAACATGTCGTTAGAGCAGAAGGTAGGGCAATTGTTTATGGTTAGAGCATTTTCTAACAATACTAAAGAGCATGAAAACTCTGTTTCTGAACTTATAAATAAATATCAAATTGGAGGCCTCATTTTTTCAAGTGGTGGACCAGTTCGTCAAGCAAAACTTAATAATCAATATCAAGCTATATCAAAAGTTCCTTTGCTAATAGGAATGGATGCAGAATGGGGTTTGAGTATGCGTCTAGACTCAACTTATGCTTTTCCGTGGAACATGACTTTAGGCGCAATTAAAGATGATAAACTTATCGAAGAAACTGGACGTTATATTGGTGAGCATTGTAAACGAATAGGAGTGCATTTTAATTTTGCTCCAGATGTTGACATAAACACAAACCCAAAAAACCCTATTATTGGTAATCGTTCTTTTGGTGAAGACAGAGACAATGTAACGGCTAAAGGACTAGCGTTTATGAAAGGCATGCAGGAAGCTGGTGTTTTAGCTAATGCAAAGCATTTTCCTGGTCATGGTGATACTGATAGCGATTCTCATAAAACATTACCAACAATTACTTTTAATGAAAAAAGAATTGACTCTATAGAGCTTTATCCATACAAAAAACTAATAAAAGAAGGTTTAGCAAGTGTAATGGTTGCACATCTAAACGTGCCTAGTTTAGAGCCTCGCCAAGGTTTTCCTTCTTCATTATCAAAGCATATTGTTACAGATATACTAAAAGACAGATTACAATTTAATGGATTAATTTTTACTGATGCCTTAGAAATGAAAGGCGTTTCAAATTACAGTAAACCTGGTGATATCGATTTGGCTGCTTTTTTGGCTGGTAATGATGTTTTGCTTATATCTGAAGATGTTCCTAAAGCAATTGAAAAAATTGTAGAAGCATATAATACAAAGGAAATTTCTGAAGAGCGACTAGCGCATTCTGTAAAAAAAATACTTATGGCAAAATACAAGGTTGGGCTAAACAAATACAGTCCAATTGGAGTATCAAATTTAGTTGAAGATTTAAATCGTTTAAAAGACGATTTGCTAAACGAAAAGCTATATGAAAACGCTATTACTGTTGTTAGAAATCAAAAAGACCAATTACCTTTACGTCGCTTGGAAACACGCAAAATTGCTTATGTAAAGATGGGTGACGATGATGGCTCTGCCTTTTTAGACGAATTGAAAAAGTACACACGAGTACATGAAATTAAAGCAGAACAATTAGATGAACTCATTATTCAATTACAAAACTACAATACAGTAATCGTTGGGTTTCATAAATCAAACGCAAACCCTTGGAAAGACTATAAATTTACAGATCAAGAGTTAGTTTGGTTATATGAAATTGCTAGAACAAATACAGTAATTCTAGATGTCTTTGCCAGACCTTATGCGCTTATCGACTTAAAGTCTGTTGAAAATATTGAAAGCATAGTAATGAGCTATCAAAATAGCGAGGTAGCTCAACGAAAATCAGCTCAATTAATCTTTGGGTCTATACAAGCTAAAGGAAGCTTATCTGTGTCAACAGGAGATAATTTTAAAGTCAATGATGGCATAAGCTATAATGCAATACAATCGTTAAGTTATGGGCTGCCTGAAAGTGTTGGAATGAGCTCAGAAAAGCTTAAAAAGTTAGATTCAATGGCGCTTTTGGCAATAAAAATAAAAGCAACACCAGGACTTCAGTTATTAGTAGCTAGAAAAGGAAAGGTTATCTATAATAAAACCTTTGGGAAACATACTTATGATGAGAACGAGCCTGTAAAATTTGAGGATATTTATGATGTAGCTTCATTAACAAAAATTTTAGCCACATTACCTTTATTAATGGAACTTGAAGAAAAAGGAGTTATAACATTAGACACTAAACTCTCTAAAATTCTTCCAGAATATCAAGCTTCAAATAAAAAAAATATAACAATAAAAGAAATGTTATCACATTATGCACGTCTTAGACCTTGGGAGCCATTTTATACTAAGACATTAGATTCGGCAACTAAAAAGCCTAGTGCTGATTATTACAGAAGAAAGCCTAGTCCTAAATACAGTATAAAAGTGGCAGACGAAGTGTTTTTACGATATGATTATCCAGATACAATACAAAAAATTATAAAGGATAGTGATTTGCTTTCAACTTTACGATATCGCTATAGTGATTTTCCGTATTATATTTTAAAGAAATATATTGAAGGTTATTACGACAAAACATTAGATGAATTAGTTCAGGATCATTTTTATCAATCATTAGGAGCAAATTATACAACTTATAATCCGTCTTCAAAATTTAGTGATGAAAACATTGTGCCTACTGAGATTGATGATTATTTCAGGTATCAAAAAATACAAGGTTATGTTCATGATATGGGAGCAGCAATGCAAAATGGAGTAGGTGGACATGCAGGAGTTTTTAGTAATGCGAATGACGTTGCAAAAATTATGCAGATGTATTTACAAAAAGGATTTTATGGTGGACACCGATATTTTAAACCAGAAACTATAGATAAGTTTAATACATGTTATTTCTGTACAAAAAACAATAGAAGAGGAATTGGTTTTGATAAGCCTCAACTAGGTGATGATGGACCAACATGCGGATGTGTTTCAATGACAAGTTTTGGCCATTCTGGATTTACTGGAACTTATGCTTGGGCAGATCCTGACGAGGATATTGTATATATATTTTTATCAAACAGAACATATCCAAACGCTAATAATAATGTATTGCTGAAAGAAGGGATTAGAACCGAAATTCAGCGATTAATTTACGAAGCTATAATAGAATAACATGAAATGAGCCATAACAATAAAGTTGATACTAACCTAAATGGTAATGGCAAATAAAAAATAAATATATAGATGAAAATAGGAATTGTATGTTACCCAACATTTGGAGGTAGTGGAGTAGTTGCTACAGAACTTGGATTGGCATTATCTAAAAGAGGTCATGAAATTCACTTTATAACTTACAGTCAACCAGTACGTCTAGATTTATTGGGTAATAATGTCCACTTTCATGAAGTAAACGTTCCTGAATATCCACTGTTTTTATATCAACCATATGAGTTAGCCCTTTCTAGTAAATTAGTAGACATGGTTAAACTATATGGCATTGAAATTTTGCATGTTCATTATGCGATTCCACATGCATATGCAGCTTACATGGCTAAAAAAATGTTACAGGAAGAAGGTATTTATGTTCCAATTGTTACAACACTTCACGGAACAGATATTACACTTGTTGGTAGTCACCCCTTTTATAAACCAGCAGTAACCTTTAGCATAAACAAATCTGATGCTGTTACATCTGTTTCTCAAAGTTTAAAGGATGACACTTTGCGTTTATTTGATATAAAAAATGAAATAGATGTAGTACCAAACTTTATTGATTTTAGCAGACATAAAACACATTTTACAGACTGCCAAAGAGATATTATGGCTAATGAGAATGAAAAAATCATTACACATATAAGTAATTTTAGAAAAGTAAAACAAATTCCTGATGTTATAAAGGTATTTTACAACATTCAAAAACAAATTCCTGCAAAGCTAATGATGGTTGGAGAGGGTCCTGAAAGAGTAGAGGCAGAACAATTATGTGAATCTTTAGGTATTACAGATAAAGTTGTTTTCTTTGGAAATAGCAATGAAATAGATAAGATATTATGCTTTAGTGATTTATTCTTGTTACCTTCAGTTACAGAGAGCTTTGGTTTAGCAGCATTAGAAGCAATGGCGTCTGGAGTTCCTGTAATTTCAAGCAATACAGGAGGAATTCCTGAAGTTAATATTGATGGTGTTTCTGGGTTTTTAAGTAATGTAAATGATGTTGAAGATATGTCTAAAAACGCTATTCATATTTTAAGTGACACTAATCGCCTAAAAGAGTTTAAAGAACGTGCTAAAGAAGAGTCTAAAAAATTCGATATATCTAATATAGTTCCTAAATACGAAGCTATTTATAAGCGTACATTAAAAAAATGTATGATTTTGAAATAACTACAATTTAATTTCAAAAAAGCATACATCTGCATTATGATAATGACTAGGCAATCCTTCGTGGTTTTTTAATTTCCAGATTCCTAAAAAGTTAAAGCCACTAGTTTTATAATGTTCAATTAGTCTTGTGTTATAGCCGCAAGTATCTAACCTTATGTGCTTTTTATCTTTTGATTTGGCATAAACTTTTGCCCAATTAACTATATGTGATACAAATTTATATCCTCTAAACTCTGGGTTTGTGGCAATTCTGTGAATGTAAATAGAAGGATCAGTATCTCTATCTTCCCAAATTTCAGGGTCATTAAACATTATAGCCCAAATACAGGCAATTTTATTATCAATAACCATTTTCCATTGTCTGCTGTCTTTAATTTCAGACATAACCATCTCTCTGTTAAACTCTGGCCATTGATTATCTGGAAATTTATCTTTTTGGTATTCCGTAGCTATTCTATATAAAGAGAAAATATTATCAATATCTTCAATTGTACTGTTTTGTATAGTCAAAGGATATTTTTTATAAATGTTTTTCAAATATACCTAATTAAATAAATCAAAAAAACCACCTAAATAAGGTGGTTTTAAATCTATTTTTAATTGATTTTATATTAAAACTGATATCTAATACCTAGAGCAATATCGAAATCTAAATCATTATTATCATACAACTCATCACCAAATCCTATTTCAGGTCTAAAGTCTAATGAAATTAATAATGGAATATCAAAATTATACTCAATACCTATATCTCCAGCTGCAAAAACAAAAGTATCTGTAAAGTCATTACCATTGTTTGGGTTGTCAACGCTGAAAGATCCTAATCCACCTCCAACACCAGCATACCAATTAAAACCACCATCAATGTTCCAAACCCATTGGTATAAACCAGCTAATTTAAATCCATCATAGTTTTTTCCATCTCTCCAGCCTAAATCAACTTCTAAACGATTATTATCACCTAAAGCGCGTTGATAAGATACTTCAGCTCCAAAACCATCACTATCTCCTAGACGTAAACCTAGGGCATTTTTCGAAATGTCTTGTGCATTCGATAATGTTGAAAATCCAATAATTGCAATTGCTAATAAAAATAATTTCTTCATAAGTTATAGTTTTTTTTTGTTTACATTAATTATATACGTTCAAATAGCTTAAAAAGACTATATGGAACAAATTCTTTAGTTCTTATACAAAAGTAACACCAAAACATTAATTATATTAAATTTCTTTATAGATTTATAAACAATCTTTTTATTGATAATGATAACCAAAGCACAGTTTGAGAATTTAAAATTGCATTTAGATGGCGATTTTTTTATAGATGAATTGATGAAATCTATTTATGCCACAGATGCTTCTGTGTATAGAAAACTACCTTTAGCTGTTGCTTATCCTAAAAATAAGAGTGATATAAAAAAATTAGTTGCTTTTGCAAAAGAGCATAATACATCTCTTATTCCAAGAACAGCAGGAACATCTCTTGCAGGGCAATGTGTTGGTGATGGAATTGTTGTTGATATATCAAGATATTTTACCAAAATATTAGATATAAACGAATCAAAAAAAACAGTAACTGTTCAACCTGGTGTTGTAAGAGACCAGCTTAATAATTACTTAAAACCTTTTGGTTTGTTTTTTGGACCAAATACCTCTACTTCAAATCGATGTATGATAGGAGGAATGGTAGGTAATAACTCTTCTGGTACAACATCTATTCAATATGGAGTAACTCGTGATAAAGTTTTGGAGTTACAAACTATTTTAAGTGATGGCAGTGAAGCAGTTTTTAATACTATTTCTTCTGAAGAGTTTAAAAATAAAACCAAACTTAATTCACTCGAAGGTCATATTTATAATACGATTTATAAGGAATTAGAATCAGAATCTATTCAAAAGCAAATACTAGATAATTTTCCAAAACCAGAAATACATCGTCGCAATACTGGATATGCTATAGATGAGTTAATACATTCCGATGTATTTACTGATACTAAAGAGCAATTTAATATGTGCAAATTGCTTTCTGGAAGTGAAGGTACATTAGCTTTTACTACACAAATTACATTGCAACTAGACGATTTGCAACCTACTGAAAGTATTATGGTTGCTGCACATTTTAAAAGCATAGAACAATGTTTAAATAGTGTCGAACTTGTAATGAAGCACAATTTATATACTTGTGAAATGATGGATAAAACCATTTTAGATTGTACAAAGCATAATAAAACTCAACAGCAAAACAGACAATTTATTCTTGATGACCCAGAAGCAATATTAATGTGTGAGGTTAGGGGAAATACTTTAGATGGTGTTAAAAAGCAAGCAGAGTTATTAGTAAATGATATCAAAACATCAAATTTAAGCTATGCATATCCTATTTTAATTGGTGAAGAAATAGATAAAGCTGTTGAATTAAGAAAAGCAGGTTTAGGTTTGCTTGGTAATATTATTGGAGACGAAAAATCGGCTGCATGTATTGAAGATACTGCGGTTACATTGCCAGATTTGGCTAATTACATAAGTGAGTTTACTCAATTAATGAAAAGTCACAACCAAAGGGCAATATATTATGCTCATGCAGGAGCTGGAGAGTTGCATTTACGACCAATATTAAACCTTAAAACCAGTAAAGGCGTTTCAGACTTTAGAAAAATAACAACTGATGTCGCGCATTTGGTTAAGAAATATAAGGGCTCGATGAGTGGAGAACATGGTGATGGTATTGTAAGAGCTGAGTTTATTCCTATGATGATTGGCGAAGAAAACTATAAAATTTTAAAACGAATAAAAGCAGCTTTTGATTCTGATAATATTTTTAACCCAGGAAAAATAGTAGATGCATATCCTATGGATGAAGGTTTGCGTTATCAACCTGATAGAGTAGAGCCAAAAATTGAAACCCTTATAGATTTTTCGGCATCATTAGGTATTTTACGTGAAGCTGAAAAATGCAATGGTTCTGGCGATTGCAGAAAGCTGCCAGAATTTGGAGGTACCATGTGCCCAAGCTATAGAGCAACTAGAAATGAAAAAGACACTACTAGAGCAAGAGCCAACGCTTTACGTGAGTTTTTAACTAATTCTGAAAAACCAAATAAATTTAATCATAAGGAATTAAAAGAAGTTTTTGACTTATGTTTAAGCTGTAAGGCATGTGCTAGCGAATGCCCAAGTAGTGTTGATGTAGCGAGTTTAAAAGCAGAGTTCCAATACCAATACCAAAAGGCAAATGGAATTAGCTTACGAACTAAAGTATTCGCACATAACAATACTTTAAACAATTTTGGAAGCCATTTTCCTAAACTGACAAATTTTATGTTTACTAATGGTTTTACGTCTTCACTATTAAAAAAATCTCTCGGTATTGCTAGCGAAAGAAGCTTGCCATTAATATCAAATAATAGTTTAAGTAAAAGTATTCAAAGTATTGCAAAACAAGATATTAGTAGTGAATATATTAAAACAACATATTTCTTTAACGACGAGTTCACAAATCATTTAGACACACAAATAGGAATAGATGCAATTCAATTACTAACTACATTAAATTATAATGTTAAAATTGTAACTCATCACGAAAGTGGAAGAAGTTACCTATCAAAAGGATTACTTGAAAAAGCTAAAGATTTGGCTAATAAAAATGTTTTAATATTTAAAGATTTAATCACTTCAGAAACACCTCTTATTGGAATTGAGCCTTCAGCCATACTTACATTTACTGATGAGTATATTAAACTAGCTGACGATAAAGTTTCTGCTGAACATATTGCAAAACATACATTTTTAGTAGAAGAGTTTATTCAGCAAGAAATAAAACTTGGCAACATTAAAACCGAACAATTCACTAAGGAAGTTAAAATTATAAAATTTCATGGTCATTGTCATCAAAAAGCATTGCGTAACCAATCATCTAGTTTTGATATATTAAATCTACCAGAAAATTATAAAGTTACAATTATACCTAGTGGATGCTGTGGAATGGCAGGGAGTTTTGGTTACGAAAAGGAGCATTTTGAAGTTAGTATGCAAATTGGTGAGCAGACACTATTTCCTGCGGTTAGAAGCGCTAGTAGTACTACAATAATTTCAGCAAATGGAACAAGTTGCAGACACCAAATTAAAGATGGAACACAGCGAGAAGCTTTACATCCAATTACAATTTTAAAGCAAGCTTTGTTATAAGGGTTTGTTTATTGTAATTGCAGCAATTAAATCTTTTAACTCAACATCCTCCATACCTTTAATGTCTTCATCAGCAAAAAAAGCGGAGAGTTTATCATGATTATAATTGTAAATCTTCCAGCGTTTAAACTGATACTCTAATGCTGTGAAATTTTCAACCCAATCACCAGAATTTAGATACATTGTTTTTCCGTGTTTATTCTCTTTAAGCAGCATTTTTGGCTGATGAATATGGCCGCAAATAACATAATCATATCTGTTTTCGATAGCTAATTCTGATGCTACTTCTTCAAAATCATTAATATATTTTACAGCACTTTTTACACTATTCTTTATTCGTTTAGATAATGAATACTTTTCTTTTCCAAATCGTTCTAAACACCAATTAATAAATCTATTAAGTAATATAAGCAAGTCATAGCCATAACCTCCTAATTTAGCTAGCCACTTAGCGTTTTGGATTGACACATCAAATACATCTCCATGAAAAATCCACGCTTTTTTACCATCCAATTCTAAAACAACTTTATCTACTATCGAAATATTTCCTATTGTTGTGTCACTGAACTTACGCAGCATTTCGTCATGATTTCCTGTAACATAAATCACTTCAACACCATCAGAAGCCATATCAATTATTTTTTTTATTACTCTAAGATGCGATTTTGGAAAATAACGTTTGCTAAACTGCCAAATATCAATAATATCACCATTTAAGACTAGTTTTTTTGGTTGTATACTATTAAGATAAGTTAATAATTGTTTGGCATGACAGCCATAGGTTCCTAGATGTACATCCGAAATAACTGCGACTTCAATTTTTCTTTTTAATTTCAAAAGAATTCAAAATTTATATTTTATAATGCAAAGAACAACTTTAAACGTTATTAAATCTTTAACCCACAATTAATTATCTATGAGCAATTTGTTACCAAATTGTTACTTTAGTGCATTAAAAATTGTGTTCTTATGTAAATTCTATTTTTCTTTCTCTGATAATACAATTACATTAGCATAAAATACTCATTTATGGCTGGAAATTCTTTCGGAAAATTATTTAATCTAACAACTTTTGGTGAATCTCATGGACCATCAATTGGTGGTGTTATTGATGGTTGCCCTTCAGGAATTATGTTAGATTTCGATGCCATACAAAATGAAATGAACCGTCGTAAACCTGGTCAGTCAGAAATTGTTACACAACGTAAAGAACCAGACACAGTAGAGTTTTTATCAGGGATTTTTGAAGGCCAAACTACAGGTACGCCAATTGGCTTTATAATTCATAATACCAATCAGAAATCAAACGATTACTCACACATAAAGGATGTATATCGTCCTAGTCATGCCGATTACACTTACGAGAAAAAATATGGCATAAGAGATTATAGAGGAGGAGGACGCAGTTCTGCAAGAGAAACAGCTTGTAGAGTAGTTGCTGGAGCAATTGCTAAGCAAGTACTTAAAGACGTAAAAATTAATGCATTTACATCGTCTGTAGGTGATATTTTTATTAATAAGCCTTATCAAGAATTAGATTTTACTAAAATTGAAAGTAACGATGTGCGTTGTCCAGACGAAGTTATCGCACAACAAATGATAGATAAAATAAAAGCTATCAGAAAAGAAGGCGATACAATTGGAGGTACAGTAACCTGTGTTATACAAAACGTACCAATTGGATTAGGCGAGCCTGTTTTCGATAAGTTACATGCTGAGTTAGGCAAAGCAATGCTATCTATAAATGCGGTAAAAGGGTTTGAGTATGGTAGTGGGTTTTGTGGTGCAAAAATGAAAGGAAGCGAACACAACGATCAATTTAATTCTGATGGTACAACAAAAACAAACCTGTCTGGAGGCATTCAAGGAGGAATAAGCAACGGAATGGATATTTATTTTAGAGTCGCTTTTAAACCTGTTGCAACCATTATTCAGAAACAAAATACATTAGATAATAAAGGCAGTATCGTTGAAATGCAAGGCAAAGGTCGTCACGATCCATGCGTTGTACCTAGAGCAATACCAATTGTCGAAGCTATGGCAGCATTGGTGTTAGCAGATTTTTGGATGTTAAACAAATGCTATAAGTAGCTTATTCCTGCTTTCAGCTTAATCTTTTGTAAAACAAAAGGATATCGCTTCAATCAGGGCTAAAATAAATTCTCAATACTTGAGAAATAACTAAACAATTTTTTATGAAAAACCTCGCTTTACATTGGAAAATATTAATAGGAATGGTTCTCGGAATCATTTGGGCTTTACTATCCAGCTCAATGGGATGGAGTTCATTTACTATAAATTGGATAGATCCATTTGGAACTATTTTTATTAATTTATTAAAACTCATTGCTGTACCATTAGTATTGTTTTCAATCATTGGTGGTGTAGCTAATATTGGCGACCCAAAAAGTTTAGGTAGAATGGGAGGAAAGACCTTACTTATTTACCTAACAACTACAGTATTTGCAATCTCACTAGGTTTAATACTTGTAAACACAGTAAAACCTGGTAAGCTAATTGACGAACAAAGCAGAATAGACAATCGTATTAATTACGAAATTTGGGCAGCTTCACAAGGTCATACCATAAAAGATGGCATTAATTATTTACATGATCCTGCATTTTTTAAAAGAGCTCAAGAAATTACTGAGTTAACTAAAAGCGATTTAAAAGAAGTTTCTGTAGCTGATAAATTAGAAAAAGCTGAAAAACAAAAAAACACGACTCCATTACAACCTTTAATTGATATTGTTCCTGATAATTTCTTTTACTCTTTATCCAATAATGGGTTAATGCTACAAATTATCTTTTTTGCTATATTTTTTGGAGTTTGTGTGCTCTTTATTCCAGAAGAACAATCAAAGCCTGTTTTAAACTTGGTTAACGGAGTTAATGAAGTCTTCCTTAAAATGGTTGATTTGGTTATGCAAGCTGCACCATTTTTTGTGTTTGCTTTATTAGCTGGTGTTGTGAGCAAAATGGCAGGTGATGATATTGGTAAAGTAGTTGAGATATTTAAAGGTTTAAGTTGGTATTCTTTAACAGTGTTAGTCGGTCTTTTACTAATGATTTTTGTTGTGTACCCTTCAATTATGAAGGTATTTGTTAAGAAAATACCTTATGCTGGTTTTTTCAAAGCTATGAGTCCTGCGCAAACATTAGCTTTTTCTACATCTAGTAGTGCTGCAACATTACCTGTTACAATGGAATGTGTTGAAGAAAACCTTGGTGTAAATAAAAAAGTAAGCAGTTTTGTATTACCAATAGGAGCTACAGTAAATATGGATGGAACCAGCTTATATCAAGCAGTTGCTGTTATATTTCTTGCTCAAATGCATATGATTGATTTAACCATACAACAGCAATTAATAGTAGTATTAACAACAACCTTAGCTTCAATTGGTTCTGCAGCTGTACCAAGTGCTGGTTTGGTTATGTTAATCATTGTATTAGATTCGGTTGGGTTAAATCCTGCATGGATTGCTATTATTTTTCCAGTAGATAGAATTTTAGATATGTTTAGAACTGTTGTTAATGTAACTGGAGATGCAACAGTATGTACAATTATTGCAGATGGAGAAAATATGCTAGATTATCACGACACTAAAAACCCAACTGAAACTTTCGATTTAGATTCATAATATAAAAGCTTCAAAGTTTGGTATTACCTAATCAGACATTTGTCTGAAAACTTATCTTGTGTTAGACATGCACTTGATAGGAATTTGATTCATTCCTAACTAACTGAAGTTAGGCTCAAATTGGTAAATCTCACTTTGAAGCTTTCTTTATTCAATTATAAATTAACTCGCTTATACTTAGGGTATTTTACTGCATAAGAGAATTTATATGTTTTTATGCTACCAGAAATTAATTTTACTTTCCATTCCATAATGCCTTTTTCACTATCATAGTTAGAAGTTCCAGTTTCTATATCTTCAATTTTTATATCTCTATTTTGGCTTATAGGAATTCTATCAAATAACACTAAATCAATATCAGATTGTTTTGTGTTTTTTACTTCAATTTCATAAGCTTTATTGACAATTTTATTATTGCCAATATATTGGTTCTTTTTAAAATCGTTAAGCTCATTTCGTTTAATAACCACATTTGGGTCAACACCTAAAGATACTGTTAAACTATCTGTAGTTGCTAACGGATTAATATTAGTTTTACCAGAATAGCTTCCTTCAAAATACACATTAGCTTCAGCAGGTAATAAATTGTACTGTTCCCAATTACCAATTTTAGCAGTTAAAAACACATTTTCATTTAATACTGGAGCAGCAAAATAAGCGTAGCTTGCAGGCACTGAATAGTTTTCAATCTCAATAACTGTTACATCACCATCAGTTGGAATGCTATATTGTTTTTTAATCTCAAAACGTGTATTTGTAATACCTTGTTCAATAACATCGCCTTTTGATGTGTAATTTCCTTTCTTGGTCGTTATTAACACCACACCATTTGAGCCTCTAGCTCCATACATTGCTATTGATGAAGCATCTTTTAGTACATCTACAGATTCAACTTTATTTGGGTCTATATTATTGATTTGATACTCATTATAAGGCACACCATCAACAATATAAAGTGGTTGGTTTCCTGCTTTTATTGAACCAACACCTCTAACTCTAATAAAGGCTGAAGACCCAGGAGAGCCATTATTAGAACTTATTTGAACTCCAGATGCTGTTCCTTGTAATGTTTTATCAATATCTCTCTGTGATGAGAAACCCGTAACAACAACTTCACTTAAACTCGAAGCATCTTCATCTAAACTCACATTCATTATGCTAGAGTGAATTGGTAAGGTTTCACTATTCATTCCTATAAATGAATACACAAGTTCATTTCCTCCATTTAGCTGTAGTGAGTACTTACCATCGAAGTCTGTTTGAGTACCATTTGTTGTGCCTTTTACAATTACATTTACACCTGGAAGTGGCAAACCACTTGCATCTAACACAAGCCCTGAAACGTTTTGAACCATTGGATTATATTTGTAGTTATAGCTTTTTGTTGCTCTATTACCATAAGCTGAATTATAACTAACAAAATTTAAATATTTTGGGCTTACATCTGGCTTTAAGTTATTGGTATTAGGATCGCTTGTAGATAGCGTTAACTTAATGTTATCCCAGTTATTACCAGTGCTTTGGTACACATGTGCCTTATATGTTAATTGTAAAGGCGCATTTATTTTTTCTGCTTTTAAATCATAAATTGGAAACCAACCAGCATTTGTAACATTATATTTTATTACTAAGTCTAAGCTTACTGCAGTAGCAGTATTTAATTTTACTTTTATTTCACCTGTTTGCACTTTTTCGCTAACATTAAGTTCAGTTAGTTGCTTTTTTATTTCTGAAATCTCTTTTTGATAGATAGTTTTTTTCTTTTCAGAAGCATAAATTAAATTTTTGATTTCTGTAATACGTGTTCTGTAATATTCTGTAAACTGCTTAAGTTTTTCGAGATTTACAACTTGACTATCATTTCCTAAATGTCTGTTGCTCTGTATTAGATTAAGTTCTTCGTTGTATCCTGATATTAAATCGTCTTCAAACTGTATTTTATCTACAAAAGTCTTTATCGAATTTTGAAAAGCTTCTACATCGATAGTTTGATCTTGTTTTGCTAAATAATTTATACCATAATTAATTGAAAGAATAGACGCGTTTTTTAATCCTGAAATTTGAATACTACTTTCTTGAATATAAGGAGAAAGCTTATTAAATGTAAACTCGGTAGTACCGATTGGAAGTTTAATGGTTGTGCTTCTTGTTATTTGAGCTCCACTCAAATACACTGTAACATCGTCAATTTTTGATGGTGTATTATTTGCATAGCTTAGCGATACAAATAATAAAAAAGAAAGTAATAAAGTCTTCATAAAGTGTTGATTTTTAAATTCTTTATAAAACTATATTTACCTGTCCTGAAATAAAACTTAGCTTGAGTGAAGTATGATAGTTAGTTAGTGAAGTACACTTATGACTTAGTTAATATTTTAATTATACAAAAAATGCAACTCATAGAGTTTTTGTGCATTTTTACTTTTTTAATCAAATATTTTAAGGCGTTTAACGAGAATTTTATGCCTCAGCATAATCTTTAATTACATTTACAATAGTAAACTAATATGCTATTAATCAAACAAATAATTCCCTCATTAATTAGCAAATTAACTTGTTTTTGAGGTTAAATTAGTTTTTAAGTTTAGTTGTTAAATGTTAGAAAAGCTCTTCGTGCCGAAGAGCTTTTTTATGTTTTATAGGAATCTAATTATAGAAATTTTGACTTCAAATCTGGAGTAGGTATCATACACTCTTCTTTTTTACCATACCATTTGTAACGATTTTTAGCAATATAATCATAAACCCAATTTCTGATTATACCAGGAATAATTAAAAATACGCTCAATAGATTGCGAGGAAACCCAAGTTTTGATGCAATTTTTAAAGCAGCTGTAGATTTATACGAAATACCATGCTCATTAGAGTAGAGTATTATAGAATCTATTTTATTAGTATCTATATTAAATTCCTTGATTATTTGTTGGCCAACTTCACTTTGTAACGCTGTAAAGAGAAATATATCGCTTTTATCGTGTTTAATAATATATTGAACCGAAGCGTCACAAAGATTGCAAACGCCATCAAAAAGCACTAATTGTTTATGTTGTGGTAATTGTATCATTTTACAGCTTCTACAAGTTCTAACTGATCAACACCAACATTAGTCGTAAACATTCCATAATTAATAACAGCTTTATTTTTTTCAAGTTTATCAATACTTCCTACAGCTCTACCATCTTGCAATCGAACTCTATCGCCAACTTTAAATATTGGTTTAGGCTTTGGTGTAGCATCTACTTTTTTCTTAGCTGCTTTCTTTTTCTGGCGAATAACTTCCACTGTTTTTTCAGCTTCTTTAATAACCTTTTTTTCTTTCGCTTTCTGAATTTGCTTTTGTTTAACTGACACCTTTTTTCGTTTCGAATTCTCTATTTGAACTAATTTAAACAATTCATCCATTAATTCTCGCTTCTTCTTATTGTCAAAATACTTTTCAGACAAATCATTCAGTTTTTGTCCTAAATAAATCAAGCGTTGATTACTATCATACAACTCTTGGTAGCTTTCTAGTTTCTTTTGGATTTTGGCATTTATTTCTTCTAGCTTTTCAGCTTCCGACTGTGTTTTTCTCTCGTTTAGCTTTAATGACTGCTCTGTTTTTTCAAGTTTACTACGCTCTTTTTGAAGTTTAGCAATAGTTGCATCAAATCGGATTTTACCTCGCTCAATTTTCTTTTTTGCTCTATTAATTAAGCTGTATGGAATTCCGTTTTTTTGAGCAACTTCAAAAGTAAACGAGCTTCCTGCTTGCCCTAAAGCCAGTTTATACATTGGTTCGAGACTTTTTTCATCAAAAAGCATATTTGCATTTTGCATAAAAGGTAACTCGTTAGCTAATATTTTAAGATTAGAATAATGTGTTGTTATAATACCAAAAGCTTCTCGATGATAAAACTCTTCTAAAAATGTTTCAGCTAAAGCACCTCCTAATTCAGGATCACTTCCTGTACCAAATTCATCAATCAAGAACAAAGTATTCTTGTTGCATTTCTTCAAGAAATAATTCATCTGTTTTAAGCGATAACTATAAGTGCTTAAATGGTTTTCAATAGATTGGTTATCACCAATATCACTCAAAATTCTATCAAACAAACAAATATTACTTCTTTCATGCACAGGAATCAACAAACCACTTTGTAGCATGACTTGGAGTAAGCCTACCGTTTTTAATGTAATACTTTTTCCTCCTGCATTTGGACCAGAAATAACAATTATTCGATTATCTGAATGCAATTCTATGGATTGAGGATAAGTTTTTAATTTTTTCTTCTGATTAGAAACATAAAGTAAAGGATGATATGCTTTTTTTAGCACATAAACCTTATCGTCATTAATTTCTGGCAAAATACCATTAATTGCATTCGCATATTTTGCTTTAGCAGAAACAACATCAATATCTGTTAGAAAAGCTTGATACTGCTCTAAAAGCGAAACATAAGGTCTTACAAACTCTGTTAATTGTTTTAATATTCGAGTAACTTCTTCTTGCTCATCAAACTCTAAATTATTGAGTTCTCGAGTATAACGAAATGTAGTTTCTGGCTCAATATAAACGATACTTCCTGTTTTGCTTCCACCTAAAATTGCACCTTTAACTTTGCGACGATACATTGCCTTTACAGCTAAAACACGTTTGTTATCTACAACAGATTCTCTAATATCATCTAAATAATCTAGCGAACTATAGGTGCTTAAAGCCGAAGCAAAACTTTGATTTATTTTGCCCTTTATAACATTTATGCTTTGCCTTAAGGATAACAACTCATTTGATGCATTATCTTTTACATCTCCAAAGCGATCAATAATAGCATCAATTTGTTCAATCAATACTTTTGTGACTTGTATTGATGAAGAAAACTGTGATAAAGTAGGGTAGTACTCTTCAAACTTTTTTAAGAAGACAATAATTTCGTTACAATTTTGTGAAACGGAAGCAATCTTCTTAAAACTTGAAGTCTCTAAAAACGAATTCTCAATTTTTAAATACTGAATTTCTTTAGTAATAGGCTCAAAACCATGATTTGGTATTCTGTTGTCGTTATGTAATGACGCTAAATATTCATTAGTATAATGTAAAGCTTCAACAACAATTTCTTTTGACGAATAAGGCAAAACTGATAGTGTTTTTTCTTTACCTAATGCAGTAATACAGTATTCAGACACTTGGTCTAATACCTTATAAAACTCAATATCTTGTAATGTTTTTTCGTGAATGTTTATCATTCTTTGAATTCCTGTCATTTATAAAGGAAAGCAAATTTACGTATTACAATTGAGATGTGGAATTTTTGGGTAGTTCGCTTTCGGTCTTGTGTATGATTTCGTTGCGTGTTTAAGCACTAAAGTTAGCAAATAAATCACAGATAGAAAGTCCGCGAGGACTTTCGTAAGTAGGCTATAACTAGCAATGAATTATACACGTTGTTACCTGCTGGCTTTTTTCATTTATAATTCATCCTTATATTCCGTAAACTTTATTTTTCTTAATTCAGCGTTTGTAATTTCTATTTCTTTTGGTTCTGTATCATTGCAAACATTATGTTCAGAAGTGCTGAATGTTTGAAAAAATAAATCGTTTAATTTTTTGTCAAATTTAAATTCAATATTCCGACTTTCTCGATGGCACATTCCTCCATAATAGGATATTGTCAATTCCCCATTTTTAATTTCTATTTCTGGCAACTGATTGTACATTTCAATATATGTATCAGTAAGATTATCGTTCACAATTTTTTTGGACACATTTCCTTTTGATTCATTTATAAAGACAATTACTTGTCCTTTTTCACTATCGCTTTTAGATGAAATAATTGCTAAATCAGAAATCCCGTCCAGATTTATATCTCCTTCAGATTCGTAAATGATATTATATTTTTCTTTCTCATTTTGCAAAGACTGTTTTGATTTACAATTCGTGAAGAACAGTGTCAAAAGAGTTAAAGTCAGAAGTGTTGTCTTTTTTTTCATTTTCGACTGTTAGTTTTTTCAGCTTGCAGGTAACGGTTAAGATATCATTCGTCATATATTATGATTGATATCATCCAAAAGCGAAGTTAGTTTTTAAATGTATAAATATCAAGTCAATAAACTTGTTTTTCAAGTCAAAAAGCAAACAAACTGTTAGTAACTAATTTATTTTACTATTAGTTGAATAAAATGATAATCATATTTTTACAGTATAAGTATTAATTCATGGAGGTTAACATACATTCAAGCTGGAAAACTCAATTAGAAGAAGAATTTAATAAACCATATTTTAAAGATTTAACGAGTTTTGTAAAGGATGAATATTCAAAACATCAATGTTTTCCTCCTGGAAAGCAAATTTTTGCAGCCTTTGATTGGTGCCCTTTTGATAATCTTAAAGTTGTTATTATTGGTCAAGATCCTTACCATGGTGTTGATCAGGCAAATGGATTGTGTTTTTCTGTAAATGATGGCATTACTCATCCACCATCATTAATAAATATTTTTAAAGAAATTGAGTCTGATTTAGGAACACCATATCCAACTTCAGGTAATCTTGAACGTTGGGCTAAACAAGGTGTACTTTTATTAAATGCTACTTTAACCGTTAGAGCTCATAATGCTGGTAGCCATCAAAAAAAAGGTTGGGAAACATTTACAGATGCTGTAATACAATCTATTAGTGATAAAAAAGAAAATGTTGTGTTTTTACTTTGGGGAGGATTTGCTAAACAGAAAGCGAAGTTAATAGATACATCTAAGCATCATGTATTAACTACAGGTCATCCATCTCCATTAAGTGCAAATAGAGGATATTGGTTTGGTAATAAAATTTTTAGTAAAACTAACTCCCAGTTGGAGCAAGTTGGCTTGGAGCCAATTGTTTGGTAGAAACTGTTCTTTTTTGCTCCTGTTTTATAATGTAAGGCTTTTCTACTTCTTGTTTTGTTGTTGTTTTATTACAACTAAAAGCAAGGAGTAAAAAGTTTAAGACAACAAGAAATGTAAGAGTTAAAGTAATTATCATTATCATATTCTGTTAGGTTATGTCAATTAATCGTTGACGTTTGGGTGCAACAAATGTAATTAAAATTTTGAGAAATAGAAAGTTAACTAAAAAAACTTAATGATTTGTTAAATATGAGTATACTATGAGTAGTATGTTTTTATTTCAAGATTTTTACAATTTGATTGTAGTCTTTTCTTTTTTTCATGATGTCTAAATCGATAAGTTCATTTTGAACTTTACTCACAGTTGTTTCATTAATAACATCTTGAGACCATTCGGTTAGAGATAACCATTCTTGTACATCTTTAAGTTTTTGATTGTATCTATTAGCAATTGTCTTATCTATGCTTGGTATATCTTTAAACTCAATAGTTGTATTATTAATGATTTCTAAAATGGTTTTTACATCCTCTTCATTAGATTCTAAAAATTCATTACGAACAGCTATAACAAAACAAGGCCAAGGTGTAGGGCAATAGTCAATAAACTTAAATATTTTATCATCAACCAAAGGTTTTGTGGTAAATTTTTCCCACATAAAATAATCTGCATCTCCATTAGAAAGAGCCTTAACAGCACCTTCTAAATCTTGAATAACTTCAAATTTCAAATCTTCATCAAGGTTCCAATTATTATTTTCTGCATTTATGTATGCCATTAAATGAGAACCTGAGCCATAACGGCTTATCGCAGCACGTTTACCTTTTAAATCATCAATAGTCTTAAATTTTGAATCATGGGCAACATGTATTCCCCAAATTAATGGCGATTGTACAAAGGTTTGTACTATTTTACTTGGATTTCCTTCAACAATGTCTTTAATAATACCTTCGGTAAGAATGACGGCCATGTCGATATCACCTTTACGCAATGCTTTGTTCATTTGCCCTGTACCACCATGATAATCTTCCCAACGCAAGTTTATATCTTGAGCTTTATACTCACCGTTTTTAAGTGTTAAATACCAAGCTAAATTAAAATGTTCTGGAACGCCTCCTATTTTTATCGTTTTCATTAATCTTCTTTTACTCAACTAATTTATTTAAAGCATACACTATTAAATCATCTACAATTGCTTTTGGGTCATTACTAAATTCGCCTGTAGCTCTATTAGCTATAATAGCATTCATTGATAATGCTTTATGCCCAAGCAGGCTTGCTAAACCATAAATTCCTGCTGTTTCCATTTCTAAATTAGTAATAGGCATTCCTTTATAATTAAATGATGCTAGTTTATCATTCAAATCGTTATCCTGAATAGGGAGTCTTAAAATACGTCCTTGAGGCCCATAAAAACCTACATTAGTTGCAGTAAAACCTTTTACTGTTCTAGCAGAACTCATTTTATTGAATAGTGATTCGTCACATTTTACAACATAAGGAGATGATTTTGAAACAAACCAATTGGTATGATTTATAATTGCTTTAGATATATCGTCATACTGAACATGCTTGCTTTCATAAAAATGCAATAAGCTATCAAACCCAGCAGCATAATCACTTATTAAAAACGAATCGATTGGAATTTCTTTTTGGATTGAGCCAGAAGTTCCTATTCTAATAATATCTAACGATGTTAATTTACTTTTAATTTCACGCTTTTCTAAATCTATATTTACTAACGCATCTAATTCGTTAAACACGATGTCTATATTATCAGTACCAATACCTGTTGAGATTACAGTTATTCGTTTTCCTTTATAAGTACCTGTTTGTGTATGAAACTCTCGTTTTTTTGTTTGAAATTCAACAGTATCAAAATATTTTGTAACACCATCTACACGATCAGGATCTCCAACAGTTATTATTGTATTAGCTATATGTTCTGGACGCAAATTAAGATGATAAACACTTCCGTCTGGGTTAAGTATGAGTTCGGATGCTTTAATAGGCATTTATATTTGTTTTTATAAGTTTATTTTGATCTTCATTAAAATGGAAATCAAATTTATTTACACCTCCAAAAGGCATATTGTTATTTAATTCTGTTGAAAAATTATACTGTCCTAATAAGGCTTCATGACCTTTGCGATTAAGAGTAATGCCTTCTTGATTTTCATCAAAAAATATAGACAGTTTTTCAATCATTCTCATGAGTTGTATATCACCAAAGCCATAATAACCTTGATAATTTAATGCGTATCCTAATAAATGCTGTCTGGATTTAATAGGATACTTTTTTACAATTTCTAATATATTAGTCTCTAAAACTGATAATCCAGTTTTTGAATCTGGAAATCGTCTTAAATGCGCTTTTAGGCAATTACTCAAATACTTAAAAGGCGACTTTTTTGTAATATATGGTTTAAAAAGATTGTGATCTTTACCACAATAGGTCTTCCAAAGTGTTACTAATAAATCAATATCAGCTTCAGAGAGTTTGATTTTTTCTTCAAAATGATTTAAAAGCTGCGTTGCACTTAACTCTGATAAACCTTTTAAATCGTTTTCTCCTTTTATTCGTCCACTAGACACTAAATACAAAGGTGTTTTATTGTTTTTTTGTTGTAATAAACTCACAACAGCCATTAAATTAATATGGCAAAACAAATCATATTCAAACCAAAGGATGATTTTAGAATACTCGCTAGTATTGTTTAAGGTTTTAATTTCTGTTTTAAACTCCTCTTCATTAACCTCAATATCATAATAATCATGAAGAAATTGTTTTCTTATAGAAAAAAAATGCTCTGTATCAATTTGTTCTGCTGTTGGACCTTCACATAACATTTCCTGCCAAGTCAAAATGTCGTCAGTGAAATTTAACTCTCTTAAATAATCAGTTAGACTATTTCCGTTAGTAATATGAAGAATTTTGTCTGACATTTATCCACCTACACGCTTTACATTAAATCCTTTTTCTTTAAGAATTTGCATTATTTTGTCTCTATAATCGCCTTGAATAATAATCTTGTCGTCTTTAAAACTTCCGCCAACACTTAATTTTGTTTTTAGTTCTTTGGCCAGCAGTTTAAAATCTTCAGTAGCTCCATTATAGCCTTCTAAAATAGTTATAGGTTTCCCTTTTCGCTTTTCGTACTTACAAATAATTGGGTCGTCTTGAAGCCAAATATCAGAGCCTTCATCAACATTTTCAGGAGTTTCAGGTTCATGTTCAGGGAACAACTTTTTAAGTTGGTCTTGCAAATCCATTAAAACTATTTTTTTATTAAGCCCAAATCAACTAGACGTTCATGTAAAAACTCTCCTGCTGTAATATCGTCAAACCCTTTAGGGTGATCTTTATCTATACAACTATCTAAAACATCTAATTTCATTTCACTAATAGGATGCATAAAAAATGGAATTGAGTAACGAGAGGTTCCCCAAAGTTCTCTTGGTGGATTTACAACACGATGTATTGTAGATTTTAATTTGTTGTTTGTATGACGTGATAACATATCTCCAACATTAATCATAAATTCATCTGGCTCAGCAATAGCGTCAATCCATTCACCTTTATGATTTTGAACTTGTAGTCCACGTCCTTGAGCTCCCATTAATAGTGTAATTAAATTAATATCACCATGAGCAGCAGCACGAACAGCGTCTTTTGGCTCTTGCAAAATAGGAGGATAGTGAATTGGTCTTAATATTGAATTACCATTATGTATGTAATTATCAAAATAAGTTTCTTCTAAATCTAAATGCAACGCTAAAGCACGCAAAACATATTTAGCTGTTTTTTCTAGCATTTGGTAGGTTTCTTTACCAATTTTATTAAACTCTGGCAACTCTTTAACCTCTACATTTTCAGGATATTCTTTAGCGCGTTCTGGATCGTCTTCAACATATTGTCCAAAATGCCAAAACTCTTTTAAATCGCCTTGTTTTTGACCTTTAGCGCTTTCTTTTCCAAAAGACACATAGCCACGTTGACCTCCAATTCCTGGTATTTCATATTTTTCTTTAACCTCAAGAGGTAATGAGAAAAAATTCTTAACTTCTTTATATAAATTATCTACTAATTTATCATCTAAAAAATGACCTTTTAAGGCCACAAAACCTATTTCTTCATAAGCTTTACCGATTTCATCAATAAATTTTTGTTTTTTAACTGGGTCTCCAGAAACAAAATCTTGAAGATTTACACTTGGTATAACATTCATAGTCGTAGTGTGTTTAAATTTTAATTATACGTAATACAAAAGTAACGAAAATACTGCTAAAAGTTACATGATAATATCTCTTAAAAAAAAGTAGCTTTATCTATATGCCAATCAATTTTTATTTACTTTTGAATTATAAATATAATACATTAAATAATGTTGACATCAACAAAGAGCCATATCAATTACGATAAGAAAAACATAGACAAAAGAATTCTTTTACAGTTATATAAAAATATGCTGAAGCCTAGACTGATTGAGGAGAAGATGCTTATTTTATTACGTCAAGGTAAAGTGTCAAAATGGTTTTCTGGTATTGGCCAAGAGGCAATTTCTGTTGGTGTTACAATGGCACTCCAAAACGATGAATACATCTTACCAATGCATCGTAATTTGGGTGTATTTACTACTCGAGATATTCCTTTACATAGATTATTTGGTCAGTGGCAAGGTAAAGCAAGCGGATTTACAAAAGGTAGAGATCGCTCATTTCACTTCGGGACACAAGAGTTTAATATTGTTGGTATGATTTCTCATTTAGGCCCTCAAATGGGTGTTGCTGATGGTATTGCGCTTGCAAATTTACTAAAAGGTAAAAAGCATGTAACAGCAGTGTTTACAGGTGAAGGCGGAACAAGCGAAGGTGATTTTCATGAAGCTTTAAACGTTGCGTCTGTTTGGCAACTACCAGTTATTTTCTGTATTGAAAATAATGGCTACGGATTATCGACCACCACAAAAGAGCAGTATCACTGTAAAGATTTAGCAGATAGAGGTAAAGGCTACGGAATAGATTCATTCATTCTTGATGGTAATAATATTATAGAAGTTTATGAAAAGGTTTTAAAATTGGCCGACAGTATTCGTAAGCGTCCGAGACCAATTTTAATTGAATTTAAAACCTTTAGAATGCGTGGTCATGAGGAAGCAAGTGGCACGAAGTATGTTCCTGCAGAACTAATGGCAGAATGGGAAGCTAAAGACCCAATAGTAAACTTTAAAAATTTCTTGTTTAACGAAAAGATTCTCACAACTAAAATTGATGAAGACTATACTAACGAAATTAAGGCAGAAATTGAAGCAGGAATACAACTAGCATTTGGTGAAGAGGATATTATACCAAATGAAAGTGTTGAGTTAAATGATGTTTATAAATCTTTTGACTATCAACATATTGAACCTAAATCAAAATCTGAAGAGATTCGTTTTATTGATGCTATTTCACAAGGATTACGTCAATCGATGCAACAACATAAAGACCTTGTTATAATGGGTCAGGATATAGCAGAATATGGAGGTGTTTTTAAAATTACCGAAGGTTTTGTAGAAGAGTTTGGAAAAGATAGAGTACGTAACACACCAATTTGTGAATCTGCAATTGTTGAAGCTGCTATGGGATTATCTATAGTTGGTATAAAATCGGTTGTTGAAATGCAATTTGCCGATTTTGTGACCTCAGGATTTAATCCAGTAGTGAACTATTTAGCAAAATCTCATTACAGATGGAACCAAAATGCAGATGTAGTTGTAAGAATGCCTTGTGGTGGTGGAGTAGCTGCAGGACCATTCCATTCGCAAACAAACGAAGCTTGGTTTACAAAAACACCAGGTTTAAAAGTAGTGTATCCTGCATTTCCTTATGATGCAAAAGGATTATTAGCAACAGCTATTAACGATCCAAATCCTGTGTTGTATTTTGAGCATAAAGCTTTGTACAGAAGTATAAGACAAGATGTGCCTACAGATTATTTTACTATTCCGTTTGGAAAAGCTTCGCTTTTACGTGAAGGAAATGCTGTAACAATTATTAGCTATGGAGCAGGAGTTCATTGGGCTTTAGAAACTTTAGATAAAAATACTGATATACAAGCCGATTTAATTGATTTACGCTCACTACAACCATTAGACACTGAAGCTATTTACAATTCGGTGAAGAAAACTGGACGCGCTATTATTTTGCAAGAAGATTCTCTTTTTGGAGGTATTGCAAGTGATATTTCAGCATTAATTATGGAACATTGTTTTGAGCATTTAGATGCTCCTGTAAAACGTGTGGCAAGTATGGAAACACCAATACCTTTTATTAATCAATTAGAGAATCAATATATGGCTAAAAGTAAGTTTGAAACTGCTTTAAAGGAATTATTGGCGTATTGATTGATAAATATCATTATTTTAAATCGTTTATTTTATCTCTTAAAAAGCAACATTTTTTATCGTCTTCAAGAATTTCATTGGCTTTAAGAAGAACCTTTAATTCATCAATTGAATCTATATCTAAATTCAATTTCAATTTTGTTCCATTAAAATATTCACCTATTTTTTGAGATGCAGTATTCATATCAAATCCACTCCCGAATTCTGTTAAATTTAATCTTGCTTTAAATCCAGGATATTCAATTTGCCAATTATAATTGTCTGTTCCAAAATCATTAAATAAACTTTGGCAATCATCGCAATCTTCTTTATGCCTAAACCAATCTATATTCTTAAGCAATATCTCCACATAAGGTAATTCTTCATAATGATGTGGATGGAATGAAATTCTTCCATGTTTTTCATCTATTAAAATCTCATGTCCTTTATCTGTATTAAATATTTTTATCATTAATTCAATAGTAATTAAGAGTTTTAAATATTTAATATATTAATTTTTCATCCCTTTAGCCACAGCTTCAACTTCGTCTAAAACACGTAGTAAATTACCACTCCAAAGCATTTCTATTTCTTCTTCAGTGTAACCACGACGCACTAGCTCTAACGTTACATTAAAGGTTTCAGAGGCATCACTCCAACCTTCAATTCCGCCACCACCATCAAAATCGCTACTAATACCAACATGCTCTATTCCCATAGTTTCTACCAAATAGTCAATATGGTCAACAAAATCTGATACATTTACTGCAGGAGGCGCATCTTTCATTTTAGAAATTTTATCTTTAATTAATGGTCTTATTTTAGACAAAGCATTAAAGTATGTTTCACGTGCTTCTGTTGTTAAAGCTTTCATATCCTTGCGATCTACCCATTTAAGTCCCATTGAGTCTAAATGCTTTATGGTAAGTTCTTTTTCAAATTCTGCTCGCTTTTCGTGTTTTTCGGTATTTAAATATGACGAAAAGGCAACTGTTTGCACAACACCTCCATTTTTTACAATCCATCCTAATTGTTCATCATCTAAATTACGACTATGATCACATAACGCTCTAGCAGATGAGTGTGACGCAATAATTGGCGCTTTACTTAACTCAACCATTTGTTTCATAGCGTCTTTTGATGGATGCGATACATCTATCATCATACCCAAACGATTCATTTCTGCAATAACCTCTTTACCAAGATCACTCAATCCGATATGTAGCCAAACTCCATCTTCTTCACCTGTGTTACTATCACTTAATTGACTGTGGCCATTATGTGCTAACGACATATAGCGCGCTCCCAGATTATAAAATTTCTCAACATTTTTTATGTCTTTTCCAACAGGGTAGCCATTTTCAATTCCAATCATAGCTGCCTTTTTTCCAGATTTTACAATTCGTCGCACATCACTTGAAGTTGTAGCTAATTCAATATCATTTGGAGCTATATCTTTACATAGTTTGTGTATTGCATCAAATTTTGATATTGCATTATCATAAGCGTTTTTGTAACCTTCATCTGTTAATGTATCTTGTCCTGTATACACAATAAACCAAGCCACATCTAATCCGCCAGTTTTCATTTTTGGTAAATTAACCTGATTATCTAAATTCTGAGTGTAGTTTATTGAATCAGTAAAGTTTTTAACATTGATATCGCAATGTGTATCTAAAGTGATAACACGCTCATGGATTGCTTTTGCACGTTCTATTAACGCAATTGAATCTTGAGCTGCATCATCTGTATTTGTTGATTTAGAATCGTTTTTACAAGACATAATGGTAAGCATTAAACTGGTGAGAATTAAATATTTTTTCATAATTGAAGAATTGTTTTGCAGACGTGAAGTTACAAAAATGTGTCAATTTTTGATTTATATTGTATATTTAAATATTATACATAAAGCTATGGCCTCAAGATTATGTTATTTTTTTATTAGCCTACTTTTTTTTAGCTGTAATAAATCGGCTATTGAAAATGAAAAGGAATACTCTTGGGAAACCATAAGAGTTACGGCATCTGCTTACAACTCTGTTGCAAGCCAAACTGATTCTGATCCTCATATTGCTGCTTGGGGAGACAGCCTAAAACCAGGAATGAAATATATTGCTGTATCTAAAGATTTACTCAGAAAAGGATTAAAACACAATACACCTGTAAGAATTGAAGGGTTTAAGGGCTTGTATTTGGTAAAAGACAGAATGCATCCTAAATGGAAAAACAAAATAGATATTTACATGGGAACTGATGTAAAATCTGCCAAACTTTGGGGACGCAAAAAAGTAATTATAGATTACCGAACAAAAGCCCTTGAATAATTATTTAGTTTCTGCTTCCGAAATTAAAAAAGGGTAGGCATCTTTTACTTTTATTAATTCTGCCTCTGTTAATTTATTTGCCGATTTACCTAAAACAGATTTAGCATAATCTTCACGAAGTTCGTAATAAGCTTGTGTTAATATATCTTGCACAGCAACATACATTTCATAAGATGTAAGCTTACCATTTTGTAGCGAAATTATAGCTTCGTTAGGATTATCTGACGATTTAGCATCTTTTTTGCCATTGCAATAAACACAAGAAGCATCACCATTATTGTCTAAAAACGCTTTGGCTACTTCTTTTAAATCAGATAGTGCAACAATATTATCTTCAACAAAAATTTCGTCGTTATTATTAATAATAACTCTTAAAATGTTACGCTCGTTAATGTCTGTATCGCATGTTTGTCCAGGAGGACATTCTGCTGGTAGTTTTCTATTAATGCCTTTATCAGCAGAAATAGTAGTGGTCACTAAAAAGAAAATCAATAATAAAAATGCAATATCTGCCATAGAACCTGCATTAACCTGTGGTGAAGTGTTGTGTCTCATAATGATAAGTTTTAGATACTTAGATTATCACAAATATGATACCAGAAATAAGCACAAAAAAAACTGGTAAGTGATTAGCTTACCAGTTCGCTTTTTTTGATTGATTGTTTTCAGTTTGCAAAAGCAAACCTTAAGCTTTTTCGTTTTCCATATCGTCATAAAGACCATTGGAATCTTTGATTATTTTAGATAAAGTCTTCATAATTTACAGATTTAATTGATTGATGAATATAAGTTCGTTAGTTTCTATAACGTCTTTTACTGTTCCAAGTATAACTTTTTGAATGCTCAAAAGTTCCTGTTAATTGATTGTTGCTTAAAGTTCTCATGATTTTATATTTTAATTGATTGATGAATTTAATCTTGTTAGTTTCTGTAACGTCTTTTACTGTTCCAAGTATAACTTTTTGAATGTTCAAAAGTTCCTGTTAGTTCATTGTTGTTTAAAGTTCTCATAATTTCTATATTTTAATTGATTGATGTTTATACCTAATAGACGACATAAAATAAATTTGTTACAGTACTTTGCATAACAAGGTAATGATTTAACATATTTTAACAATTAAATAGTTAGCTTTCAATAGGGTAGAGGTAAAATAAAAATGTCAAATTGACTTTGTTTTATTGAAAAAATGTCAGTTTAATGCTAAAAAATGTGTTTGGTATTTTTTTTGAACTATAAGAATCAAAAATAAGTTTAACATAAAAATTTGATTAACTATGAGTACTTTAGTAACAATGCCAAAAAATGGCAGCGAAGTTTCAACAAACAGAAACAATTCTTCTTTACCAAGTTTTTCATCTTGGTTCGACAATTTATTTGAAAGTGGATTAGGAACAGGTTTTCTTTCCAATTTCAATACTGGGATAACACTTCCAGCAGTAAACATTAAAGAAAATAAAGATGAATATTTTTTGGAGATTGCAGTCCCAGGAATGAAAAAATCTGATTTTAATATAGATGTAGATAATAATACATTATCTATTTCATCTGAGATTAAAGAAGAACATGAGGAGAAAGATGAAAGCTACACACGTAGAGAGTTTGGTTATTCTTCATTTAAAAGAACCTTTACATTACCAGATACAGTAGAATCTGATAAAATAAAAGCAAAATATAGTGAAGGTATTCTTTCGGTTCATCTACCAAAAAGAGAAGAAGCAAAACAAAAACCCGCAAAGCGTATTAGTGTTTCTTAATTAATTTTAACATTTAAGCAAAAGAGAAGCCAAAAAAGGCTTCTCTTTTTTATTTATTTCTTTTTATTAAATGTTTTCAACAATAACAACCAATAACTCTAATAATGTCTTAATTTTGTACGAATTTTTTTTGAAGAAGCTAAGTGTATGTCAGATGTAATTGAATTAAACAACGAACAAGAAACTAAGAAAAATCTATACGATTATCAGCTAGCTGATCTCAATCGTATTTTTGAAGTGTTCGATAATTCTCCCGAAAATTATAATTTACTATATCAGTTACCAACAGGTGGTGGTAAAACTGTTATCTTCTCAGAAATTGTACGTCGTTATATTCAAAATCATAATAAAAAGGTTGTTATTCTAACACATCGAATTGAGTTATGTAAACAAACCTCAAAGATGCTTTCTGGTTTTGATGTAAAAAACAAAGTCATAAACAGTAAGGTTAAAGAACTACCAGACCAAGACCAATACAAGTGTTTTGTTGCCATGGTAGAAACGTTAAACAATCGTTTAAACGATAAAAAACTAAACCTTGAAGATATAGGATTGGTTATTATTGACGAAGCACATTACAATTCGTTTAGAAAACTGTTTAAGTTTTTTGAAAAATGTCTTATCCTTGGTGTAACTGCAACACCTTTAAGCAGTAATATTAAATTACCCATGAAAGACAATTACGATAAGCTAATTGTTGGTGATGATATTTCTACCTTAATAAAAAATGGTTTTTTAGCTAATGCAGAACTTTATAATTTTGATGTAGAACTTAATGGTTTAAAAATTGGAATTAATGGTGATTACACTGTAAAATCATCAGAGGCTTTATATACTAATTCGCATATGTTAAGCAAATTAATGTTTGCTTATGAAGAAATGTCTAAAGGAAAAAAGACATTGATTTTTAACAATGGTATTAATACATCAAAAGAGGTTTATTATTCATTTAAAAAGGCTGGTTATAATATTAGACACCTAGATAACACGTCTACAAAACAAGAACGAAAAGACATATTAAAGTGGTTTAAAAACACACCTGATGGCATACTAACTTCAGTAAGTATATTAACTACTGGTTTTGACGAGCCTACTGTAGAGTCTGTTATATTAAATAGAGCTACACGATCTTTAACCCTGTATTTTCAGATGATTGGTCGTGGTTCTCGTATTCTACAAAACAAGACTACTTTTCAAGTATTAGACCTAGGAAACAATGTAGTACGATTTGGGCCTTGGAATCAATCGGTAGACTGGCAACATATTTTTAAATATCCAGATATGTATCTCGATAATTTAAGAAATGATGAAGACATAGAACGTGATTTTGTTTACGTCATGCCAGATTCTTTACGTGGAAGATTTAAAAAATCGCCTTCTATTGAGTTTGATATGAAAGATGAGTATCAAAAAGCATTAGGCGAAGGGCTAAAATCGTTTACAGCTATAGAAAGATCAATTGAGCAACATTCTAAAATATGTATTGAAAATTGTGAGACAGTACAAGAAGCAAGAGCATTAACAAAAATTCTTCAAGATGATATTGCGTATCGTATAAAACAATATTCATACTGCATAATGAATAGTACTCAAAACTATAAAGATTGGTTATTTGAAGAATATAATAGAAAGTTAAGATTAAGTTTTAACGGAAAGTTTTAACGTTTTATTTAAAATTTTAGTGGTATTAATTCGTTAGTTTCGACATTAGGTATGATTTTTGATTTCATACAACTCTAAAAAAACAGTATATTTATTCAAGAGGAATTTAGGATGAAACTTAAGCTAACACTACTTTTTACTTTATTAATTACAAGCTCACTATTTGCACAAGTAGATGGTGAAAACAAATCTACTGCTATACCTGCAGTAGAAAATAAAGATGAAAAAAAAGAAGAAACACCTAAACCTGCTCCAATACTAATTACTCCTAGTGAAAAACCTAGTCTTACTAATACTAGCAAAGAAAATATTAGTGGTATAAAAATTAAAAGTCCTACTTATAAAAACCCAAATAAGCAGTTTTCAATGATTGATAATAGCACACTTATTAATCCAAGTACTATTTTTGAGAAAAAGTGGGCTGACGAAAAGAAAAAACGCGAAGCAGAATCTTTAACACCTGAAAAGTTGGGAGATCAATTTTTAGGAGATTTTAAAATTACTGGCGAATTTATTAATGTAATATGTCGTGATTTTGGAGAAGAAGATGGCGACTTAGTTCGTGTTTTTGTAAATGATGATGTTTATGTGGCTAGACTTGAACTGTTGAACGGTTTTAAAACGTTTAAAATTCCTTTAGTTGATGGTATTAATAAAGTTGATTTTTATGCAATTAATCAAGGTTTAGTTGGTTATAACACTGCAGAGTTTCAAATTTATAGCGATACTGAAACACTAATTTTTGCAAAGTCATGGCATTTATCAACTAGCTCAAAAGCAACACTTGTTTTTATAAAAGAGTAACTTCTTTTTTATCCAAATTTATAGCCCTTTTACATCTTCTAATTAAAAATAATGAAGTAAATTTATATACAAATAAATGCAAAGGCTTAAATATAATGAGCAAAAATAACCTACCTAAAATTGTTATTATTGGAGCTGGATTTGGAGGTATATCAATAGCTAAATCTTTTAAAAACAAACCTGTTAATGTGTTGCTGATTGATAAACACAACTATCATAATTTTCAGCCCTTAATGTATCAGATAGCTACAGGTGGACTAGAACCAGATAGTATTGCATATCCTGTAAGACGAATTTTTAGAAACCAAGCCAATTTTAGCTTCAGAATGGCTAATGTAATTAGTGTAAATACAGAGTCCAATTTATTACACACAACCATTGGAGATGTTAGTTACGATTATTTAGTTATCGCAACAGGAAGTACAAATAACTATTTTAATTTCGAACCAGTAAAACAAAAACTACTTACTCTTAAGTCAATTCCAGATGCATTAAACATACGCAGTTATATCTATCAGAATCTAGAAAAAGCATTAGTAGAACAAGAGAAAAGGCCAATTGAAGACATCATTAATATTGCTATAATTGGTGGTGGCCCAGCAGGAATTGAATTAGCTGGTGCTTTAGCTGAAATGAAACATTATGTATTACCAAAAGACTTTCCAGATTTAGATTTATCAAAAATGGAGATAAATTTATACGAAGCAGCTCCTAAGCTTTTAAGTGCTATGTCTGAAGATTCTTCAAAAATGAGTTTAAAGTATTTAATTAGGCTAGGTGTTAATGTTCATTTAAACTCAAAAGTTGAAGCTTATGATGGCACAAAACTATCACTTGAAGATGGAAGTAATTTTATTACAGATACTGTTATTTGGACAGCAGGAGTAAAGGCGTCTCCAATAGATGGCTTATCAAAAGAGGTTATTACTGGCGGAAACAGAATTTTAGTAAACGAGTATAATCAAATAAATACTACAGAAAATGTATTCGCTATTGGTGATGTTGCTGCCTGTGTAACACCAGAAAATCCAAAAGGCTTACCAATGTTAGCTCCTGTTGCTCAACAACAAGGTAAATTGCTTTCAAAAAATTTAATTAAACTAATCAATAAAAAACCAATGACGTCTTTTGTGTACAAAGACAGAGGTGTAATGGCAACTATAGGGCGTAAAAAGGCAGTTGTAGACTTACCTAAATGGAAGTTTCAAGGTACATTTGCTTGGTTGGTTTGGATGTTTATACACATTATGTCGCTTGTAGGCTTTAGAAATAAGTTTGTAGCATTTTATGATTGGATGTCAAATTATTTTACTTACGATAAGCCATTAGGACTAATTATTAGACCATATAAACGACAAGAGTAAACTTTATTATTAAATATTGAATTCTATAACTTATCTTTGATGAGTTTTGGGAATTACCTTAATAATTCTTATCTTAACTCAACATTGTTTCCACTGGATTAATCTTTAGGTAAATCAATCTCATCAATTGCCTTTCCAAATTATTTGTTTAGTAATTCAATTCACTTAATATTAATATTTTATAAAAAAGAATGGCAAAGTCGCAACAGACCTATAGCAAAATTGAAAAAGAAAAAGCTCGTGCTAAAAAGCGCGAAGAAAAACAAAAGAAAAAAGAAGCTCGTAAAGCTGAAGGTGGAAGTGGAGGAATTCAATTCGCTTATGTAGATGCTTACGGAAATTTAACAGATACTCCACCAGATCCAGCTGACAAAATAAAAGTTGATGCTGAAGATATCGTTTTAGGTGTTCCTAAAAAAGAAGAAGGTGAAGAAGAAGATCCACAAAGAACTGGAAAAGTATCATTTTTTGATAGCTCAAAAGGTTTCGGGTTTATTATCGATAGTGAAAACAACGAAAAATACTTCTGTCACGTTAGTGGTTTATTAGATGAAATTTTCGAAAATGATAAAGTTACGTTCGAACTTGAACGTGGTATGAAAGGTATGAATGCTGTAAGAGTTAAGAAAGTTTAAAGTAGTGATTCTACTTTAATAACTTCTGCCATTTGCATTGTGCCTAAATGATGATGTCCAATACGCACTCTCACTAGACGTAATGTTGGAAAACCAACTGCAGAAGTCATTTTGCGTACTTGCCTGAATTTACCTTCAGAAATTATTACAGAAATCCAACTTGTTGGACCATGCCTATCATCTCTTATTTTTTTAGATCGTTTTGGAAACTCAGGAATTGAGTCTAATTTTCTAACCTTACTAGGTTGAGTATTATATTTAATTCCTTCAAAACCAATTTCAACACCTTTTTGTAATTGTTTTATGGCAACATCAGTAATATCGCCATCGACTTGCAAATAATATTCCTTTTCAGTGTCACCTTTATTAATCTCGTCGCTTAATTTTCCGTCTGTAGTTAATAATAAAAGTCCCTCGGAATCTTCATCTAATCTGCCAATAGGCATTGTGCCATTTTCAAAAGGAAAAAGCTCAGAAATGAACTTCTTTTTTTGTTCGTGCTTAGCATTACTACCAAACTGACTCAAGTAACCATAAGGTTTAAAAAGTCTATAATGATGATGAAGTATAGTTTTATTATTATCCATTTAAAATACTAAAAACAAGCTCCTTAGTTAACTTTTTACCATTAGCTTTAGCTTTAATATCTGTAAAGTTAAACCTAAAATCACAACCTGTTTTATAATCACTACAACCATAAGCAGCCTTGCCTTTTATAACTGTTCCTTTTTTACATTTAGGGCAAGAAATTACATCAGGAATTACTCTTTTAACCACTTTTTTTACTTTCTTTTTAGTGTGATTTTCTGCGGTAATATTAGCTTTTTTAGTTTCGCTTCTAACTTCATAAACCAACTCATCAACCATTTTCTTCATGTTATTAATAAACGTCGCTGCACTATAGGTACCTTTTTCAATGTCTTTTAATTGCTTTTCCCATTGACCAGTTAGTTCAGCACTTTTCAATAATTCATTTTGTATAGTATCAATCAGCTGAATTCCTGTTGGTGTTGGTAATATTTGTTTTTTATTTCTAACTATATACTTACGCTTAAATAATGTTTCTATAATACTTGCTCGTGTTGACGGTCTTCCTATACCATTTTCTTTCATCAAATCACGCAACTTATCATCATCAACTTGTTTTCCAGCTGTTTCCATAGCACGCAGGAGGGAAGCTTCTGTAAATTGTGAAGGTGCTTTTGTTTGTTTCTCTAAAAATGATGGCTCGTGTGGTCCCTTTTCTCCCTTTACAAAATTCGGCAATATATCTTGTTCCTTTTTAGCACTATCAGCAGTTTCAAATACAACGCGCCATCCTTTTTTTAAGATTTCTTTTCCAGTAGTTTTAAAAGATACATCATCAACATTACCAATCACAGTGGTATTTGAGACAGAGCAATCATCATAAAATACAGCTATAAAACGTCTTGTAATAATATCATAAACCAATTGCTGATTTGGTTGCAGATGACTTTCAACACCTGTTGGAATAATTGCGTGGTGATCGGTTACTTTTTTATCATTAAAAACCTTAGTCGATTTCTTTATTTTTTTTCCTAATAGAGGTGTTGTTAATTCTGAGTATTTTGTCAAGTTTTTGAGGATACCTGCAACTTTAGGATATACATCACTAGGCAAGAAAGTGGTATCAACTCTAGGATAAGTGACTACTTTTTGCTCATATAATTTTTGAACAATATTAAGTGTTTCTTCAGCTGAAAAACCAAATTTAGTATTGCAATACACTTGTAATCCTGTTAAATCGAATAGTTTTGGTGCATAATCTTTACCTTTCTTTTTCGTGACAGAATCTACAACAAATTCATGCTCTTTAACTTTATTGGCTAGTTTTTCTCCATCTTCCATGTTTAAAAAACGTCCTTCCTCATAACTAAACAAAGTATCTCGATACATAGTTTGCAATTCCCAGTAAGGTTGAGGTACAAAATTTTCTATTTCTTTAAATCGACCAACTACCATAGCCAATGTCGGTGTTTGCACTCTACCAACTGATAATACTTGCTTATATCCACCATGTTTTACAGTGTACAATCGTGTGGCATTTATTCCTAGAAGCCAATCACCAATAGCTCTAGAAAATCCAGCATAATAAAGATTATCATAATTTTCTGATGGTTTAAGGTTATTAAAACCATCTTTAATAGCTTCGGTTGTTAACGATGAAATCCAAAGTCGTTTGACTTCTCCTTTATAATTAGCTTGTTGTAAAACCCAACGCTGAATCAGTTCTCCTTCTTGGCCAGCATCACCACAGTTTATAACCAATTCAGCAGTATCAAAAAGCTTTTTTACAATATTGAATTGCTTTAAAATTCCTGCATTATCAACCACTTTGGTTTTAAATTTTTCAGGAAGCATTGGTAAATTATTTAAATCCCAACTTTTCCAATAAGATTTATAGTCGTTAGGCTCTAAAAGTGTACAAAAATGTCCAAAAGTATAGGTAACAGCATAGCCATTACCTTCATAATAACCATCATGTTTGGTGTTTGCTCCTAAAACAGAAGCAATTTCACGAGCTACACTAGGCTTTTCAGCAATACATACTTTCACTAAATCTGTGGATTTTAAAGTTTATAAGAGACTGCAAAATAAGAAAATTTACAAGTAATTTAAGGTTTTTTTTAACAGTTATCTAAAATGATTATTTAACAGTAATACCTATATTTAAGACTTTTAAAATCAACCAAAACATGACAATACAAAAAACCCTCCAACTATTTGTTATAATAGGATGTTTACTATTACCAACAACTAACTTTTCTCAATCTAAAAAGAAGAAAAATAAAAAGACAGAAGTTGTTGCACCAACACCACCTAAAAAAAAGGATAATGGTATTAAAGACTACAGCGAAGTTATTACCAAAGACGCCATTACAGATGATGGATTATTTAAAGTTCATAAAATAAAAGATAAATACTATTACGAAATCCCTTTCAATTTACTAAACAAGGATATGCTATTGGTAAGTCGCATTGCAAAACTCCCTTCAGGATTAGGAGGTGGCTATGTAAATGCAGGAACTGAGACCAATGAGCAAATGGTTGTTTGGGAGCGTTTCCAAGACAAAATACTTATTAAAGTAAAATCGTATAATGCGGTTGCTAATGATAGCTTGCCAATAAATATATCTGTTAGAGCCAATAATTATGAGCCTACACTATATGCTTTTGATATTGCAACATTCAGTAAAGACTCAACAGCTGCTGTTGTGGATGTCACTAAGTTTTACAGTAGTGATGTTAAAGCGATAAGCGGACTATCTGCAGATATGCGCGATGCTTATAAAGTTAGAAACTTAGATGATTCTCGTAGCTTCATAACTTCAGCAAAGAGTTTTCCGATGAATATTGAGATTATTCAAGATTTTACTTACAATGCCTCAAAACCACCTGTTCATCCAGAAACTGAAACGATTAGTTTACAGATGAATCAATCAATGATTTTACTACCTGAACAACAAATGCAACCACGAATTGCCGACCCAAGAGTAGGTTGGTTTACTGTAAGTCAGTATGATTATAGTAGCGAAGCTTTAAAATCTGATCAAAAAACTTACATACGTCGTTGGCGATTAGAACCAAAAGACCCTGAAGCATACAAAAGAGGTGAGTTAGTTGAGCCAATAAAGCCAATAGTGTATTATTTAGATCCTGCTACACCAGAAAAACTGCGTAAATATATAAAACAAGGTATTGAAGATTGGCAAAAAGCATTTGAAACTGCAGGTTTCAAAAATGCTATTTTAGCTAAAGATCCTCCAACAATAGAAGAAGACCCAGAGTTTAGCCCTGAAGATATTCGCTATTCTGTGATACGTTATGTTGCAAGTACTACACGTAATGCCACAGGACCAAGTGTTTCTGACCCAAGAACTGGTGAGATTATAGAAAGTGATGTTATTTGGTATCATAACCATTTACGCTCTTACAGAAACAGGTATTTACTAGAAACAGGCGCTGCAAACCCTTCAGCAAGAACTTTAGACACTCCAGATGAAGAAATAGGAGAGATGATGCGCATGGTAATCGCTCACGAAGTTGGTCATGCTTTAGGTTTTCCTCATAATATGGGAGCAAGTTGTGCTTATGATGTTGAAAGTTATAGAAATGGAGCTTTCACACAAGAATTTGGTATTGCCTCAAGTATTATGGATTATGCTCGTTATAATTATATTGCGCAACCTGGAGATACAAACATTCGTTTTATAAGACAAATTGGACCTTATGATCACTATGCTACAAATTGGGGTTATCGATGGATTCCTAATGAAACTACAGAAAGCGAAACTGCTACTTTAGATAAATGGATTATGGAAAAAGATGGAGATGTTAGATATAAATTCGGGAAACAAAGTAGTCGTTTTGATCCATCTGCTCAAACTGAAGATATTGGAAACAACTCTATAAAAGCGAGTACTTATGGACTAAAAAACCTTAAATATGTTGCAGAGCATTTACCAGAATGGACAAGTGATAAAACCAATGATTATGAAGACTTAAATGAGTTATATGGCGAACTTTTAGGTGTTTGGAGTCGTTATGTTGGCCATGTAGTTACTCATATTGGAGGCGTTTATGAAGACACTAAAAAACCAAATCAAAGTGGAGTAGTGTATACACCTGCTTCTAAAGACGATCAAAAAGCTGCTATGGCTTGGTTGCACGAAAATGCTTTTGCATCTCCAACCTGGATATTAGATGTCAATACATTACAATCTACCGAATATACTGGTTATACTGAGACTTTTAGAAGTTTACAGGCAAGACATTTAAATAATATTCTAGATTTTGATGTTTTAGGAAGGTTAATCGATGGGGAAGTGGTAAGTGTTGAAAATTATTCAGCTTTAAATATGTTACAAGACTTACGTAAAGGCATTTGGAAAGAACTAAATAGCACTAAATCGGTATCTGTTTTCAGAAGAAATCTTCAACGTGCATATATAGATAGAATGCAGTATTTAATGACTGAAGAATTAAAACCAAGTCGTTTTGGTAGTTATTATAATGTAAACCAATCTGACGTAAGAGCATTAGTAAGAGGTGAATTAAACACTTTAAGAAATTCAATAAAATATATAAAGAATAGTGTTTCTAATACAGAAACTAAGTATCATTATGAAGATTGCATTAAGCGTATCGACATGATTTTAGATCCAAAATAATTTATGACAAATACTCAATTAATATTTAAAAAACGACCAATAGGAGTTCCTGATTCGAATACATGGTCCATAGAAAAAAATCCTATTCCTGAACCCAAAGAAGGTGAAGTGCTTATTCAGCAGCATTATGTATCGTTAGATCCTGCAATGAGAGGTTGGATGAACGAAGGCAAATCGTATATAGAACCTATAAAAATTGACGATGTAATGCGAGCAGGTTCAATAGGAAAAGTTATAAAAGCTAATAATCACCCAAAGTACAAAGTAGGCGATTGCTTAACAGGTTGGGGAGGTGTTCAACAATATGTGGCAACAACAGCAGAAAACTGGTATAAAGTTGACGATACTTTAGCACCAATACCAATGTATTTAGGCACTCTCGGAATGCCAGGAATGACAGCTTATTTTGGGATTTTAGAAGTTGGAAAAATTAAATCTGGCGATATAGTTCTAATTTCAGGAGCAGCTGGAGCAGTAGGCAGTGTTGTTGGGCAAATTGCAAAACTTAAAGGTTGCACAGTTGTAGGTATAGCTGGAGGAAAAGACAAATGCGATTATATGATTAATGAACTTGGATTTGATGATGCTATCGATTACAAATCTGAAAATGTAATGTTGGCTTTAAGAACAAAATGCCCTAAAGGTATAGATGTGTTTTTTGATAATGTTGGTGGCGATATTTTAGATGCTGCCTTAGTGCATTTAAGAATGCATGCTCGTGTGGTTATTTGCGGAGCTATCTCACAATATAATGCAACCACTCGTGTAAAAGGACCAAGTAACTACTTGTCATTATTGGTAAACAGAGCAACTATGCAAGGCATGGTGGTTTTAGATTATGCCAAAGATTATGGAAAAGCAGCTGCTGAAATGGGCAAGTGGCTAGCTGAAGGCAAATTAAAAAGTAAAGAAGATGTATATGAAGGCATTGAGAATTTTCAAAGCACTTATAACAGATTGTTTACAGGAGAAAAAAACGGAAAACTAGTACTTAAAGTACTTTAACTATATTAAATCGATTCATACAACAACTAACTTATGAAAAAATCAACCTTTCTGTCGTTTATAGCATTACTATTATGTTTACAAACGATACATTCACAAAAAACAAAAAAAGAAGACAAGCAAGCTTTAGACACAATTAAAATTAGTGGTTTAAAATGGCGAAGTATTGGTCCTTCATTAACATCAGGACGTATTTCTGATATTGCTGTTAATCCAAACAATCCATTCGAGTATTATGTTGCGAGTTCTGCTGGTGGAGTTTGGAAAACAATCAATTCAGGAATTGAATATACACCAGTTTTTGATGGTGAAGGCTCATTTTCTATTGGCTGTGTAACTATCGATCCTAATAACACAAATGTTGTTTGGGTTGGAAGTGGCGAAAATAACAATCAACGCTCTGTAAATTATGGCGATGGTGTTTATAAATCTACTGATGGAGGCGCAAGCTGGACAAATATGGGGTTAAAAACTTCTGAGCATATTGGACGTATTGTAGTGCATCCAGATAATTCAGATGTGGTTTATGTTGCTGCTATTGGTCCACTTTGGAGCAAAGGTGGTGAGCGTGGTTTGTACAAAACAACTGATGGAGGAAAAACATGGAAAGCAGTATTAACTGTTGATGAGCATACAGGTGTAAACGATGTGGTTATGGATCCTCGTCATCCTGAAGTGTTATATGCTTCTACGTTTCAACGCAGACGCCATGTGTATACTTATGTTGGTGGAGGACCAGGTTCTGGATTGCATAAAAGTACAGATGGTGGTGAAACATGGACAAAAATTCAAAACGGATTACCAACAACTGAATTAGGTAGAATTGGCTTAGCTATTTCGCCTGCAAATCCAGAGTTTATCTATGCTATTGTAGAAGCTGCAGATGGAAAAGGCGGATTTTTCAAATCGACAAACAGAGGTTCTAGTTGGGAAAAAATGGGAGACCATAGTACTAGCGGAAACTATTACCAAGAAATTATTGCTGATCCAATTGATGAAAACACAGTGTATTCAATGGATACATGGATGAGCGTTACTAAAAATGGAGGTAAATCGTTTGATATTGTTGGTGAGGATTATAAGCATATTGATAATCACTGTATGTGGATAGACCCAAATAATAACAAGCATTGGCTAGTTGGTAGTGATGGAGGTGTTTATGAAACCTTTGATGCTGCTAAAACTTGGGATTTTAAAGAAAATATTCCTGTAACTCAGTTCTATAAAGTGGCTGTTGATAATGCTTATCCGTTTTATAATGTATATGGAGGTACTCAAGATAACTTTAGTATTGGTGGACCATCTAGAGTAATTACAGATCATGGTATTACTAATTTCGATTGGTTTATAACAAATGGTGGCGACGGATTTGAATCTCAAATAGATCCTGAAAACCCAAATATTGTATATGCACAATCACAATACGGATTTTTAGTACGCTACGATAAAAAAAGTGGTGAGGCTGTCGGAATTCAACCAAAAGAACGTCAAGGCGAAAATGCTTATAAGTTTAATTGGGATGCGCCATTAGTTGTAAGTAAACATAAAAGTGGAAGGCTTTATTTTGCTGCAAATAAGCTATTTAAGTCTGATGATTATGGTAATAGTTGGAGTGTAATTAGTGATGATTTATCACAGCAAATAGACAGAAATACACTTAACGTTTATGATAGAATTGTAAGTATTGATGCTGTTGCTAAAAACGGTTCAACATCACCTTATGGTGCTATTGTAGCATTATCGGAATCGCCAATTGATGAAAATTTAATTGTGGTTGGTACTGATGATGGATTAATTCAAATTACTGAAGATGGCGGAAAAACATGGCGAAAAGTGAGTGCTATTTCTGGAGCTCCAAATATGTCGTATTTAAATAATGTGCATGCTTCAAAACACAATGCTAATGTTATTTACGCTGCATTTAACCACCATAAATATGGCGATTTTAAACCTTATCTGTTTAAGTCTTCCGATAAAGGTCGTACTTGGACTTCAATAAGTGGTAATTTACCAGAACGTGGCTCTGTATATGCTTTTGAAGAAGATCATAAAGATGCTAATTTACTGTTTTGCGGCACAGAATTCGGTGTGTATTTCACTCCAAACAGTGGTGGACGCTGGAAAAAGCTAGGCAATGGTTTACCAACCACATTAGTAAGAGATATTGCTATACAAGAGCGTGAAAACGATTTGGTATTAGGAACATTTGGAAGAGGTTTTTATGTTTTAGATGATTATTCGTCATTACGAACTATAGAAAATGAAAACCCAAAGGAAAAAGCTATTATATATCCAATTCGTACAGCATTAATGTGGGAAAAAAGCACACCTTTAGGCTTGCCAGGAAAATCTTTTCAAGGCGATAATTTTTACACATCACCAAATTTAGATCCAGAAGTGATGATTACGTATTATTATGATGATACTTATGAATCGTTAAAAGACCAACGTCAGAAACGTGAAAAAGACCTTGTTAAAGGTAATAAAAGCACGCCTTATCCTAGTTATAATGCGCTTAAAGCCGAAAATAATGAATCTGCAGCACAATTATTGTTTGTATTTAAAGACGCTAGCGGAAACATCATAAAAAAGGAAACAAAATCACCAACTAAAGGTTTACAGCGTTTTCATTGGGATTTAAGATATACACCTCAAAACCCTGTAAATTTCAATACACCAGCATTTTACAATCCGTTTTCTGGTAAAAATGAAGGTACATTGGTTGTCCCAGGAACTTATACTGTAGAAATGCAGTTGTTTAAAGATGGTATAGCAACAACACTTGTACCAGCAACAGCTTTTGAAGTTAAAGCATTAGACAATACTGTTATGCCAGCAGAAAACAGAGCTGAAAAAGTGGCATTCCAAAAGCAAATATCTGCTTTAGAAGCCGATTTAGAAGTGTGTCAGTATTTAATGGGAGAGATGAATACCAAAATTAAATACATAAAAGAAGCCATAAAACGCTCAGAGCAACCTATGGATAAGCTATACCAAACTACGTTAGCTATAGAAAACAAGCTTAAGGACATTAATATTCAATTATATGGCGATCCTGTGAAAGCAAGATTAGATATCGACCAAGTGCAAAGTCCTGCAAATAGATTAGGAACCATTGGTTACGAGCAAAAATACTCAACAGCAACGCCAACACAAACGCATAAAGATAGTTATGCAATTGCAAAAGCTGAAATACAAAGTATCAGACAGATGATAGAAACATTATCTAAAGTAGATATTAAACAATTAGAAGAACAACTCATAAAAGCTAGTGCACCATATACACCAGGACGCGGACTTAAAGATTAACCATCGAGACTTTTTTCTCATTAAGCAGCTAAATGAACCTTGTGTTTGTTTAGCTGTTTTTTTTTATGAGCCATTGCAACAGAAGAGTAGTTACTTTATATGATTCGTATAATTGATGTAAACAGATAAATACTCGTAAATGTTTTGAATATTGAAGTATTGGAGCACAATCTTTAAAATATTCTATTTTACATAATATAAATTATAGTACAATATATGACAATTTGATAATAGCAGAATATGATGCTATTTTATATAGTTGCTTATTATTGCTTCTGTTAAAGTTAGTAATGATTTAATTTTATCAGCATCATAAGCATTTGGATGTGCATTAGAAAACATTCCTCTATCGTTGTCAAAATAAGTTCCTGATTGATTTTTATTCCGTTCTGACATTGCTAAATCATACAAAATATCAACACCTTTCTCTGCAGGAGACCAATGTTGACCGTAAGCTTCGTTTGCCATTTTAGTATTTAAAAGTGAGCCAGGATTTACAGCAATAGTAGTAATATTAGGATGCTCTTGAGCAAATTTAAAAGACCACATGGTTATTGCTAACTTACTTTGAGCGTAACTTTCGCTTGCATTAACTGTAGCGTCACCAGTTAACACACCTTTTTGAACGGTAGATTGTGCTGCCGAACTTAAGTTTATAATTCTCGCATTTGTTCCTTTATCTAAAACCGATACAATGTTATCTGTTAAAACTACAGGTGCAAAATAATTTACAGCCATTCTGATGTCTAATCCTGCTTTGGTTTTATCTGTTGGACTTTTATATATACCAGCATTATTTATAAGAATGTCTAATTTAGGCACTTCATTTTTTATTAGACCTGCTAATTGCTTTACTGCTTTTATATCTGAAAAATCTGTAACAAAACCTTTGATATTCTTATTGTTTGAGACTTCTTTTAATTCAGAATTTTTCTAATCTGAAATAACTCTTGATCTGTTCTATTTTTTTGAGTGAATTCATTGGTTATAAAATCGTTGACCATTGTTGCAAAAAGCCTAGAGGCATTTACAATTCCTCCGTATATTTTTCGACCTTCCCACATTCTGCCATAAGACGCATTGTTTTTAAAACCAGTAATAAACGCTAGAGCTGTACCTATTAATCCTATTGGTTGCCAAGGTAGGTTTAACCATTTTAAACCAGCTACTTCATAAAGTAAAACAGGTATTAGAGCTATTAAGATGAATATATAAATGTATCTTCTTGTCCATCTAAAAACTATAGCTATTGGATATTTTGGTTTTGTGTACATTGTTTTAATTCTATTTGGTGAATGAGTTACTTTAGAAATGCCTCAATTAAGAGGCATTTCATTTTAATTGTTATTAATCAATGAATATGGATTTTGCGTGTAACGTGTCCATATACTCTTTAATTTTTATGATTTTTCCATTTGAAAATTGGAACAAAAAATGATACGGATTGTTATATACTTTGCCATTACTCAATTTTCCATAAGAAATAAATTCAGCAGCTACTCTATCGTCTTCGACTGTCCAACCTATAGGTTTTAATTCTAGACCCTCTGGCATCATTGCCTTTACAGTTGTTATTAACTCACCAATGGCTTTTTTGTCCATTGTTCCTGACATTGGTAATTCTCCTTTAATTCCCATTGCTTGCCAAACTATGTCATCATCTAAATATGTCAAGGCTTCAGTAACATTGGCTTTTGAGAATTGCTCAAAAAAACTGAGAATGGTCTGTTTATTTTGCTCCGTTTTCATAATTATAAAGTCTTTTTATAATTGAATCTCTTGTAAATCCATTAACATAGATTCCCAATTCTTTTGGTTGTTATGGTCGAATTGCGCACCATTTTCATCTGCAATTGTAAAGCGCTTAATCGCTGGTGTTTTACTGGTTGCTTGAAATAACTGGTAAGCTTCTTCTTTTAAAGCGTCTTTAATTGGTAAATCGATAGAGGCATAAACAGCACGTTTACAAGCTTCGATAGATTCTGCTGGGAATTTAGAAATACGTTCTGCTAAAGCATCAACATAAGGTCCAATCTCGTCAGCATCTAATGCTTTATTGATCGTTCCGAATTTTTCAGCTTCGTCTGCATCCCAATCTCTTGCTCCCAAAATGATTTCTAACGCTTTACCAAGTCCTGCTTGTCTTGCCATACGAGACGCTCCACCTCCACAAGGTAAAATTCCCATACCAACTTCCATTTGCATGAATTTGGCTTTTCCTCTTGCTGCAAATCTCATGTCTAATGCTAATGCCATTTCGTGTCCTCCACCACGTGCAAAACCTTCAATTTTTGCTATGGTTGCTTGTGGCACATTACTTAATCGTTCTAAAACCGATTGTAGGTCCAATAGCTGCACTTCATTTCTTGGCACAGCTTCTGTAGACATGTCTCTAAGTAAATTAGTATCGTAATGACAAACCCAATACCCAGGATTTGATGATTGAAAAACGACCACTTTTACACTTCAATCGCGCTCTAAACGTAAACACAAACTGCTCAAGTCTGCTAACATTTCTTGGCCTTGTACGTTTACTGGTCCGAAGTTGATATCAACCGTTAAAATTGCTCCGTTTTGTTTTGCTGTAAATGTTTGAAAATTTTTGTAATCCATGATTTCTAATGTTTTAATTAATACTGTTTTTTTTTGTTGTGTTTTAATTACAGTACAAACTTACCTCAGAGATCAAGGTGTTTTTTGGTAGAAAACAATGTGTTATTGGTAAAAAATAAGGTTTGTAGTAAAAACCTAGGCTAAATTGGCTTTATAGACACTTAAACTTATGCCTTTATATGCTTTAAAAGTTTTATTTAAGTGGCTAGAATCTGTAAAACCAAGCTCTATAGCAATTTCAGAATCTTGTGCATCTGTATATTTTAATCGTGTTTCTACTAACTTCAATTTATAATTAATGATGTATTTTTTTAAAGACACATCTGTGTGTTTTTTAAAATACTCACTGATGTAATTGTCTGCCATATGAAATTCTTCAGCTAGACTTTTAGTAGTTAATACTTCAGCATTATAAATATTAGAATGAATAAAATTTATGATTTGCTGTATTTTTGAAGATTTTATCTCTTTAATAGTTTCAACATTTATATACTGAATATTTCTGGCTATTAAATGAAGAATTACAGATAAAGAATTTTGAATGATGAAAATATCATTGGATAGTTTATTTAGATATTCAGTAGTTACCATATTTACTAAAGACACCAAATGTGCTCTGTCTGAAGTGGTTTCAAATTGCATCTCACGTAGTTGATGACTTTCGCTATTTAAAATTTCTTCGATTTTTCGAAACCAATCATTAACAGGAAGAGTTGCATTATGGGACGAGGTATTTCTAAAAAACTCTTTAAAAACTTAATAGCTGTTACTGTTGTCGGTGTTTCAGCTTGTATAATATAAATGTCATCAGGAATAAATACAAAAATACTATTGTCCTTATAAGGCACTGTCTTGCCATTAATTTTTATAGTTCCTTTACCCTCTTCTATATAAACAATTTCGAAAAAACGTATTGTTGTGTATTTACAAAATGTAAAAAATGTTTCGTCCTTATACTTCTGAATTACGATATTTTCGATAATGGTTCTTGGCACAGCATAAATATATGTAAACAAAATTTAAACTTGAAAGTTTTATAAAAGAAGCCATTTCACACACATTCCACTACGCTCCTATCGTCGCTTCGTAAAAAGAGTGTTTACTCGCGTCTCTTCTATTTTAAAAATAAGAGCTCGTGAACCGCAAGCGGTTTCATTAACATTTTAGAAGAAACATTTGGGAATAAATTTTTTCAAGAAACTGTAGTATCCCAAAGCGCCAGCTGGCTCATTCACTAAAAAGGTCTACCAGACCTTTTCTTAACGCTTTGCCCTGCTTTTACCAAAGCTCAAGTTACATAACGCAGAACATGATAGTACAATTGAAATAGCGACATTTAAATGTTTTGAATAAAACTATCGAGATCCGTATCTTCAGAAAGATTAAGTTTTTTTCTAACCCGATATCTACTGGTATTTAAAGATGCTATGGTAATATTTTGAAGGTTAGCGATACTACGACTATCCATTTTGAGTCGAATAAAAGAGCATAATCTAATTTCGTTTTTACTTAAATTAGGATAGTTTGTAGAGAGCTGACTATAAAATGCATCACTGAGTTTGTCTACGCGTTCAAAGAAGTCTTTAGTGTCAGAATCAAAACTCACTTTGTTTTTTATTTCTTGTTCTAAATCCTCAATGAGCTTGTCTTTACTTTTGGTAGGCGCCAGTTTAATATCTTCAATTTTAGTTTTTAACAGGTTGGCCCATTTTTGACTTTGGGTAAGATTTAAAGCAAAGTCTGAGAGGTCTCTCTTTTTTGAATCTACATCAGACTGCAATTGTTCATTTTTTAAAGACTCATATTGAAGTTCCTTCTCTATTATTAATCGCTTGTTTTTTGAATTGATTAGAATTTGACGACGGCTTAAAAATAGTCCCACAAGTACAATGGTAGTTAGTAAAACGACTAATGCCATTAACCAAAGTTTTAGCCTTTGGCTCTTAATTTTATTCTCCTTCTGAATACGGTCTATTTTAAAATTAAGCGTTATACGGTCTAATGTCATATCATTAAACTCTTCTTGCCATTTCATATTATCAGTATTCTTTATATCCTGTAAACTGTCAGAAAAGCTTTTAACCCGTTTAGCTACGTTATAGGCCTCTTCAATATTTTGCTCTTTTAATAGAAGGTTTTCTTTAACGATTAAAAAATCCAGCATGGACGTAGCTGGGTATTCAGCTTTATTGTTTTTATCATTTATGATGGCTTCTAATTGTTTAAAATGGATGTTAGCAGCTTTTAAATTATTTAATTGAAGATTTGTGTTTACAAGTTGGGTACCTGCACTTATTAATCTAGGAACATCTATTTTGTCTGATCTTTCTTTTAAAGCGTATTTATAAAGCTCAAAATTAGCTTCATATAGCGGCAATGCGCTTTTATAATTATGTTGGTCTGAATAAACATCTGCAATATTATCTCTTATACTACCTATTAGAATATGCTGCGGAAATTTAGATTTAGTAATACTATAAGCTTCGTTAAAATATATTAAAGCTGAATCTAAGTCTTTCTTTGTCCAATAAAAAAACAGACCATAATTGTTAATTGCTGAAGGATAGAAAATATCATAATGCGCTTTAGCGAATTTAATATACGTTTTGTGAATCATAGCAGCACTATCTAGTGAGCCAATTTTTGCATAGTTTTCTGCTAAAAGACTATAAACAACCTTACGTCTTACTAAATAATCATTAATTTCAGCTTCAGTTAATTCATTTTCAATAGACTTATAATAATCAAAAAAGGCCTTATATGATTTTATGGACTCTTTAGTAAAGCCAATGCCTCCAAATAAATTTCCGGAATGTAAATAACCATCTAGCTTAAGTGTTTTATGCTCATTAACAAGAATTTTTAATAAGTCTAATCGTTCAAAATGTTGCTTTAAATAGGTTTCAAGTTGGGTTTCAGAAAAGGAAGCTCTTGTAAAAGTTTTGTATTCACTCTCTGGAAATGCCTTATTCATAATAGCACTAATACTGTCATATTTTTTTAGTGCCTGTTGGCTATTAAGTGCTTTTTGTTGTGCAACAACTGTAAGTGTTGACAAAATAATGCAGATAGACGTAATTGTGCGTTTTAAATGTTTCAACAATTGGGTGATATATTATTTTGATGCAATTAAAGATACATATTAGTATGGCAAAGTTGTAAGTAATTAGAGTAATTTTTTTTAAGAACAGTTTCGTGTACTACAAGTATTGCAATGGAATGAATTTGAAGTAAATGGTAAAAAAACAAAGCATAAAAAAAGGGTCACTAACATACATATTAGGACCCTTTGTTCATAGGAGTGTTTTGTTTAGCCTTAAGCCGAAAGTTTAATCATTTTGCGCTTATCATCTTGTCTCAACACAACCTTATAGGTAATTAATGGTGTTTTATTTGGCATGTATTTAATATCACACTGTATCTTGTCAAATGCCCATCCTGGATGGGATTTAGCCAAGTTAGCCATGATGTCATATGGCAATCTAATATTAGTGAATGATTGGTCGCTTGCTAAAATGACACCTCCTTGATCATATACATTAGTGATGGTATTGTCGCCTTCTTTAAAGACAACAGTATAGGTCATATTTTCTTTGGTAGCATATACTGAAGTTTCAGAAATATCATAACTGGCCACGTACTTTTGAAAGTTTTGAGCACGTTGCGGGACTTTTGATAATTTAAATGCTTCTACAAAGTTTGTGTTGAGCATTGTTGCTTCAACCCTGCTGTTCTCTAGCATGTCCATATTATTGACAGCTACATAGGCCAATTCATTTTGAGCAAAATTTAGGTTGGTTATGCCTAATAAAATAAAACCAAGTACGTACGTTTTCATAATAATATAGTTATAAGTTAATAGATATGAATAGCTATTATTCGTATCCCCTTTTTTAGGTATAGCTAAATTATCTTATAACGTAAGATATCTCTAATTTTTGCCATAGACTGGCACTGTACTAACAATAGATTTTTAATAGACAAGAGGATAACTAAGATGCAGAGTCGCTATGTAAAACACTTAAAACAAACGAATTATAAGTTTTACATGAAGACATCTCTAAATCGATGACTTCTGAAAGGTGAAGTTTTTTACGGAGGCGATAGCTACTTTTATTAAAAGATGCCAAGGTAATATTTTACAATGCTCCTACATTTATTTTCAAGCGTATTAAGGAATGTAAACATATTTCGTTTTTACTCAACTTCGGAAACTTAGATTTTTATGACGGTCTTAATATACAAAGTGAGGATTTAAGTGTTTTTAATTATGCTCATAACCAAACACCTACTTTCAATTTATCTGTTGGTACTTTAGACACTGAATAATAGGCCTTTATACATCACCTGATTTTCCTTTGTTATCGTCTGACAAAAAGGTTAATGCATCAACATCTGTTGTGTTATGATAAAGAGCATCTGTCTCTACCATTACCTTGATTGTTACTTTTTTTCCCATGATTGTATATTTAATTGGTTAATTATTCAATATTTGTATAAGCTCTTGAGAAATGGTAGCCCCTTTTTGTATCTACAATAAAGCAGCTCAGCTGTAAATTAATATACTAGTGGAGAACACTAAAATTAATAAAATTATATAGTAATAACTAATTATTGTCAATATCTTGTAGTATTTATAATATAAAATCCTGTTCAAAAAACGTTCTTCTCATCAATTAGACTAAGTTTTCTTTTTGTCTTTTTATGTTGAATGTCAATATATGATAACAAAAAAACCCAACTGTATTGGGTTTTTTTGTTATCATATTTTAATTGTACTTACTTTATTCCTAATACTTATTGTTGAAGCACAATATCTCTAGTAGCAACTAATAAATTATCTTTCATTATAGGTTTTAAAATAGTGTCAATCCCTCTTTTAGCCAATCGCTTACGACACGACTTACTCAAAAACGGATCATTGTCAAAAAGCAAGGCATCCATATCATATTCGGGTTGACCTGGCGCTTTGATGACAGGGTGTATATGTTTAAGCTCTTTATAGCGCAATACTTGTCCTGGAATAAAGGTATAAAATGTGTATTGTCCATCAGCATTAGTTTTAATCCAACCTCTATGGTGTACGTAACGCTTATTGTTTTCTGTTTTTAACTCATAGTCACCATTTTCATCTGGTTGTTCTATGTATAAAATAACATCTTTTGCTGGTGTTTTTCCATCGCTTAAATAAATGGTTCCTGTAATTTTAAGCTTGTTCGATTTTGATTCAAAATCTGGAATACTATCTGTATTGTTTAATTGCGATTCGGAATAATCATAAAGTGCACTGCGTTTTAAATAATCAGCAGGTAAATCATTTGATGCAATTGTAGTTTCTTGTGCAATAAGTGTAAAGTTTACACTCATAAAAAAAGTAAAACAAAGTAAGGTTAATAGATTTTTCATGGGACTGAAATTTTGTTAATCATCTCAAAACTAACCCATTCACTACTTTTAACATTAAAAAACTTATGAACGCACAAATTTCACGATAAAAGGATAACAGATGACACGAACGTTAAATTTTACCGATAAAATGCATTCTAATTAAAAAGCTGCCTTTATTTAAGACAGCTTTTTACTATTAATCAATTATTTAGGTTTTTGAACAAATTATTTATTCGTTATCAGTCGTTGCAAGTACTTCAAATTTCCCATTAGCTCGAATGTAAATAATCACTTCTTGATCATCTTTTACAGTAATATAATGAGTAGAATTCTTTTCAGCACCAAAGTAATTTCCTGCATTTAGCTTATACGCTTCTTTGTATTCAGGTAATTGAAGCATAAGATTTCCTTGAATAATGACAGCTCTAAAATTTAGGCTTAAATTTTTAATTTCACCTTTAAAGTCAGCAGGTAGTTTAATTAAAGAAGCTCTTAATTCGCCTTCGTTATGGTTTCCCCATAAAAACGCAGTTTCGACGTCACTCTTATTAGAAACCCAAGTAATATCATTAGCGTTTAACCAAACTAAATTCGACTTGTCTACATTTACAGGGCGTTCGCCATTATCAAAAGCCTCAATTGTTGACTTTACTAAATAAGGTCCTTCTTGAATTTCAATATATGCTAAATTTTCTTCTCCATCTGCTGCAGTAATATGAGCTTCACCTGCTGGTTGAACCCAAAATGAGCCTGATGGCAACCACATATGTTTTGCATTCTCATCATCATTATGTAATAAGCCTTTAATTACAACTCCACGATATGTTACATTATGTATATGTGGTGGGGAGGAAAACCCCTTTTTGAATTTTACTAGAAACCCTGACGCTAAAGTATCGGTTCGGTCTCCCCAAAGTTGTCCAGCTGCTGGACTTTTGTCACCACGTAAAGGATTTAACCAACCCCATTTAATGTCTTGGGTGGTTACTACCTCGTTTTTAGACTTTGTATTATCTTTTGTTGGTGTTTGTGCATTTGTGAGGCCAGCAATGGCTAACATCGAATAAATTATAATATGCTTCATCTTTAATGATATTAAATGTTTTACTTCCAAGTCACTATATCTTCAAAATTACGTCTCGATTTTTCAAATTGTGGTTCAGTTTTTCTATACCCAAAAGCAGCCATATATGATAATCCATATTTATCGGTATCTACACCAAACTTCTCTCTTAATAGAGCTTCAGCTTTTTCTTGGTGAAAGCCTTCTATTGGACAACTGTCAATTCCTATAAGTGCAGCAGACGTCATCATGTTTCCTAATGCAATATAGGTTTGTTTTGATGCCCAATCGAATAGTTTTTTATCACTATCTAAATTAAAATCACGCTCTTGAAACTCTTTGTAAAATTTAGAATACATTTCAATAACGTCTTCTGGAAACTGTTTTACATCTTTCATCATATGCATAATATACTTTGAATCCCATTTTGTCATTGATGCCTTCATACTTAAGCCTAATACAAAGTGACTCGCAGTATCTAATTTTAAAGGTGCTCCCCAAGCCACTGGCTTTAATAGCTCACGTAATTCTTTATCTTGAACTACTATAAAATGCCAAGGTTCAAAACCAAAAGAGCTTGGTGATAAATTGGCTGTTTTTAAGATAAAATCTATGTCTTCGTTAGATACCTTTTTTGTTTCGTCAAATTCTTTAGTTGCATGTCTAAATTGGAATGCATTAATAATCTCGTTTTTTGAAATGTTTGGTGTGTTCATTCTTTTATTGTTTATTAAAATATCTTATTGTGATTATACTATCAAAAGTATAGTGACAAAAGTATAGATAGTTTTATTTTCTCACAATAACGGTCAAAAATGATAGTATATAAATTATATCAAAATATATTATATATAACTGATATACTGATATTTACAAAATGTTAAATAAACTATAAAAAGTATAGTTGTATAATTAAATATAGTATTATAACTTTGCATCATTAATAATGGAATATGTATGGAAATAGAACATAAAAAAAGGCTCATAAAATATAATGACAAGATGTTTTCTTGCACAACAAGTATTGCAATGGAATTGATTGGTGGAAAATGGAAAAGTGTGATTTTAATTTACCTTACAGATGGCAAAAAGCGTTATAATGAACTATATAAATTAATTTCAACTATTACCGAACGTACTTTAAGCTTACAATTAAAACAATTAGAAGAAGATGGACTAATATCGCGACGCGTTTATACTAAAAAGCCGCCTTTAAAAGTAGAATATGCTCTTACTCCTTTTGGTGAGAGTTTAACTCCAGTACTTAAATCGATTGCTAATTGGGGAAAAATAGTTGCTGAAGAAAAAGGGGAATTTATTGAAGGCTAATTTAATTACTTCCTAAACCTATTAAACATCGCAAATTTCTTCTTGGTATTAATAAAATAAACTCCTGTTAGCAGTATAAAAGCAGCTACAATAGACTGCATACTTATATGCTCATCTAATACATACCAACCTAAAAGCAAGGCTATTACAGGATTTACATATGCTGATGTTGATACTTTTTCGGTTGACACCACTTTAAGCAAGTAATTAAACGCAGAAAAGGCTACTATACTACCAAAAAGAATAAGTAACACCATAGACCATTGTGCTTCAACACTCCATAGTGAAGGTGATAACCAGGTCTCTCCTACTGCTAAGCTTCCGATAATGAGCATTACTCCTGCTGCCAGCATTTGATAACCAGTACTTACAAAAAAACTTGATGGCAAATCGGCTTTAGATACATATATACTTGCATAGCTCCAACTTAGCACACAAGAAAAAATCATAATAATACCAATAATACTATCTTTAGTTAGTATTAACTCGTCTTGACTAACCAGTAAATACATGCCTATAATTCCTAAAACAACTCCAATCATAGACTTAAATTGTATTTTGTTGCCATGAAGTATGCGCATTAAAAAAATTACAAATAGAGGTTGTGTTGCAGCAATTAGAGCAGCAAAACCACTATCGACATATTTTAAAGCCCAAACAAAAACACCATTACCATAGACCAGAAACAAAAAACCTGCAATTACACTATTAAGTATTTGCTTTTTAGTCACTTTTAATGATAGTTTTAAAAACCTAGCAATTATAACTATTAGTATTCCAGCACTTAAAAATCTAATTGAAGCCAGTAATAGTGGTGATACTTCTGTAACAACAATTTTATTAAGTAAATAGGTAGAGCCCCAAATAACATAAATTGAAAAAAACGAAAGAATAATAAGTACACTGTTTTTTGAGAGGCTCATAGTAAAATTGTAAGTAACAAAACTAATGATTTTGTATTATACAAATGACAGTTGTTTATTCAATTTATAAAATGTTTAACTGTTAAAAAACTATAAAAATCTGTAGCTAAAAGTCCATAACAAGATTACTCACGTACATATATAAAACCATTAAAATATAATTATGAAAAAAATTTCAATAAGTCTTATTGCTGTCGTATTATTAACGTCGTGTGTATCTAAAAAGAAATATGTTGCTTTAGAGACTGAAAATGGACAAATTAAAAGCGAACTCACCAAAACTAAAGTAGAAAAAGAAGATCTTGAAGCAAAATTTGCTGAAATACAAGCAAGAGTCGATAAATACAATTCAAAAATAAATTCACTAACTCAAGATAACGACGTAAAATTAGTAAGCGTTGATGGTACTGTGATTTCTGAAAACAACAAAAAAGCTATGCGCGAAACTCTTAAAAAAGTTCCACCTGCTTATTTTGTAAATGTGAAAACATTAAAAGATTCAATGAACTTAGCAGTGTCACATAATCTTAAAAATTCTATTGACACAACAACCCTTGAAGAAGACGAAGATATTTCTATCAATATACAAGAAACTGTTGTGATGATTTCTATTTCAGACAAGATGTTGTTTGAAAGTGGAAGTTATAAGGTGAGTAAAAATGCAAATGCTATTTTACAAAAGCTTGCTGATATTATAAATTCTGAACCAAGCATTGAAGTTTTAGTTGAAGGTCATACTGATTCAAAAAGTATTAGTACTAGTAAGATTAGTGATAATTGGGACTTAAGCGTTATGAGAGCTACATCAGTTGTTCGTAAATTACAAGACGACTATAATGTGGCACCAGAAAAACTTATTGCAGCTGGTCGTAGTTTTTATCAGCCATTAGCAGATAATGACACTAAAGAAAACAGAGCAATAAACAGAAGAACTCGTATTATTATTCTTCCAAATATTGATAAGTTTTTTGCCTTAATGGCATCAAATGAATAAAGCTCTATGAGTTATTTAATTTATATAAAAGACTGCCTCTGGGCAGTCTTTTTTTTAGTAGTAAATGCTTTTTTGGATTAAAAATTAATTACATTCGTTATATAAAATCTTTCATTTTTATAACCCTTGAAAAAAGAAAATTCTTTCAGTAAAAAATTCTTATTTGTATCACGTTGGGGAGAAATTCTTGACACTGCTTATGCTACATTATTAGAAGGTAATGATGTAAAATTATATATTGAAGACAAACCCTCTCGCGAAATTGGAACTGGCTTTGTAAAAAAAACTAAAGATTGGAAAAAGCAAGTAGATTGGGCTGATGTTATTATTTTTGATTATACAGGTTATGGTGTAATTTGTAGTGAATTAAGGGCCAAAGGGAAACTTGTAATTGGTGGTAGTGAGTATACCGATTTGCTGGAATTAGATAGAAGTTTTGGTCAAGATGAATTAAAAAAACACAAAATTAAAACGCTTCCATTTAAAGAGTTTGTGAGCTTTCAGGATGCCATAACATATGTACAAAATAATCCTGATGCTTATGTTATAAAGCCTTCGGGAGAAACTCAAGAACTTAAACAACTTTTATTTGTTGGTAGTGATGACGAAGGCCTTGATGTTATTAGAGTTTTAAAGGCTTATGACAAGTCTTGGGGAGATGATTTTGGTAACTTTCAATTACAGAAAAAAGTAAAAGGTGTTGAGATATCTGTGGCAGCTTTTTTTAATGGAAAGGAATTTTTAAGACCTTTAAATATCACTTTTGAACACAAGAAATTATTCCCAAAAGAACTAGGTGTTTCTACAGGTGAAATGGGTTCTAGTATGTTTTGGGTTAACAACTCTCCTATTTTTGATGCCACCCTCAAAAAATTTGAATCTACACTTGCTAAAACAAACTTTGTAGGGCATATTGATATTAATTGTATTGTTAATGGAAACGGAATTTACCCTTTAGAGTTCACGTCGAGATTTGGATATCCGCAAATATTTATTCAACGTGCAGGAATAAATGAACCTATTGGTCAATTGCTATATAAAATTGCATCAAGAGAAACGTTTAAAATAAATACAAAAAAAGGGTTTCAAGTAGGCGCATTTATTGTTGTACCACCTTTTCCTTATGAAGATAAAAAAGCTTTTGAATTATTCTCTAAAGATGCAGTAGTCGTTTTTAGGAAAGATTTAAAAGAAGGTATTCACCCTATGCATCTCAAAAAAATAAATGACGAGTGGCTTATAACTGGCAATACTGGTATTGCTTTACTAGTCTCAGGAACAGGTTTAACCATGAAAGATGCTCAAAAAATGATGAACAACAGAATTAGTAATATTATTGTCAATAATGGGTATTACAGAACAGATATTGGCGATCGCTGGTTTGAAGATTCAGATAAACTATGGTCTTGGGGACTTTTATAAATTGTTATGGCGTTTCAATTTTCAAAACTAAAATCTAATCCAAATCAATTTTTTGATATTCTTCCAGAAGATTGGCAAGATGAAATAGTACCTTTTTGGGACGATTATAAAAACACAGCTAGCATATATGTAATAAAAGAGGATAGCCATGTTATTGCTGGAGGAATTTTATTTTCTACCTGTTCTCCAGATATTACATATTTTAAAAAAGAAGCTCAAACTTGGTTTGAGAATGGCTTTTTATACATAGGTTTTTTGTGGGTTTCAGAAGACAAACGCAATAATAATCTAGGCTCCTTTTGGTTAGATGAATTAAAAAAACAACTTCCTAATCAAAAGTTGTGGTTACTCATTGAAGAAGAACGCTTACATAGTTTTTATCTTAAAAATGATTTTAACCTCGATAAAACAATAAAAAACAATGACCATTTGGAGTGGTTATATACATTTCCCTCTCTTTAGTCTAAAAAAAAGCATGTTTTAACGATAGTTTAAGTCATAACTATTGTTTTTAAATATTCTTTTCTATTTTTGATTATAACAATCTTTTTAATCTACTAACAACCAATGAGAAAAATTACTCTATTATTTATACTTATACTTTCTTCATATTCAATAACAACAAATGCACAGCAATCTGTTGCTCGTGAATGGAATGAAGTGTTATTAGAAGCAATTCGATCAGATTTTGCACGTCCAACAGTTCATGCACGAAATCTGTTTCATACTTCAATGGTAATGTATGATGCTTGGGCTGTTTTTGACAGTCAAGCCGAGACTATATTTTTAGGCAAAAGTTATGGTGGATTTTATACCCCATTTAATGGTATCGCTCCGCCAGCAGATGTTAATGTTGCAAGACATCAAATTTTGAGTTTTGCTGTGTTTAGGTTACTAGAACATCGTTTTGCAAACTCGCCTGGTGGAAATGCAACGACACAATCATTTATAGATTTGATGACATCATATGGTTATGATAAAAACTTCACATCTACAGATTACAGTACTGGAGATTATAGAGCATTAGGAAACTATTTAGCTAGCCAAATGATAGCTTTTGGATTGCAAGATAATTCTAATGAGCAAAATGGATATGCAAATCAGTATTATACTCCTGAGAATGAGCCAATGATTATGATTCCTGGAATGTATTCAGATACTAATGATATGTTACAACCTAACAAATGGCAACCACTAGCCTTTGATACTTTTATTGATCAAAGTGGTAATGTATATCCTCAAAACACTCCTCCATTTTTAAGCCCAGAATGGGGAAAAGTAACTCCTTTTTGCCTTAAAAATGAAGATTTAGAAATATTAAATGATGGCTTTAATAGTTATGTTTATAATAATCCTGGACCTCCAGTTTATATTCAAAACTCTAACGAAGATGGTATTGACGATCCTTTTAAATGGAACTTTGCTTTAGTGGCGTCATGGTCATCACATTTAGATCCTAATGATAATACAATGATAGATATTTCTCCAGGAGCTTTAGGGAATTTTGATATTCAAAATTATCCTCAAACTTTTGCAGAATATCAAGCCTTTTACGATTTTACAGATGGTGGCGACGCAAGTTCTGGTCACACGTTAAATCCTTACACAGGCTTACCATACACACCTCAATTAGTTAAAAGAGCAGATTATGCTAGAGTATTAGCAGAGTTTTGGGCTGATGGTCCAAGTTCAGAAACACCTCCTGGTCATTGGTTTACGATACTAAACCATGTAAGTGACCATCCGCTTACTGTTAAAAAAATTGGTGGTCAAGGACCAACATTAAGCAACTTAGAATGGGATGTCAAATCTTATTTAATTTTAGGTGGTGCTGTACACGATTGTGCTATAAATGCATGGGGAATTAAAGGTTATTATGATTTTGTGCGTCCTGTATCGGCAATTAGATACATGGCTGGAAAAGGTCAAAGTTCTGACATAGGTTTACCAAGCTACGATCAACATGGATTGCCATTAATACCTGGTCGTATTGAGTTAATAGAGGTTGGCGACCCATTAGCTGGAACAGCTGATGAGAATGTTGGAAAAATTAAAATATATGCATGGAGAGGTCCAGATTTTATTAACGACCCAAGTACTGATGATGCTGGTGTTGACTGGATTTTAGGAACACATTGGTGGCCTTATCAAAGACCAACATTTGTATCGCCTCCTTTTGCTGGTTATTTATCAGGACATTCTACATTTTCTCGTGCAGCTGCTGAGGTAATGACCATGTTAACTGGCGATGAATTTTTTCCTGGAGGTATGGGAACTTTTGATATTGAACAAAATAATTTTTTAGTTTTCGAACAAGGTCCTTCACAAAATATGACGCTACAATGGGCTACTTACAGAGATGCATCAGACCAAACAAGTTTATCAAGAATTTGGGGAGGAATACATCCACCAATAGATGATATTAGAGGTCGAATTATTGGCGATAAAATTGGTAAAGAATCATTTAATTTAGCTTTAAATTACTTTAATGGCACCTTAAGTATTGGTGATGAAGAACAAATTGCTTCAACAAAATTATATCCAGTTCCTTTTAAAAACGAATTTAATATTACATCAGATTATAATGGATTGCTAACAGTTGAACTTTACAGTATCGATGGAAAACAAGTGATCTCTAACGCAATTTCTAAAAATAGCAGAACTGTTTCTGTTAATACACAAACAGTTTCTCCTGGATTCTATATCGTTAAACTTCGCAATGAAGCTAACGATATTGTAATGATTAAAAAAATTGTTAAAAACTAAGTAAAATCCTATAGCGTATGGTATTTTTGTAGCCAAATAAAAATACCATATGTTTTCATTATTGATTGTATTTAGAATAGTAGCCTTTTTAGAAGGCGTTTCATATATTTTGTTACTAGGAATTGCCTCTCCTTTAAAATGGTTTTTTGATGAGCCAAAATATGTCAAATTGTTAGGAATGCCTCATGGTTTGCTATTTATTGCTTATGTTATAATGGCAGTGATTATTGGCTCTAAACTTAAATGGAGTAATAAAACATTGCTTTATGTATTAGCAGCATCTGTAATTCCTTTTGGTACATTTTTTATGATTAAAAAACACCTAAAACAAGCATCATAATGCAAGATATTAGCCATTACTTTTGTGATTTCTTTTTCGATTTAGGTCTATCTGATAAAGCAACATCATTTTTTAACATGCTTGTTTTACTCGCTATATTGTGCATTATAATATTAGTTTCAGATTTTATTGCTAGAAAGGTTTTGGTACAAACGTTTAATGCTTATGCCAAAAAATCAAAAACTAATTTTGATGATTTATTAGTTAGCCATAAAGCTCCAAGAAATATTGCCCATTTAGTGCCTTTGTTTTTAACTATAAAATTGTTTCCTATTGTGTTTTATGACTTTCCTCAATCGGAAATTTTTATAATCACAATACTTAAGGTTTATGGAATTTTACTTTCTATTTGGATTTTAAGAAGTGTATTGAGAACACTTGAAGCTTATTTTAAAACAGTTCCTAACCTTAAAGACAAACCTATTGATAGTTATATACAAGTAGTGATGCTGTTTGTTTGGATTACAGGTATTGGGCTATGTTTTGTGGTTATAACTGGAATTCCGCTTTGGACATTTTTCACAACTATAGGTGCAGCTTCAGCCATTTTATTATTAATATTTAAAGATACAATACTAGGTTTTGTTGCAAGTTTACAAATAGCTATTAATGATTCTCTTAGAATTGGTGACTGGATCACTATGGATAAATATGGTGCTGATGGCGATGTGATTGAAATAAATTTAGCAACTGTACAAGTGCAAAATTTTGATATGACTATTACTCATATTCCAACTTATGCCATAATTTCTGATTCTTTTAAAAACTGGCGTGGAATGCAAGCTTCTGGAGGTAGACGTATTAAACGTTCTATTCTTATTAAAGCTAATAGCATAAAATATTTGACTAAGGATAGTATTGAAAAGCTAAAAAATATCGAATTAATAACAGCATATTTATCACACAGGCAAGAAGATATTGATTCGTATAATGCATCTCATAATATTGACAAGAGCACATTAATAAATGGTCGTAATATGACCAATTTAGGTGTCTTTAGAAAGTATTTACAAACTTACATTGAGAACCACTCTGGTATTAACAAAGAGATGTTTATTATGGTAAGGCAAATGGCTCCAACACCTCAAGGATTACCTCTAGAAATATATGCTTTTAGTAGTGATAAGCGATGGGAAAATTATGAGTATATCATGTCAGATATTTTTGATCATGCTTTAGCTGCTGTCCCTTATTTTGACTTAGAACTGTATGAATTAAGTACAGGAGCACAACCAAATACATAAATTATTTAAGTCGATCTCTAACAAACTCTATTTGAGTTTTGCCATGTGGTTTTGGCTTACCATTTTCATCAAGGTTTACCATAATAATATTATCGACTGTTAGTATGGTTTCTCTTGTCATGGTGTTACGAGCAACACACTTTAGTGTTATTGAAGACTTCCCGAAATTAACAACATCAATACCTATTTCAATAATGTCGCCTTGTTTGGCAGAACTCATAAAGTTTATTTCTGAAACATACTTGGTAACAATTTTAGAGTTTTCTAGTTGTATAACTGTATACAGTGCAGCTTCTTCGTCTATCCAGGCTAATAATCTACCTCCAAATAATGTTCCGTTAGGGTTTAAATCTTCAGGTTTTACCCATTTGCGTGTGTGAAATCTCATTTATAATAATTTTTGTTGTGAGTTGTCATTATTGTCTTCGTTTGGAATTTTTAATTGACAACCTAATTCTTTATTTAGTTTCTTAATAAAATATGACGACAATAAAGGTGATTCTTTTTCTATATTTTGATGTATAAAAAAATCTATTTCCTTTACTCCTTGCTCCTGCCATTCTTTTAAGCGTTTAACCCAATCATCTAAACGTGTATAATCGCTTGGATGATTTGCACCAACATAACGCACAAAGGCTGTAGCATTTGTTAATCGCATATGCAATAAATCTCTTCTTCCAGCAGTGTCAACTAATACATTAGATACATTGTTTGTCTCTAACAAATCGTATAATTGATTAGACACTGTTTCATTATTATACCAATCTGTATGTCTAAACTCAATAGCCAAAGGAAACTCTTTTGGCCAACGCTCAACAAACTCAACAACTCTATTAAAATCTTTTGGAGCAAAATTATTGTGCATTTGCAAGAAAATTGTACCAAGTTTCTCTTGAAGATTTGATGCATTATTTAAATAATCTTCAACAATAGCGCTTACTTCATTTAATCGTTTCCAATGGCTGATTTCTTGGTTTAATTTAGGAAAGAATTTAAAGTTTTTTGGTGTTTTGTCATACCAACCAGAAAAAATATCGGCTGGGAAAATTCTGTAAAAAGTTGCATTAAGCTCTATAGAATTAAACTGACGTGAATAATATTCTAATTCATCTTTAGTCCCTTTAGGATAAAAACCCTTTAAATCGGCTTTATTCCATTTAGCACAACCAACATATATTTCAGGTAAATTATCATCTTTAACCTTATTTAGCACCCGTAATGTATCTATATGATCAATTGGTAAAGTAAAATCAATGTTTTCAGGATTATCGACGCTTCCGAATTTCATCTTTTCATTAAATATTTACTCAAATATAAGTCATAAACTCAACAAATATTAAGCTATTTTGATATTAAACACCTATAATTTAATGTGCTAAATCAATATTGTTAATAAACTGGTTAACAACAATTATATACAAATTCTTACAAACCCTACATTCTTTTTATTTTTAAATAAAACTAAACGACATGCCTAACAGAACTACTGATTTGCTTAACATTCGTCCAGAAATTCATGATGCAATAGTTTTTGAAACTATGAGTGATGATGAACGGTTTCAAAACACAACTATTAGACCTGTAATTAAGCTACAGCACGATTTGCTAATTGAAGTTTTTAAAAATTATATTGCAAAGCATAAAAATGTATTTTATGAATTATCTTTGCAGAAACAATTAGACTATATAGAAAACGCAATACATAAAGATATGAAGTTCCGTAACTCTGTTAAAGGAATGATTATTGGTCAATTTACGTTAGAAGAATATAGCATTTATATCAAAAATTCTTCTGCATTAAATAAACGTATTATGAATATTGTAAAAGAGCGTTTTATTAGTCATATACAAGTATTTGAGCCTAAAATGGCTAAAGCTATATGAAGATAAAAAATGAACTACTACAAGCTTGTTATAACTATGCAAACAAACGCATAGCTAACTATAAAGCAGAGATTGAAACTATTAAAGAATCTATTGAAAGCAACGACAAAGGTGGCGATGAAGATGATGATTCTGGTAATGGTAAATTATTTAATGATTTAGAAAAAAATTCTCAACACTTAAGCGAAGCAAATAAAATGCTTGATGGACTAAAAAACATTAATGCTAATACTGTTTCTGAGAAAGTTATAGCTGGAAGTGTTGTAAAAACAACTAGCAATAACTTTTTTATATCTATAAGTGCTGGAAAAATAGATTTGGAAGACAGTAGTTTTTTTGCTATTTCTCACCTCTCACCTATTGGTATGTTATTACTTGGAAAAGGTAAAGGAGACACTATTGAGTTTAATGGTAATACTTTTACTATAACTGAAGTTATATAAGAGATTCTCCATTAAGATTTGTTGTAAGCACTTCGCTCATATAATCAAAGTATGGCCTTATAGCTTTAAATGATGTATTTACGTCATCTAAAAAATCATCAGCAACAACTTGTTTGTCTGTATATTTTTTGGTGAATATGTATTGTTTTTTACGAATTAAATCTATTGCAGGATGCTCTTTATCAAATCCTTTTGGAGCAGTTTTAAGTTCATCATCCACAAAATCTCCCCAAGTAGATTTGAAGTCTTTATGACTGATAATTTTACGAATTGGTTTGTCATCCATTTCAAATTCTTTACGAATACGAAATAAGTCTTCTTTTGAAGGTTCCCAAAATCCAGTTGCAATAAACGATTGGTTGTTTGGTTGTATATGTAGGTAATAACCACCTCTTAGCTGTGGCTTTTTTCTATGATAAGAGCCTCCAAAGTGCGTTTTATAAGGTGACTTATCTTTAGAAAATCGCACATCTCTGTAAATTCTAAACATTTTTACCTTATCAACTTCATCATGTGCTTTTAACGCTTCAAACAAAGATTGATAAACTTTTTTAGCTCCAGATTCAATGCTTTTAAACTCTTTTTTGTGCTCATTAAACCAATCTCTGTCATTATTTTTTTCAAGCTTCTTAAAAAAATCTAAAACATCTTGAGATATTATATTAGTTTTCATGTACTAGTTTTTAAAATTTAAATGAGTTGTTTAAAACTACAACCATTTTTTTCTTCTGAAATAAAATAACATTAATATAAATAGCACTACCATAACACCTAAAAGAATAAAATATCCGTTTTTAGCTTGCAATTCTGGCATATTAGTGAAATTCATTCCGTAAATACCTGCAATAAAGGTTAGAGGTATAAATATTGTTGCAATAATTGTAAGCACTTTCATGACTTCATTCATTTTATTGCTAATAATAGACATATACATATCCATTAAACTCCAAATCATCTCTCTATAAATTTCAATATTTTCATTAACATTGATAATATGATCGTATAAATCTCTTAAATAATCATGTGTTTTTTCTTCAACAAATGTGCTTTCAGTTTTATTTAGTTTACTTATAACTTCACGCAATGGAGAGGCAGAACGTCTAATTTTTAAAACTTCTCGTTTTAAAAGCTGAATGCTATTAATCATTTCGTTATCTGAGCTACTAACAAAAACATCATCTTCTAAATCTTCTATTTTATCACCAAATGCTTCTATAACAGTAATATAATTATCTACAATAGCATCTAAAATACTATACATTAAATAATCTGAACCTGCTCCTCTAATTCTTCCTTTAGGAGTAGATATTCTCTCTCGTAACTCATTAAAAACATCTCCATCAGCTTCTTGAAAAGTTAAAACAAAATCTTCTCCAACAATTAAACTTATTTGCTCATATTTAAGATCATCTTCTTCTTTAAAGAAAATCATTTTAAGTACAATAAAAATGTAATTATCATACTCATCTAACTTAGGTCTGTGATTTGTGTTTACAATATCTTCAAGAGTTAAAGGGTGAAGATTGTAGTGCAAACCTAGTTTTTCGATTTCTTTTACATCGTTGAGTCCGTTTACATTAACCCAAGTTATTTTACCATTCCCTTTAAGATTAAAAGCGTCTTCAACACGCTTTGATTCAATTTTTTTATATGAATCTTTATCAAAATTAATTATTTCAACATGAGTGTCATCAGATTGTTTACTTCCTCTATATGACATAGTTCCTGGAGGAAGATTCCTAACCTTATATACTTTTTTTCTCTTTTTAAGTTTCATGAATTTAATTTATATTCTCTATTCTGTAGAACTTTAAAAGTATAAAAACTTTTTATCATAGGGTGTATCAATTAAAGAATAAGTATTTATTATAAATAACTTTAATTTATAAATGATAAATGTGATATTTTCGTTTTATACATATAAGGTTTGCTTTTTGAAAATTTTTTCATTAATATGCAAATTAAATTTTTACAGAAGAATACATGGGAAGACCACCTACAAGACCTATAAAATTCAGAGATGGATTTTATATCGAGATAAGAAATAAAGGAAAAAATACTGGAATAAAAATTCACAGAGACACTAAGGCTCAAATGCTTAGGACTATAAAAGAATATGAGCAATCTAAAGATGTAATTATTTTTGGAGAGTCTAAAGATGGTAAATGGGTTGAAAAAGAGCCTGTTCTTCACGTTGTTGAAGACTAAATTTTGTCTTTAAAAAACTGCTAAATCGATTGTTTTTTATTTAATTATCAAATTATTTCATAAATTGTTTTAAAATTTTAACCAACTAAAACTAATATTTATGAAAAATTCTTTGACTAAACCACCTGTTTGGTTTTGGATTGTAAGTGTACTTGCTCTTCTTTGGAATGCAATGGGTGTAATCGCCTATTTGACAAGAGCTTTTGCTACTGACGAAATGATTGCTCAACTAGAACCAGAGCAACAAGCAGAATTTTTAATTGAGTATCCAGCTTGGGTTACAGCAGCTTTTGCTTTGGCAGTCTTTTGCGGTTTCTTAGCATGTGTTTCTCTATTAATGAGAAAAAAATGGGCTTATACTTTGTTTATTGTTTCTGCTATAGCAGCTTTTGCACAACATGTATATATATTTATGAATGTAGAAGTTCAAAGCTACGTAATGCCAGTTATGGTTATAGTAGTTTGCTTATTCTTAATATGGTTTTCCAAAAATTCAGTTTCTAAACATTGGATAGCATAATTTATAACCAACCAAATTTTATTTTAAAAAGGCATTAGTAAATCTAATGCCTTTTTTAATAACTATTTATGCCTTTTTTTAAGTGTCTTTACCACATCTTTTAATGTAAACCCTTTTGCTTGAAGCAATATCAAGTAATGAAACAGCAAATCTGCACTTTCGTTAATAAATAATTCGTCATTATCATCTTTAGCTTCTATAACAACTTCGACAGCTTCCTCTCCTACTTTTTGAGCTATTTTATTAATGCCTTTAGAAAATAGTGATGACACATACGAGTTTTCTGGATTAAAATTAGCCTTTCTGTCTGCAATAATGGTTTCCAGTTTTGAAATAAATCCGAAGTTTTCATTATTTGACTCATTCCAACATGTATCTGTTCCTTTATGACACGTTGCACCAATTGGATTAACTTGAATAAGCAAAGCATCATTATCGCAATCTGTTTTAATATCTACAAGATTAAGAAAGTGACCACTCTCCTCGCCTTTTGTCCATAATCGTTGTTTTGTTCTGCTATAAAAAGTTACTTTTTTGCTTTCTTTTGTTTTATTATATGCCTCTTCATTCATATATCCTAACATTAAGACATTTTTTGTAATTGCATCTTGAATTACTGCAGGAACTAATCCATCATTATTTTTATTAAAATTTATAGTCATTATAATCGTACTTCAATATTATTTTTTTTCAATTCTTTTTTTAAATCTTGAATAGCTATTTCTTCAAAATGAAATACACTAGCAGCTAAAGCAGCATCAGACTTACCTATATTAAATGCATCTACAAAATGCTGTATAGATCCTGCGCCTCCTGAAGCTATTATTGGAATATTTAATTCTTCAGATAATTTAGCTAAAGCATCGTTAGCAAAGCCATCTTTAGTGCCATCATTATTCATCGATGTAAATAAGATTTCTCCTGCTCCACGCTGTTCAGCTTCTTTTGCCCAATCAAATAAATCTAAATCTGTTGCAATACTTCCACCAGCCAAATGCACTCTCCAATTTTCTTCAATCTGTTTTGCATCAATTGCCACAACAATACATTGGCTTCCAAATTTGTTTGACAACTCATTAATTAATTCTGGTCGTTTTATTGCAGAAGAATTTATAGATATTTTATCTGCACCAAATTTTAAAAGCCTATCTACATCATCAATTGAAGAAATACCACCTCCAACTGTAAATGGTATATTAACTTGCTCTGCAACTTTTAAAACCATTTCTAAAGTTGTGTTTCTTCCTTCAAGTGTGGCTGAAATATCCAAAAACACAAGTTCATCAGCACCTTCATCTGCATATTTTTTTGCTAGTTCAACTGGATCTCCTGCATCTCGTAAACCAACAAAATTTATACCTTTAACAGTACGACCATTTTTTATGTCTAAACAGGGAATTATTCGTTTTGTTAACATTTTAAAAATGTGTTTCTAAGTCTCTTAAACTAATTTCACCTTCATATAAAGCTTTACCTATAATGACTGCTTCACAACCGAGATCTTCTAACTGGTTAAGATCATTAATTGAAGTTACACCACCAGATGCTATTAGCTTTATAGATTGTCCATCACTATTAGAACACTCGTTTATTATTTTCTTATATAATTCAATTGAAGGCCCTTCTAACATTCCATCTTTAGAGATATCTGTACAGATTACATATTGAATGTGTTTTTTTTGATACTCTTTTATAAAAGGAATAACATTTAAATGACTTTTCTTTTGCCAACCACTAATTGCGATTTTTTCATCTAAGCAATCTGCGCCAAGTATAATTTTTGTTCCACCATACTTTTCAATCCATCCTTCAAAAGTTTTAGTATCATTAACCGCTATACTTCCTCCTGTAATTTGTTTTGCTCCAGAATTAAATGCAATATGCAAATCTTCATTTGCTCTTAGTCCACCACCAAAATCAATTTTTAAGCTGGTTTTTGACGCTATCTGCTCTAACACCTTATAATTTATTATTCGTTGTGCTTTAGCTCCATCTAAGTCCACCAGATGCAAATACTCAATACCTGCTGATTCAAATTGCTTTGCTACCTCTAATGGATTTTCGTTATATATTTTTTTTGTGCTATAGTCTCCTTTTGTGAGCCTAACACATTTGCCTTCAATAATGTCTATTGCTGGTATAATTCTCATATTATAATTCTAAAAAATTCTTTAATACTTGTTCTCCTACAATACTACTCTTTTCTGGGTGAAATTGTACACCATAAAAATTATCTTTTTGCAAAGCAGAGCTATAATTATAATTGTAGTTGGTTACTGAAATTGTTTCTTTGCATATCTCAGCATAGTAACTATGTACAAGATACATATATTCACCATCAGATATGCCGTTAAAAAGCATTGATTTTAAATTTGTTATTGTATTCCATCCTATTTGAGGAACTTTTACTTTATTTGAAAAACGCTTGATGTTTGTATTAAAAACACCTAAACCTTTTGTATCTCCTTCTTCAGTATAATTGCAAAGCAATTGCATACCCAAACAAATGCCTAAAACAGGCTGTTTAAGCTTTGGTATGAGTACATCTAATCCACTTTCTTTTAGTTTTTGCATTGCATTACTTGCTTCACCAACTCCAGGAAAAATTATTTTATCTGCAGCCAAAATTTCTTCAGGAATGTTAGACAATTTTGCTTCCACACCTAAACGTTTAAAAGCAAACTGAATACTTTTAATATTTCCTGCACCATAATCTATTATTACTAATTTCATTATAACATCCCTTTTGTAGAAGGTAAGATCATTTTTTCTACATCACGTTTTACTGCCATTTTAATTGCTTTCGCAAAGGCTTTAAAGATGGCTTCTATTTTATGGTGTTCGTTTGCGCCTTCTGCTTTTATATTTAAATTACACTTTGCTCCATCTGCAAATGATTTAAAGAAATGAAAAAACATTTCTGTTGGCATTTTACCTATCATTTCACGTTTAAAATCTGCTTCCCAGACTAACCAGTTTCTACCACCAAAATCTATTGCAACTTGCGCTAAACAATCATCCATAGGTAAGCAAAACCCATAACGTTCAATACCTAATTTGTTTCCTAAAGTAGATGCAAAAACTTCTCCTAAAGCAATAGCTGTATCTTCGATTGTGTGATGCTCATCAACTTCTAAATCGCCAATTACTTTAATATGCAAATCTAATTGTCCATGACGAGCTATTTGATCTAACATATGATCAAAAAAGGCAATTCCAGTATCTATATTGCTTTGTCCTGTTCCATCAAGATTTAGATGTATTTTAATTTTAGTTTCATTAGTATTTCTTTCAATAAAACCTGTTCTAGCTTCAGCTTTTAGAAATTTATAAATGACTTCCCAATCATTACTTTCCATGGCTATATATTTATCAAGTTCTTCGCGTTTTTCACTAATTTCATTTGTCACAAGATTGGTGTTGTCATTTATGAAAATTCCTTTTGCTTTAAGATTCTTTGCTAATTCAATATCTGTAAACCTGTCTCCAATAACAAAAGAGTTTGTTAAATCATAATCTTCAGAAAAATACTGTGTTAATAAGCCTGTCTTTGGTTTGCGAGTTGGTGCATTATCTTCAGGCAAAGATGAATCAATAAACTGATGTTTAAATTCAATTCCTTCATTCTTAAATGATTCTATAATAAAATTATGAACTGGCCAAAAGGTGTCTTCAGGAAAACTATCTGTTCCTAATCCATCCTGATTTGTAATCATAACAATTTCGAAATCTAATTCTTTAGCAATTTTGCCTAAATACTGAAACACTTTAGGATAAAAAGCTAGTTTTTCAAAAGCATCAATTTGCTTGTCTTCTGGTTCAATTATAAGTGTTCCGTCTCTATCTATAAATAATACTCTCTTCATTTTATGGATTTAAATGCATTAATTAATTTTTTGTTTTCTAATTTGGTTCCAATTGTTAATCTTAAACAGTTTTCACATAAAGGCTGATTAGTTCTATTACGAATTACGATTCCGTTTTCTAACAATTGTGAATAGCGTTTATTAGCATCATCAACTTTCACCAGAATAAAATTTGCATCAGATGGATATATTTTATTTATAAATGAAATGTTATCTAACTCTGAAATTAGCCATTCACGTTGCAGTAAAATCTGTTGAATTTCTTTTGAAACCTCTTTAGGTTTTGATAAACGTTCTATAGCTTTTAATTGCGTTAGTTCGTTAACATTATATGGAGGTTTTATTCGGTTTAATATGGAGATAATTTCTTCTGAAGCATAGCAAGCTCCAAGTCTTATTCCAGCCATTCCGTATGCTTTTGATAGTGTTTGAGTGATAATTAAATTAGGAAAATCATTGAGTTTATTTAACCAGCTTTCTTGTTTAGAAAAATCTATATATGCCTCATCAATAACAACTATGCCTCTGAAGCTTTTAAGTAATTTTTCAACTTCATTTTCACTAAAACTATTCCCTGTTGGATTGTTTGGTGAGCATAAAAATAAAATTTTACTATCTTCATTTGATGCTTTTAAAATTTGTTCTACTTGCGGCTGAAATGAATCTGACAAGTTTACTTTTATAACTTTTACTGCATTAATATTTGCAAGCACTTCATACATACCATAAGTTGGTGGTAGTGTTACAATATTATCTTGATTTGGTTCACAAAATACTCTAATTATTAAATCAAGAATTTCATCGCTGCCATTTCCTAAAAAGATGCTATCAATTTTAATGTTTTTAATTTTTGAAAGTTTCTCTTTTACTTTTAATTGCTGTGGATCTGGATAACGATTTACACCATTCTCAAATGGATTCTCATTAGCATCTAAAAACACCTTGCTCTCATTAAAGTCTTTAAATTCATCTCTAGCTGAAGAGTATGGCTTTAAAGCCTTTATATTGTCTCTTATTAGATTTTGTATATCCATTACTTTATATCTTTTAGTCTAATTGTCACTGCATTTTTGTGAGCTTGCAACCCTTCTGCTTCAGCCATAAGTTCTATGGTTTCACCAATATTAATTAAACCAGCTTTTGTTATTTTTTGAAACGTAATGCTTTTAGTAAAACTGTCTAAGTTTACACCTGAATAAGCTTTGCTAAACCCATTTGTAGGTAATGTATGATTAGTTCCAGAAGCATAATCGCCTGCACTTTCTGGTGTATAATTACCAATAAAAACAGAGCCAGCATTAATAATTCCATTTACAAAAAATGATTCATCTTTAGTACAGATTATAAAATGCTCAGGAGCATATTCATTAATTAATTCTAAAGCGATTTGGTTAGTTTCAACGTAAATTAATTTAGAGTTCTCAATTGCTTTTTCAGCTATACTTTTGCGAGGTAAAATCTTAATTTGTTTATCAATTTCAAACTTTACTTCCTTTATTAACTTCCTTGAAGTAGAAATTAATATCACCTGACTATCAGATCCATGCTCAGCTTGACTCAGCAAATCAGAAGCCACATAAGCTGGATTTGCAGACTCATCGCCTACAACTAATAGTTCACTTGGTCCAGCAGGCATATCTATTGCAACTCCAAACTTTGTAGCTAATTGTTTTGCAACAGTAACAAACTGATTTCCTGGTCCAAAAATTTTATATACTTGAGGAATTGTTTGTGTGCCAAAAGTCAATCCTGCAATAGCCTGAATACCTCCAACTTTGATGATTTTTGTAACTCCGCATAACTGAGCTGCATATAAAATTTCGCTTGCTATTTTTCCATTTTTGTTTGGTGGCGAGCACAATATTATTTCTATGCAGCCTGCAATTTGAGCAGGAACAGCAAGCATTAATACTGTTGAAAACAAAGGCGCTGTGCCACTAGGAATGTATAACCCAATTTTATTAATTGGTCTTTTTTCTTGCCAACAAAGCACACCTTGCATTGTCTCAACTTCCACTTTTTGAGTTTGTTGTGCTTTATGAAAGCTCTCAATGTTAGATTTAGCTACTTGTATGGCTGTTTTTAATTCTTTAGATACTGAATTTACTGCTTCTGATATTTCTTCTTCTGTAACTATGTTTGAAGCTAAACTTATGCCATCAAAAAGCTCAGTGTATTTTGAAATAGCGATATCTCCATTTCTTTTTACATCATCAAAAATTTGATTGACAGTGGTTTCAATATTTTCAACGGTTTGTGTTGGTCGCTTGAGTATTTCTGACCAATCTGTTCTATTTGGGTTTTCTACAGTCTTCATATTATAATACCATATTTTCAATTGGGCAAACAAGTATACCTTGAGCTCCTTTTAGTTTTAATTCATCTATTATTTCCCAGAAATCATTTTTATTTATAACTGAATGCAACGAACTCCATCCTTCTTCAGCTAAAGGCAAAATAGTTGGGCTTTTCATTCCTGGAAGTACATTTACAATATCTTGTATTTTATCATTTGGAGCATTTAAAAGCACGTATTTTGATTGTCTTCCTTTTAAAACCGATTGGAAACGAAACTTAAGCTTGTCTAATATGATTTGATTTTCTGTAGAAATTAATGGAGATACAGCTAATACTGCTTCAGACTTTAACAGTACTTCTACTTCTTTTAAATTGTTTTTAAACAATGTGCTTCCACTAGATACAATATCAACAATTGCATCTGCTAGACCAATGTTTGGTGCAATCTCAACTGAACCATTAATAATATGCAAATTAGCAGTAATGTTATTCTGTTCTAGAAATTGATTAACAGTGTTTGGATATGAGGTGGCTATTCGTTTTCCTTGCAAATCTTGGACAGATTTATATTTAGAAGATTTAGGAACTGCAACTGACACTTTACAAGTTGAAAATCCTAATTTTTCAACAATAGCAATTTCGCTCCCTTTCTCAATTAAAATATTTTCGCCTATAATAGCTGCATCTACAACACCATCTCTAAGGTATTGTGGAATATCGCTATTTCGAAGATAAAATACTTCAATAGGGAAATTTTTAGCTAAAGCTTTAAGTTGATCTTTTCCATTATCGATTGAAATTCCAACATCGTTAAGGATTTTCATTGAATCGTCGTGTAGACGACCAGATTTTTGCACTGCAATTTTTAGTTTACTCATTTTTTTGTTTAAATATGCTTGAGTAAACCTTTTTGGGAAGATTTCTGAATTAACAGAAATAAAAAACCCGTTTGATTTACTCAAACGGGTTTAAAAAATATCTTGGTTTTATTCAATACATTTTCAGTTCGCTTGAGAGCAAATATGAAAATGATGATGATGTAATTGAATAAAGTTCATTTTGTTTTTTTGTTTGAACAAAGATTGCTAATAATAATTTACAATTCCTAATCTTTAACAAAATTTTTATTGATTGCCTAAAATAATTGGCAATCCACTATCTCCAGAGCCAATAACAATTATTTTGCTATTTGGAGATTCAGCAAGTCTCATAGTGGCATCTATACCTTTATCTTGCAATATTTTATCTGTTAATGAAGCACTAAGTATTCTATTTGACTCTGCCTTACCTTCTGCTTCAATAATTACTTTTTCAGCTTCTTTTGCAGCAGTAACTAATCTAAACTCGTACTCTAAAGACTCTTGCTCTTGTTTTAATTTTCGTTCAATAGCATCTTTTATTGTATTAGGTAAAGTAACATCTCTTACCAATACTTCATTTAACTGAACATGCTGTTTAGATAGAATTTTTTTAGTTTCTTCAAAAATCTCATCCTGTATTGCATCGCGTTTGCTTGAGTATAGTTGTTCTGGAGTGTAACGACCAACTACACTACGTGCTGCGCTACGTATTGCTGGCTGAATAACGCGTTGCAAATAGTTTTCACCTAAAGTTTGATGTAATTTGCCTAAATTGTTATATACTGGTTCATACCAAGCTGAGGCGTCAATTTGTATTTCTAATCCGTTTGAAGATAAAACTTTCATTTTTTCAAATAATTCTTGCTGACGAACTTCATAAACAATAACTTCATTCCAAGGTGCTATTACATGAAAACCTTCTCCTAAAGGTGGTTGGTCTGTCACTACACCATTATCAAAGGTTTTATAAAGCACTCCTGCTTCACCAGAGCCAATGGTTACTGCAGATTTTGCAAGTAAAATGATTAATACAATAGCAGCAATAATTGCTGGTAATGCAACTTTGGGTAATCTTTCCATAATTTTTATTTTTTTTAAATTAATCCGTTATATTTTCTAATAAACCATTCAGCAGATAAGCTAAATGCAATAATGGCAAGTAAAAATTTCCAATCGATTAAAGGTACAACATTTTTACTGCTTTTTTGAATAGTTACAAATCGTGAATCGTTTATTAAATCATTTATTAATGCATTGGTATCATCAATAAAATACGATGTTCCTAAACTATTAGTAGCCAATTTTTGCAGTTTCGTTACATTGGCATTTAAAAATTGTTGCTCAACATTATAGTCTAATATTTTTAACTCACCAGATTTTGATATGTTTTCATTAGTCACAGCAACTGTAAAACTATAATCACCAGCTTCTAATCCGCTTAAATCAACTTCATAACTTGAGTTTTTTAATACAAATGGAAATGTTTTAGATGAGTTATTATTTTTATTATTAAGAGTTATATTTATGTTAGCAGTAACATCAAACTCATAGTTTTTGTTAAAATATTGTGCTGATACTTTAATATCATCGTTACCATTATAAAAAGATTCGTAAGCAATGTTTAAACGACTTTTTCTCTGATTTGATCCTAAGTACTGTACTATCTTACCAATAAAATCATCAAAATTATTAAAGGACTTGTCATTAAGGTAGCTTTGGGCTCTCCATCCCCATATTCCTTCACCTAGTAAAACAGCCTCTCGTTTAGTATTATCCTCAAAGGTTGCCAGTAATGGCTCCTTTAGTTGTGTTCCATTAATGGTTTTATATAAAATAGTCTCAATTGGAACTTTAAAAACAGTTTCACCAAATTCGGATTGCAAAGGAGGAAATTCACTAAAATCGATATTATCAACAATAAAAGTTGAGTAATTTGAATTTAAAGTTGGTTGGAATTCTTCTGTTTGATTTGTAATTTTTTGATTGTAATAGGATTGAAAACTATTTATGGAAGACCAATTGGTTTTTGTTCCTAAAACAGTAAGTTTATTAAGTTTTAGTTTCTCAATTTCATCAAACACTAAGCTAAAGCTATTATTTGGTTGATATAATATAACTAATTGAAAATCATTTGATTTTAATAAATATTCATTAGGCTTTAAAATAGAAGCTTGTCTCTGCTCATTACTCTCAATAGATTTTTTTAATGCACCTAAATCTGGATGAGTAATATCAGAAATTATGGCAACATTTGTTTTTTGATCAATAACTTCTACTGCAAAATTTTTAGCATTATTAACAATATTCTTTTCATTTTCTATAGGAACTATTTCTGCTTTGTAACTACTAACTCCTACTCTATTAGCAGGTAATGTAAAGCTTATAATTTGCGAAGTGTTTTGTTTACTAAAATTTAAGTTTTGAGAAAAAACAGTAGCATTGTTGCCTGAAGTAACTTTTAATTGTGTGTTTACCGAGTCATTACCACTATAGGTAGCAATAATTTCAACTGGAAATTGATTTTTTAAGTAAGCATATTTGTTAACATTCAATTGCTGGATTTTTACATCAATATATTGAATTGTATCTCCTAAAATTATTGGAAAAACTGGCTGTTTAAATTTATTTGTAACAAACTCATAATCATTGCCATAAGTCTGATTTCCATCTGTAATAAAAATTGTTGGAGAATTTGTGTTTTTATAAACCTGAGACAACCTCTCAAACAACATATCAGGATTTGATTGCTTCTCTTTAAATGCTAACGAATCTGATGACTCTACCTTTTTACCAAATGTATAAATATCAAGATTAAACTTATTATTTAAGTTTACATCAGACTTTAAGTTAGCTAATAATTGCCTAGTTTTTTCGTCTTGTTTTAAATAAGAAACAGATTCAGAGTTATCGACTGCAACTATTAAGCTTGGTTTTTCATTATAATAAGTGGTTTTATCAAACTTTGGATTGATAAGTAATAACAATATTGAAAACACCGAAACAAACCTTAAAAATGAAAGTAAAACGTTTAGCTTAGACTTTATTTTAGATTTATACCAATACTGAAAAAGCGCTAATAATAGCGCTATAATTCCAGCAATGATAATATATATTAGTGTTTCTGAAGACATCTATTAAGTTAACATTCCTCCATCAACGTTTAGCGTTTGACCTGTAACATAAGCACTCATTTCGCTTGCTAAAAACACACAAACGTTTGCGATATCTTCAGGAGTGCCTCCTCTTTTTAATGGAATTGCGTCTCTCCATCCTTTTACAGTAGCTTCATCTAATTTTGCAGTCATTTCAGTTTCTATAAAACCAGGAGCGACCACATTACTTCTTATATTTCTAGAACCTAGTTCTAAAGCAACCGATTTAGAAAAACCAATAATACCTGCTTTAGATGCTGCGTAATTAGTTTGTCCTGCATTTCCTTTTACACCAACCACAGAACTCATATTTATAATTGACCCTTTTCGTTGTTTAAGCATTGTACGCTGTACAGCTTTAGTCATATTAAAAACCGATTTAAGATTAACCTCAATAACTTTATCGAAGTCTTCTTCAGTAATACGCATTAACAAATTATCTTTTGTTATTCCTGCGTTATTTACTAAAATATCAATACTTCCAAACTCAGCTGCAACGTCATCAGCTAGTTGCTGTGCTTCATTAAAGTCTGCTGCATTGCTTTGATATCCTTTAGCTTTTACTCCTAAAGCATTTAATTCATTTTCTAATGCATTAGCAGATTCTACTGAAGAACTGTAGGTAAATGCTACATTAGCACCTTGTTGTGCAAACACTTGAGCAATTCCTTTACCAATTCCTCTACTTGCTCCTGTTATAATTGCGGTTTTTCCTTCTAATAATTTCATGAGTGATAATAATATGATTAGTTGTTGACCAAATATAGCAATTACAAGTTGCATGAAACAAAAAAACCTCATAAAATTAAGATGAATTTATGAGGTTTTAATACTATTTTGATGTTTTGGTTTTACCCTAAAACTTCTTTTACTTTCTTTCCTATTTCAGCAGGAGAATCAACTACATGAATTCCACATGCTCTCATAATCTTCTTTTTGGCTTGAGCTGTATCATCACTTCCTCCAACAATTGCTCCAGCATGTCCCATTGTACGTCCAGCAGGTGCAGTTTCTCCAGCTATAAAACCAACAATTGGCTTCTTGCTTCCGCTAGCTTTATACCAATTAGCTGCATCTGCTTCTAATTGACCTCCAATTTCACCAATCATTACAACACATTCTGTTTCTGGATCATTTATTAATAACTCAACAGCCTCTTTAGTTGTAGTTCCAATAATTGGATCTCCACCAATACCAATTGCTGTTGTAATTCCTAATCCTTGTTTTACAACTTGATCAGCAGCTTCATAAGTTAATGTTCCTGATTTAGAAACAATGCCTACTCTACCTTTTTTGAATACAAATCCTGGCATAATACCAACTTTGGCTTCACCTGGAGTTATAACTCCTGGGCAATTAGGACCAATTAAGCGACAATCTCTACCTTTTATATAATCTGCAGCTTTAATCATGTCTGCTACAGGAATTCCTTCTGTAATTGTAATTATCACTTTTATACCAGCATCTGCAGCTTCCATAATTGCATCTGCAGCAAAAGCTGGTGGTACAAAAATAATTGTTGTATCTGCACCTACTTCGTCAACAGCTTCTTTTACAGTATTAAAGACTGGCTTGTCTAGGTGTCTTTGACCACCTTTACCTGGAGTTACTCCACCTACAACATTTGTTCCATACTCTATCATTTGAGTAGCATGGAATGTTCCTTCACTTCCTGTAAATCCTTGAACTATTATTTTTGAATTTTTGTTTACTAAAACGCTCATTTATGATTTGATTTTATTTTTTAAAACGTGACAAAAGTAAGTTTTTGACACCTATTAATAAAGTGATTTTTACTTTTATTTATGAAAATGATTTTAAGCTCGAGATTGACGTGTCTGCTAATTGGCTTAATTGGTGTCCTTTTATGATTTTACCATCTTTAACTTCCCAAATAGAAATGAAATGTGCCAAAGCTATTTCTTCATCTGGATTTTCAAATGTTGTAGCATAAGATGTATATCTAATAGTAACCGAATTATCGTCTTGTAAAAGATGACTTATATCAAATCTTACTGTTTGGTATGCCTTACTAATTTCTTCGAAGACACTTTTTAACCCATTAAAATTTAGCGCGTTAAAGCCCTTACTACTATGCCAATTTAATATACAATCTTTGTGAAAGCATCTATCTATCGCGTCTGAGCTATTTGCTAAATCAGAATCATAGAAACTTTTTACTAATTCTTTAGGAGTCATTTTGGTTTTTTAAATTTTCTAATATTTGTGGAAGCCTTCTTATTGTTGCTAATTCTTTAAGTTTAACTCTTGATTCTTCAGCAGGATAACCAAAATACGTTTTGTGTCCTTCAAGAGATTTACTAATTCCAGATTGTGCTAAAATTACGGCTTTTTCTCCAATAGTTATTCCACTTGTACTACCAACTTGTCCCCAAATAGTTACTTCGTCTTCTATTACCACACAGCCAGCAATACCAGTTTGCGAAGCAATTAAGCATTTTTTTCCAAGTACAGTATCGTGACCTATTTGAATTTGGTTATCTAATTTTGACCCTTCACCAATTGTAGTATCTCCAGTAACTCCTTTATCTATAGTACATAAAGCGCCTATATCGACATTGTCTTTTATAACAACTCTTCCTCCAGAAATTAATTGGTCATAACCTTCTGGTCTTTTTTTATAATAAAAGGCACTAGCACCTAAAATTGTTCCTGCGTGTATTGTGACATTATTACCAATTATAGTATCATCATAAATACTAACATTAGAATGAATTATGCAATTATCACCAATAACAACATTGTTTCCTATAAAGCAATTTGGCTGAATAACAGTGTTTTTACCAACTTTTGCTGAAGCTGAAATTGACGAATTTGATGATTGAAATGGTTTAAAATGTAATGTAAGTTTATTAAAATCTCTAAAAGGATCGTCACTTATTAATAATGCTTTTCCTTTAGGGCATTCTACTTCTTTATTAATTAACACTACTGTAGCTGCGGAATTTAAAGCCTTGTCGTAATATTTTGGATGATCAACAAAAACAATGTCTCCTGATTCAACAACATGAATTTCATTCATGCCAAGCACAGGAAAATCATCTAATCCAATATATTTGGTATTGATGATTTCTGCTATTTGTTTTAAGGTATGTGGTTTAGGAAATTTCAATTGTAATTACTCTTTAACACGTTCTTTATATGTTCCTTTTTCTGTTTCTATTTTTATTTTATCTCCTTCATTTATAAACAACGGAACATTAACCTCTGCTCCTGTTTCTACAGTTGCTGGTTTTGTAGCATTTGTTGCTGTATTTCCTTTAATTCCAGGTTCTGTTGCTGTTACCTCTAAAATTACTGTAGCAGGCATTTCAACCGAAAGTGGCATATTGTCTTCAGTATTAATTTGAATAGTAACAACTTCGCCTTCTTTCATTAAATCTGGTCTATCTAAAGCAGCTTCCATTAAACGTATTTGAGTGTAATCTTCATTATTCATAAAATGGTAATATTCACCATCATTATATAAAAATTGAAACTTATGAGTTTCAACTCTTACATCCTCAATTTTATGACCAGCAGAAAATGTATTATCTAATACCTTTCCATTTGTTACACTTTTCATTTTTGTTCTTACAAAAGCAGGTCCTTTACCTGGTTTTACATGAAGAAACTCTATAATTTTATAAATATCATTATTGTATCTTATACATAATCCGTTTCTAATATCTGATGTAGTTGCCATTATTACTTAGTCGTTTTTTTTATATTAATTTGATTTGAAGTATCCTTTCATAATACCTCTGTGTGAATTTTTAATAAACTGAAGTATTTCGTCGCGTTCTGGAGTTGCTTCCATTTCAGCTTCTATAATTTCTGATGCTTGAGTGTTATTATAATTTTTCTGATATAGAATTCTATAAATATCTTGAACCTCTCTAATTTTTTCAGTAGTAAAGCCTCTTCTACGTAATCCAACAGAATTAATTCCTACATATGACAAAGGCTCACGTGCTGCTTTAACAAAAGGTGGAACGTCTTTACGTACTAAAGAACCTCCAGTTACAAAGGCATGGTTTCCTATTGAACAAAACTGATGAACAGCTGTCATACCAGCCAACACAACATAATCACCAACAGTAATATGTCCAGCAAGTGTACTATTATTTGAGAAAATACAATTATTGCCAACAATACAATCGTGAGCAACATGGCAATAAGCCATAATTAAACAATTGTCGCCAATTACGGTTTTCATTCTGTCTGTTGTTCCTCTATTAATAGTAACACATTCTCTAATAGTTACATTGTCTCCAATAACTGTTAGTGTGTCTTCATCTTTATATTTTAAATCTTGAGGAACTGCCGAAATTACTGAGCCAGGAAAAATATTACAATTTTTTCCAATACGTGCTCCTTCCATAATAGTAACGTTACTTCCTATCCAGGTACCTTCACCAATGGTTACATTGTTATAAATTGTTGTGAATGGTTCTATTACTACATTTTTTGCAATTTTAGCTCCAGGATGGACGTATGCTAAAGGTTGATTCATTTTTATAATTTTAATATTGATAATGAAGTAAAAATGTTCTCGCTATGCAATTCATTCTTATTGATAAAAAAATTGATTTAGCTCGATTCATATTATTTTACTTTTGAGATTTGTGCCATTAATTCGGCTTCAGCGCATAGTTTACCATTAGCATAAGCATAGCCTTGCATATGACAAATACCACGACGAATTGGTGTGATTAAATCACATTTAAATATTAATGTATCGCCAGGAACTACTTTTTGTTTGAACTTTACATTATCAATTTTCATGAAGAATGTTAGATAGTTTTCTGGGTCTGGAACTGTACTTAATACTAAAATACCTCCTGTTTGTGCCATAGCTTCAACAATTAAAACTCCAGGCATCACAGGTGCTCCAGGGAAATGGCCAGCAAAAAACGGTTCGTTCATTGTGACATTTTTCATTCCTATTACTCCAGTCTCAGTTAATTCAAAAACCTTATCTAATAGCAAAAATGGCTGTCTGTGTGGCAGCATATCCATAATTTGATTCACATCCATTAATGGTTCTTGATTCAAATCAACATTTGGAACATTATTACGTCTTTCGTTTTTAATCAACTTAGACATTTTTTTTGCAAATTGAGTATTAATAAAATGTCCTGGTTTATTAGCAATAATTTTACCTCTAATACGAATTCCTATTAATGCTAAATCACCAACTACATCTAATAATTTATGTCGTGCAGCTTCGTTTGGATGATGTAAAGTGAGATTATCTAAAATACCATTAGGTTTAACTGCAATGGCATCTTTTTTAAAGGCAACTTTAAGTTTTTCCATAGTGTTTGGAGACAATTCCTTATCTACATAAACTATAGCATTATTTAAATCGCCTCCTTTTATCAATCCATTTTCTAAAAGCATTTCTATTTCATGCAAAAAACTAAATGTTCTGGCATTAGATATATCTTCTTTAAAATCTAATAAATGGTTTAACGTTGCGTTTTGAGTTCCTAATACTTTAGTACCAAAATCTACCATTGTAGTAATTTGATACTCTTTTGCAGGCATAACAATAACTTCACTACCAGAATCTTCATCAGCATATGAAACAACATCTGTTACCACATATTCTTCTCTAAAATCATCTTGTTCTACAACTCCTGCTTTTTCTAACGCTTCAACAAAAAACTTTGATGAACCATCCATAATTGGAGGCTCTGAAGCATCTAGTTCGATAATTGCGTTATCTATATCCATTCCTACTAAAGCAGCCAAAACATGCTCAGAGGTTTGTATAACTACACCGTTTTTTTCAAGGCAAGTGCCTCGTTGAGTATTGGTAACATAGTTAGCATCTGCTTCTATAGTTGGGCTTCCTTCTAAATCAATTCTTTTAAAAGCAAAACCAGTGTTTTCAGATGCTGGGCAAAACGTAAGTGTTACATCTTTACCAGTATGCAATCCAACACCTTTTAATGAGACTTTATTTAATATAGTCTTTTGTTTAGTATCTGTCTTAACTATTCCCATTTACTTTTTTATCAATTTCATTAATTTCTTTCATGATTTTAGGCAGATTTTTAAAGTACACATAAGACTTGTTGAAATCTCCATAACCAAACGCTGGAGAGCCTTGCAATACTTCGTCGTCTTTAATATTTCTACCTATTCCTGATTGTGCTTGTATTTTTACATTATTACCAATTGTAATATGCCCAACAATACCTACTTGTCCTCCAATTTGGCAATTTTCACCAATTTTAGTTGAACCTGCTACACCTGTTTGAGCTGCTATAACTGTATTTTTACCAATCTCAACATTGTGTGCTATTTGTATTTGGTTATCTAGCTTTACTCCTCTTCTAATAATTGTTGAGCCTAATGTGGCTCTATCAATTGTTGTTGCTGCACCAATATCAACAAAATCTTCAAGAATAACGTTTCCTATTTGTGGAACTTTGCTATACTCTCCTTTTTCATCTGGAACAAAACCAAATCCGTCTGCACCAATAATAGCTCCCGAATTCACCACACAATTTTTACCTATAATACAGTCTGAATATACTTTTGCACCTGCAAAAAGTATAGTATTATCATCAATTGCTACATTGTCACCAATATAACAATTAGGAAAAATTTTAACATTCTCACCAATGCTTACATTCTCTCCAATATATGTAAATGCTCCAATATATATATTATCGCCATGTTTTGACGATTTAGCTATAAATGAAGGTTGCTCAATTCCTGATTTGTTTAGCTTTATTTGGTTGTAATATTCTAACAATTTAGAAAAAGCTTTATAAGCGTCTTCAACCTTAATAAGAGTTGTAGATATATTATTTTCAGGCTCAAAATTTTTATTAACTATTGTTATTGATGCCTTAGTTGAATATATAAACGGCTTATACTTAGGGTTAGCCAAAAAGGTTAAAGAACCTTCTGTTCCCTCTTCAATTTTAGAAAGATTAGAAACTTCAACATCTGGATTACCAACAATGTCGCCTTCTAAAATTCCTGCTATTTGTGTTGCTGTAAATTTCATTAAGAGCAAAAATAGAAAAAATGTATCACATTTTATCTTTAGGATAGCATATATAATATTTTGTTACTGTTTTAGAAAGCGCTTTTAAGTTCAACTGATCTGAAGCTTTTACAATATCTTCTATTTTTCCTGTTTTGAGTAATATGTTTATATGCTGATTTTTAAGTTGATATGCTTGGTTAGAAATATCTCCCATAAACACAAAGTAATCTGCCTCATGTTTAGTTATTTTATACTTATTAATTAAAGCTTCAGTATGTTTTTGGAGTTCTTCTTTTTTAATCTTCTTATTTTTTAATTTGATTTTTAATAAATCTCTATTAATTATCATATCTGATAAATTTCGAAGTACAAAATCATCATGAGTTTGCCATTCTTTCATTGCCGAAATAATATCATAATCATCTAATTTTGAGAATATTTCAAGCGTATCGTTATTAAAATTATCTAAACTTACTTCATTATTTAAAAAGTAACTTAATGCTCTACTCGCTTTCAATTCAACACCATTATTAACAAGCTCTTTTGCTCTTTTTAGCATCCGTGTTAATAATTGCTCAGCAACCAAACTTGTTTTGTGTAAATATACTTGCCAATACATTAATCGTCTTGCCACCAAAAATTTCTCAACACTATAAATCCCTTTTTCTTCTATAACCAATTCATCATCAACAACATTAAGCATCGTGATAATTCGTTCGCTGTTAATGTTTCCTTCTGCTACCCCAGTATAAAAACTATCACGCTTTAAATAGTCTGCTCTATCCATGTCTAATTGACTTGATATTAGCTGACACATAAACTTACGATGATATTCTCCTTTAAAAATTTGAATAGAAAGCGTTAAACTTGAGTTAAATTCGGCATTCAATTTCTCCATAAAACGAAGCGAAATAGCCTCATGAGATACTCCATTTACTATACTATGTTCCATGGCGTGACTAAATGGACCATGACCAATATCGTGTAACAAAATTGCAATATAAAGTGCATTTTCTTCATCTTCAGATATGCTAACTCCTTTAAAACGAAGTACATTGACAGCTTTTTGCATTAAATGCATACAACCAAGCGCATGATGAAAACGAGTGTGATGTGCTCCAGGATACACTAGATAAGACATTCCCATTTGTGAAATTCTGCGTAATCTTTGAAAGTAACGATGTTCAATCAAATCAAAAATTAAGGCATTAGGAATAGTAATAAATCCGTAAATTGGGTCGTTAAATATCTTGAGTTTGTTACTTGTCTTCAAACTTTAAACGTTTACATTAATTTTAAACAAATATACATGAACACTATAAATATTCTTTGGGTTGACGATGAAATTGATTTATTAAAGCCTCATATTCTCTTTTTAGAGCAAAAACAATATAAGGTAACAACTTGTAAAAGTGGTACCGAAGCTCTTGAAATTATTAATGATACAAATTTTGATATTGTTTTTCTAGATGAGAATATGCCTGGGCTTACAGGTTTAGAAACATTAAACGAAATTAAAGAAAAACGCGCCAACCTTCCTATAGTAATGATTACTAAGAGTGAAGAAGAATATATTATGGAAGAAGCAATCGGTAATAAAATTGCCGATTATTTGATAAAACCTGTAAATCCTAATCAGATTTTATTGAGTTTAAAGAAAAATTTAGATCATTCCAGATTAGTTTCTGAAAAAACAACCTCTAACTATCAGCAAGAATTCAGAAAAATAGCAATGGATTTAGCTATGGTAAATAGCTATGAAGAATGGGTAGATTTATATCAAAAACTTATTTACTGGGAATTACAACTTGAAGATATTGAAGATGTTGGAATGACTGAGATATTAGAATCACAAAAAAATGAAGCTAATCTTCAGTTTGGTAAATTTATAGAAAAAGTTTACCCAAAATGGTTTAATGGAAATGAAGATGCGCCAACAATGTCGCACACTTTATTTAAAGATAAGATTGTGCCAGAGATAAGTGATAAACAACCAACAATACTAGTTGTTATTGATAATTTACGTTATGATCAGTGGAAAGCTTTTGAGCCCATAGTTAATAATTACTATAAAAAAACTTCTGAATCTGCTTTTTATAGTATTTTACCAACTGCCACACAATATGCTCGTAATGCTATTTTTTCAGGATTAATGCCAAGTGACATGGAAAAGCTATTTCCACAATACTGGAAAAATGATACAGATGATGGCGGAAAAAATTTACATGAAGAAGATTTTTTAAACACACAATTGAAACGTTTAGGGCTTCAAAATTTAAGAACTGAATATCATAAAATAACAAACCTGAAATCAGGAAAAAAACTAGTTGAAAACTTCAAATCTCTTAAAAACAACGATTTAACTGTTGTTGTATATAATTTTGTTGATATGCTATCGCACTCTAAAACAGAAATGGAAGTTGTTAAAGAATTGGCGTCTAATGACAAAGCATACAGATCGTTAACAGTTAGCTGGTTTAAAAATTCGCCATTACTTGAAATGATTCAACAAGCACAACAATTAGGGTTTAAACTAATTCTTACTACAGATCATGGTACTATTAATGTAAAAAACCCTTCAAAAGTTATTGGCGACAGAGACACAAGCTTAAACCTGCGTTACAAAACAGGACGTAGCCTAACCTATGAAGATAAAGATGTTGTGGTTGCAAAAGACCCAAAAGCTATTCATTTACCTTCAATAACTATGAGTAGCTCATTTATTTTTGCTAAAGGAGATATGTTTTTAGCTTATCCAAATAACTTTAATCATTATGTAAGTTATTACAGAAACACTTATCAGCATGGAGGTGTTTCATTAGAAGAAATGATTATTCCATTTGTGGTCATGAATCCTAAATAATATCCTTGTAATGCAAAAAAATCCGACGAAATACATCTTTTTCTAGTTTTTCTCGTTTTTTATTCCTATAATTGCTGTTCAAAACTTTAATTTTGAATAGTTTTTATGGAAATAACCTATAACATACAAGACATAACTACAGTTGCTGAAGCAGTTATAAAACAATTGACTTCTAAAACTATTTTAATGTATGGAGATATGGGAGTTGGCAAAACTACATTTATAAAATCATTTGTTAAAGCTTTAAAAAGTGATGACGATGTTACAAGTCCAACGTTTTCAATTGTGAACGAATATGTAACACCTTCTGATAAAGTTTTTCATTTTGATTTATACAGAATTAAAGATGAAAATGAAGCATTACAATTTGGTATAGAAGATTATTTGTATTCTAATAATTGGATTATTATAGAATGGCCAGATAGAATAGAAAATTTATATCCAAATAATGCAAATACAATCACTATTACCCAAAATAAAGATAACTCAAGAACCCTCAAATTGAGCCATAATATAAGTTTAACCCAACAAAATGCTATAAAACTGCAAAAAACAGAGTAAAAAAAATAACCTGAAACCATAGAGTATTCCTAAAGAGTACGGTAAAACCGTAACGTTCTTGTGGATTTAATGATTGTTTTTAACATTTGCTTATAATATATATAGTAGCTAATGATGTTATATTTGAACAAATTAATTAATTAAATCCCTTGAAATTATGAAAACTAAAAAGTACATCATCGCGATTGCATTATTTGGTGGAATGTTATTTGCAGCAGAAGCTACAAATTTAATTGACCTAAATGATCAAACAACAACACAAATTGACAGAGAAAAGTTCAAAGTACCAACGCACGGTTAAGAACTTAGGTAGAAGAAACTTAATTGTTGGAAGTATAATTGCAACATTTATAGCTACTTCTCCGTATTTGTTTTATTTATACGAAAGTGTTCCACAAACGCAAGTTTGGAACACTTTTTTGTTTACATATGATAGTCAAGGCTGGGGAGATGCTAATTTATCAATGTGGATACTAACAGGAAAAGCAATTCCATTAATTTTCTTATTAATTTGGTTTTTTACCTGCCGACATTGGTGGTATCATACATTGTTAGTTCCAATCTCAATGTACGTATATCAAATTATTACTTTATTTAATGAAGATATATTTAAGGTTGACGAGTTTCAATTAATTTATCTTGTTCCAGTGATGGCAATTATTGTTCCTTCAATTTATCTAATTAGAGCACAAATGTTTAGTAAGCTAAATGATGCTGATAAATCTTTACAAGAGCTTGAAGATGAATTTAGAATTAAACCAACAGGACTTTGGGGAAAAATTAGGCAGTATTTTTAATCACCAATCATAAACATTAATTAAATAATTATTTGTAATTTGAGTTTTCAATTTAAACTTAAATGAGCAAACAATTATCACCATTTACCAAAGCACAATTACTTCCTCAAGAAGAAACTCTAGAAGTTTATAAAAAGAAAGGCGACTTATTTATTGGGATTCCTAAAGAAACCTATTTTCAAGAAAAACGTGTTTGCCTAACTCCAGATGCTGTATCTGCATTAGTATCTAATGGACATAGAGTTATGATTGAATCTGGTGCTGGTGAAGGCGCAAATTTTAAAGACAAAAATTATAGTGAAGCTGGCGCAGAAGTTACAAAAGATACTGCAAAAGTTTACTCTTGCCCTATTATATTAAAAGTTGAACCACCTTCTCTTGATGAGATTCAACTCATAAATCCGCAGACATTACTAATTTCTGCACTTCAATTAAAAACTCAAAACAAAAAATATTTTGAAGCATTAGCTTCCAAAAGGATTACTGCTTTAGCTTTTGAATTCATAAAAGATGAAGATGGTGCTTATCCTGCAGTCAGAGCTTTAAGTGAAATTGCTGGAACTGCCTCAATATTAATTGCGTCAGAGTTATTATCTAATGTAAATGGAGGTAATGGGCTTATGTTTGGAAACATTAGCGGAGTTCCTCCAACAGAAGTTGTAATTATTGGAGCTGGTACTGTTGGCGAATTTGCAGCACGCTCTGCTATTGGTTTAGGTGCAAACGTAAAAATATTTGATAATTCAATTACCAAGCTACGTAGTGTTCAATCTAACCTTGGACAAACATTATACACTTCTACTTTACAACCAAAAAATCTTGTAAAAGCTTTAAAACGTTGTGATGTAGCCATTGGAGCTGTAAGAGGTTTAAACAGAGCTCCAATTGTTGTTACTGAAGCCATGGTCAATACCATGAAGTCTGGTGCAGTAATTATAGATGTTAGTATTGATATGGGCGGATGTTTCGAAACAAGTGAAATTACCAGTCATGATCATCCAACTTTTGAACATAACGGCATTATACATTATTGTGTTCCTAACATTCCTGCAAGATATTCTCGTTCAGCCTCAGTATCAATAAGTAACATATTTACGCCTTATCTTTTAAATATTGCAGAAAATGGTGGAATAGAAAATGCGCTTCGTTTTGACAGAGGTTTAAAAAATGGGTTGTACTTTTACCACGGAATTTTAACAAATAAATCAGTTGCAGATTGGTTTGATTTAAAATTTAGTGATGTCAACCTATTAATTTTTTAATTGAAATGAAATTTATTCATCGTTTAGGCTATTATCTTGGTGGCTTTTCTATTGGACTTATTCTTTTAGCTTTTTTTCTTCAAGGTAAAAAAACATCTTGTGACTATGGTCCAAATGCAAGAACAACAAAAAATATAGCAAACAAAAAGAAACACTATTCAGGCGAAGCACAATTGATAATGCAAAAACATCAATTAGACACTTTAACTATTTCTAATATTATTAGATATGGAAATGTTGATTTTTCTAATAGCGATACTAAATCTGAAGGATGCAAGGTTTATTTAATTGAAAACACATATAAAGACCAAGAAGTTATATTAAGTGTTGAAAATTGTGACAGCATAGCGACTGTAAAAACTATAGCTTTTAAACAATAAACTCGGCCAAAGACCGAGTTTATTACTTAATTTTTTTATCTCAAAACAATCTTTTTGGTAATAACATTTTGATTATCTACTAGCTTTAAAAGATATATTCCAGCGGCAAAGTTTGATAAGTTTAACGTTTTAATATAAGTATGTTCTTCACCATCAGATATAGTTTCACTATATAATGCTTTTCCTGAAAGATCATATAAATGTATACTCGAAACATTTAATAATCCTGTAATTTTTATATTCAAATCTCCAAAAGTTGGGTTTGGATATACTAAGAATTCTAAGCTTTCAGAATCATCAGGCACTTCGGTATCAATACAATCATTTACAAAAACCATGACTTCATCAGTATCATAATCTAATTCATTATACACAGTTACTGTATATTCAGTATCAACCTCAGGACTAACAATAATACTTGATGTAGTTTCCCCTGTACTCCATAAAAATTGATCGCCTCCACTACTCGCTGCTGCTGTTAATGTTACAGTATTATCATCTAAACAAACAGTTACATCCTCCCCAGCATTAGCTGATACAGATTCAAATACATTAACTGTAACTTGTTTAGTATCTGAACAATTATTTATGTATCCAGTAACCGAATAAGTGGTTGTCGTATTTGGGCTTACTGCAATATTTGGTTGTGTAGCTCCATTATTCCATAAATATGTATTAGCGCCAGATACTGATAAGGTTACATATTCACCTTCTAAAATTGAAACTTCACTTCCGTTAGCTATTACTACATTTGGGTTTGGGTTAACTGTTACAATTACTGAATCAGTATCTTGTGAATTGCCTACATACGCAGTCACAGTATATGTACTTGTCGATGTCGGGTTTACAGTTATACTTTGAGTTGTAGCACCAGTACTCCACAAGTAAGTATCTCCACCTGTTGCAGTTAGTGTTGCGCTGTAGCCATTACAAATAGTTTGATCTTGTCCTGCATTCGCATTTGCAGAGTTAACAAAAACAGTAACTGAATCAGTCTTTTGACATCCATTTAAATATCCAGTAACTGTATATGTTGTTGTTACGGTTGGACTTACTGTGATACTTGAACTAGTTGAACCTGTACTCCACAAGTAAGTATTTCCTCCTGTTGCTGTTAATGTTGTACTTTCTCCTAAATTAATAGTTACATCTGATCCTGCATTAAT
>Ga0208204_100022_pt1 | contig 138164 bp, 124 predicted proteins | sample DeeseametaMP2252_FD_184173 | JGI IMG/M metagenome (GOLD analysis project Ga0208204, IMG submission 184173) | Marine microbial communities from the Deep Pacific Ocean - MP2252 (SPAdes) | ecosystem: Environmental > Aquatic > Marine > Oceanic | place: West of El Salvador, Pacific Ocean | collected...
ACCCTTGCCGTTCGGCTAGCACTTCCCCTTGCCGGGTGTGCAGAGGACTTTCACCTCCAAGTCATCGACTCACCACCACAATGAATCGAACAGTGCTTTCGCACTACGCGCCATGCCCGGCGCACCATTAAAAAAGGCCTGTATAAGCAGGCCTTTTAGTTACGAACGAGTCGTGATTTATGCAGAGCGACGGCGACGAGCCGCTAGCAGAGAACCACCAATAATCAGCAACAGCGAGGCAGGCGCAGAAGCTGGTGTAGTTGGCGGAAGGCTGTCTTGTTCTAACAGTGCATAACGAACCTGGCCACCCGCAACCAGATATTCGCCAATACCATTACCCCAGAACGACACCTGAGTGAACTCATCACTATCATCAAACGCGGCTACAAATATTTCAAACACGTCTGTTAATGGATCAGCCTGTGATGGGAACAATCCTTCAGCGTTTGTTGATGCTGAAGCCACTAAAATTGGTGAGCCACCGTCAAAAGAGATGTATAGATCAGTCGTTGGATCAGTACAACAAGTCGCCCAGTCACCTACTTCAAAGCCAACAGCGTTTACTGCGCTGTCGAAGGTGAAGGTAATACCGCTACCAAAATAGTCCATGGGATCCGTACGAGGAAGTGAGCCACCACCCGCCGGGTTGATACCAATTGCAGAACCCGTTAATGAACCATAGGTTGTACCGGATGCAGAGCCGCCATCGTTTTGGGTGATAACATAGTCTCCACGGTCGATTGAGGCACCTGATAGGATTGTATCCCAGATATCAACACCAACAGTGCCACCAGCACCCGTTACAGTGCTGTCGAAATCGGCCACGCCGTCGGTAATGCCGTCAAATACAGTTAGAATGGTTGCGTTGGCAGCTGATGCAGATGCCAACAGTACACCGGCGAGACCGCCAGCAAACAGTTTCTTTGCTTTCATGTAAAAAATCCTTCTTCAATAAACGTCCGTAGTACCGCTCGTTCTCTACGTTTTTATTTGCAGTGTAATCAGCGTGATTAAAAAGTAATCGCACCTAGCGCTTGGTAAGCAAAGAAGGGGCCAGATCGTTAGATCTGAAATTAATTAATTGAATCACTGTCAATTTTTGGTTTAGAAGGCTTTTTTGCGCCGGACAACGGAGCTTTGACTTGTAAAAAAAAGTGACATTATACTTTAGTGCTATGTTAGCAGATGATCAGGACTGCTTAAGCAGCCCTGATAATGAGCTTAAAGGTTGTAGCCACGCTCTTCGTGGCTGCTGATATCCAGCCCTTGCTGTTCCTGCTCCGCTGTAACCCGGATACCTTTGGTTAACATATCGACCAGTTTCAGCAACACCAGACTCACCACCGCGGTGTAAACAAATGTGGCAAAAATTCCGACCATCTGCACGCCCAACTGCTCACCGATAGACGTATTGTCGCCACCAAATCCGTAGCCGCTGAAAATGCCCAAATCCGGAGAGCAGAAGATACCCGCCAGGAAAGTACCCAGAATACCGCCGATCCCGTGAACCGGGAACACATCGAGTGAGTCGTCAATTTTCCACTTCTGTTTGATGAGGTTGGTGAAATAAAAACAAACACAACCGGCGGTAAGACCAATTACCAGCGCCGCTGCCGGACCAACATAACCAGAAGCCGGGGTAATGGTTCCCAGCCCGGCTACCATGCCGGTAACAATGCCCAGCACTGAGGGCTTGCCATATTTCACCCACTCAATAGTCATCCAGGCCAGAGAACCTGCCGCGGCAGATACGTGAGTTACCAACATAGCCATAGCAGCATCACCATTGGCTGCCACCGCGCTACCACCGTTAAAGCCAAACCAGCCAACCCACAGCATGCCAGCGCCGCCTACTGTCATGGTCAGGTTGTGTGGGATCATGGAAGCGCTGCCATAACCGTGGCGATTCTTAATATACATGGCTGCCACCAGAGCGCCTACCCCCGCAGTGATGTGCACCACCGTTCCACCGGCGAAGTCCAGCAAACCAATTTGTGCCAGCCAGCCACCGCCCCACACCCAGTGACATACTGGCAAATAGACCAGCACCAGCCAGGCCAGAGAAAATACCAGCACCGAAGAAAACTTCATACGCTCAGCAAACCCGCCCACCATCAGCGCAGGCGTGATAATGGCAAACGTCATCTGAAACATGAAAAACAGCGGTTCCGGCAGTGTTCCGGATAACGAGGACTTTTCCGTACTGGCTAAAAACATGTTTGAGAAGTCGCCGATAAAAGCGTTTCCTTCGCCAAACGCCAGGCTATAACCCGCTATCAGCCAAATCAAAGACGCGCCACAGGCAATCGCAAAACATTGCATTAATACCGAAAGTACGTTTTTGCTGCGCACCAGGCCGCCGTAGAAAAATGACAGACCAGGTAGGGTCATAAATAAAACCAGAGCCGTAGCGGTTAAGATCCAGGCGGTATCGCCGGTATCTGCACCGGATTCAGCCAATGCAAAGCCCGGCATGAACGCCAGGCCGATAAGCCAGTTTCGCATAAGTGTGTCCTGTTGATTCTCAAGTGTGTTGTGTTAAATCGCGTCGGAATTTGTTTCTGATGTTCTTATCCGGATAACCTTTTCGACATCTGTTATAAATAATTTTCCGTCGCCTACCTTGCCGGTCCTGGCACTCTGAATAATCGCTTCGCAAACGCGCTCTACGTTTTCGTCGGCAACCACCAGTTCCATTTGTGTTTTGGGTACATAGTCAATTTGGTATTCGGCACCACGGTACAACTCGCTGTGGCCCTTTTGTCGTCCAAACCCTTTTACTTCGCTAACTGTTAAGCCGTTTATGCCTACGTCAGCCAGAGCCTGACGCACTTCTTCAATGCGAAATGGTTTGATAATCGCAGTTATTTTTTTCATTATTTCAGGCTTCTTTCAGGGAAGGTGAGGTTTATTTTCTCTGAACAGTTGTATTTTTACCACTTTTTTTAGTAAAAGCTTACTCGACAAAAGTAGTGTTAACGGGCTTGTACAATCACGGTTTCGTCGCAATATATAGCGCTCAGGCAAGTTTCATTATCTAATTGCCGTAACGAGATAATGTGAGGATATGGTATCCTTTGCGCTCTGAAGCCCTGATTTGAAAACCAAAAGGAGATGAATGTAGATGAAAAAATTGCTCGCTGCGTTAGCTGTTATTTCTGCTGGTATGTTATCCGGATGTACGTCACTCCCCTCCGAACAGGAAATCAGTGATGCTGACTACGGCGCCTATCCTGACGATTACGAAAATATCGTGAAAACCTACTATGGCTATCACCTCACCCACCCGGATTCTGTTGAATACAGCAAGATAGAAAAACCAAAACGCTACTGGCTGGGCAATGAACTGGATAGCGTGTATTACGGCTATCTTGTTTGTGCCACCCTCAATTACCGTAACATGGTGGGTAAAGACACCGGCTTTAACACACACGCTCTGCTGATCCATGACGGCCTGGTGGTTAAATACGTGGAAGACGGCGAGTGGTGGGGCAAACCGCTCTGTAACTGAGTCACTGGGAGACAGTAGTGGTTATGTGGTATCGCTGGTTGTTATTGCTACTGTTGTTACCCATTAATACGCTTGCCGCAAACCAACTTAAATCGGCAGTATCCGGTAACTTTCCTGATGGCCTGCACGCTCACTTTATTGAGTATATCAGTGAGCAACTCAATGCAGAGGCAGATATCGCCCTCATGCCCTATGCCCGGCGACTGATTGAGCTGGATGACGGCAGTATCGATATGATGGTGGGAGTGTCGGGCTCAGCCCCTATAGGCAACCATACCATTTTGCTCAGGCCCGCCTACGATAACCTGAGTATCGGGTTGTTTGTACTCACTGGCAATGAGAGCCTGTTTACCGAAGCCGATGATATGCGCAAGCATTTGCTGAGCCTGACCCGACACGCCAACAGTGATGCCATTTTAAGCGAAATTCCCACAGCGCATATTGTGCCGGCTCGTTCACTGGAGCAAAAAATCGAGATGCTGTTAAAAGGCCGCATTGATGGCTTTTTGCATGTAACACAAAGCACCAAATTGCGCCTTAAAGAACTCGGCTACACCAACAGAATTACGCAAGCCGTATACCAGCCACCTCAGGTTTATAAACAGTATATTGCCATCAATAATCACTCGTGGCTTTATGCGCACAAAGCCGAGTTAGAAGCGATTATTGTCAACGGCATCGCCACTGGCGCCTTTCAATCTATCCGGAGCGATTATTACGCTAACGGGCCTTAAGCCTGTTGGAATGCGCTAACTCACCGATTGCTCGACTTCTTGTCCATTTGTAGTGTATATTTTTCTTCGTTGCTAAAGGATTAATTAATAAAATAAGGAAATTCAATGAAGTATGCTTTCTTGCTGATTTTGCTTCTTGCCCCCCTGCGCGCGCTTTCCGGCGTTTCAGAATGGGTAGACTTTACGCTTCACAATGGCCATGTGTACCTGCCCATTGTGGTTGAAGGTATTGAAACCCACGTGTTACTCGACTCTGGCTCTCAGGTGCATGCCATTAATAAAGCGTTCGTTGGTAAACACAACCTCAACCTGGCCACCGGCGCAAAAATGCGCGTTCAGGGCGTTCACGACACCGAAAACCGAACCACCTATAACAATGTTGAAGTAGGCCTGTTTGGTTCTGAATTTGAGTTGGATAAAGTGGTAGAATTTAACTTAGGCCACCATAGCAGCGGCATGTTGCTGGGCGCCGGTTTTTTCAATCCGTTTATTATTCAGATCAACTACCCCGAAAAGAAAATGCGCTTACTCACCCGCGATAGCGTGGATATGAACGAAGCATCCAATGTGCGATCCATGGACAGTCGCGGTAGCGGCATGCCCATTGCTGAGATAGGTATTAATGGTGAAAACTTCTGGTTTTTAGTGGATACCGGCAGCTCCAGCAGTATATTTATGGAACGTCGCTTTGCATCTCAGGCAGGCTTACTCGACAAAATCGAAGGTTCATCGTCTTCTTCAGGGGTTAACAGTACCGGTATTCAGGACATAGCTAATGCAGATACCGTGAGATTTGGCCCGTTCGAAATTGCCGATGTGAAAGTGAGCTTTCCCGCACCGGGCGAAACCACAAACCTGGAAAGCCAGTTTTCGGAAACCCGCAGCCGCATTAAAGGTAAACGCATCGTCGGCATTATCGGCTACGGTTTATTCCAGCATTTCCTGCTCACCATGGATTATAAAACCGGCAAGATCCACGTATCACTGCCGCCCGAAAAGTAATCAGGATAGCGCCGGGCTAACCCGGCGTACTCGCTCGATAATACTTAATACGGATTACCAGGGAAGCTGATCGCCATTACTGTGCCAGAATCCACCAGAGTTTTCGCAGTTTAATTCGTCCAGACGTGCCAGCAATCCGGCCGCCGCTTCTTCTGGCTCAATGAGCCCGTTAAAGTTTACCATCTCGGTATTTACCCACCCCGGATGCAACAAGGCCACCGCTATGCCTTGCTTAGCGAGATCAACAGCCAGGGATTTACCCGCCGCATTAAGCGCCGTTTTTGACATCCGGTAACCATAACTGCCACCTGAGTCATTATCCGCAATTGAGCCCATCCGGCTGGTGACAAGACCCACTTTACTGCCTTTTTGCAGATTCGGCTGTAAGCTGGCAACAACCCGTAGCGGGCCGATTGCGTTGACTTCAAATTGCTCTCTAATCTGGTCGTAATTCAAATCATCCAGGCTGTTTTTACGCATTATGCCCGCATTATTGATCAGCACGTCGATGGTTCGGCCCTCAAGCTGGCTCTGCAACTTATCCAGATCATCCTGCTGGCTGACATCCACCTTTTCAATCACCTCTGCGCCACTTCGCTGGAGCGCTTCAGAAGAATTACGACAAACTCCAATTACACTGTCACCACGTTTTAGATACGCTCGCACAAGCGCTAAACCAATCCCCCGGTTCGCTCCGGTAATAAGAATAGTAGCCAAAATAAGTCTCCAAGTTATTTGTTTATATCCATAACCAGGACATGGGGAGAGTAAATCACTTTTAAAGGTGTAAGTTTAGCGGCTCATTCAGTTTCTACTACCTGATCAAATTCGTATTCGCTTGGCAGTACATTATAAACTTGCTTAAAGCACCGGCTGTAGTAGGCGCCTGAGCCAAACCCCACCTCAAACGCTATCTGGGTTATCTGTAAACCCTGTGCCAGCATCGGCATGCTTTTTTCCAACCGGTACTTTTTCAGAAACATCGTAAAGTTATCTGGCAGTAATTTGGATAGGGTGCGATTAAGTTGCCGCTCGCTCATCGCCAGCAGCGCCGCAGCGCTACTGCGGTTAAACTGCTCATCCTGATAATTTCTCTCGATAATATCTAAGAATTTAACAATAAATTTTCGGTCTTTTTCATTGTCGCATCTGGGTAAAATAGCCTTGACATAAGCAGGTGTGTTTTCCGTATCATCGTTAATGATTCTGTTCGCGTTATGGCGATGTGCAAGCCGCGAGTATGTCAGGTTACTTTCAATTCTTGATATCAGTTCGTCACGTTCTACCGGCTTAACCAGATAATCATTGACTGACGCCTTAAAACTATTCAGTTTGGCAGTGTAATCACTGGCAGCGGTGAGTATCATTACCGGCACGTCGGCAAATGCATCCTGCTCCCTGAGTTTTTCAGTAAACACCACGCCTGAAATATCGGTAATGTTTAGCTCAGTAATAATGACATCAGGCTGCAACACGGGGATGATTTCCAGCGCCTGCATTCCGCTTTGCGTTGAGTAACAGTTAAACTTTTCCCCAAGTAAGGTAATTATATACTCGCAAGCGTCGCGACTGCGCTCAATCACCAGAATCACAGGTAAGTTGCTCTCCTGATACTGAGCAGTTTCTTCAGCTACCTGCCGATGCGTGTCATCATCAACCGTCTGGACTCTGCTGTTTTCCAGTGTCAGCGCTGCATTAAACGGCAAGTGCACCGAGACCTCAGTACCTACCCCTGATTCACTTTTAATTTCTAACCAACCATCATTGGCCAACGCCAATGCATTTGCCAGATTCAGGCCAATGCCAGCATTATTCCTGCCATTGTAGTTCGAGCCCCTGGCAAACCTGGAAGTCACAAATTCAAGTTGTGTTTTATCCATTCCCGGGCCGTTGTCTTTGACACACACCACTAACTTGTCGGCATGGTGTACTGCTTTTAATCGCACCTGCCCGCCCATCTGGGTATAAGAGATGGCATTGACCAACAAATAGTTGAGTAGCGCCTCCAGAGAGTCCTGGACTAACAATACAGGCGCTCTGATATCACAATCGCAACTGAGTATCAGTTGTTTTTTTAAAGCAGCCGGACGCCAGGTTTCGATCAGGAAGCTCAGCGTATTAGCGATATTGTATCGCTGCAGCGCCTGCCCGCTGATATGTTCAATTCGCTCCACTGCAGCAAGCTGATCGGTGAGCACTCTGAGACGGCCTGCGTTATCGTACACCGAATCGAGTTTCCCCCGGATATCCGCCGTTAATGGCCTTGCCCGTAATTCTGTGAGCGGATTTAATATTTGCATTACCGGTGTTTTAATTTCGTTGGCCAAATTACTGAAGATTTTTTCTTTTTTATTTAATAGCTCGGTAATCGAGCGGTTACTTTCCAGTAACGCCGACTGTTTCTGTGCAATAACTGCCGCCAGCACCCGACTTTTTTCCGCCAAATGACGCTTTATTAGTACTACCACAAGCAAGATAGTTAATGATAAGGCTACCATGTACAGTACGTATGCCCGCCAGGTAAACCAAAATGGTCGCGCAATATTGAAGGGGTATCGACTTATGGGTTGGACTGCCTGACTTTTGCTATCCACCACCCTTACCTGGAAATCAAAATTGCCAAAACTCAGACCCGAGTAAGCCACTGTGCCCATATTGGCCGGTAATTCCTGCCACTCTTCATGAAACCCTTTAAGGCGATATTCAAGCTTGTGTAAATGCGGATATACGTAGTCTGTTGAGGCAAATTCGAAAATCATTTCGTCGGGGGCGGAGGTAAGTTCCAAAGCAAAATGTGGGGCGGCAGTCCCTGGCTTAGTAGTGTCGGGCGTAAACTCCAACTTTACCAATGCAGCCTGAGAAGCATGTTGCCTGCGCTTCTCGACATATTGAGTTACTAGTTCTGTATTGATTACATAGGATAGTTGATCGCCCACCAGAATAAATTGTTTCTCGTTTAGGGGTAGAATTCCCTGGTAGTTAAAGTCAGTATCAACGACCCCATCACTCCTATCAAATTGAAATATATATTTTTTATTTAAAAAAACGAAACCTTTATTAGTTGCCAGCCAATGATTACCGTTGGCATCAAGGAAACCAGCCCTAATAAACCTTGGGATCGCAGATCTTATTGGCTCATCAATAAACTGCTTTTTAGCAATATCGAATCGCTTCAGGCCTTTACCGGACGTGCAAAAATAAATACTGGTAGAATCGGTGTACATGCAATATACGAAAACACCTCTTAATTCCTCCAATTCATGCCGTACCCATACTCCCTGTTCAATCATGAAATACAGCACATTTTTTTTATCCAGCATAATTGCGGGCAGGTCATTGGTACTTTCTAAAAATCTCAGGTCTTTCGGAGCATTAACGTGATGAGTGAGTTCGTTACTTTCTAATTTAACAAATCCTGCATGGGTGGGAGCCTGGTAATAAATGTATTGCAATTTTCCCTTAATATAGTGCTCTGCCTTCAGATATGAACAGAAGCCTGATGGGTCATGGATTTGCTGGGTTTTGATCAGCTCAACATCTACAAATTCGAGTTCATTACATTCGGCGTCAGGCACTAGCACTGTGTTACCGATTGAAATAGGGGCTTTTTCAAATCCATCTTTACTGAAGCGATTTAACTTACCAGTCTCTGCATTCAATCGAAACCAATGATCTTTGCTACTAGCAATATATTGGTTTGAACTCAAAGGGATGACTGAGTATATGTCATTTCGAAAAGGGAAAGATGATTCATGCAAGTAATTAACTGCGGGGAGATTTGGGTCCAGAGCCAATATCCCCAACTGAGTGGAAGCAACAAGAAGCTGTTTACTTTCTAACTGGTGAATTGCTTGCACTGCTCTTATTTGATCAAAACTATACCGAGGCTTACCGAATGATAATTCACGCAATACACTGTCGGTTTCATCTAGTATAAATAAGCCCCCAGCCGCGACCCAAAGCCTACCTTCACTATCCTCGGTAATACATTCGACATCTTTAAACTGATGTTCCGGTACGGAGGCCGGATAAAATTCAGTAACCTTATCCCTATACCGATAAATGCCACCAATACCACCTACATACAGATGCTCACCAATAGTCTTTACATAAGTAATCTTTGCCAGTCCCGGGAAATGGACTTCTCTTTCAAGTACCATAACTTCATGTAATTGCTCATCCATAAAAATGACATGGTTTGCTTCAGATGCAGTTATCAAATCATTGTAAATAGTGAGCGAGTAAATACTCCTCATGCGAGAACCATCTTCCAACTTATCTTTGATAATATGAGAATCCCCGGGAGGAGGCAGTAGCACAATGCCAGACAAAGTACTTACTACAACTGAGTCTTTATAAGTTTGAGTTGCCCATGCCTTTGAAGCCAAATGCTCAGGTATAGCAAGTTGCGAAAATGTGCCGTCTGACAGGGAGTAGGAAATAACACCATTACCAAATTCAGAAATAAAAAGCTTATTTCCCGTTATGTGGAGATCGGCGATATAGCCTTTGCCTAATGGACTATTGGATTGTGTAAATTGTTCTGATGAGTTACCAACAATTCGAAATAAGCCGTTCTCGGCACCAATAAATACAATTCCATTATGCTCCTTGATGTCCCGTATGATACCTGTAGCCTCACCGTTTAGATTACGTATCCCCATCCAGGAGGGTTCAACTCCAGACACACTCTCAACCATAACTGACCAAATAAAGACAACATATAGTACGGTCCTAATTGTTAACATCCTTGTCTTTTTCATCTGCGTATCTCCGAAGTCCTTTTCTTAAATTGGTACCTCCTTATTAACTACTTTAATGCGAGTACTTCAAAATGAATATAGAGCAAAAATTAACCAATTACGAGATTTCTGTCGAAGACTGTCTGATGGTACAGGGCGGTAACTATCATCCTGCAATGTCGGATATTCTAGGCATTGAGAAACCAAGTGGTCCAACTCTGCTGGTAGAAGAAGCCGAAAAACCAGATGATGGGCGTTAACACACAACCTTAGGCAAGTGCCGCCAGTTAGTGGTGTATTGGGGTGACAGGTATTCTCTTTTCATCCCCCATTCGGGGTGTATCCCTTTTGCGGCTGCGCCTATGGTCTGACTGCCGTAGCGGCTGTTTATAGTATCCATGCACTGCATGAGTTTGGGGTTGTGGGCGAGTTCGGCGAACATATCGCTCTGCTCATGGGCAGTATCGATAATCTCTATCGCGCCAACGCCGCACTTGTGCAGTTTAATATTAGCTTTGTAAAGTGCGTGACTGGCGCTAGACGCTGCATGAACCAGCGCTCTGGTGTCGTTAGTTGGCTGCGCAAAGCGATGCTGAACCGCCTTGTGATATTGCTCTGTGTCAGCAAAGGGGTTGGCGTGAGTAAATAAAGTGAGTAGCCAGGTTTTACTTTGCTGCCGACGTAATTTCTCTGCCACTTTTTCGGCATGCCAGCAAAGACTTTCACGCAAAAACTGTTCGCTGGTAACCGGTTTCCCGAACGCACGCGTTGAGTATATTTGCTGCTTCTTTGCTCTTTCCTCATCCCATTTTATACACACGGTCCCGTTGAGTTCTCTTACCGTTCTTTCCAGTTCTACCGAAAACTGTTTACGCAGCGCTTTAGGGTCGAATTGTGCCAGCTGCCAGGCGTTTACAATTCCTTGCTCACGCAGCCGGGCGGCAATACGTTTACCCACTCCCCACACATCCTGTACATCCATTTGAACTAACACATGCCGACAGACTTCCGGCGTATCAAGCACAGCAATGCCAGATTTATCACCAAGGTTCTTGCCTGCATAGCTGGCCACTTTAGCTAAGGTGGGCGTTGCGCCAAGCCCAACACCTACCGGTAATCTGAGTTGCTGCCACACGTCATTTTGGATGCGCTTAGCATAAGCCCGCCAGGTTTCAGCGGGCTGCCAGGTATCAAAAAACAAGAAACACTCGTCTATGGAATAAATATGTTGATCCGGCGCGTACTGCCCCACCACCTGCATCATCTTATTCGACATGTAGTCATAGAGTTCATAGTTAGAGGAACGGATCACGGCATTGTGCTGTGCCAGCAGTTTTTTAACCTTGTAGTAGGGGCCAAATTTTTTGACGCCCAATTGCTTAGCATACTCGCACAATGCACAAATGCAGCCGTCGTTATTAGTCAACACAACAACCGGTCGCTGGCGAATGGCCGGATCGAACACTTTCTCGGCCGACGCATAAAAACTATTGGCATCGACTAACGCATACATTGACTTAACCATCTTACATAGCGATGCATACGCACAGAGCGCACCACTATGCCCTCCACCTCAAATAAATCGCCGTCGCCCAGCGCATAGGGCTTGTGATCAAGGCCTGGAGATAACAACACCTGCGCTTTGCGATCGTAGAGTTTACAAACAAAGTTGCCGTTTAAATTGGCCACAATCACATCCAGTGAAGTGGGATGCGCCGCGCGATCGACAATTAGCAGATCACCGTCGAATATGCCTACGCCTGTCATCGAATCGCCCTGAGCCTGACCAATAAATGTTGCGGTAGGATGTTCTATAAGTAGCTCGTCGAGATCCAGCGCCAGCTGTTTATATTCAGCCGCCGGCGACTCGAAACCGCTGATGCCAGCTTGCGCTGCAACGGGTATAACCTGAAGCATTGTTAACTTTACCACCTGTTAAAAAATACTGTTTATTTATACAGTAAATTGCGATACAGTGACAAGGAATTTCACAACAACGGAGTTACACAATGGCTATCACAACACAATATGTGGTCTCTCATAAAGGGGTAGAAAAGTTGGTTACTACCGATAAAAAAGCAGCAGATCAATACGATAAAATGCTCGATGTGGCCGATAACCTGGCCGTTTACATTGCGGCCAAAGGCATCAAGCTTGATGAAGCAGTTGCCGAAGAGTTATCAATTATGCTGGCCAAAAACAAAGACAATCTGGCTAAGCTGCTAAAAGGCACCGATGCCGATACGATATTATCCAGCGAGAGCGCTGAAGTGGTAAAGCTAAAAGCCAACGGCTAGGGCAATAAACGCCGTTGGAATGCTATAGCAATACTGCCAGACTCAGTGAGGTTAACTGAGTCTGGTGGCGCTATTTGATACCAATTTCCTTGTCAATATTAAAGCGTTTAATAACGCCATTCACTTCAGCGATGGTGGTATAAAGATGCTCACTCGCTTCCAGTGAACGCTCAGAACTACGCTGGGTATCGGCGGCGCCGTCGGCAATTTCAACAATCTGTTGATTGATATGCTCAGCCACTGCACTTTGTTGCTCTACCGCTGCTGACATTTCGATAGTCATTTCAGAAATGCCCTTTACAGCAGTATTAATATCAGACAGCGCCTGCCGGGTATCCTGTACTATACCAGCCCCTCGCTCTGCCGACTCCAGCCCGTTTTTCGACACCTTTACAGCCCGCTCACTGCGCGTAGCCAATACCTGAATGATGTTATGGATACGGTCGGTGGATTGGCGGGTTTTAGACGCCAGTGCCCGCACTTCATCGGCGACCACAGCAAAACCTCGCCCTTGCTCACCAGCCCGGGCTGCTTCGATAGCGGCATTAAGCGCCAGTAAATTGGTTTGCTCAGCAATCGATGAGATAATACTTGCTGCTTCACCAATATCACTGGTGCTTTGGTCGAGCTCGGTTACCGTCGCTGAAATGGTTTCCACTACCCCTTTTAGCTCATCGATCGCTGCCGCCGCAGATTGCGCAGTCTGGTTACCGGTTTCTACATTTCTCGCCGCTGAGCGCGCAGTATCGGCGTTTTGTTCCACCCGTTCTGCGACTTCCTGAATAGACTGGGACATCTGTGTCACTGCCGATGCAATCTGTTGAGTCGCCTGATTTTGTTGCACCACTGCGGTAGACGTAATGGCCGCCTGTTCATGAGTGGTGTTGGCAATATTATCCAGCGACGAAGCCGCGTCTTTTATACGGGTTAACGCGGTACGACTGCGGGCAAGTTCACAGCCAAGCACCAGCTTGGCTCTGGCCGATGCGCCAAAGTCATCAAAATAGGTTTGCGAAACTACTGCGCTGTCGTAGGAATCAGGACTCAGACTGATTAACTCTTCCCAGCGCCTTTCACTCAGGGAATGCTGCCATATTGCCATTACAAGAAGCACTACAGCAGTTATCACTGTAGGCACCCAACCGGCAAAAAAACCAAGAAAAATAAGCAACGGAATACCCGCTCCCCAAAATACACTCAGTTTTTTGAGCATGTAGAGGTAAATCTCGCTGGCTCTGGCAGCTGACTGACCATTACGGATCCGCTCATAGCGAGCACTGGCGCGGTCAATTTCATGCTCCAGAGCCGGCACCCTGACCGACTCATAGCCAACTATTTCATTATTCTCATAAACCGGAGTAACAAATGCAGACACCCAGTAATGGTCACCATTTTTACGCCGGTTTTTTACCAGACCCATCCAGATCCGCCCGGCTTGCAGCGTTTGCCACATTTCTTTGAATACCCCCTCTGGCATGTCGGGGTGACGCACAAGATTATGGTTTTTATTAATGAGTTCTTCCCTGTCAAAACCGCTCACCTCCACAAAGGCGTCATTACAGTATTTGATAATGCCGCGTTTGTCGGTAGATGAAATCAGCCGGTAATGCTTGGGAAATTTATATTCTTTTTGTGTAACTGGCTGGTTATTTCGCATCGAGTATGAAGCTCCCTTCTTGCTCCTGACGACCAATAGCCGGGACATCCCTTGACGAAGAATACAGTCAAATACAGGGGTTCAAGCTACCTCTATTCTTTAAAATAGACTATGAAATAAACAACCACCACTAAACCAGTGGCGAAAATTTGAAGGTCAGATTGGAACTGAAAGAGCAGGGAGGTAAAGCGGGCGGCCCCGTGCGAGCCGCCTCTGACAAAAGATCAGGGTTTTGCGGTGTGAGAAATATTATCCAGTAAGGTGGTTACCTCCTGGCTGGCAGCTTCCATTTCTCTGAGCAACTGTTCACATTCAATCTGATTGCCCGCAGCGTGTACTTTAATAGCGTTAACGCCTGCTTTATGCACAGCGGAGTGAGGCCTGTCCAGACGTTTGAAGGCATCCAGCCGGGCCATGTCTGAAGTCGCGTTACTGCTATACCATTTACCCAGCCGGCAGCTTGTATGGTCGGCAAAGTCATGTTCCGACTTGGAGGAACGTCCGGTAAGTACAGCATAAACCTCAGATTTCCACACTACGTGATCGAGCTTTACGGTTTGAATAAAAGTTTGCAGGCTGGCAGAGCGGATAGTGTGTTCCATCACATCACAGTGCTCAATCATGCCAGCGTAATTACTGTTAAGCGAGCTAATGCCATCGGCTAGCCTGCCGTTATTATTTTGCAATTCCCCAACCGACGATACGGCCACCTGGGTGGATTGAATAATACTCTTTACCAGCTCAGACACTTCACTTGCCGACTGGTTGGTTTCATTAGCCAGTGAACGTACTTCATCAGCAACCACGCTGAATCCGCGTCCGGCATCTCCAGCCCGGGCAGCTTCTATCGCGGCGTTGAGGGCCAGCAGGTTGGTCTGATCCGAAATACTGGTAATGGTGGTCACAAATTTATTGATGTTATCCGCCGTTTCAGACAGGCCTTCTATGCTGTCGCTCATGGCCGACATCATAGAATTCAGACCACTCATGTCACTGACGATTTGCTGCAATGACTCGCTGGATTCAGCAAACAGGCGATGGTTCTCAGTAATTTTATCGGTTTGCGCACTAATATCCTCAAATGAGGAGAGAACCGTCTGACGGATCCCTTCTACCTGATTTAACGAATCAAGCATGCTATCAGTCAGGCCCGGCATATCTGCCTCTTTGCTTTCGGCTTCCGTAAGCTGCGCTCTGAGCTCTCTGTTTTCTTGTTCCAGTGCCACTAGCTGTGCTGCGAGTTGGGTATTCTCTTTTTGCAGTGCAGAGACTTTGCCCTGCTCCTGATCAAGGGTTGTGCGAAAGACAAACAAATCAACGACTCCTGAGGTAAACGTTAAAACCCTACCATTACTGGCGTTATTCCGCGATGCGAAGAGTTGACGGTAAATAATCCATTGGCTTACTGCTCAGGACTACTTGTTGTACCTCTTAAGATCAGTCGCGGACTGAGAATATGCTGGTATTCATGACGGGTATGGCCATAAACCCGCTCAAGCACCCAATGGGCTGCCATACTACCGATTTTTTGTACCGGATAATCTATGGTTGTCAGCCCCGGCGAAAGGTAGCTGGCGAAGTCCACGTTATCAAACCCGATCACCGACACATCTTCTGGCACTCTGCGGCCAAGCTCACGCAGCGCAATCATTGCGCCAGAGGCCATTTCATCGTTAGCACAGGCTACCGCAGTAAACTTTGCACCGCGAGCAACCAGTGCACGAATTCCCTCAGTACCGGATTTGGCCTGAAAGTTCCCCTCGTAAATAAGGTTGTCAGTGTATTCAACCCCCATATCTGCAAGGGCCTGTTGGTGTCCGGTTAAACGGTTTTTACCGTCGGCTTTAAAGAGGGAGCCAGCAATGTAAGCGATTTGCGTGTGGCCAATGTCGAGGAGGTGACGAGAGGCAAGATATCCACCCTTTATGTTATCCAGACTAATACAATTGTCACCGATCTCTTCAATAAAGCGGTTAACCACTACCAGCTCGACCCCCTGATCAACCAGATTTACCAGATATTCGTCACTAACGGCTTCCACATGCAAAATTAACGCATCGCACCTACGGCTGAGCAGGGCATCAATTTGTTCTTTTTCAATTTGAGCGTCGGAGTGACCGGTAGCGATAAGCATGTGTTTCTTGGCCTCCCGCAGGGCCTGTTCAGTACCGCCCATCATCGCCCCAAAGAAAGAACCATGTAGTTCCGGCACAACATACCCAATAGTATGGGTTTTATTGGACGCCAGTGAAGCTGCCACAACATTGTGCCGATAACCAAGCTCCGCCATTGCCGCCATAACCAGTTCGCGGGTTTTTTCTTTTACCGTGCCGGTATTATTGATAACCCTGGATACGGTGGCAGACGATACACCGGCTTTTTCGCTGACTTGTTTTATTGTGACCATAGTAACTTCGCTATACGTTTTTCTACTGGGGTTGCCGTGCCTGTTTAAGGGCGTTATGGATATCGTCCACTTGTCGGCTGTCCAGTTTATACCAGCGCATCAATAACACTACCACTAAAGACATTACCGCCGGTATTAAACAAAAGGACAAAGTAATGCCATGACTTACCCGCTCATCAACATTATTCGCTTCATAGCCATAATAGGCCAACGCCCACCCTGCCAGTGCACTGCCAAGGGCGATGCCTAATTTAATAAAGAACACAATGCTGGAAAAGGTCATAGCGGTAAGTCGTGTGCCGGTTTGCAATTCGCCATAGTCTGTCACATCGCCCATTTTTGACCACAATAATGGCGAAGTCATTTGCAGCACGAATCCCCATAAAAAGTGAATCACCAAAGCCCCTCCCCACATGGTCGCAGGCAGAAAGTAATTGACAACACACAACCCAGCACAAGAAAGCTGTAATACTTTGTATAACAGTACCTTGTCGCAGCGCCGGGTAAATGGATGAGCCGCAGCGGCCCCCAGTATGCCGCCCACCATCGCCAGCGACACAAACAGCGTGACATCGTCAGGGCGTTGCAGCACATATTTCACATAATAAATGGCCAGTGCATTGCGCAATACAATCCCGGTAAGCAGCACCATACTGACAATACACAAAATACGGCACTGATCGTTCTGCCATACTGCTTTTAACTGCTCCCGTATCGGGGATGGCGGCCCCTCTGCAGGTAACACTCTTTCCCTGGTGCCGGCGAAACACAACAGGAATAGCACCATTCCAATCAGTCCCATGGTCAGCATCGTGAGCTGATAACCGCGCGCATCATTGCCCGCGCCATACCACTTCACCATCGGCAGCGTGCAAAGTGATACAATCAGTCCGCCCAACATGGCAAATACAAAGCGATAAGACTGCACCGACACTCGCTCCAGAGGACTTGCAGTAATCACACCACCGAGCGCGGAATAAGGGATATTAATCGCGGTATACATCAACATTAACAGCACATAGCTGGCAATGGCGTAAATCAATTTGCTATTGTAATCTGCATCCGGCGTAGTAAAAGCCAGTACGCTGATAAGCGCAAATGGTAGCGCCATCCACAGCAAGTATGGCCGGTAAGCGCCCCACCGGGTGCGGGTTTTATCGGCCAGAGAGCCCATCAACGGATCGGTTACCGCATCAATCAGTCGTACCAGTAAAAAAAGACTGCCAACCGTTGCCGGATTGAGCCCAACCACATCGGTGTAATAGAAAGTGAGAAACAATATAACCGTCTGAAAGACAAAGTTGCTAGCTGTATCGCCAAGCCCGTATGCAACTTTTTCTTTTACACTAATCATTTAATGTCCAGACAGCTATGGAATTTAACGGCGTTGTTTAAGCCATTCACTGAGTTTCAGGGCACTTTGTTTAGGTAGCCGTTGCTGGGTTGCAAAATCCACATGCACAATGCCAAACCGCTTTAGATACCCTTCTGCCCATTCGAAATTATCCATCAGACTCCACACAAAGTAACCTCTGATATCCACGCCTTTTTTCATTGCTTCGGCAACAGCCTGCATGTGGTCCTGTAAATAATTCATCCGCACTTTATCACGCACCTGACCGTCTTGTACCAGATCATCTTCGGCCATACCGTTTTCGGTAATAAAAAGTGGCGGCAAATCATACTCATTATGCAGCTGGAGCAATAAATCACACAAGCCTTGAGGGTAAATTTCCCAATTCATAGCGGTAACGGGTACGGTGTCATCAGGCGCCAGGATCTCAAAATGGCCTCCCGGGCGGGCCTGTACCAGAGCCCGGGTATAATAGTTAACCCCAAGATACGCCATGGGCGCGGCAATTATTTCCATGTCACCCGGTTTGATCACCGGCTTTTCAGCTTCGGGTAAGGTGCTTAGTAGCGGCGGATATTTACCCGTTAACGCAGGGCTCACATACCAGTCGTTAAAATGGGCTTTGGCCAGCAAGGCAGCCTGCTTATCATCCTCACTGTCTGTCGCCGGATAATAAGTCGTAAAATTAAGTACCAGACCGCTGGGGATATTCGGGCAGACCTCGTTAAGCTCCTGCATGGCGAGCCCATGTGCAAGCAGAAGGTGATGAGCGGCCTTTTTACCGTACTGCTTACCAATTTTCCCCGGCGCATGGATGCCTACTTCGTAACCGAGAAATGCACTGCAATAAGGCTCATTTAGCGTAGTGTAAGCACTAACTTTATCACCAAAAGCGGTGGCTACAATACGACTGTATTCTGCAAATGCATAGGCTGTAGCGCGGTTAAGCCAGCCGCCCTCATCTTCCAGAAATTGCGGTAGTTCCCAGTGATAAAGCGTCACATACGCCTTCAGGCCGCGGTTTTGCAATTCATCCAGAATGTTAAGATAAAAAGACAGTCCTTCCTCGTTAACACTGCCGTCAGCACAAATAATCCGCGGCCAGCAAACTGAAAACCGATAAGCATCAAAACCCAGTTCATCAATCAGCGCAATATCCTGCTGCCACAGATGATAATGATCACAGGCCGTTCGGCCGTCGGAGTTATCCTTTATTGCGCCGGGGACCTGGCAAAAAGTGTCCCATATACAAGACTCGCGCAATTCGCTGGCACCTTCGATCTGAAACGACGAAGTGGCCACCCCAACGGAAAACTTCGGATCACCGAGCACACTACTGACTGAAAAACCTTTACTCATCTTACACTTACGCACCTAACTTATATAATTCCGTTAGCGTACGGCCACCTCTTACAGAATAAAATCATCCTAAACCAGGTTACAATTGTAAGCGCTTTCATTTTTTATACAAGTTATTTACATTCTAAATCAGTCGTAGTTCGCCGGCGTTGTAATAGCAGGGTCAGAACAACACTTAATATAATGGTACTCAAACGTAATAGGTTAGCGAACTGATCGCCCACAGCCGTTGTGTCGACCTGCCAGGTCACCCAACATGCATTCATCACGGTGTGCAGGGTAACCACCAGCCATAAATTATGCTGCCAAACCACAAACAACCAAGCAAACCACAGGCCGCCAATCCCGGTAAATACACTGGCCATCAACGCCTCAGTAACCGTTGCGCCCTGAAACCAGTGACCAATACCAAATACCACGGCATTAATAAGCGCTGCAGGTAACAATCGCCAGCCTGCCACCCTAATTAACATGCCTACCAAAAAGCCGCGAAACATCAGCTCTTCCAAAAAGCCTGGTAGAAGCGCTTTGGTGACTAACAAAGAGGGCGCAAACTGAGCGGGAGCGTCCGATAAAGCAAACCCGAGCAGCATGGGCGAAACGAAAACCAGCCCCCACAGCACGCCGACTCTCGCGGAAGACGATAACCCGGTAATCGAGAACAAGCGCTTACCCAACAGCGGCCAGCATGCCGCAATGGTAAGCATCCAGATCATGTACGAGAATCCATAATCCGACCGATATTGCGGCGGTATCCAGGAAGAAATATGGGTGGCAACGTAGAAAACAACCAGTATCAGTACTGAGTAAATTAACTTCCGAGATGTCATAATGATGTCCGTTTGTAAGAGTTACTGTTGTGAACGAGCATAAATTGCCAATTGCCCCATCGCATGTGCCAAAAGTCACATAAACAGGTTTCCCTTTGCAGTCAGCGCTTTGTTGGCTCACAGTCATAACTCACAACCTATCTTTCAACTCTGGTTACAACAACAATGTAAACGCTTTCATAATTTCGTTTTATTTTTTCCTTCTAACTATTGAGTAAGCCTTATAAGCCTGAGCTCAGCCACTATTTGCTGCAGCACGGTTATCTGGCCAACGGTTATTTTTACAAAAAACATTTCTCAAGCAATTTCGCTCACCATAAAAATGTAAGCGCTTGCATTTTTGAAATTAATACTTATACTCTCACAACAAATTATTAACATTCGTTCATTGATTTCGCAGTGCCTGGGCATTTGCAGCGGTTATAATCCGGAGAATAATAATGAAATCATTTACTTTGTCAGTGACTGCAGCAGCAATTGGGATTGCAGCGTTAACCGCTTGCAGCACATCAGAAACTGACAGCCAGTCTGCCAATACAGTATCTGTTCCGGATTACTGGCCGCAAATTCAATCGCCTATCACTAATAAGCAAGCCGTTGAAGCCAAGGTTGAAGCATTGCTGGCCGAGATGACCGTAGAGCAAAAAGTCGCTCAGCTTATCCAACCAGAAATACGTGATGTAACGGTAGAAGACATGCGCCGCTATGGTTTTGGTTCTTACCTTAATGGTGGCGGTTCATTCCCGGGTGCAAACAAACATGCAACGCCGCAGGAATGGATCGATCTGGCCGAAGCAATGTACCAGGCATCCATAGATGACTCACTAGATGGCAGCAGCATCCCAACTATGTGGGGGACCGACGCGGTGCACGGTCACAATAACGTGATTGGCGCCACACTGTTTCCGCATAATATTGGCCTGGGTGCCATGCGTGACCCGGCATTAATTGAAAAAATAGCCACCGCTACCGCCAAAGAAGTACGAGCCACCGGTATAGACTGGATTTTTGCGCCCACTGTTGCAGTTGTCCGTGACGACCGCTGGGGCCGCACCTACGAAAGTTACTCTGAAGATCCGGCAATTGTGGGCGAGTATGCGCGCGCCATCGTCACCGGCCTGCAAGGTGATATCAGCGACGGCAACATCGACGACCAGCATGTCATTTCCACCGTTAAACACTTTGTTGGCGATGGCGGTACCGATAAGGGTGATGATCAGGGTAACAACCTGGCCAGCGAAAAAGAGCTTTTCGACATCCATGCGCAGGGCTACGTGCACGGCTTAAATGCCGGTTCACAATCCGTAATGGCATCATTTAACAGCTGGCACGGCGAAAAGATACACGGTAGCAAATACTTACTTACTAATGTACTTAAGGACAAAATGGGCTTTGATGGTTTTGTGGTGGGTGACTGGAACGGCCACGGCCAGATCCCGGGCTGCAGTAACGCCAATTGCCCGCAGGCTTTACTGGCCGGCCTGGATGTTTACATGGCGCCTACCCCAACCTGGAAGCCTTTAATGGAAAACCTGATTGCCCAGGTGAACAGTGGTGAAATCCCTATATCACGACTTGATGACGCTGTTAGCCGGGTACTGCGGGTGAAATTACGGGTCGGTCTGTTCGACCTGCCTTCACCGGCTAATCGCAGTCTGTCTGGTGACTTGTCGGTTATCGGTGCCGATGCACACCGCGAAATTGCCCGTGAAGCCGTGCGTAAATCGCTGGTTATGCTTAAAAATAATCAACAATTGTTACCGCTTGCGCCAAATAGCCGGGTACTGGTCGCCGGTGATGGCGCGCACAATATCGGCAAACAATCCGGTGGCTGGACCATTACCTGGCAGGGCACCGGTAATGAAAATAATGACTTCCCGGGGGCCACCTCTATTTACACCGGCATTAAACACACCGTTGAAGCCGTCGGTGGTGAGGCCCAGTTAAGCGTAGATGGCAGCTTTACGGAAAAGCCGGATGTGGCGATTGTAGTATTTGGTGAAACCCCCTATGCCGAAGGGAACGGTGATATCGCTAATGTGGAATATCAGCGTGGCGACAAGCAGGACCTGGCGTTGCTAAAATCCCTTAAAGCAAAGGGTATTCCGGTGGTCTCGGTTTTCATTACTGGTCGCCCGCTGTGGGTAACGCCTGAATTAAACGCCTCCGATGCCTTTGTGGTTGCCTGGCTACCTGGCTCAGAGGGCGGCGGTGTAGCCGACGTGCTGTTTAGCAAACCGGACGGCTCGGTTAACTACCCAATGCACGGTAAACTGTCCTTCTCATGGCCTGCCGACCCATTCCAGAACCCGGTTAATAAAGGTGATGGCAAACAAGCGCTCTTTGCCTACGACTACGGCCTGAGCTACGATGACAACGCAGATCTGCCACAGCTCGACGAGTCTGTGAATAACGCAGCCAACGCCACCGGCGATGCGGTAATCTTTCAGCAGAGTGTACAACAGCCCTGGTCACTGATCGCCACAAGCGCCGGTGAGCAAGGCGCAATGAACAGTAATGTACTGACTGTTAATACCCTTAGCATCCGTACTGCCGACCGCCACGTGCAGGAAGATACGCTGCAGGTTGAATTCGGCAGCAGCGAAGACAGCATTCGCTTCTTCTCGCCTTTCCCGGAAGATTTGCTCGATTACGCTGTACCAACAGGTGCACTGGCCTTTGATATTCAGCGTTCAGCAACAGTCGGGATAACCGTTTCCATGTCCTGTGGTGATGGCTGCGAAGCCGAACTGACCCTTGACGACTTCACCACTGCTGACAACAACTGGCAGAGCGTAACGATCCCACTGAGTTGCTTTGTTGATAAGGGTGTGGATCTGCGTGAGATATACGTGCCTATGGCACTCTCTGCCGAGGATGCCACCGAGTTTAAACTGTCAGATATCCGTTTTACCCGGGTAGAGACGCCTGTCGCCTGCCCTGGCACCTGAGTGTGTGTGCCCTGTGGCCGGGACCATTTCATTGGCCCGGTCACCCTCCCAGGGCCTTACACTACTTAGCATTATCTCTGCAATGCTCTCCGGGCAATTCAAATTCTATCGTTGTATGGTCCAGGTTAAAGGGTTCAAGCGCTTTGGCGACCCGGGCTTTTAATTCAATCAGGGCAGTCACCTCTATGCGCTTATCCAGCTCAAGATGTGCGGTAAGTACGTGACTGGCGCCATCCAGTGACCAGAAATGAACATGATGCAAAGCACCTACGTGCTCGATGTCCTTTAGTGAAGCTAAAATCGCGGCGCGCTTATCACTATCGGGGTTAACCTGAAGAAATAGTTTTACTGTATGAATAACGTGCTTCACCACGTTAAACAAAATAAACAAGGTAAACACTACCGACAACAGTGGATCCAGTATCGGCCAGTCAACAAACTGCAGCACGATAGCGACTATCAACACCGCCACCCAACCGAGTAAATCTTCCAGTAAATGCCAGTTGAGAACCTTCTCGTTTAAGGTGTCCCCACCATGCAGCTTATAAGCTGCGAAGCCATTTGCCGCAATGCCTAAAATGGCCAGTACAATCATGCCCTCGGTCACTGGCATTTCAGGTGACCACAAACGGGGAATGGCTTCGGTCAGCACCCATACCGACCCCACAACCAGGATCAATCCATTAATCAAAGCGCCCAGTAAGCTAAGGCGCTTAAATCCATAAGAATACTGTTCGGTAGCGTCGCGCTTACCCACTTTACTGAGATACCAGGCAAGGCCTATCGACAGGGAATCGCCCAAATCATGTACCGCATCGGCCATGATCGCTACACTATTAGTAAGCCAGCCGCCGATAAACTCGATAATGGTAAAAATAAAATTAAGCCAGAACGCCCAGCTGATTCTGTCTTCAGCGATATCATGGTGGTGATGACCATGATGATGCTCGTGACCATGGTCATGAGCGTGAGAATGATGGTGGTGACCCTGCTCCTGGCCATGTTTGCTCATAGTGGAAACTCTGCAACGGTTTGAAATCTAATGAGCTATCAGCATAGCCATTACCCTGCTATCTGATCAATGGGTTTATCGGCTCATAACGAAACGTCGTCGTTCGGATATCGGAATGCGGGCAGTCTGCGCGTAGCCCGTCGGCTCCTAAAAGTAACCAATCCTCTCTGTGTGCCCGCCCTACAGAGTGCCCTTTGGATAGGTCTAAACACAAAGATTCACGACTGGCGGGTAGCAGCAAACGCCCTGCAGGGTTCATCTTTAGCCACTGCCACGCAGCATATATCTCGGCGTCAGGCGGCGTATGATAACCAAAATGCACAACTGGCCGACGAGCAAATAGCATAAACTGCTCCCCGGTATCGAGCAGGGCAATTTCGCTATTGGCAGGCACACTGCTGTCTATTGCCTGCCATACTCCGGCTGGTGTGCGAATTGGGTTAAGTAAGCTGGCAAATCCCACACTGTAACTGCACCATACTACCAGCATAGTGACGCCCCAGGCCTGCCAGCCTGCTCTGCGGCGCACCACAAACAATGCTACCAATACCGCCAGCCCGGTGGTCAGAAACAGAACGCTGCCATCCACTTCATAGCGTTGATTAAGTTTAGCAACAGGCCCGGTATCAACTAAACCCAATCCGCCTGAAATGAAAAAGCTGCTGCCAATCAGCAGAGGCAATCCCCATAGCGTACGGGACAACCACTTTTTGTCAGCGATGTGCGGCATAAAAGGTGCCATGGCCAACGCCAGCATCGGTAGCGCCGGCAGGATATAGACCCCGCGCTTGCCCGGACTCATGCTAAAAAACACCAGCACCAGCAACACAAACCCCAGCGGCATCACAATACGTGCATCATTCTTTTTCCAGGCGCTGCGCCAGTGTGGCCATTGCCAGGGTAATAACACCACCAGCGGTAGCCACGCCCAGGGCACTACGTTTACCACAAAGTACCAGAATGGCTTGATGTGGTGCCAGGAGTTGGCGTATCGGGTGACTGTCTGCTTCATCAGGATATTGTCGCGATAAGCGTTATAGGCCGGATCTAACCTGCCATCCACAGCCAGCAGCATTGGCAGTAGCCACAGCAACAAGGTTACCAGCATGGTCAGTACACCTGTTGCCCACCAACCCCAATGATATCGCTTCGGTAAAGTTTGCAGTGAGGTCTGGCGCCACAACACAAGAGCATAGGGCAGCAACATTAACAGGGGTAAAAAACCAACCCCTTTGGTCATAATACCCAAACCCATGGCCACACATCCTGCCAGCCACCAGGTAATATGCCCTGCCTGGCACAGCGTCGCACGCAGTAAGCCATAGCAGCCCAGCGTCACCCACATGCACACACTGGCGTCGATTTGCGCGCTTTTTGCCTGTAGAACAAACTGCACACTGGCCAGCAGTATTCCGGCCGCCCACCAGGCTTCCCGGCTTCCCCACAAGCGGCGGCATATATCAAAAACCGCTAGCACGGTGACTGTGCCAGCGATGGCCGATGGTAATAAAAAGGCGATATACAGCGAGCCGGTAATAGCGTAAAAAATCGCGATAGACCACATAAATAATGGTGGTTTATCCGGATACAGTTCGTTTCCTCGCATCGGGAACAACCACTGTCCTGTTTCCACCATGTCTTTAGCAATTAGCGCAAAACGGGGTTCATCGGCGGGCCAGGGAGCCCGCAGCCCAATTCCCAGGGCGAGCAGTAAAAAGGTCAGTAAACCAAGCCAGATTAAATCTGACCGCTGATAGCGACTGAAAGAAGGCAGTAAATTCATGGTCAATTAGGGCGTTTAAACAGTGCTGACTGGTTGTTGCTGGTACCAGCGATAAAGGTGCGCTCCGAGCAACACCGAACACACCAGTAAGCTCAGGCTGACGCTGATTTGCCACGAAGACATCTGTTCCATACCCTGCCCCATAAGGGCAAACGTCAGCATCTGCGGCACGTAACCCAACGCTGATGCGCTCACAAAAGCCCGGCCCTTAATAGTACTGGCACCCGCCACAATGTTAGTAAGCGCATTACTGCCAATGGGCAGTAACCTTATCGCCAGGGTCGCGGTATAGGGTTTTCCTGCCAGCAGCGGATGGAGTTTTGCGATCACGCCAGGAAAGCGGCGCTTCACCCAGGCCTGTAAAAAGTAACGGGAAATCATAAAAGTGGTTGCGCAGGCAATAGCGGCCATCGCGGTGGAAAGTAGCGTGCCTGCTGTCACGCCCAGCAGGCCTCCGCCAATAAAAGCCACTATCTGACGGGGGAACCCTACCAGCATCAGCAACACGCCGCTCACTACCAGCAGTGGCCAGCCAAGAACGCCCTGAGCGGTAAGCCACTGCTCTACGGCCTGCGGATCGGCATATTCACCGAGGCTCGCCATTTTTACCAATCCGGCAATAACCAGACAGGCGACCAGCGGTTTTAACAGCGCTCGTATACTCGCTTGCAAACGATTCATAGTACTGGCTTTAGGCATTAATCGGTAACTTCCTGAGGATGAGGGCATTTCGCCCGCCTAAGTAACCATATAACACCGAATAAATCCACAATCCCCACGCCAAGCCGACTCAACATGGTGTAATTGGAGGTTCCGCAGTGGCGATCGCGGTGATTGACTTCCACCACAAAAACGCGTCCTTCAAGGCGCTTTACCAGCGCCGGCAGGAAACGATGCATATGATCGAAGTAAGGCAAAGATAAAAACGTGCTGCGCGGAATTAACTTTAAGCCGCAGCCGGTATCGGGCGTTTCATCGTGTAACAGGCGCTGGCGTACCCGATTGGCAATACGCGATTGCAGTCGCTTCCAGGCAGTATCCTTACGATTCTTGCGATAACCGGCAACACAAAAATCTGTTCCTATCGGCTGGCGTTCGGCGACCTCAATAAAACGCGGGATATCCGCCGGATCGTTCTGACCATCAGCGTCCAGAGTAATAATCCAATCATAGCGGGCGTAACGCACCCCGGTCATGATTGCGGTAGACTGCCCCATGGATTTTTCATGCTGTACTGCTCGCACGCAAACCGGCAATTCGTTGGCTAGTTCCCGTATTTCACTGAGCGTACCATCGGTGCTGCCGTCATCCACATAGATGATTTCAAACGCCACGCCCGTCGGCGTATGCTGAGCTAACTCAGTCACCAACGGCCGGATATTGCCCTGTTCATTTTTTGCCGGAATCACAAAAGAAACGTTCACAACTCACCACATGTTATTGTTTTCACAATAAGCTACCTGAGTTTTCTTAAGACAAGCTTAAGCTTAGAAATAAGTAGTGGCGGTGATCAGGCCACAGCGGCTGACTAAATAATTCCGCTATCAATTACCGGTGTAACCCAGTAGCGAATACGATGCTGTAACGATAATGCCGCCAGGGCGGCCGTTAAACTATCCAGATCTTTATGCTGCAGGCGAATATCAATACGGCACACCGAGCGATGCCCGGCGACCTGCTCACTCACCGTATAATTAGCGTGCTCCTTGCTGTAGCCCTCAATACCATGCATGGAGAACCCACCAACAAACGGCTGGCACAATAAGCAATCCACCACGTTATCAACGGTCTCAGGATCCACAAAGCAGCTAAAAATGCATTGTTCAGTCATGATGTTTGCGCTCCAGAGTGAAATACAGAATCGGCAGAATGATAAGTGTCACCAGGGTAGAAGAAAGCAGGCCGCCAATCACCACAATGGCCAGAGGCTTTTGGATTTCAGAGCCCGGACCGGTCGCAAAAGCCAGCGGCATTAAACCGAAAATAGCCGTGGTTGCGGTCATCAGGATAGGTCGCAGGCGGTCTTTTGCGCCCTGGATTATGTGCTCTTTAAAATCACCCGCCAGCTTCGCCAACTGCTGAAAATGCGACAGCATCACCACCCCATTGAGTACCGCCACGCCAAGCAGCGCAATAAACCCTACGGAAGCGGGTACCGACAGGTATTCACCGGTAATCCACAGCGCGAACACCCCACCGACCAGCGCAAACGGGATATTGGCCAGGATCAGCAGCGCCAGTTTCAGCTCTTTTAGCTGGGTAAACAGAATAATCAGGATAACGCCCAGCACCAGCGGAATAATGGTCAGCAGGTTATTGGTTGCACGGATCTGATTTTCAAACTCGCCGCCATAGCTTACCGTGTAGCCAGTGGGAAGAGATACACTGTTATTCACTTCGGCTGCTACTTCTTCAACAAAAGACGCCAGGTCACGATTCTCCACATTGGCACTCACCATCACATACCGTAAGGCATCTTCCCGCTCAATCACCGCAGGGCCTTCTACCCGCTCAAGCTCTGCCACCTGGGATAACGCCAGTAACGTGCCATCGGGTAGCTGGATTGGCAGGTTGGCCAGTTCAATATCGCTGCCAATTGCCGCGATTCCCTCACGTTGGTTAGAAAACATCAGCGGCGTAACGATGCGGCCGTTGATGATGTCGGTAACCTGAACGCCGTTGACCTGCATTTGTAAATAGTCAGACAGCTCGGTGAGCGACATATCAAACCTCAGCGCGATGTCCATTTTCGGCTTAATGCGCAAATAGTCGCCGCCTTCCATCAGCGTTTTGTTAACGTCTACCGCGCCCTGCACGCTTTCCGTTACTTTCGAGACCTCACTGGCCACATCGGTGAGGCGGGCAATGTCATCACCAAAAATTTTGATGCTGACCATGCCGGTACTGCCAGTAAGCATTTCGGATACGCGCATTTGAATCGGCTGGGTGAAGCCGTAGTTAATTCCGGGGAAGCCCTTTAATACCTCACGAATAGCGTTGGCCAGTTCGGCCTTGGTGTCGAAGCGCCACTCATCGGTGGGGGCAAGCTGCATAAAGACATCGGTTTCATTCAGGCTCATGGGGTCAAGCCCTAGTTCGTCCGAGCCAGTACGCGCCACAATTTGTTTAATCTCGGGGATCTCGGCGAGTAATGCCTCTTCAATTTGCTTATCCAGCGCTAAGGATGCTGTTAGCGAAAGCGTCGGAGATTTTTCCAGTTGTACAATCAGGTCACCCTCATCCAGAGTTGGCATAAAAGTTTTGCCTAACTGTGTAAAGGCCAGCACGGTGAGCGCAAGGGTTATCGCCATCGCAATAAACAGGGTTTTCGGTACCGCAATGGCTTTTCGCAAAGCGCTTTCAAAGCCGTTTTGTAATGCTTGTAAATAACCCGGAAGTTGCTGTGGCGCTTTGCTTACAAAGAACGACGCCAGCACCGGAATAATGGTAAAAGCACTTACCAGCGCTACCGCCATAGCAAACATGATAGTCATAGCCACCGGGCTGAACAATTTGCCTTCAAGTCCGGTGAGGGTTAGCAGTGGCGTAAAGACCACCAGCACAATCAGCGTACCAGCGATAACCGGCGTGGCAACCGCCTTAGCAGAACGGTAAATCACATGCAGCCTTGGCAAAGGCACCCCACGAGAGAGCTGCGAAACGATATTTTCCACAACGACCACCGAGGCATCAACCAGCATGCCAATGGCAATCACCAACCCGCCCAGGCTCATGAGGTTAGCGGTAAGGTTGGTCACGCTCATCAGATAAAAGGTGATGAGTACTGCCACCGGGATAACACAGGCCACCACAAACGACGCGCCAATCTGACCAAGAAACACCGCCAGCAGCACTACAACAATCACAATTGCCTGGCCAAGCGCACTGGTGATGGTTCCCACCGCGGTATCGATCAGGTTTTTGCGGTTATAAAACACATTTACCTCGGTCCCTGCAGGTAAGCCGGGCTTAATGAGCGCAAGCTTTGCCTGTACCGCTTCCACCACCTCAGCGGTATTGCTGTTTTTGAGCGCGACAATTAACGCTTCGGTGGTTTCCTTACCGTCTTTAGTCACCCCACCATAGCGGGCCAGACTGCCTACTGACAACCGGCCTATGTCGTCGAGTCTTATAGCGCTGCCCTCTTTAATCGCAACCACCCGTTCTGCCACGTCTTCCAACTGAGTAAAACGCCCTTCGCTGCGTACAATTAGTGTGTCATTGCCCACCTCTATGCGGCCAATGCTTCCGTTGATATTAGATCGGGTAAGCGCGTCGGCCACGTCAGGCAGGGTGAGTCCCAAAGCACTCATCCGCTGCACATCCGGAGTGAACTGCACGGTTTTGGTATAGCCACCCAATACATTCACCTCTGCTACACCGGCAACGGTTCGCAGCGCAGGTCTGATTTGCCAGTCCAGTAAATGCTTACGCTCCATGAGCGACAGGTTAGGGTTTTCCAGGGTCAGCATAAACATTTCGCTAAGCGGCGTACTCATTGGCGCAATACCGCCGTCTACTGTAGGCGGTAATTCGCTCCACAGATTATTCAGACGTTCTGCAACCTGCTGGCGGGCCCAGTAAATGTCGGTACCTTCCACAAAATCCAGGGTAATAGAGGTAATGGCATATTTGGTGGTTGAACGCAGTACCGCTTTATCTGGGATCCCCAGCAATTCGGTTTCCAGTGGCTGGGTAATTTGCGCCTCAATTTCTTCGGCGGTCATGCCCGGCGCTTTAATAATCACGTTAACCTGAGTAGGGGAGATATCCGGAAATGCATCTACTGGTAGTTTCAACCACGCACTTACCCCGGCTGTCAGGGCTACAGCGAACATCGCCAGCACGAAAATGCGCTGACTTAGAGAAAATTGGATCCAGCGGGCAATCATTTATTCGCCTCCCAGACCCAGCAAAATGCCTTGCACCGCACTCACTGACGAAGTGAGTACCTCGGTATTCTTAAGCTGTTCACTATCAGCAATCAGCAGCTGACCATCATGACGGCCCAACACGGTGACCACCACCGGCACTAACTCAGCGCCCTCTTTAGCCAGGGCATAATACTCACCGCCAAAGAAGTAAACGCTTGAGGCAGGCACAGCAAGGCCCGCCTGTTCAATAACTGGCGTTACCATAACCGCATCAGCAAAGCCCAGCGCACAGTGGGCGTTGCCGGTAAGCGGGTCGCTCCACAACCGACTGACCAGCCCACTGCTTAAGCGCTCGCGATAAGCAACCTCCAAACGGCAAGCCCCCACTGTTAATGCCGAGGCCTTATCGGCAAGCTGTGATGGCAGCTGCACTCTTAAGCGCAGAGCATTTCGTTCAATCACTTCACCATACACAAACGCTTCAGTATCCAGTTGCTCACCGGCTGGAATAAACACGCCGGCCACAGGCGAAGTCAATAACGCTGAATCGTCATCACTTGCCCGTTGTAGCAACTCTTCTGCATGCTCAAGATGGCCCAGTTCAAGCTTGCTGGCAAAGTAGTGATCGGTAATCGCCTGCCAGGATTGTTGGTTGATGGACTTGCTGTTAAATAACGGTAAGTTTTGCTGATAACGCTGTTCTGCCTGGCGGTAAATCTCCTTTTGGGCTCTTAGCATTTCATAGAAATGATGAACCTCACTGCCGGTCAGTTTAACCAGCGGGGTATTGGCCGCCACAGAGGCTTGTGGCGCTACCAGGTATTGCTGCTGTAATACCCGAAACGGCAGTACCAGTTGATAGCCATTGCCCGGCAGATAGCTTACTGCACCGCTTACCGCAGGGGTTGGCACAGCAGGTACAATCTGCGGCGCTGCAAAATTCAGTGACAGACGACCCAACGATTCAAGGGGGATCCGCTGATTTTGTGCTACAGCAGTAGAGACTGTCAGCACTAACAAAAGAAAAGAGAAAAACGATTTCATAGCACTTGCCCTGCCAATTGATTAATTTGTGCAACCCGTTGTTGCTGAGAAAGTTTGAGCTGATCCAGTTGATAGGTGCGGTCGCGCTGCTCCAGCAACGATTGCAGCCAGTTGCTTTGCTCCAGCTCGCTGCTCTGCTTTAGCTGCGCCAGTTGCTCAACAATTTGTTCGCCGATGGCAACTTGCTGCTCGCCAATAGCAATTTGTTCTTCCAGCGATGTCAGGCTGGCCATATTGGTGCTGACTTGCTGTTGCAACGTAATTCGCAGGTTCATCAGAGTTTGTGAAAGTGCCAGGTCGGTTTGCTGCCAGGCCTGCAGTTCCTGCGGATTGGCAGGCATCTCCAGGGCCAGCGGGATCCCTACCGCGATACCTACCTGATTTTCGTCGCCCATCACGCTCTGTAAGCGCCGCGCTACCAGCGCAACATCCCAGTTGCTCTGACTTTGCCGGCCATACTGATAAGCGGCTGCGGCATATTGCTTTTGCAAGCTCAGCAGTTTCAATTCTGGGTGGCTATTCAGTGCGCTGTCGAGACTAGCGGGTACCGATTCTGCCATGTTGTCAGGGAGTGTCTGCGCGCCGGTCAGCTCGGTGTAAGCTCGCATTGCACCTGCCAATTCTGCTTTGGCGCCAACCAGTGCCTGCTGCACATCAAGTTGCTGCTGTTGCCACTGTAAATAGGCTAAGCGTGATAATTCACCGGCGTTAAACCGCTCGGTTAACTGAGTGCCCAGTCGGGACAGCCATACCTGTTTATCACTCAAGGCATTAACCTGCTGACGCGCCATGGCCGCATCCCAGGCGCGCTGTCTTACCAGCCCGGAAATCAGCAAAGCCTGCTGGCGCTGCTGGGCAACCATGATGGCCTGATTGGTCTGCTCTATCTGATCAAATAAATCCAGATTATCCGGGCGCTGGATTTGCACTCCGAGTCGCACTTCAATCTCATCGGTGCCGGTAGCCAGATTAGACTGTAACGCGGAGACTTCCAGCGTCGGCGCGCCGATGAGCCAGCGACTCAGCGACGAACTCTGATGAGCCATCCAGTCAGAGGAATAGTTCTGCCCGACGCGCTGTTGAGCCTGCGCGCGTAGCGCCGCTAAATCAGCGATTTCTGAAGCCTGAAGATGAGCAGAGAAACAGCCACTCAGTATCAGAATAATACTTGTGGTTAAGAACACGAAAACACGTTGAAAATACATAGCAATTATCCCTGTAAGAGGGAGTCAACATGCCAGAATATGCCCCTCCCGCCTATCGGACATCTGGCCCATAAGAGCATAAAACATTGATTTTATTGACTTATTCAGTGCAGATTCTGCGCCTGACTATAGCCATTCTGATAGGTCACAAGCACGCCATCAAGGTCAACACCCACCTGATCGCCGGCTTGCTTAAGTTCATGCTGACTAAGCCCCTGCTCCCAACGAGCGAGGGCCCACAAATGCAAGACCCGGGTTCCGGTTCGGCAGATAGCATGGACCCGGCCTTTAGCGCCCAGTAGAATTCGACCGAATTTAGCGACATCCTGTGCACTGTAGTGACCACTTACTACCGGAACAAAGTAATATTCAAGGCCAGCCTTCCGAGCCCATACGCGTAACATGGCATCCGGTACCTGATTTGGCTCTTCAAAGTCCGGGCGACCATTTATCAGCGTGGTAACGCCTGCCTCGGCGAGGGTATGAAAGTCGGCCTTAGTCAACGGACCCGAAACGCTAAAATGATGATTTATTGTCCGAATATTCATACCGATACCTCCACAAAGTACAGCGTGTATAGCGACGAGAGAAAGATAAAACTGCCCATTACAATTAACATCACGCCAAAGCCTTTTTTCAGCTGTTGCTGAGGTAACCGCCCACCAAGTCTTGCCCCAAGCAGGGAACCGGCTGCGCCGATAATTATCATTAGCGCGATAAGCTGAAAATCGAAGGGCAGCTCTCCAAGCTGGCTGAATAAATACACGTACTTGCCAAAGCCCACTATCGACTGCATTACAATGATTGCCAGGCTGGTGCCCACGGCCTGGCGCATGGATACGCCACCAAGGGCCAGCAGTGCCGGGACAATTAAAAAGCCGCCGCCAACTCCCACTAACCCTGCAATCACGCCCACCACCACAGCCGCAGGGATGAGCTTTGCCAGAGACACCTCATTACTGGCAGCAACGTTTACGGGCTTAAGCATAAAGCGGCTGGCAAGCAACATAATGACGGCAAATAACACTAGCTGCGCCAGACCACTGAAGTACTGGGAAAGTTGTGCCCCAAGATAAGTACCAACCATACTCGGCAAGCCAAAACTGACCACCTTCTGCCACGCCACCAGACCAGCCCGTTGTTGACGCCATACCCCTGCCAAGGCAATCCCCCCCACAATTAACAGGGATTCCGCAATCGCCACTTTAGGCGGGCGTTCAACCACATAAGTCAACAGCGGCACGGTGAGAATCGAACCACCAGAGCCGAGCAGGCCCAGACTCACACCAATCACAATAGCGCCGATAAGGGTGAGCAACATGACTACGACTTAACCGTCAGGGGGATTTTCAGGTAACACTTGCCATTGTCTTCCGCTGGCGGCATCTGCCCGGCTCTGACATTCACCTGAATCGCAGGCAACAGTAGTTTAGGCACCGCCAGCGTAGCATCACGGGCTTCTCGCATGGCTACAAAATCGGCCTGGCTGACACCGTCCTTAACATGAATATTGTTGCGACGTTGCTCAATCACCGAGGTTTCCCAGGCGAAGTGGTCTCGCGTGGGGCTTTTATAGTCATGCCCCACGAACATCCGGGTAGCCTCAGGTAAGGCGAGAATTTTACGGATGGACTGATACAAGGTATGTGCACTGCCGTTAGGAAAGTCCGCCCGGGCTGTACCGTAATCAGGCATAAACAAGGTGTCGCCGACGAACACCGCATCTTCTATGTAGTAAGACACACAGGCCGGGGTGTGACCGGGCGTATGCAACACTTCAATATCCAAGTGTCCCAGCGTAATCATTTCGCCGTCGACAAACAGCTGATCAAACTGACTGCCGTCGGTGGGAAACGTGCTTTCCAGGTTATAAATCGCTTTAAACGTCGATTGTACCCGCCGAATATGGTCGCCTACCCCAATCAGTCCGCCGAGCTTTTCCTTGATGTAAGGGGCGGCAGTGAGGTGGTCGGCATGGGCGTGGGTTTCCAGGATCCATTCGAGTGTTAAGCCATTTTTGTCAACGTAATTGACAACTTTGTCAGCAAACTCATGGGAGATCTGCCCGGCTGCGGCGTCGTAATCGAGTACCGGGTCGATAATTGCGCAGCTGTTGGTCGCACGGTCAGTTACCACGTAGGTCACGGTAAACGTGGGCTCATGGAAAAATGACGTGATCTGAATTTTGCTCATTTGCCGGCTCTCTGTATCAAAATTAATTAGGTCTTTAGTTTGATACAGCAAAAGCTTTGCCAGCTGGTCCGGGCGCTACCCATCACCACTTACATCCACGCCACAGAAAATCCTAATCAATTGATAAATATAGATTTATATTATTTATGATTTTTTAATTTTAATGGCATAATTCGCCAGATACGTTGTTGAGCAGGTACCCTCTGCCGGCTTTAACAATGACGTTTTCCAACCCTTATGCGTTAGCTCGCAAACCCAGCTAATCACTGGTTGTTTTGCACATTGTGTGGAGCAGTTTTTGTATGTTGTCTTGTGTGGATTGTGGTGCCTGTTGCGCCACGTTTCGGGTGTCTTTTTAGTGGGCGGAATCCGACCCGTTTGCCGGCGGTTCCGTACCGGCCGAACTGACTACTAAAATTTCGCCAAATCTGGTGTCAATGGCAGGCACTAATCAACCTAACCCAAGGTGTGTTGCCCTGACAGGCGAAATTGGTAAACAGGTGAGTTGCAGTATTTACGAACAACGCTCGTCAACCTGCCGGGAATTTGAGGCCGGTTCGGCCGATTGTTTAAAAGCACGGCTAAAGCACGGGATCACTGACGATGTGATCCCTATACGCGTTGCCTGATAGAATTAGCTGAGAGGACTTAGTACCAGCGTGTCTTTACAGTGCAGCTCGGCCGGATACACGTGGCTGGCAATGATGATAAGGCGCGCTGCGGCTTCGCGTTGTAACAAGGCAACCAGCTGGCTGACCGCAGCTCCATCGAGCCCCTCAAAGGGTTCATCCAGCAGCCACACCGGTGAGTGGATAAGCATTGCCCGCGCAATGCCTAAGCGCTTGCGCTCACCGCCGGATAATACGCGGCCACCGGGGCCGAGCCACTCGCCGAGGTCATTCAGCTGGGCAAGGCCCACTTTGGCCAGTACATCATTAAGCTGCGTTGCAGAAAACTCCCGACCCAGGGTCAGGTTATGCCTGAGCGTAGCGGCCAGGATCACCGGTTGCTGCTCCAGATATAGCCAGCCTTCAATCAGGCCATCATCCGGCACAGCACCATCACAAAGGCGCTGTCCATGGCAGGCTACCAACCCACTGATAGCCTGCAGTAACTGAGATTTGCCTGCGCCGCTTGGTCCGCCAACCAGGTAAAGACCGCAGGCATCAAATTCCGCCGTCACTTTTTGTTCGGGTAGGTTAACAGAACCAAAGTCGGTAAGTTTGAGCGTGTTGGAAAGTGGTACGGCATCTGTCAGTTGCAGAGGCTCTACCGGTAGTGTTTTAAGTGCCTGTTTGCCCTGCACATAACGGTTCAGCGCGGGCTGACCATTGAAGGAACGGCCCAGCCAGTCACCGGCGCTGAGCAACAGCATGGGCACCACCAGCAACAGCGGGTTGCCGCCGTCACCCTCAAGCTGAGTATGAATAGCCAGATAAATAATGATCAGCATCAACGCCCAGGCAAGCCCCTGAAACACCCACATACTCTGCAACGTAAGCCGCTGCTGACTCGTTTCAGTCTGCCACAGCGTTTGCGCAGAAGGTAACTGCGCTAACTGCTCTTTTACTGTTTTTAAATGCCAGATAGCCACACTTCTGAGCACCACATCGGATTGCTCCCTGAATTCGTGCTCCTGTAATATCTGCTCTTTAGCTAATGTGTGTCCTTGCATACAAAGCGCCGCCATGATCACCAGCCAGATAACGCCAAGCGCGATTGTCCAACCGGCAAAAGGGATATCCAGCACCAGCAGTGTTACTGCGCTCACCACCAGCATAAGCACCGCAGAAGCCTGCTGAGATACCCAGCCGACCCACACCGCAGCGATGGCCTCAGTATGACTGGCCAGCGCTTCAACTTCTTCACTACGCTGGCGGATCTGCGCGGCAAACAGCCGTTCAAATAATTGCACGCGTAGCAGCGAGGTGAGTTGTAATAAATGCTTGTGACCTACCCACATGTGGGCATAACCACTACCAATGCGTATTAGCGCCAGGGCTCTGATAACGACCGCTGGCAGCATGTAGTTAAAATTGACCGGGGCCACGGCGCAGGCGGCAATAAACCACGAAGAAACAATTAAAATCGCCAAGCCGGCACCGCCGTGCAGCACTGCCAGTAATACGGTAATGAAGGCTTTCACGATACTACCTCCCCAGCCGTTTGCTGCACCCTGCGGTTTTCCACCTGCCAGGCTCGGTTAAACCAGTCATCCGGCAGCGCCTTATGGGAAACCCATAACAAAGTTCGCCCCTGCCCCAGGGTATAAATAAGCTGGCTAAGGCTGTGATGTTGCGCTTCAGGTAGATGCGCAGTGGGCTCATCGAGGAGCCATACCGGCGCGTCAGACAGTAACAAGCGCGCCAGTGCCAGACGCTGTGCCTGTCCGCCGGAAATAGCAGGCACTTCAGCCAGCGGCGTGTCGAGCCCTGCCGGCAGCGAATCCAGCCATGCCTTAAGCTCCACTTCACTAAGCACCTGTTCCAGCCTGGCGGTGGTAAAAGTGCGCTGATAATTAAGGTTTTCGCGCAGCGTGGCGGGTAACAATACCGGATGCTGAGTGAGCATGGCCACCCGACAAGGCAGGCGGTAATTCCCCCTCCGCTGACCAGCGAGGGCTTCCAGTAACAAGGTTTTACCACTGCCGGACGGCCCGGTTACGGCCACCCAGTCACCAGGCAGTAGCGTTAATAACTGGCTGGCAAGCAGGTTATCGGCCAGTTGTAAGCTAAACTGCTGCGGCTCGGTCAGTTCGTTAGCCGGTTCATCGAGTTGAGCGGCATCCAGCGGCGCAAGCCAGTCACCGGCAGCATCCCGAGCGGCTTCAGCTTCAGCCTTCTGGTGATAAAACTGCCCCAGCGCTTTAAGTTCAGAAAACAGCAATGGCGCGGTAAGTAACAACCATAAGCCAGAATGCAGCGTAAGCTCGGGGCCTAACGAGAACTCGCCCAATAAACTAAAACCAATAAACACAGCAATTAAGGCAACGGCAATGGTCGAAAAAAAATCAAGTACGGTATTAGATAAAAACGCCACGCCAACCACTTTCATGGTGCGTTCATTCAGGTCGTCACTGGCTTGTTTTAATATCTCTTGTTCAATCTGATGGGAGCGAAAACTGGCCAGTAACCCGAGCGCCGTGAGGCGATCAACAAACAGGCTGCCTAGCCGGGTGAGAGCGACAAAGTGTTTCCGCTGAAGTGCCGCAGCGCCCTTACCCACCAAAATCATAAACAGCGGAATAAGCGGCAATGTGATCAACAGGCTGCCACCCACCACCGGGTTAACCACCAAAATAAACAGCAGCGCGAAAAAGGGCGTAAGCACCGCCACGTATTGTTGCACCTGATAGTCATAGCGCCAGTGAACCAGCGCGCTGATGTGTCGGGTCCATACCGATTGCCAGAAGTAAGCCGAATGGGTGCTGACTAACGATGTTTGCTCTGCCACCAAACGCTCGGCAAAGCGTTTTTCAAGGCCCCTAAGTAAATCGGATTTTGCCTGCAAGGTGCGACGATAAGCATCACTCTGCAGCAGCCAGGCCAGTATTAACGCAGCCGCCAGACCCAGCCAGTCACTCATATCCGGCTGCTGAGCCAGCACTACCCAAGTATGCATCATCGCGGAAAACAGCCAGTAGCCGGCAATTAAACATAACAGCCGGATGGTTTTTATGGCTACCAATAAAAACAAGGTGCTGCGCGATGCAACACCCTGCTCGGTGACGGTAGCGTTAAACCACCGTGGAAGGGACTGGCTCTCTTTCACTACTGATCTTCTGGGTCTTCAGGGCGATCCAAATTCTCAGTCGATTCTAGCCACATGGCGTTGATAATGCCAAATGAGCAAGCCAGTAACACGCCTAATATCCAGGTAAAATACCACATGTTCTGTTCTCCTTAATAAATCGCGTGAGATGAGTCTAGGTCGCTGTTTTTAATGCGACCGCGCATCACGTAGAAGCCGTAAGCGGTATAGCTTAAAACAATGGGTACAAACACACAGGCTACACCAAACATTATTTTCAGGGTCATTTCACTGGATGTTGCATCCCAGACAGTTAAGCTCGCCACCGGCATAGTGGTGCTTGGCATCAGGAATGGGAACATCGAGAAACCTGCAGTCAGAATAATACCTGTCATCATCAGCGCGCTGCTCACAAACGCCCAGCCTCCGCGGCCGGCTTTGGAGAAGAAAGCGCAGGCTAATCCGGCACCAATACCTAACAGAGGCGCCACCACCATCCAGGGATATTTGCTGTAATTAGCCATCCAGGCACCGGCTTCAACCGCCACTTCTTTCTTAAGCGGGTTAGAAGTCGCCAGCGTATCCACGGCTGAAGTAACCACAAAGCCATCCAGTCCAAAGGCAACCCACAGGCCAGCCAGAATAAACAGCACCACAGTTGCCAGTGACAGTACAACAGATACTGCCCGTGCCCGCACTTCAATAAAGCTGTCGGTTTTCATTTGCAGCCAGGTAGCGCCGTGATTGAGGATCATCGCTACGGAAACCAAACCCGCTACCAGTGCAAACGGCGTAAGCAGGCCAAAAAACGAACCGGTATAGGTGGCTTTTAAATTGCCATCCAGCTCAAACGGTACGCCCAGCAACAGGTTACCAAAGGCCACGCCAAAGATTAGCGCGGGCACGAAGCCAGACGTGAACAGTGCCCAGTCCCAGCTGGTACGCCAGCGCTTATCTTCTAACTTACTGCGAAAATCAAAGCCCAACGGACGCATCCACAGGGCAATCAGCACCAGCGCCAGCGCCAGGTAAAAGCCCGAGAAAGCGGTAGCATAGATCATCGGCCAGGCTGCAAAAATAGCGCCGCCGGCGGTGATAAACCACACCTGATTACCGTCCCAGTGCGGACCCACCGTGTTAATCATCACGCGGCGCTCGTCGTCGGTTTTACCAATCAGGGTGAGCAGTGCGCCAACCCCTAAATCAAATCCATCGGTGATGGCAAAGCCAATCAGCAGTACACCAACCAGCACCCACCAAATTACTCGTAGTACTTCATAATCAATCATGCGTTTGCTCCTTGAGTACCCAGGCCAATAGCATCATCCAGTTTCTTGTCGTCTTCCGGTGGAACCGGCCCCTTTTTGGCGTATTTCTTCATCAGGTAGAAGCCAATCACAAACATCGTTGCGTAGAACAAGGTGTAAGCCACCAGGGTAGTCACAACGTCAGAAACAGACAGGTTAGACACCGCGGTATGTACTGGTAACACTTCGGCGATAGACCAGGGCTGACGGCCATACTCGGCAACAAACCAGCCAGCTTCACAGGCAATCCACGGTAGTGGCAGCGACCATACCGCCGCTTTCAGCAACCAGCGCGGCTGAGTGATGCGGTGTTTAGTGCTGTAATAGAATGCCGCAATAAACAGCGCCAGCATCAAAAAGCCTGCTACCACCATCAGGCGGAAAGAGTAAAACAATGGTGCTACCGGTGGGATGCTGTAATCCACCGCTTTTTCCAACGCTTCTGGTGTAGGCTGAGTGATATCGTCAGTGAACGGTTCCAGCAACAGCGCATAGCCTAAGTCGTCTTTATTACGCTCAAACATTTCAAGTTCAGCGGGCGTTGCTGTGCCGTCTTTCACTTTTTCCAGCTGTTTCTGTGCCTGTACGCCTGACAAAATTCGCACCCGGTGAATCTCTTTGAGGTCTTTGATCCCCATCACTTCTTCATCCAGTGAACGGGTAGCAATAATGCCCATGGCCCACGGGATCTGAATAGCGAAGTCCATTTTTTCTTCTTCGTCATTCGGAATGCCGAACAAGGTAAAAGCTGCCGGCGCCGGGTGAGTTTCGTACTCAGCTTCCACAGCCGCCAGTTTAACTTTTTGCACGTCACCCAGCTCGTAACCGCTTTCGTCACCTAAAACAATTACCGACAGGGTAGCCGCCAGACCAAAGCTGGCCGCAATCGCAAAAGAGCGACGGGCAAAGGCAATATGCTTATGCTTGAGCAGATAGTAACTGGAGATAGCCAGCACAAAAATGGCACCGGTGACATAGCCTGCAGAGACAGTGTGGACAAATTTAACCTGGGCTACCGGGTTAAAAATCACTTCGCTGAAGCTGGTCATTTCCATGCGCATAGAATCGGTATTGAAGCTTGCTCCCACCGGATACTGCATCCAGCCGTTGGCAATCAAAATCCACAGCGCAGAAAAGTTTGAGCCAATGGCCACCAGCCAGGTTGCCATTAAGTGCTTCACTTTGGACATTTTGTCCCAGCCGAAGAAGAACAATCCCACGAAGGTAGATTCTAAAAAGAACGCCATTAACCCTTCAATGGCCAACGGAGCGCCAAAGATGTCGCCCACGTAGTGAGAATAGTAAGACCAGTTCATGCCAAACTGGAACTCCATCGTTAATCCGGTAGCAACGCCGATGGCAAAGTTAATCCCGAACAACTTGCCCCAGAACTGGGTCATTTGTTTGTAGATTTCTTTACCGGTCATCACATAGACCGACTCCATAATGGCTAACAGAAACGTCAGACCAAGGGTCAGCGGGACAAAGATAAAGTGGAACATTGCTGTTAAAGCAAATTGTAACCGCGATAGTTCTATCAACGTATCGCTCATGGGACTCTCCTTTGATGTTTCTAAATACTAAACCGGGGTTGCCTGTAGCCTGGTCAGAGTTACCCATGCTACAGGTCTGAAATAATTGCTACCTGAGAGGCCAACAGCCTCAGGCACTTTTTAACGCTTTATAAATTGCACTTTGCATAACTTGCGCCAACCAGAAACAAACATTTAAAATATTGATATAATTGAATTAATTTAAATTCATTAGCTCAAAAGGTGGAAATCTTCTAAGCAGCGTGGCGCATGGCTGACATATTTGTCAGTAGTCTGTCAGAACTGACAAGTCTCGTTCTCAGAGAAGTCGCATGAAGATACAGCAAAGCTGGCGGTCAAATTTTGATCGCCATCAACTAACTGATAAGGGAGTCGTTTGAGAGTATCAGGGAGTGCCTGGTCAGGGCAGCGGGCATACAGCCCGCAAGTTATTTTGGGGATCTGACAGAGCTTTACTGTATGGAGAAAGTGCGATGGCAGGCATTGCACACGCGCATTAAATCCACCACATGCTGACGAACTTCTTCCTCGCTCGCGTCCGGGTTTTGAATTGCCTGCCAATGAGGCCGCATGCTTTGCGCCATAGCACGAAAAGCCGGCGGTATTTGCTGACCCACACCATTAGGGCGATTCGCCTGCTCGCGGGTTTGCAGGTTCGCGACACGCTGACGCAACTCCTCCCGCTTGCCTTCCAGCAGCAATTGCTGGGTATCGGTTAGCGCTTCAAGCATGTCGCGCATATGGCCCAGCACAAACGCTTTTTGCTTCTCGTTAAGCGTTACCGCCATACGCTCATCAGCGGCCAGCGCATTTGCCGCTGACCATGTCAGGCAAAGTGTCACCAGCAGCGCACTAAGAGAGCCCTTTGCCATGTTATTCTCCAGCCTGATAGGTTACCGTAAAAGCACCGCGTAAATCTCCCGCGGCAAAGCCGGTTGCCTCATCTTCCGGGTATTGCTGTTTGATGGCTTCCTTCACTGGTTCTGCCAGCGATGCGCCATGACAGTTAAGGCATAAGCCGCCAGTCATAATTGGCGCCATAAAACGATATTTACCGGCTGCTTCATCAACATGTACCGTTGTCAGGCCGCCGGGATCCAGCCCCTCTTCCAGCCCTTTCACCATGGCCATCAGCGATGATTTCTCCCAGCTGTCTGCGCGGTTTTGCGGGTTGCGTACCTTCAACGCGGTGCGTCCTACCTGCCAGCCATCGGTGCTGAGTTGTGCAGCTATAGCCGGCGCGATGTCCCTACATACCTGAACACCATTAGGTAACCCGCCGTCTTTTACTGCCTGCTGCAGGTTTTGTTTTAGCGTTTTGCCCAGTTGCATGGCCTTGTGCTTCGCCTGCGCTTTAAACTCTGCTTCGCTAAGCTGCCCTGCCTGAGCGGCCAGGGGAAGCAATAAGCACCCCATTAACACTGCTTTATTAGTGAGTCTGCTCATTTGTCATCCTGCTCCAGTCTTTCGATACCCAGTGCCTTCAAGACGTATTTCTCGTATACAGGTTCGCTGGTACCGGTTTTCATCTTACGCATGAAATACTTTTCAAAGGCAATCTTGGCCAGATGCACCCATTTACCCTTCTTAAACCAGGTAACATTACGCGGCGGAATTTGCGGCATGGCCACAAACGCAGCACCGGTGTCACCCATATCAGCCAAACAAATTGCATGCCAGGTGCCTTTTGTTGAAGGCGGTTTATCGTCCACAATGATGGATTTCATATTATGCGCAATGGCCGTCATCATGGTTTCAATCATGTAACCGGTTTTCGGCGTACCGGTTGGGACCGGTGTCGCCTCAACCGGCGGGATAGCCACGCATACACCACCCGAGAAGATATTAGGGTACTTAGGAGAACGCTGGAATTCATCGGTGATGACAAACCCTTTCGGGTTGCACAGCCCTTCCACATTGGCCACCGCCGGCACACCACCAAAAGGCGGGATCAGCATGGAATGATTGAACGGCTCCTCATAGGTAAATTCCACCTCGCCTTTTCGATTGAGTTCAGATACATGCATCATGCCCTCTTCGACCTTATCCACCTGCGCATTGCAGATCCATTTGATATTGCGGTTGCGCAGTTCTGATTCGAGCATTGATTTTGAGTCACCCACGCCGCCCAGCCCCAAATGGCCGATGTAAGGCTCACTGGTTACAAAGGTCATGGGGACTTTGTGACGAATTTTGGCGTCGCGCAGCGCCTTATCCAGAATAAAGGCATATTCGTAGGCCGGGCCAAAACAACTGGCGCCCTGAAATGAGCCCACTACTACCGGACCGGGATTCGCCACCAGCTTCTCAAAGTCGGCATAGCAATGTTCGGCATGATCCAATGTACAAACAGACTGAGTGAACCCTCCGGGGCCAGCCCCTTCAATTTGGTCAAAGGCCAGACGCGGGCCGGTAGCAATAATCAGGTAGTCATAGTCGATGATTTCACCTTCGCTGGTGACCAGTTGATTGGCCTCAGCATCAATTTTGTCGACCCGGGCACATTTAAACGCGATCTTCTTTTTGGCCAGGTATTTTTCAATAGGCATCGTTACTGCACCGGCTTCGCGCCACCCTACTGCGACCCAGGGGTTGGAAGGTACAAACCTGAACTCTTCCCGCTCATTCACCACCATGACTTCATGGCCAGCCCCCAGCGCTTCTTTTACTTCATAAGCCGCTGGCATGCCGCCGGTTCCTGCACCTAACACCACTATTTTTGCCATAATCATTCTCTTTTATCGTTATTGGCTCTGCTAGTCCTGCCACACTGGTGGCTAACAAATCCGTTGAACAAGTCTTTCTGTTAACAAGTTGTTTACCAATATTCGTGCCATTGTGGTGTAAACATAGTAGGATGATGTTTTATATTAGATTTTTAATATATTTAACGGTAAAACGGCTTGTGAAGCACATTGAGCTGTGTCAAATTTGACAACCAAGCTCAGCTTTCAGCTGCCATATTTGTCTCAGGAGAAAGGGGTTATGAACGCATCGCTTATTCAGTCAATGATTAACGCCATTGATAAACCAGCGATATTCATTACCAATGATTACGTTATTCAGGCGGTTAACGATGCCTATCGTGAAACTTATGATACCGAAGTTATCATTGGTAACAGCACCTGTTATGCAATATCCCACCGCAACGATGCCCCCTGCGACCAGCGTGGTGAAGAATGTCCTTTAGCCCAGTGTCAGAAAACCAACCGGCCCAGCAGTGTGGTGCACATTCACAACACCAATGATGGCAAAACCTATTGCGATATCTTAATGAAGCCGGTGCGTGATGAAGATGGTATGACCATAGGCTACCTGGAAATCCTCGATCGCATTAGCTACGCCGCTGCCGACTCGCAAAAGAACAAAATGATTGGCGGTTCAGACAACTTTAAACAAATGCTTAACCGCATTAACCGTGCTGCGCAGTCGGAGATAGCGGTATTACTGCAAGGCGAAACCGGCGCAGGTAAAGAACTGGTTGCCCAGGCCGTTCACCAGTCCAGCCGCCGTAAAGACAAACCTTTTGTGGTGATTGAATGTACCGGGTTAAACGAGAGCCTGTTTGAGTCGGAGTTGTTTGGCTATGAAAAGGGCGCGTTTACCGGAGCATCTAACAGTAAGAAAGGCCTTATCGAAGTGGCCAACGGCGGCACCGTGTTCTTCGACGAAATTGGCGACGTACCGCTTAATATGCAGGTAAAACTGCTGCGCTTGCTGGAAACGCAGTGCTATCGCCCGGTAGGCGGCTTAAAACAAAAAAAGGCGGACTTCCGCCTGGTGTGTGCCAGCCACAAAAACCTGCTGGCAATGGTCGAAAAAGGTGAGTTTCGTCAGGATTTGTATTTTCGAATCGCTGGTTTCCCCATTCATTTACCCGCGTTACGCGAACGAAAATCGGATATTCCACTGTTGTGTAAGCATTTTCTGACCGGCGGCGAGCACCGTCATAAGCATTTCAGTGACAGTGCATTGCAAATGCTAACGCAATACAGCTTCCCGGGAAATATCCGGGAGCTTAAGAGTATTGTGGAGCAGGCGGCGCTGATGTCGAATGACGATGATATTCTGGTAAGCGATCTACCGCCGCAAATCCTGGGTGTCGGTCCGGCTGAAACCCAGGCCATCGCAGAGGACATTATGCCGCTCGAGCAGGCCGAACAGGTGTATCTGGAAAAAATCTGTAAGCACTTCGATGGTAGCCCGGATGAACTTGCCAATAAACTTGATGTAAGTACTCGCACACTTTATAGAAAACTACAGCGATACAATATAAAGCTTAAAGGCTCATGATCCCCTGATATAGCAGGCGCACTGCAAGCACCGATAAAATTAACTTAAAAGCCAGCTTAAACTTGTCCGCTGGTATACGGTTAAGGAGTTTGAGGCCCAGCCAGGTACCTATCGCGCCACTGACGACCATAGCGACGACCAGAGGCAACCATTGCCAGAACGAAAAACCCACTAGGGTAAACACCACCGCCTTTAAACTGTGCTGAAAGGTCATGCAGTTAGCAAATGTGGAGGTATGAGTCATCTTATTATAGCCATTGCGGTACACCACCGAGGCAACCATTGGCCCGCTGGCGCCAACAAACATGCTAAGAAAGGTCGTTAGCGCCCCGGCGATGACGCCGCCCGGGCGCGACATTTCCCGTGGACTGGGTTTCAGCCCCCACACCATAAGCAGCAAAAATATGGCAATGGCCAGCTGGATAATTGCCAAAGGCAGTTGCACTAACACAAAGGAGGCGGCTATTGCTCCCAGGATCGTTCCTAAAGCAAAATACTTAAACATCGCCCGATCCAGATAGTTAAATGTCATTACCGCGCGGCTGGCATTGGAGCCCAGTTGCACCAGGCCATGCACAGGAATTAACGCAGCAATAGGCATTACCGATGCCATCACCACCAGCAATAGCATGCCGCCACCCAATCCCATGGTGCTGGTAACAAAAGAGGTAAATCCTGCCAGTAAAATGAGTCCCAGCGCCGTATAAAGGTCGAGGATCCCGGCAGTTAACAGTGTTTCCATCACAAACCACAAAGTCGCTTTCTATCCTGACTATGATTCTCACCAGGCCTGAAATACTTTGCAACCAAATAAACCGCTAATTCGTCTTATAAAACCTGTTTATCACTCACATTCACTGGTAATTTAACCTTTCCTGCATAACAACAACGACAGTGAACACCTAAAACCATGAATAAGATGCTTCTTTCTCTGTCTGTTGCCACCGTGCTGCTTACAGCCTGTAGCGACGACAAAATGCCAGAAAAACAAACAGAACCTGCAACACCTATGAATTTATCGACATCTGTTACCCCGCCGGTGGCGAAAAAAGAGCCCTATGAATTATCTGCTCACGGCGATACCCGGGTCGATGATTACTACTGGATGCGCGACGACTCCCGTACCGATGCAGCAGTGCTTTCGCACCTGGAAAAAGAAAACAGCTACGCTGATGCTGTACTTACGCCGCTCGAAAAACAGACCGACTCACTTTATGAGGAAATGATCGCCCGCATCCCGAAGGACGACTCTTCTGTACCTTATAAAAAGAATGGCTATTGGTACCAGACGCATTATGTCGGTGATGGCGAATATCCTATTTATGTCCGCAAGCAGCAACCGGACGGTGAAGAAACCGTATTACTCAACGGCAATAAAATGGCCGAAGGCGAGAGCTACTTCAGCATAGGCTCCTTTGAAGCCAGCCCGAATAATGAGTTACTGGCCTACTCTGTAGATACGGTAAGCCGCCGCTTATACACCGTACACGTGAAAAACATTGCTACCGGTGAGGTGTATTCCGACACCCTGACCGACACCACAGGCCAGGTTTACTGGGCTAACGATAACCAGACCCTGTATTACATTAAACGTGATAAGCAAACCCTGCTGGGCTCGCAGGTCTTTCGCCATACCCTGGGGACTGAGCAGGCCGATGACGAACTGGTTTATGAAGAAACCGACACCACTTTCTACACTTCATTAGGGAAAAGCAAGGACGGTGACGTTATCTTCATTAACCACAGCAATACCGACATGTCTGGTGTAACGCTAATTGATGCCAACAATGCGGAGGCCACCCCAACGCCATTTTATCCCATCGAGCCAGACCACGAGTATTCTATCGAAAAGCATGGCGATGACTATTATGTACTAACCAACTGGCAGGCTGATAACTACCGCATTATGAAGGTCGCTGCCGATAGCACCCAGGACCGCAGCACCTGGCAGGAAGTGGTAGCTCATAACCCTGACATTTATATCAGCAGCCTCGAAGTTCTGCAGGATTATCTGGTGTATAAAGCCAAGGAAAATGGCTATCTGCGCCTTGAAGCCATGTCGCTGCAAGACGGCTCACTGCGCACCATCCCTACCGAAGACCCGATTTATACCGCAGGTTTTACCGGCAATACCCAGAGTGACACCAATACTGTCAGAATTTACTACGCGTCGTTAACTACGCCTCCCAGTACCTTCGATATTGATTTGGAAACCCTGCAAAGCGAACTGAAAAAGCAGAACAAGGTTGGCGATGATTTTAACGCCGCGGACTACCAGTCAGAACGTTTGATGATTACCGCTCGCGACGGTAAAAAAGTCCCGGTTTCATTGGTTTACCGTAAATCCACCTTCAAAAAAGACGGTACTAACCCGCTCTTCCAGTACGGTTATGGCTCGTATGGCTCAACCATGGACCCTACCTTCGTGTCCTCGTGGTTATCAATGCTGGATAGGGGCTTTGTCGTTGCCATTGCCCACATCCGCGGTAGTCAGATGCTCGGTACCCAATGGTATGAAGACGGTAAAATGGGCAACAAAATGAACACCTTTACCGACTTTATTGATGTGACTAAAGGACTGATTGAACAAGGTTATGCCGACCCGACTCGCGTGTTTGCAGAAGGCGGCAGTGCCGGCGGCTTATTAATGGGCGCGGTAGCCAATATGGCACCTGAGCTGTACACCGCAATAGCGGCCCACGTACCGTTTGTGGATGTGGTAACCACCATGAGTGATGCCAGTATTCCGCTGACTACCGGCGAGTACACCGAATGGGGTAACCCGGCCAATAAAGAAGAGTATGAATATATGCTGTCCTACTCACCTTACGATCAGGTGAAAAAGCAGGATTACCCGCATATGTTTGTAACCACTGGCTTACATGACTCACAGGTCCAGTACTTCGAGCCGATGAAGTGGGTAGCCAAACTTCGGGATTACAAAACCGATGACAATCTGCTGCTGTTCATTACCAATATGGAAGCTGGCCATGGCGGTGCATCAGGACGCTTTAAGCGCTATGAGCAACGGGCGAAGGAATATGCCTTTTTCTTCCACCTGGCAGGTATAGAACTGTAAGAAAAGGGCCCGGTTAACGCCAGTTTAGCCGGGCTTATTATTTTTCGGCAAAACGCAAAGCCGTTTGATTTCGTCCTTCACGCTTAGCTTTCAGCAGTTGCCTGTCGGCTTCATCAAATGCTCTCTGAAACCCTTCGCATTCATCTACCCGGGCAATCCCAAAGCTACAGGATACTGCCAGTTCGGATTCTGAAAAAGTAAGCTCTGCAATCCCCCGGCGAATCGATTCAGCCACAGAGAACCCATTCTCTATAGAGGTTTGTGGTAGCAGCAACATAAACTCGTCACCGCCAAAGCGCCCGAAGATATCACTGCTGCGAATTTTGCTACGCACCAGGGAGGCCAGTTCGCGAAGCACCTCGTCGCCTGCCAGATGGCCAAACCGGTCATTGATTTGTTTAAACTTATCCACGTCGAACAACAATAGCGTGGTTTGGTGACCATAGCGTTTAGCCTGTTTAAGGTGTTGTTCTGTCAGCGCAATAAAATGCTGGCGCATGACTGCTTTGGTCAGGAAATCGGTTTTAGCTTCAACATGTAATTCGCGGTTATCTGCCACCAATGCAGGTACAGACATGGCAAAGAAGGCACTGCAGGCAATCACATTGATAGCCACCTGATAAATATAGGCCTGTTCGGACACCCCTAACATGCTGACTAACAGTGCCAGCAGGAAACTCAGCATTGCCAGACTGACGGCCATACGTAAGGGCGATTCGGTAAACACGATCCACATTTGTGGCAGGGTCAGAAAGAATATCAGACAGGCAATTTCTGATGACTGGTAATAGTCAGCCAGTACTACTACCGCTACCATCAGCGCCCAGCAGAATACCAGCTTGCCGGCAAAAGAACTAAAGCGGTTCTCGGTTTTGGGCTGGTAATTGAGCGCCGACAGCAATCCCCGGCGCGGATAGATGCGATTCACAATACCGATGAAAACCGGCACCAGCACCAGGATCCCGGACATATCGCCAATCCACCAGGCCAGGCTGGTGGCTAAAAACGACTCCAGTTGCGGCCCACCAAATAATAACAGTACACCGGCGGTTGCCATAACCAGGCTGGCAGTAGCCACCGTCAGTAAAAACCGCATCACCGGCGCATATAAATTATGATGGCTTATCCGGTCAATGGAGCCGCGCAGCACGTTGGCACTCACGCCGTACACCAGGCAATGCATCGCGGCAAACTGACTACCAGCTATCAGCAGTGTTTCCAGTGAACGTCCATCGCTAAAGACTAAACTTTCCCAGCCGGTAGACAACACGCAGGCAATAAACATGGTCGGTAATGCCTGCCATCTGAGCAGCAAAAAACAGGTAAACGTAAACCCCGCGGGCGGAAACCAGATACTGGCATGAGGGGCGTATTCGGTAAAAACCGACAGACGCCACAGCACCAGCCAGGTTAATATCAATAACGAATGTTTAAATACTGCAGTAATTTTTTCCATTACTATTTGCACTGTTCGCCTGACCGCTCTAACACAGTGATAAAACCGCCAATATGTTTATTACAAAAATCACCTCCTAAAATAGTAATACAAATTTGCCAGAGTACCTATCCACAACACAGCTAATGCGACTAATTAGCCAGGTTGCCAGCCAGATTAACGGCAATTCCAACCAGAAAAAGCCTGGCTCCAGTCTTTCCACACCGGTGTCATGCCTAGCTTTACCACAGCGTCTGCCACCGCTTCAGGTGAGCGTTTATCATCGGTGCTAAACTGCTCAAGTGCTTCATCTGTGGCTGAATAACCACCCGGTTGCGTGCTGGATGCCGCGCTCAGACTAGTGATACCAAAGGGCATCAGCTTGTCTCTCAGAGCTGCCGACTCACGGGTTGATAAACTGATCTCTACCTCTGCATTCAGCAGCCGGTGCACGCAAATAAGCTGCAGTAACTGGCGATTGGTCATATCCAGCGTACTCACCTTGTCGCCCGTGTAGGGCCTCAGTCGCGGTACCGACAAGCTATAGCGGCTTCGCCAGTAGCGGGATTGCAGATATTCCAGATGCAGTGCCGTAAAGTAGCTATCCACACGCCAGTCGTTTAGCCCGATTAATATACCCAGGCCGATTTTATCCATCCCGGCACGGGCCAACCGCTCAGGCGTTAACAGTCGCCAGTCAAAATCCTGTTTATTACCCCGCGTGTGATATTCAGCATAGCGTCGTCGTTGATAAGTCTCCTGATATACCATCACTGCATCAACGCCCAGGGTTTTAAGTATCTGGTAATCATCTTCGGCCAGCGGCTGAACTTCCATCGCAACATAACTAAAGTGTGGTTTGATCAGGGGTAACACCCGGCGAAAATAGGCCATACCAACTTTACGCTCGTGCTCCCCGGTTACTAGCAGCACACTGTCAAACCCCATGGCTTTAATGACCGCGACTTCTGCGCTTATCTCTTCTTCAGACAGGGTTTTACGACGAATCGCATTACTCGCCGAAAACCCGCAATAGGTACATTCATTGGCACAGAGATTTGATAAATACAACGGCACAAAAAACTGCATGGTATGACCAAACCGGCAACGGGTAAGTTGCCTGGCGCGGCTGGCTAATACCGACAAATAGGACTCGGCGGCTGGCGACAGCAACGCCGGCAGGTGCTGCAAGGTTAATTGCGGCGCATTAAGGGCGGCTTCCACATCTTTGGCGGTACTGGCATAGATGCGTAGCCGAATGTCATCCCAGTCGGTGGCCGCCAGTGTGTCTGCAAAACTCATAGATCTTCCAGAAACGCGTCTGGCGGACTGGTGGCCACCGCCCTTTTATGCCCGGCAGCCAAACCGGCTTCATATGCCTGGCGTCCGGCTGTGACTGCATGGTTAAATGCCCCTGCCATGGCGATTGGATCATGCGCGGCAGCCATAGCAGTATTCACCAGCACCGCATCTACCCCCATTTCCATTGCCGCGGCCGCATGACTTGGTGCGCCTATCCCTGCATCGACCACCACCGGTACGCTGGTCTGCTCAACAATTATCTGCAGGAATTCGCGGGTTTGCAGCCCCTGATTAGAACCAATCGGCGCCCCCAGCGGCATCACTGCCGCACAGCCAACCTCTTCCAGTCGTTTGCATAATACGGGATCGGCCGGGCAGTAAGGCAATACCACAAACCCCTGATTAACCAATAGCTCTGCGGCTTTAAGTGTTTCCACAGGGTCTGGCAGCAAGTAGCGCTGATCCGGATGAATTTCCAGTTTCACCCAGTGGGTGTGAAGCGCCTGGCGCGCCAGTTCAGCCGCGTAAACCGCCTCATTTGCCGTGCGGGCTCCTGCGGTGTTAGGCAGTAACTGCACACCCAGCTGCTGTAAGGGGGTTAGTAATTGATCTGAGCGGCGCGACAGGTCCATACGCTTTAAAGCCAGCGTGGTCAGCTCACTACCACTGGCAGCAATGGCTTGCTGCATAATAGTGGCGCTGGCAAACTTGCCGGTGCCGGTGAACAATCTGGATGAAAAGGTTTTATCTGCAATCTTAAGCATTGGTTATCCCCCGGCGACAACAGTAAAGAGAGTTACCTGATCGTCAGCATGCAAGGCATGTTGAGGCCATAATGTACGGTTTATTACCCGCTGATTCACCGCCAGAGCAAGCCCGTTTTCGTCTACCGAAAGCAGCTCGAGGAGCTGTTTCAGGCTCAGGCCCTCGGCCACTTCCGTTACCTTGTCGTTAACTGTAATCTGCATTGCGCTCTCCACATACCGGACACCCTTTAAGGGAGGGCACTTTTAAGGCTTGCCACTGACCACTCAAGCCATCGAAAAGCCGTAACTCCCCCCAGTTTGGTGGGGCCATAGAAGTCATAAACAGCAGGGCCTGTAGCGCCTGCGCCGTGCCAACGATGCCTACTACCGGCCCCAGGATTCCCTGGGCAAGGCATGTATTAGGCTCACTTTGCTCCGGTGCGTATAAGCATCTGTAGCAACCGTGAGTCTGGTCGGGATGTAACATTAATAATTGCCCCTGCATACCACTGGCAGCGCCGGATATAAGCGGTACACCAAGCTGATAGCAGACCCGATTAATTAATTGCCGGGACGCCATGTTGTCGGTGCAGTCAAGCACGACCGACGCCCCTTGCAGCAGGCTTTCAGCATTACTTTCAACCACTCTGGTGGCATAGCATTGCACACTCAGCGTCCGGTTCATGTCACGCAAGCGCAGACTCGCCACCCTGGCCTTGGCCTCACCAAGATCCCGTTCACCGTAAAGAGGCTGTCGCGGCAGGTTACTCAGCTCCACCTCATCACCGTCGATCAGTCTTAGTCTGCCAACCCCGGCGCCGGCTAAGTACGGCGCCACCGCACAACCGAGTCCGCCAAGCCCCACAATCACTGCGTCTGCGAGGCGTAAGGCCTGTTGCTTATGCTCATCCATCTCCGCCACCAACAGTTGCCGGCTGTATCGGTTGTAATCATCTCTGGTTAACACGGGCATACGTCTCCTTAAGCCTGTTCACCGCAGCCAGCGGATCGGCCGCGCAGGTAATGGCGCTAACTACCGCCACACCGCTTACCCCGGTGCCGACCACATCGGCAAACCTGGCCTGACTGATGCCACCGATGGCCACCGTGGGTATCTCCCCGGCGAGTCGTTGATAACGCCGCAGCCGGTCTAACCCCTGGGGTTTGGAAGGCATCATTTTGGTCTGGGTGGCAAAGACATGGCCGAGGGCGATATAGGAAGGTCTGAACTGTTTGGCCCGGCATAATTCAGCATAGCCATGAGTAGAAATGCCCAGCCGTAGCCCGGCTTTGTATATGGCGCTTAAGTCCGCACTGTCCAGATCTTCCTGCCCCAGATGAACACCGTAAGCGCCGCACTCAATAGCCAGTTGCCAATGGTCATTGATAAACAATCGGGTTTGATAGGGCTCAGCCATATTGACTGCCTGGCGGATTTGCTTAGCCAGTTTTGCCCCGGGATGCTTGATACGCAACTGGATAATGTTCAGCCCCAGGGGTAAAAACAAAGCTAACCATTCCAGGCTGTCTACCACCGGATATAAACCAAGTGCAGTGCAGCCTAAGGGGGCAAACCCTTCGGGCGGCAGGGTAAAATCAGCATCTGCAGATAACTGGCGCACCGCGGGGAAGTGTTGCGGATCTGCGGGCCAGCCACAGCGAGCCAAGGGCCCGGCGCCAGAGCCTGCCGCATACCCCTTAGCCAGGCCCGTGTTTACATAAGCTTTAGCAACACAAACAGCATCATGTAGGGGGTAATCCAGTGCCAGGACGGCAGCGATAGCACTGCCAAACGTGCAGCCACTACCATGGTGATTATCAGCCTGCTGCCGGATACTGCTATAGCACCAGTGCGTCTCTTTGGTGTAGAGCCGGTCTTCTGCATGTTCTGAAAAGCCATGCCCCCCGGTGCAGAGCAGCTTTGTTTTCAACAAGTATTCTGAATCTACCTCGCCATCAACGCAGGCCAGCAAATACTGCGCTTCGTCACTATTCGGTGTACACAGATCAACGCAGGCTAACAGAGCTCGACAGCCCCGGGCAGAAACGTTGGCCATTTTGGCACCGGTAGTCGCCACTTGTACCGGATCCCAAATAACTCGAACCTGATCATTACGCTCACGAACCTGGTTAATCAGCGCAATGACTACATCCACCTGCCCGTCATTACACAACAAGCCGATTTTGATGGCCTGGGGCGGCATATCCTTTAGCAATGCCTGCCCCTGAGTGCTTAATAATTCGGGGGCAACTGCCGCTACCTGCTCAACCGCCAAGGAATTCTGAGCGGTTATTGCGGTGATCACTGTGCAGGCATGGCAACCCAAATCGTGAAGGGTGAGTATATCGGCCTGAATCCCCGCACCACCGCCGCTATCGGAGCCGCTGATGCACCAGACAACAGGACGCTGATCAGTGACTGTCATGATCGCTATCCCCGATGCTGACGGCCGGATGATAAAGCTCTGCGCCGCGTTGATTAAACTCGACCGATTTGGCGCGCATACCATCCACCTGCTCGGCGGTAGCTTGGTCAGGGGCGACTTTCACCGCAATGGCTTCTCCCCGGGCGTTTTTAGCAGCCGCATCACGAACTTCTTGTGAGATTTTCATCGAACAGAATTTGGGGCCACACATGGAGCAAAAATGCGCTACTTTGCCAGCCGCCTGAGGGAGTGTTTCGTCGTGGTAAGCCCGCGCGGTGCCCGGATCCAGCGCCAGATTAAACTGATCCTCCCAGCGAAATTCAAAGCGGGCTTTGGACATGGCATTATCCCGAATTTGCGCCGCCGGATGCCCTTTCGCTAAATCTGCCGCGTGCGCGGCAATTTTATAAGTGATAAGCCCTTGCTTCACATCCTCTTTATTTGGCAAGCCCAGATGCTCCTTGGGCGTGACGTAGCAAAGCATTGCGCAACCAAACCAACCAATCATGGCGGCGCCAATTCCCGACGTAAAATGGTCGTAACCGGGTGCAATATCGATAGTGAGCGGGCCAAGGGTGTAGAAAGGCGCGCCATGACAATGCGCTAACTGCTCATCCATATTGGCTTTAATTAAATGCATGGGCACGTGTCCCGGCCCCTCAATCATTACCTGTACATCATATTCCCAGGCAATTTTGGTAAGCTCTCCAAGGGTATGTAGTTCGGCAAACTGCGCCTCATCATTGGCATCGGCCACAGAGCCGGGACGTAAACCATCACCCAGACTCAGCGACACATCATAAGCTGCACAAATCTGGCAGATTTCCCTGAAGTTCTCATACAAGAAGCTCTCAGCATGATGACTCAGGCACCACTTAGCCATAATGGAGCCACCACGGGATACAATGCCCGTTACGCGATTTGCCGTCATTGGCACATAACGCAACAACACTCCGGCGTGTATGGTAAAGTAATCGACGCCCTGTTCCGCTTGTTCGATTAAAGTGTCTCTAAACAACGGCCAGGTTAGGTCCTGTGCAACGCCGTTCACCTTTTCCAGCGCCTGATAGATGGGCACTGTACCGAGGGGGACCGGGCTGTTGCGAAGTAACCACTCGCGGGTTTCGTGAATATTACGCCCGGTGGATAAATCCATAATGGTATCTGCGCCCCAGCGGGTTGCCCAAACCAGCTTTTCGACCTCCTCTTCGATGGAAGAGGTAACTGCCGAATTACCAATATTGGCATTCACCTTTACCAGAAAATTACGGCCAATAATCATTGGCTCAGACTCCGGGTGATTGATATTTGCCGGAATAATGGCGCGCCCGGCGGCCACTTCGGACCGAACAAATTCCGGCGTTATCTGTTCTGGTAGTGCGGTGCCAAAGTTTTCTCCTTTGTGCTGTTGTAACAGCGCTTTATCCCTGACCTGGGCCCGGCCCATATTCTCCCTAATGGCAATGAACTCCATTTCCGGCGTTATGATCCCTTGTCGGGCATAATGAAGCTGGGTAACACATTGACCGGATTTCGCGACTTTTATGGGGCGTTCTACCTGCATCCGTAACGAGCGGGCATGCTCATCAAGCTGGCTAGCGCGGGTATATTGGGATGCTGAAACTGCCACTGCCTCGCAATCATCGCGCTGTTCAATCCATTGCGCCCTGCACTCTTGCAAGCCGTTGTGCACATTGATGTTGATATCCGGATCGCCATAGGGGCCTGAGGTATCGTAAACCAGTACCGGCTCATTCGCCTGATAAACCGGCTTGGCAGCATCGCCACCAAGCAGACTGTCGGACTGTTCAATACTGCGCATAGGCACGCGAATAGTCTGATCTGAACCATTCAGGTAAACCCGTCTGGAGCCGGTGAAGCTTTCGCCGCTCAATTGCTCAATGAAATGTTGCGCCTGTTCGCGCTGTTGACGTCGTGTTGACATAGCATTTATTCCTTTTGGAGTGAGAAAAATGCTTGTCAGGAGTGTTTAAAAAGACGATTACTTCAGCCACAACAAAACCTTCCGGTGCTGTGTTGTACTGTGGGTAATATTGCCTTGTTCCCTTCGCAGGTATTAGCCTGATCAGGTTCAACGGATCCCGCTTTCGCGGTCTCAGCTTGCATTCTGTAAAGAATAGCGAAGCACTCCGACAAGTATCGTTAATTGCAGCCTTTTAGCTTCTGCAACCAGATTGCCACCGAGTATAGGGAATGCTATCTGCCACTTCAAGGCCTGCAGGTAAGTTAGTTTGCTCTTAATGAAATGGTCATTTTGACCGGGAATAATAGTATCAACACTACCCAATTCGCTGAATGTGCGTACAATGTGCGCTTTTTATCAGAAACAGTAACCATAGCCAGCATTATGACCGATAACGCCGATCCGTATCATGACATTCGCCCCTACAACGACGCCGAAGTGCCTGCGTCCATAGAGCGACTGATTAACGATCAGGAATTTATTAACGCTATTGTTAATCACCGGTTTGAACACAGTCCGCGTTGGCTGTCGTCGCTGCTGAGCCCGCTGGTTAAAGTGCTGCTACGACTGAAATGGCGCAAATTTAAAACCGTTGCTCACATTCAGAACGAAGTGGGGGTGTTTATGGAATCGCTGCTGCAGCGCACCAGTCAGGGTATTAGCGTACAAGGGCTGGATAAACTCGACCCCAACACAGCCTATATTTTTATTTCTAATCATCGCGATATAGCTATGGATCCCGCGCTGGTTAATTTTGCCCTGCACCGTGCCGACCATGAAACCGCGCTGATAGCGTTTGGGGATAACCTGCTCAAAAAGCCCAGTGCCACCGAGCTAATGAAGCTCAATAAAGGTTTTGTGGTAAAGCGTTCCGCCAAAGGCCCGCGGGAATTACTCAAAGCTCTCACGCAGCTATCGAATTTTATTAAAGACTCATTGAATAACCAGCAGTCTATCTGGATAGCTCAGCGCGAAGGGCGCGCCAAAGATGGCATGGACCTGACCGATCCGGCGATCCTGAAAATGTTCTACATGGCTGGTAAGCAACAAAAACTCGCCTTCGGTGAGTACATGAAATCATTAAATATCGTGCCAGTTGCCATTTCCTACGAGAACGATCCCTGTGATATTGCCAAAGCCAACGAGCTTTATCAGCGCGAGCACCTGGGCAGTTACAACAAAACAGAATTTGAAGATATCGACAGCATTATTCAGGGTATCATCGGCAATAAATGCCGGGTGAGCGTGAACTTTGGTGAAGTGATCACCCAGGATTTCGAAACGCCGGAAGCATTGGCCGAGCATATCGACCAGCAAATCCACCACAACTATCAGCTATACCCGATTAACTATCTGGCTGCTAATCAGCGCTGCGACGAGCTCACCCAGGCCTGCCGCGATCGCTTTGCTGCCAAGTTGGCTGAGCTGCCCGAACAGGCTCAAAGCTACCTGATAGCCAACTATGCTAACCCGGTGCATAACGCCAACTAGTGGTTGGACCAGCAACTTTTTGCTACTATCGGCTGACTGAATTAAGCTGCGGGTGTTTATGCAACTTCATGCCATTGCCGGCTACATAGAAAATATATATCTGGTTGAAGACCAGGCCGGGCTTATGCTCCTGGATGGTTGCAGCCGCGCGGATGTAGAAACCGTTTGTCGTTATATTGGTGATGAAATGGGCCTGCCACTCTCAGCACTTAAACTCATTGTGGTTACCCATATGCACCCGGATCACGCCGGTGGCGCGCGGTTATTACAACAACGAAGTGGTGCGTTACTCGCCTGCCATCCTAAAGCGCCGGGCTGGTATCGCGGCATCGCTGGCAGAACCGCGCATGCCATTGACGTAGCGCTGACCTGGTGGGTAGCCGGAAAGTTAGGTAAACCTAAGCGGCATATCTGGTATAAGCCATCCTTTGAGCCGGATATCAGGCTTAATGACGAGCAGCGTCTACCGGTATTTGCAGACTGGCAGGTGATATACACGCCTGGCCATACCGACCACGATATATCCTTATTCCACCTGCCAACCCGGCAACTCTATGTGGCTGATTTAATTGTATCGGTGAAAAAACGGCTATCCTCACCCTACCCGGTATGCCATCCCAATCAATACAAACGTTCACTGAAGCGGGTGAGTCACCTGAATCCGTTCCGGGTGTATTGCGCTCATGTGAAGCCCTTGGCAGACGAGGACATCGATTATCCGGCGCTGATAGCCCAGGCGCCGGCGCTGCCGAAAAATCACTGGCACTCCAGTAAAATCAGAATTTACCGGGCGCTGGGCTTGCGCTCTAACCAGCATTAATTAAGTGCTTTGGTCAGCAGCGCTAATCGGTCAGCCCGGCGCAGCCAGACACTTACCGCCAACAGGAGCAAACAAAGCCCCATACCCAGTTGCGTGGAATACGCCAGGGTCCGGATATCCCAGTTTTGAACTACGAAACCAGCAAGCACTGCGGCCCAGGCAAATCCGCTGGTCAGTAAAGGCGTGGCCACCGCTGCCCATTTACCGCCGGAATCGAGTGTACCGGCCAGCACCAACAGCACCGGAAAGCTGAATTGCAACATGGTGATTGCTGGAAATAATGCCCACAAAAACACCGTTTGCGAGGAAGCGTTAATCGCGATTGTCCAACTGACGCCGCAAATGATAAACGCTATAGCCAGGGGCCGTTCGGCACCAAACCGGGCACTGCAGAGGCCCCCCGCTATGCAGCCAAATGCTGAAACGAACAAAATAAGCCCGATTTTACTGCCGGCAGCCTCAAACCCCATTCCCAGCTTTTCGGCCATTGAAAACATAAAGGCAAATCCCTGACCGCTAAAGGTAACAAATAAGACGCCCATGAGAATAATGACTATTGGCCGGGCACTTACCCGTAACACCTTATCTGACTCATGGCTGGCGTCCATGCTGACCGGCAGCCCCCTGTACGCATACATTAAAATCCAGTAACCGGCACATAACGTCCCGCTAAACAAAAAGCCCCCGGCGATACCCAGATTGTCAGTGGCCAGACTAGCCCCGGCCACCATAACCGACATTAATAACACACCAATCATATCCACCAGTCCGAAGAGCACCCCGGGCGATCGGCTCTGTGCGATGTAAAAAGAGGTTACCCCCATTAATACCCCAACCATCAGACCACTGAGCAGTTGTAACATCAGGGTGAGCAACGGGTATGGAAAGAGCACGCTGAGCAAAAACTGGGCTGTTACCAGAATAGCGCCTGCATAAGTTATCAGTTTGAAATAGCTCAACCTGGCCAGTAACCAGGCCACCGCAAAAGTGGCCAGCGCAATACCAATAAAAGGCGCTGCCACCAACCATCCGGCCAGACTGGTAGCGACACCCGTTTCACGTATAAACTGGGTCAGTAACACCGGTTTTACTGAGCTGAACAACGTCGACATGGAAAAGCTGGCGCTAGCGGCAATGACCAGCAGCAGCGCTGGCCTGATAGCGTTCATCATTGGGCAAACCTCGCTTTGTGTGACGCGGCCAGTTTGGCCTGTATATGTTCGCCCGCAGTCACTGTTGGATATTTGGCCGGGTTGTTTGCGTTAACGCAGCCAGCCAGCGGCGTGACTTTTGTTGCAGTATCCGGGTCGATAAACATCGCAATGGAAAGCCGGTCTTTGCCATTAGTGCGAGGCATAACACGGTGCAGGGTAGACCGATAGGTGCCATTGGTCCAGTGCTCCAGCAAATCACCGCTGTTCACTACTGCAGCGCCTTGCTCTGGCGGAACATCCATCCAGTTTTGTTCGTGATTTAGCACTTGCAAACCGCCGGCATTATCCTGAAACAGCAAGGTTAAAAAGCCATAATCGGTGTGCGCGCCTGCGCCTAACTGCCCATCGCTCAGCTTATTTTTATCCTGAGCCGGGTAATACAACAAGCGTAATGAGATGTTCTCACCGTTATGCGCTCTGGTAAAAAAGTGTTCCTGTTCGCTCAGTTGTCTGGCCATCACCCGTTGAATTTCATGGGCGGCTCTGAGTACTTCAGCGTAAAATTGTTGCATTAACAACTTAAACGCCACACTTGGCCAGCGTTCATCCGCCGGACACGCGGCAAGTATATTACGCATGGTAAACGTTTCTTTGAGATCAGCGGGGGCAGCAGGGTCGAGGTTCTCTTCCAGCACCCCCTGATAGCCGAAATTTTCTTGTGCTGACTGATAGCGACAACGGGCTTTCACCGCTTTATCGCCACAGAAAAACTCACGACTCATGGCGAACACTTTGCTAAGCAGTGCGGGATCGATACCAATGTCGCTGATTTGCATAAACCCAAGACCACTCAATGAATCGTGAATAGCCTGAGCGGGATCAGGATGGGAATAAAAAGGAATAACAGGTAAAGACATAATCTCTCTCATCGATTTAACGTAAATTAATGATGGTGTAACAGATACACCCTTTGGCAGTACTAGAGAGAGGTTGGGTTTTCAGTCCACCAGGCCAGGCACCAGTGGAAAAAGCCATAACTGCAGGGCAACAAATTGAGTTTACTGAAGTGCGGTACTGGCAGTTGCTGTTTTACCAGACCGGGGGTAAACACAGTCAGCAGTGACATAATATCAATCAATAAGCCCACCACACCACCCGCGTAGCGGTGCGATGTAGCACTGACTGATTGAAAGAATCCGATGACGGCCAATTTTTTACCTTGTATACTTTATAAACTAAAATACTACACGTCCTGAAACCTAATGCAACGGGCAATGACGCGCCGGTTTTAATCTACAAGGTAATTTGAATGACCAACGCTCAACAGTTCACATCGGTAGAGCAGTACATTGCCGCTCAGCCCGAGGAAAAACAGCAGGTTTTATCGCAGTTACGCCAGGCAGTAGTGACTAACCTGCCAACCGGGTTTAGCGAATGCATCAACTACAACATGATTGGCTATGTGGTGCCTCATCAACTGTTCCCGGCCGGTTATCATTGCAACCCCGAATTACCATTGCCCTTTATGAACCTGGCGGCACAGAAAAGTCATTACGGTTTTTATCATATGGGCATTTATGCCATGCCTGAGCTCGAAAGCTGGTTTCGGGGCCGTTACGCCCAAGCTGTACCTACCAAGCTGGATATGGGTAAGAGTTGTATTCGTTTTAAAAATCCCAAACACATCCCCTATGACCTGATTGGCGAACTGGTCAGCAAAGTGAGCGTTGATGACTGGATATCGGTTTACCAGTCATCAATAGTAAAGAAAGCCTAGTAAAGGCGCCCCTGGTAACGCTACCTGCCAAGCTCATCACGTACAATTTGCGCGCCGGCACTTAACGCCGCTAATTTTCCGCTGGCGATTTGGCGGGGCAACGGCGCCATGCCGCAGTTCGTGCACGGATAAAGCTTATCCGCATCAACAAACTGTAATGCTTTGCGCAGCGTATCGGCAACTTCTTGCGGCGTTTCGATGGCATTGTTAGCCACATCGATAGCACCTACCATCACTTTTTTACCGCGCAGCAATTCAATTAACTCCATGGGCACCCGTGAATTGTGGCATTCCAGCGAAATCAGATCGATATTCGACTGCTGCAGTTTAGGAAACACCGCTTCATACTGGCGCCACTCAGCCCCCAGGGTTTTCTTCCAGTCGGTGTTGGCTTTGATACCATAGCCGTAGCAGATATGCACCGCGGTTTCACATTTGAGGCCTTCAATGGCTCTTTCCAGTGCCGCGATTCCCCAGTCATTCACTTCATCAAAGAAAACGTTAAAGGCCGGCTCGTCGAACTGGATAATATCAACGCCTGCAGCCTCCAGTTCTTTAGCTTCCTGATTGAGAATGCCGGCAAACTCCCAGGCCAGTTTTTCACGGCTCTGATAGTGATCGTCGTAAAGGGTATCAATCATCGTCATCGGGCCGGGTAACGCCCATTTTATTGGCTGATTGGTGTGTTTACGTAAGAACCGGGCATCGTCGGCAAAGACCGGCTTTGTTCTGGCCACTGCATCCACCACTACCGGTACACTGGCATCGTAGCGGTTGCGAATTCTTACCGTTTTACGATTTTCAAAATCCACACCACTTAAGTGCTCGATAAACGTGGTGACAAAATGCTGGCGGGATTGCTCGCCATCACTAACAATATCAACCCCAGCGCGGAGTTGATCCTGCAACGACAACAGCAGCGCATCCTGCTTTCCTTCCACCAGCGCTTCACCTTCCAGCTTCCAGGGTGACCACAGGGTTTCAGGCTGTGCCAGCCAGGCTGGCTTCGGCAAACTGCCGGCGCTACACACAGGTAATAATTTTTTCATAGTCAGCATGCTTTTGGGTTGTTAGTTAGCGTAATTGGCAGACCATTGCTCAAGCACGGCCTGATAAGGTTTAATAAAATACTGTTCGGCAAACCGACCCTGCTCGATAGCAAGCTGGCTGCGCTCTTCACGGTCATACACGATTTGGGTAACCGAATGATCCGGGTGTTTCAGATTAGGCTTATACTGTTGCCCGGCCACTGCATTGGCGTTGTAAATCTCCGGCCGGTATATCTTTTGGAACGTTTCCATAGTGGCTATGGTGCTAATCAACTCCAGGTTAGTGTAGTCATTCAACAGATCGCCAAAGAAGTAAAAAGCCAACGGCGCAACACTGTTTGGCGGCATAAAATATCGCACCTTAAGGCCCATTTTCTGAAAATACAGTTCGGTGAGTGACGACTCGTTAGGCTGATACTCAACCCCCAGTACCGGGTGGGTATTCTCGGTGCGGTGATAAGTTTTGCTGTCAGACACGCTCAGACAAATTACCGGACGCTTAGTGAAAGCCTGTTGATATTCCTGAGAATTCACAAAACACTTAAACAACTTGCCATGCAGATCGCCGAAATTGTCCGGGATGCTAAAGCCTGACTGGTTTTTATTATGATTAAGCAGCAACACACTAAAATCATAGTCACGCACATAAGAGGAAAAATTATTGCCAACATTGCCGTTAATCCGCTCGTTGGTTTGTGTATCAACAATATAGGTTTGCAGCACTTCGATGGTCGGAAATGTTTGCCCGCTGCCATCGATATCAATGTCCACCGAGACAATTTCAAGCTCCACGCTGTAGCGTTTACCGGCCGGATTATCCCAGCTTGCCAGGGCGTTAAAGCGGTTATCTATCATCGCCAGAGCGTTACGCAAGTTCGCTTTGCGGTATTCACCGCGGGCCAGGTTGGCGAAATTAGTGGTGATTCGCGTGTTGTCTGATGGACGGTAGTCTTCATCGAAACAAACGCGCTTTATGGTAAAGCTAAAATCATCTTTCATGGTTGTTTGCTACCCTGCTCATAGAACTAAAACTCATCAAACACTATTTGTGTTCAGAACCTGAGAGAGTTATACGCGCCGATTCACATGAATAAAAGTGACTTTATTTCATTAATACATGAATACCATTCATACTTTGAGTTGTCGCCAGCGCGTCGACTAGTGGCAAAACCGATCCAGAGCTTGTAACAGACGCTGATTAAATTCACTCGCCAGCTGGCTTTGCGGGGCTACTGACTCGAAAGCGTGAAATGCACCGGGTACGGTATACAGCTCGGTAGCAATGCCTGCAGCTTCGAGCTTTTCGGTAAACGCGCAGTTTTCGGCATAAAACAAATCCAGTTCTCCCACCGCAATGAACGTAGGTGGTAAACCGCTGAGGGTTTTCGCTCTGGCTGGTACATGGTGACTGGATATTTTATCGCTGCCGGGCGCTTTGCCAAGAAAAGTGCGCCAGCCATAGTGATTCTGCTCGGCTGTCCATAAGTACTGCCCCTGATGAGCTGGCGGCATTACGGTACTGCCGGTTCTGTCGTCCAGCATGGGATAAAGCAGCGCCATGCCGCTAAAATCAACCACCTTATTGTCGACACAGCGAAGTGCCAGATTAACCGCGTGGCAGCCACCGGCACTCACGCCCAATAAGCTGATTCGGTTCACATTGATAGCCAGGTTACCGGCCTGTGCAATGAGCCAGTTCACAGCGGCCTGATGTTGTAACTGAGCTTCGTTTGGCCCCACTTCAGGCGCCAGACCGTATTCCACCGATACGACCGCACAATTCAGCGCCCTGGCCAGACCCTGCATGCGCGGCAGAGAATTCTGGCAGTTGCCCATTACCAGCCCACCACCATGAAAGTGCAGCACCGCCGGCCGCGCGGGGGCATCCGCATTAGTATTTACCAGCCAAAGTCGAACGCTCCGGTAACCCGCCCCATCCGGTACTTCAACCACCTCGAAAGGCACATCATCAAGAGGCTTACTACCACCTACTCTGGCCCGCTTTCGGTAAAACCCCAGATTCGCACCGTTTAAAGGCGGCGAATTTTCCGTGAGTTGAAGCAAAGCACCAAGAAAAGGCTGTAACTCTGTGGCAATCAATGGATCCTGTTCATCGCTATGTGTGCTCATGGCCACCTTATATGCGTTTCGTTGCAGCATCATAGTAATCAGTGTTTCACTTTTTCAGGCGAAAGAGAAGTGATGATACATCTCACCCGTTACCCCATAAAAAAAGCCCCGAAACAGCCGGGGCAAAGCACGGATGGGAACATCCTGCAATGAGTTCAGATCATAAGTAAGTAATTACTTAGCAAAATTTACTTTATATCAATCAGACAGTTATTTATTTAGCGCCAGCTCCTTCTCGGTTTTAAAGCCAAACACCTTGCGTAAAATAAGGGTGGCCGGACAAAAGCCGGTAAAGCTTTGCTGAAAAAGATTGGCGCCAATAAAGACGGTAAACCATAAAAAGTTTTCATGGACAAACCAGGTAAGCGCTACCGACAGCAACACCATAAATCCGGCAAAAGCGGTTAACGCACGTTCTGCAGACATAACTAACTCCTAATAAAAATAGCGGAAAGACGCATACACATTGCTGGCATCTTTAAATTGTGAGTAAAAGGTGTGGGGCTCATCACCGTAAAACAGGTTGGCCCCGCCGTTTATCTGCCACTCATCCACCGGTGAATAGGTAGCACGAAACTTCATGTAGCCGTCACTATCAGTAGGCGAATAGAAATTAAACCAGTTCAGAGTCAGCGTTTGCCTGAGCGCCCGGTACATTAACTGGGTTGTCACCACATGACGGCTCTCTTCCTGTTCGTACTGCGGCCAGTAAGAATTGGCAAGCAGCACATCGTGATCAACAATATGCTCGGCGTACCACTGCACGCTGCCGGTTAAATTGGCAACCAGCTCCTGCTCGTAACCCACTAAAAACCGGTGCTGGCTGTTAGGTACTAAAGGGTTGGTACCGTCATCGTCTTCCATGGCATCGTGGTAGGCATATTCCACTTTGGCGAGACCCGGTCCGAGCGGCTTAACCGCACTGGCGCCCCACACATTTAAGCGGCTATAGCGCGGCAAGCCTTGCTCATCGGCCGCCATCGGCGTTTTGTTGTAGCCCCGATACCCGTAGAAGGCGAGCTCAGTTTGCCCGACGGTTTGATACATCCGCAACGCCCACTCGGCGTTATCTGGCTCGTTGCTATCCAGCACGTCAAACGCCGGTGCGACATTCATTCCGAATTGCGGATTAAAAAAGGAAAAGTACTCACCAGTAATACCGTTATCCGGCTCAAACCGGGGGGTCACCACCAGATCCACATTCACCCAGTCAAAAAAACCGGATAACTTGGCCGACAGGCTGGGCGCCTTTAAATACTCGTCGTCCCGACCAGCAAAGAAAGACTGGTAATCCTTGGGAAACATGTCATTTAAAAACACATAGTCGCCAGTCCCCCAGGTTAATACCTGCTGACCAATTTTAGCGTCGAACCTTCTGCCCCAGTCACCTAAAAAGGCCAGATTACCCTGCCAGGCTGCTTCGCGAATTTGCACTTTCACACTGTCCAGGACACCGTCGTAATACAGGTCGCCCCGAAACGCCAGGGTTGACGCCTCAAGGGTATAGTCTGCCTGTAATTGCACCCGTAAATCCCTTAAGGTTTTATCGGTATTTAGTGCCGGGTCAGTGTTTATGCGTTGCCCCACAGCAATTTCACCGAAGCCTGCCCAGGTAAAAGGCGATATTTGTTCGCTTTTCTCAAATTCATCAAACTCGTCCCAGGCATCCCATTCATCACCGCTGGTCTGAGCTTCCTGAGCAGTCGATTCTCCAGAGTAAAACATCGGCACTGTCAACAGGATAGCTACAATGGCTAAGGATAAAGAAGAGCGACGCATTATTTTATCCACTGCACAGGCGGGTTACGCAGACTTCGCTCGGTGAACACATCATCCGGCAATCCCACGTTATATTCTGATCCACGGAACTCCATTAGGGTGTAACCACCGTTAGCCAGATCAGACACTTTTGAGCGCAGTACTGTGGGGAAGCCCTGAACTTCATTAACCTGCACCGATTCTACGCGGCGATAATTAGTATCATCACTTTTGTAGAAGTTAATCAGTACCGGTAAGGAGGTAGCCTTGTCGATTTCGACGACGTAGTAGGCAAATTCCACCGATCCGGGCTCTTTAGGCACCGCTTTAAGTACATAGCGCTCAGTGTTTTCTTCGACCAGCGAAAAATCATCCTGGGATACGGCGCGACCAGACACGTCTTCATAGAAGAAGTGCGAGCCCACAAAAGAGGTGCGTTTATCGCCTGCTGAAATTCGTTTCACCAGATCCAGCGCAGGTAAGTACAACCAGCGGTCGTCATCCACATTGGTATCGGCATATTTTTCGACCCGGAAAACCGTGTCTTTTACATCGGTAGGGCGGGAGAAAAACACCATCATTTTCTGGTCGCCGTTATCTTCCACGTCCTTGCGTAAAATAGTGAACTGACGTAACTGCTTGCGGCCCTGGCTGTCCACAATCATCATGCGGGCATCCGAGCGACCGTCAGAACCTGCATAGTAAGCGGCTTTTTCGGCCTGTCTGATCAGTTGGTCTACATCCACCTCTGCCATAGCGGGTGTCAGTATGGTCAGACTGGTGACTGCCAGTATTGTTGCAGCCAGGGTTGATTTAGCAAATTGTGTAAGTTTCATAACCACTCCTTAATTCGCTGACTTAAAAACGATTTTACGGCCCAGACTCATAACCGCGGGTAACAACATCAGGGTTACCAGGGCGGAGATAGCCATGATGCTCGCCAGAAACACACCAACGGTGATGTAAGGCACCAGCGGGGCGAATAGTAACGGCGTAAAGCCCAGCGCAATCACTAACGCATTACGGGAGATAGCGGTTGCCGGCTCCTCAAACAGAATAGCCATGGTTTGCTTAACGGAGCCTGTTTGGTTAAAAGTCGCCCGGGCGCGCTCAAGGAAGTGAATGGCAAAGTCCACCGACAAGCCCAGCGTTAGCGCGGAAAGGATCGCGATAGGCATGTCGTAATCTTTACCCACAATGCCTATCAGGCCGTAAATGAAAGTAATGGTGATAGTAAGCGGCAACATGGCCAGTACGCCGTAAATCAACGAACGAAACAGCACTATCATCATGACAAACACAATCACAAACGCGCCCATTAAGCTGTTTAGCATGCCGGCCACCATATTCTCCTGCCATACCACGTTCAGGTAAGCCTTGCCGGCCCAGTCGGCCTCGATGCCCACAGGCAACGGGTTGGCGCTAATATAGTCACTAACCAGTTGTACTACGGCGGTCATATCCTGGTTATCACCGCTGGTCAGCTGCAGCCATACCAGCGCCGCCCGGTAATCCGGCGTGACAAAGTGCCACAGGTCGTTTGGTCGGTGCGAAGACTGATACTGTAATAATGTTTGGGCGACGGCATTGCTGGAGTCCGGTAATGCATAGTCATTCTGCTCGCCTGAGCGCAGCTCACGATTCACTACCTTCACCACATCCGGCAGCGCATTGGATTTACCCACTAAACCTGATTCCTGCAGGGCAAGTTGTAGCTTTTCAATGTAGGCAAGTATCTCTGGGTTCTGAAAGGTTTTGCTTTGACTGTTCGCCGCTTCCACTTTTGCCATTACCGCATCCAGATAGTCGGTTTCTTCGGTTGTGAGGTCATCAAAGAGCTTATCGTCGATGGCAAAGATCAGGTTTTGCAGCGCTTCGGCTGGTGCACCGCCCTGCACGGTTACCAGCGTTTCTTCGCGCCAGTCCTGCAGCGACGCAGGTATAGCCTGGTCATTCAGCATGCTCTGTGGCATGGCCTGTTCAGAGCGGTCGGTTAATACCAGATAGGCATTGTAAGTACCGGCAAAGTTCTCGTTTAATACGCGGTCTGCCACACGGATCTCGTGATCTGATTTGAACCAGCGTACCGGGTTATCGTTAATCTGAATTTGCGTTACGCCCCACACCGACACCGCGAAAATCGCGCCGAAGGCTAACAGTAAAGATCCTTTATAGCCTGTGGCAATTCTGCCCAGACCGCGGGCGATACGAGCAATGCGTGAACCGTCGCCACTAGTCTCCTGATGCAAAGCCTCTTGCAAATTATTCAGTGCTTTGTCACTCATGCGGGACAGGTATGCGGGAATAAACACAATGGTTACTACAAATGCAAACAGGATCCCAAAGCCCACAAAGGCACCAAAAACCTGCACTGGCGGAATAGGTGTTAGCATCAGCGAGAAAAAGCCAACCGATGAGGTAATCGAGGTATACAGCATCGGCGTAAACAGGTGACCAACCACCTCTTTTACCACCGCATTTAAATCTTCGCCGGGTTTATAGCGATCGGAGAATTCCGACAGAATATGCACTGAGTCAACCACCGCAATCGGCATCAGGAAGATGGCGATCATCGACGACATAATATGCACCGTAAACCCAAAGCCTATGAGCAACCCCATGGTAACGATAACCGTGGCCATAGCCACCACCATCGGCGCAATGATAAGCGGAATACTGCGGAAGAAAACAAACAGCAGAATAAAGATTGTCAGTCCCGCCATTGGCGCTGAGATGCCCATTTGCAGGAACATTTCAAAACCAAACTGGTCTTCAGCCACCGGCAGTCCGGTGATATACCACTGCTCGGTGCCGTCAAACTGATTGATGGTTGCGCGGATTTCTTCGGCAATTCGATAACTCTCGTTTTTATCCAGAATCGGCACATAAATAGCCGCGGCTTTACCGTTTTGTGACACCAGCGTGTCGTACAACAGTGGCAGGCGTTCAATATTGGTTTGAATTTGCGCGGCGGCAGCCTCATCAGCCGGTGGATTTGGCATCATCCATTCAAAACGGATGGTCCCCGCTTCGGCCTGCGAAATATTGTCTACCGTGGAAATAGACATGAGATCGGCATCCACCACCCCATCAATTGACAAAATTGACTCAGTTAGGTCAAAAATGTCAGTCAATGATGACTGATTGTAAACGCCCTGAGAATTTTCATCGTCTACAACCCCCACCACAATGGCGTCGTACATACCAAAATCGGCTTTGGTCTGGTTGTGAAAAACCCGCGCAGGATGATCGGCATCCAACATGTTCTCCGGGTCTGTATCAATGGTAATCCTTGGGATCTGGCTACCAACGCCGAGGGTCAAAAGCAGCAGTATGACATAAACCCACAATGGTTTTTGCGTACTGATTGCAACGAGTTTGCTGGATAAACTATTCATAATCACCGTCGTTAAGACAATAAAACCTGATTTATGATAGCAATATATGCGCCAAATCTAATATAACAAGTTTATTTATTCACACGTAGCACTGAACGGCTGCTAAATTGACAGAAAAATTCTTCTAACAAGCTGATTTCAGGAAGCAAAGCGCCGGTTCGTGTTAGACTGCCGCTTCATTCATTTATTTTCGGTGCCGCCTTCCTTACATGACCTTTCGCTTACTGTTCTTTTCACTGCTCGCCACTGCCATGGGTCAGTCTGTTGTGATGACAACTTTGCCGCCCCTTGGCCGCGAGGTGGGGCTTAGCGAATTTAATGTGGCGTTTCTGATGTCCAGTTCCGCCATGATGTATGCGCTGGGCAATGCATTCTGGTCACGAGTTGGTAAACGGCGGGGGTACCGGCGACTGCTAATTACCGGGCTTAGCGGCTATACCGTTGGCACTTTGATATTTGCCTCCGTATGGCTCACCGGATTTCAGGGTTGGTTAGTCGGCTCGGCTTTATTTATCGCCCTACTGTTTGCCCGCACAGCCCAGGCCACCATTATGTCGGCGACCCCGCCATCGGTGGTGGGTATGGCTATTGCCATCAGCAGTGAAAAAGAAAGGGTTAAAGCCATCAGTAAAGTGTCCTCTGCACACAGTCTCGGACAAATACTCGGGCCGACGTTCGCAGGGCTGATGGTAAGTTTTCACCTATTGGCGCCACTTTATGGCATTACCCTGATGACCTTCATAGCGGTTATGCTGGTCTGGCGTTTTCTGCCAGCGGAACATGGTAAACCTGTTGGTGCGACAACTACCAGAAAAGTACCGTCGGGCGCTCGAACCATACAACCCTATGTGCCATTGCTGATTGGCATGAACGCCAGTGTGTTTCTTGCTATTGCAATGATGCAGCAATCTCTGGCGTTTTTTCTGATTGACCATCACCAGCTAACCACTACCGAAGCCGCCCAGGCAGTAGGACTGGCTATGATGTTAAGTGCCATCTGTGCGTTAATTGTTCAGGTAGCACTCGTGCAACGCACCAGTATGCACCCTGGCAATCTGATTAAAATTGCTTTTCCACTGTTATCGATTGGTTACCTGATAATCTACCTGCATCAGCAAACCCCACATTTATATGTGGCCATGCTGTTTTTAGGCAGTGGGTTGGGGATTAGCTACCCGGCCATAGCGGCACTGGCCAGCTCAAGCTGTAAACCGGAAAATCAGGCCACAGTGACCGGTTTTATCACCGCTTCACCGGCCATGGGTTACATTATTGGCCCGCCGATTGCCGCAACCTTATATGGTATAGGGCACAGAATGCCTTTTATAGCCGCTTCAGTATTGTTGGCAATAGTTACTTTAATCGCCATTACTCATTTGCGCGCACGGTAAACGCCTCTTATCCAGCCTGTCGGATTGATCATAAACGCCATCGAATTCACCATTTCCAAGTGGTAGCCCTATCGTCGCTTCCAGTTATTTTCACAGTCAGTTTTACACCTCCAACCAAAGGTAGAATGACTAGTCTAAGCCCTATTAAATATCAGCGTTATAAAAGCGTTTGTTATTTTTTAGTTCGTCTCACTTGTATCTTTTAAATTAACTATATAGACTAGTCTGTATAGTTAATTGCGGAGACGATTATGAGCCGGGTGAGTGCGCGGGATAAATTACTAAGGGCAGCAGGAGAACTGTTTTACGACCATGGCATCACTGCCACCGGTGTAGATGCGGTGATCACCCGGGCCGGCGTTGCCAAAATGTCGCTGTATAATAATTTTAAATCCAAATCTGAACTGATTGCGGCCTACATTGATGCCCGCCATCAGGAATGGCTAGACCTTTTTGCCCGGCGATCAGACAATCTATCAAATAGTTGGGAGCGGGTACTCGCGGTTTTCGATGCTTATCAGGATCACGCAGAATTCGACTATGAAAATGGCTTTCGCGGCTGTGGCTTATTAAATGCTGCCGCAGAAATGCCAGCAAACAGTCCCGAGCGTGAGGCGGTAAACCGGCATAAGCAGGAAGTCCGAGAAATCGTTATAAACCAGCTCAGTGAATTACCTCTGACCGAAGAAAGCGGTAATAGCGCAGCGGCATTGGCTGAACATATCTGTTTTTTACTCGAAGGCTCGATATCTCTTGCCGGACTGTCACGTGACGTACATGCCATCTCTCGAGCCAGAGCCATGGCAGACAAATTGATTGAGCGTGCCCTATGAGTTCACAACCAGGCTATTTCACAGGCATTTTTGCCGTGATTATTGCCGCCGTACTATGGGGAACCACCGGCACGGCGGCTACTTTCGCGCCTCAGGTCAGCCCATTAGGGATTGCTTCAGTAACCATGGGGGTTGGCGGCCTGTTACTGACGTTGGTTGCTGCAAGGCCCATCGCCCGGCATAAAACCGCACTTTTTAATAATCGTCTGCTGGTATTGGCAGCCGCGGTGAATGTTGCCATTTACCCGCTGGCATTTTACAGCTCAATGAAACTCTCAGGCGTTGCCGTTGGTAACGTTATCTCCATTGGCCTGGCCCCCATTGCCGCTGCCTTGATTGAATGGGCCTTCGATAAACAATCGCTAAACCACAAATGGCTTATCAGTATTGCCTTGGGGATAACCGGAGTGGTGTGTCTGGCGACAGCAAAGCCCGCCAGCTCATTTGAAAGTACCGCCACCAGCTGGCATAACACGATTGGGATCCTGCTTGGTTTAGTCGCCGCTTTTACTTATGCCATGTATTCCTGGATAGCTCGCCGCCTGATTGACCGTGGCATTGCATCCCGGGCAGCAATGGGCAGTATGTTTGGCGTCGGTGCCCTGCTATTGATGCCTGTATTACTTATCACCGGCGCACCACTGCTTGCGTCAGTGAATAATTTTTCGGTGGGGCTATATATGGCCGTGGTTCCTATGTTTTTAGCTTATCTGTTATTCGGCAGAGGCCTGACGGTTGTGCGCGCCAGCCTGGCCACCACTATCACGTTGCTGGAACCGGTTGTGGCTGCCCTGCTGGCTGTTAGCGTAGTAGGTGAAAAACTCTCTCTCACAGGCTGGTTTGGCATCGGCCTTATCAGCGCCTGCTTGCTCATCGCGACAATCAGAAGACGAGTGAAAAGCAAACCCACGCCCTTATATCCAGTTAGCGAAAACCGTACTTAGCCGTTACACTGATGGCATAATTATCCGCGTACAGATAGCACAGGAGTCGTTGCTGTGATAATGCAAACGCAACATCTGAACATGGCAGCCATTGATGATCACAGTACAGAATTACTGGTCATTATGGTGCCGGCCGGACAGGCTGGCTTTCCTTCTCAGGCGTATCCGGCCAGTCTCGAAAGCCTTATTGAACATTATAAAGCATTGGGTGACTGGCATTTAAAAAGTAAATACTTACTGTGTATAGATCCACCGGAATTTAAAGCTTCACGCATATTGTTAGTAAATACTAACGTTAGTATAGAATGGGCTGATGCCACGCGTATCAGTAATGTAGTTACCGACGTATTAGAACAACTTAACCAGGTGAAAGCTGCGATTCTTTTCCCCCCATGGTTACAGGGTGGTGAACTTCTGATCCAGGCCCTTTTTCATGCTTCCTATAAGTTTAGCGATTACAAAACCCAATCATTCCGGCGTACAGAAATTACCTTAGCGTTGCTGGTCAGTGACCACAGCTTAAATGAGTCACTGGACTATGCCCGGGCATTACACAACGGCAAGTGCCGTACCCGCGATCTGGCCAACCTGCCGGGCAATCTGTGTACGCCAGGCTATTTTGCAGAATGCGCGCTGGCGCTTGACGAGCAGTTTGCGACCCTATCCACCAATGTCCTCGACGAAGCACAGTTAACTGAATTGGGTATGGGCGCTTACCTCGCCGTAGGCAAAGGCTCGGTACATTCGGCTTGTATGCCGGTAATTCGCTACGTGGGTGCAGATCCTGAGGCGCCGGCAATCTGGGTCATTGGCAAAGGCATTACTTTCGACAGTGGTGGAATCACCCTTAAAAAGCCGCCGGGCATGCAAAACATGATTTACGATATGTGTGGCGGCGCGTCTGTCATTGGTCTGATGGCCGCTGTTGCAGAACTCAAATTACCGGTTAATGTCACCGGGGTGATCGCCACCGCCGAGAACATGCCCGATGGCGATGCTTTCAGGCCGGGGGACATTCTCACCACCCTGTCAGGCCAAACGGTAGAAATTATCAGTACCGATGCCGAAGGCAGACTGGTACTCTGCGATGCCATTACTTACGCCAAACAGCACCAGCCAGCACTGATTATTGACGTAGCCACACTTACCGGGGCACAAATTGTCAGCCTCGGCAGTCATGCCAGTGGTTTAATGGGTAACTCACCGCAGCTCAACCAGGCGCTGCAGCAAGCCGGCGATGAAAGTGGTGACCGGGCCTGGAGCATGCCACTGTGGCCGGACTATCAGGATGCGCTGGACTCACCCTTTGCTGATATGCGTAATGCAGGCAATCAATCACCGGGCATGATCACCGCCGGGTGCTATTTAGCCCGTTTTGCCGGCAACACCCCCTGGGCCCATCTTGATATCGCCGGAACCAGCTTTCAATATGGTACGGGCAATAGCGCTACGGGCAGGCCTCTGCCCTTGTTGTTACAATTTTTACGAAATTATAGCAACTTAACTGCGCCGCAATGGTCTATCAATACGGATGCTTGTGGATTTTTACCCTAAAGGGAGTAGAAAAAGTAGTTCCAAAGTAGGATTTTTTTTTCGTGAGGCGAGTCCTACAATCGCAAAAGTGTTAAAACGAAGTTAATAAGGAGCCCGTTATGTGGACTAAACCTCAATACACTGAAATGCGTTTAGGCTTTGAAGTTACTCTGTACATCAGCAACAGATAAGAACTTTATACCCGGAGAGAGTTTTCCGGAGACGTCATCTCAACAAGACCTGTAAAAGGTTGCGCTTTCGCTTAGTAGTGGTGCAGCCTTTTTTATTGGTAACGCTTTTTAATCAAATATTACCAGAACCGTTTAGCGGTGTGGTAACCAATCAGGGCTCATTGCATGAAGATTCTGATCCTGGGCGCGGGCGCCGGAGGTGGCTTTCCGCAATGGAATTGCCACTGTGATAACTGCCGTGGTGTTCGCGATGGCTCAATAAAGGCCACTCCCCGCACGCAATCAAGTATCGCTGTCAGCGCCAACGGCACTGACTGGGTGTTAATTAACGCCTCCCCGGATTTACGCCAACAAATAAATCATACGCCAGAACTCTGGCCGGCGGATAAACAGCAGCAACGCGGAACCAGTATTCGTTCTATTATCTTAACCGACAGTCAGATAGACCACACCACTGGCCTGCTAACCCTGCGCGAAGGACTACCACTCCCGGTTTACTGTACCGATGTAGTGCACGAAGATTTAACCACTGCCTTCCCGCTGTTCACCATGCTCAAACACTGGCACGGCGGTTTACAGCGGCATAGTATTGCTACCGATTATGCAGCGTCTTTCACCCCTCAGGGTGCCGAGGGGCTGGTGTTTAATCCGGTTGTACTGGAATCCAACGCGCCGCCCTACTCCAGCTATCGGGATAAAGTCGTACCCGGCAATAATATAGGTTTACAAATCACTGATACCGCCAGTGGCAAAAGCCTGTTTTACGCCCCAGGCTGCGTACAAGCCAGTCCGCTTGTGGAGTCCATGCTCGATCAGGCATCCTGCGTGTTGTTTGACGGCACCTTATGGCTGGATGACGAAATGATTCAGAAAGGTTTTAGCAATCGCCTTGGCAGTCAGATGGGTCACATGCCGGTAAACGGGCCCGACGGCACAGTGAGCCTGCTGAATCGCTTTAGTATCGATCGCAAAGTACTGATTCATATCAATAATACCAATCCGGTTCTGCACGAAGATTCCGAGGCGCATCAGTATTTAGCTGATAACGATATAGAACTGGCATACGACGGTATGCAAATCACCCTATAAAAGAGGTATCCCATGAGCGAACAACGCCCCTGGAGCAGAGCAGAATTCGAACAAAAGCTGCGTGATAAAGGCCAGTTTTACCATATTCATCACCCTTTCCATCAGGCCATGAATCAGGGTAAATGTAGCAAGGAGCAAATTCAGGGCTGGGTAGCCAACCGTTTCTTTTATCAACAGTGCATTCCGGTTAAAGACGCCGCCATTCTGGCTAACTGCCCGGATATGCAAACCCGCCGAAAATGGATACAGCGCATTCTTGATCACGATGGCGAAGAAGGCGATCCCCGCTTGGGTGGCATTGAAGCCTGGCTGCGCTTAGGTGAAGCTGTTGGCCTTAACCGCCAGGACATTCTTGATGAAAAGCTGCTTTTACCCGGGGTTAAGTTTGCCGTAGGGGCTTATGTGAATTTTGCCCGCCGCGCGACCTGGGAAGAAGCGGCCTGTTCCTCATTAACCGAGATGTTTGCCCCGGAAATTCATCAAAGCCGACTGGATACCTGGCCGGAGCACTATCCGTGGATAGACGCCCAAGGGTTTAACTATTTTCAGATGCGTCTGAGCCAGGCCCGCCGCGATGTTGAACATGGCTTACAGATAACGCTGGATCATTTTACGACCCGTAAGTTACAGGAAAAAGCGCTCAACATCCTGCAATTTAAGCTCGATGTGTTGTGGTCACTGGCCGATGCCATTAGTCTGGCTTATGAGTTTGAACGGCGCCCTTTTCACGGCGTAGCCGACCAGAGTATCTGCCATAAGGGGTTAATGTAAGTGAGTGAATTAATCAGCAAAGTGCCCAAGCTAAACCGACTGTTCAGGTTCCAGTTTGAAAAAGCCCAGGACTGCTACGTGCTGCTGTTCCCGGAAGGCATGATAAAGCTCAACGGCAGCGCCTCTGCTATCCTGTTACAGGTAGATGGCACGAAATCCGTTGGCGATATTGTTACCGCCCTGCTAGAAGAATATCCCGATGCCGAGGGTATCGAAGAAGATGTGCTGGCTTTTTTCGAGCATGCCGAACAAAAACGTTGGATAAACTATGTCTGAGAATGGCTCCGGCCCTCCCAATAAGCCCGGCCCGCCGCTATGGTTACTGGCAGAGCTGACTTATGAGTGTCCGCTGCACTGCCCCTATTGCTCAAACCCGGTCAATCTGGGTTCCAGAGAGCAGGAATGTGATACCGATACCTGGCTGAAAGTGCTCAGCGATGCCCGTGAAATGGGTGCTGTACAGTTAGGTTTTTCCGGCGGCGAGCCGCTCCTGCGTAAAGACTTGGAACAACTGGTGGCCCATGCCAGTGACCTTGGCTATTACACCAACCTGATTACCTCTGGTATCGGCTTAACCGAAAAGCGCATTGCCGCCCTGCGAGAGGCAGGACTGGATCATATTCAGTTAAGTTTTCAGGCCGCTAATGCCGACGCCAATGATTTAATTGGTAACAAGCGCCACTCCTTTGAACAAAAACTCAAAGTGGCCAAGCTGGTTAAACAGTACGAGTACCCCATGGTTCTGAACTTTTGCCTGACTGCGCAGAATATCCACCAGATTGAAGAGGTGATGGCGCTGTGCTGCGAACTGGATGGCGATTATGTCGAACTGGCAACCGTACAGTACTACGGCTGGGCCTACCTTAACCGCGACCACCTGTTACCCAGTCAGGCACAGCTTATCGAAGCCGAAGCTAAAGTGAATGCTTTTCGCGATCAGCAGGATGGTAAAGGACCACACTTTATTTTTGTTACGCCGGACTATTACGAGGAACGTCCCAAGGCCTGTATGAATGGCTGGGGCAGTACATTCCTCACGGTCGCGCCGGATGGCAGTGCCTTACCGTGTCACAGCGCAAAAATTCTGCCGCTGACATTCCCCAATGTAAAAGACAAGTCGGTACAGGATATCTGGTTTGACGACTTTGCCTTTAATCACTTCCGTGGCACCGACTGGATGCAGGGGCCGTGTAAAACCTGTGACGAAAAAGACCTCGATTTTGGTGGCTGTCGGTGTCAAGCCTATATGTTAACCGGCGATATGTACAAAACCGATCCGGTCTGTGCAAAATCACCGGATCATCATTTAATGGCCGAAGCCGTCGCAAAATCTCAAACGCCTGAGCGCGAATTAGTGTATCGTGACCCCAAAGTAAAGATCCCAATCACGGAAATTTGAATTAGCCATGGGTAACCAGACACGCCTGAGTAACGGCCTCAACGTAGTCAGCTTCAAGCAACCTGCGCAGGAGTACGGTGCTGCCTTTGTGGTGCCTACCCCGGCCCTGGATAGCTCGGGCATCGCCCACCTGGTTGAACATTTGGTATTCCGGTATTCAGACCGTTACCAGCAGCGCCATGCCCTGTTTGCCGCCAACAGTGTGCTGCCGGTAAAAATAAATGCTTCCAGCCATAACGGCTACAGTTATTTTTACGCAGTTTCCCCGAGCAAATCAGTGTTGCTGAAAATTGTAGGCTACCTGTACTCTGGCCTGAAGCAAATTGACTACCCTGAAGACGATATCAAACGCGAACGGGATGGCGTGCTTGCCCGTGAACTGGCCATGTATGAGGCAACCCCCGATTACCAGGCGCAAATGAGTATCTGGCGCGGCGACCGCTCACCGGATTGCTATCATCACTGGGGCGGGTATTGCGATACCCTGGCCGAGATCCGCGCTGAAGATGTGGCAGCATATAAATCCCAGTATTATCAACCAGAGCACATCACACTGTTACTGGCGGGCCTTGAAGCCGACGAACTGCCTCTGCTGTGTACCGCAAAGAGTAAACCGACGGGGAGTACCTATACCCCCAAAGCACATCGCTTTTTCAGTGATACACTCCAGGATGATTATATTTTCAGTTGGTGGCTGCCTGAGTGCTACATAGACGGCCTGCTGTCTGCTCAGGCTCGCCTGAACGAGGCCATGAAGCCTTACAACATGCGGGTTTTTGTGGAAGACTCCGCTAATCACGCCAGGAAGTTTGCCTTACGCCTGATTGGCCGCCCCGGCCAACTCATTGCCGCACAACAGGCCCTGGTCGACGAAGTCCGTCACCTGCATATTGTGCCCAAACAGCATATCTTCTTTGAGTCAAAGTACCCTGAAACCATTAATGCACTGCTTGCCTGGTACCACGGACAGCAGCCACTGAACCGCAAAGTGGTCGCCCTCTCCCAGGCGCTCACGTTAACTCCGGTAATCACCGGGGCCCGCCCGCTCAAAAAGCCGGTGATCCGCTTCATGGAGCGCAAGGTCGACGCCGAAATGTCCTGTCCGCTGGTAACGGATACTTTGGAAAATCACGCCCCACAGGTACCAACAGAGCTGCCAAACCGTCTTACCCCGTTGGCCGCCAAGCTGAACGACAACGTACACTTCGCCTGCGACTTACAGGATTGGATCCTGCATTATTCGCTAACCGGCCTGACTGCGAACCAACAAAATACTTTTATCAAAGATGTTATGTGCGACGAGCGCTTATGGCTGCCGCGCACCGGCGGCCACTGCTATGCAATGGGCGTTCAGCGAGTTGATAATGGCTTGCGAATTTACGGCGTGATGGACGATGAGCCCCAGCAACGCCGCGAAGCAATGGAGCAACTCCTCGCCCGCTATCGCCATTTATAAGTAGCCTCGTCATTCTAATTTACGAATTAACCCGTTCGATTAGATAATTTTAATTGCAAATGATTCTCATTTATAATTATCGACAGATAACCTGACCGCTGCGTCCGATGCTCTCCGGGCAGCGTTACAAACAGGTATGATTAAATCTTAGCAATCCGGACCTTTGGGTTGCTTGTGCCAACTCCTCTCCTTTTTACACGGACGATTAGGAAAGGTTTTTGACCCATTATAAGGAGCGTTTATGAAAAAACGGCAATACTACCAATTACAGGTGCTGAGTACCCAACGCCTGACCCCCAATTTACAACGACTGGTACTTACTGGTGACGACTTAGCTGCTTTCCCCCATACACCGGCTGGCAGTTACATCAAATTGTTATTTAACCAGTTTGGTGAACCACAGCCCACCGCACCAGAAGAAAACCAGAAAATACTGATGCGTACTTACACTGTGCGTGCGCTGAATAAAGAAGCTAAAACACTGACCGTCGATTTTATGCTCCACGGCGAAGGGGTTGAGGCTGGCCCGGCCTCCCACTGGTCGCAATCGGCAAAAGTGGGCGACACTATTGTTGTGGCAGGCCCGGGCACTTCGAAGGGCCTCGCCCCTGAACACGACTGGGTGATTCTGTTAGGTGACATGACCGCGCTGCCGGCTATCAGCGCACAGTTAGAAGCACTGCCTGCACAAGCCCGTGGCTATGCCATTATCAGTATCGTAAGTGAAGCGGACAAACAGCCTTTGCAATCGCCAGAAGGCATCAAAATTATCTGGTTAGTGCATACTGGCAGTGCCGGTCTGGCCAAAAGCCTGCTGGATATTGAATGGCTCCAGGGGGAGCCGGCAGTCTGGGCGGCGTGCGAGTTTTCCTCGATGCGCGCAATCCGCAGTACGCTGGATGTAGAATTTAACGTGCCGCGTTCGCAGGTATATGTAACGAGCTACTGGCGGGAAGGCCGCTCAGAAGATCAGCACAAAATTGATAAACGTGAAGACGCCGAACAATACTCTCGGCACGTTAGTTAGTTGCACTGGCAACTTAATAGACGATAAGCCTGGCTGATTTCCTGGGCTTTGGCCGTACTACCGCCTTTATCGGGATGATGCTGCTGAAGCAATTTGCGGTACTGTTTTTTTAGCTCTGCAGTGGTGAGTTTAGCTTCGGAATCCAGCTCAAGTGTCAGTCTGGCTTGGGCTACATCGCCGGTTGGCAATTCACGGCCAGCCATGCGCTGCCAGAAATCATCCAGCAATGCCTCCACGTCGGCACCGTTGGTCTCGGTAAAGTTATCCCAGTTTAGGTAGTAGGCCTTGAGTCCGTCATGCCCGGTTACCCCTGCAGAATACTTCGTTGCCGGTTTCAATCTGATATTGAGGGTATGAATATCCAGCTCGCCTACCCCTTGCTGCCGCCACGTCTCGCTTAACGAATACAGAGCATTAAACAGCACAAAATGACAACGAAACATCGCCAGCGGCTCGCTAAGCTCTACCCCATCAAACAACAGCCAGGGCGGCTGCTGCAGTTGTTTAATTAACTGATATTCAGAAATACCTTCATTAAACACGGTTTTTAATTCGGTTAACGCTGCAAGCAGAACCGGGTCGGTATAGTCGGGCAATGGCTTTCCTTTATTACTTATAATATTTATAGCCTAGCGCGGACCAGGCGGGAATGCGAGATCAGGTCCACATCACCAATATGGCCGCCAGACCGATAAGCACCAGGCCCACAAATTCATGCCGCCGCACGGGCTGCTTAAACCATATAATTGTTATAAGCATGGTAGTGAGCACTTCCAGTTGCCCGAGGGTTTTTACGTAGGCAACATGCTGCATCGCCATTGCGGTAAACCAACCAATCGAACCAAAGCAACTGGTGACGCTGGCCGCAATAACCAGCCCCGGCCGGTCTGCCAGCTTTTTAAACGTATCGGGTTGCCTGGCTGTAATAAATGTACACAGCAACACTGTTTGCAGCGACAGGACCCAAAACAGCACCCACCCCGCTGCCTGCACATAGGGCAGTTCCAACGCATGACTGGCCTCGCGTGCATATAAGGAAGTCAGCGCAAAACAGCTTCCACAGGCCAGCCCGATAGCCACGGTTTTCGCCGATAAGTCACCACCCCGGCGCCAGCCACTCAGCACGAATACCGCCACCGCACCAATCAGAATACCCAGCCAACCTAACAGGCTGAGTTCACTGCCAAAAAACAACATGCCCACCACACCGGCCACCAGCGCTTCACTTTTAGCCAGCCCCGCACCCACAGCAAAGTTTTTCTGCTTGAATAACACCACCATCAGCGAGGTGGCAGCAATCTGTAACAGGGCGCCTAAAACAATAAATACCCAAAAACGGGGCGTGAACTGCGGCACGCCAATGCCTTCATTAACGGACACCACATATACATACACCGCCACAATGGGGGGCGCGAAAAGAAACCGCGACAGGGTGACTCCGGCAGTGGGCACGGTGCTGCTGAGTTTACTTTGGATGGCATTGCGAAACGTTTGAAAGCACACCGCCATCAGGGTGAAAAAGATCCAGGCCACAAGCTAATTTCTAAACAATATAAGAGGGCTTATAGGTTACGCTATTTAGCTGGGAATGTGTTGATTACTCTGCACAAATATAAAATAGGCAGGTAATAGTAAGGGCAAGGTAACAGCAGGCACCTCCCCCGAATAAGACAGGTGCTTTGCCTTTGTTCATCAGCCCAAAAGCATCAGTTTAATGCTTTGCGCAAAGGCCGGATTGCCGGCCATCACCGCCACAAAGGCACTGCTCCCCGCAATAAGAGCCGGTGCATATTTTTTAAAGAAAGTAGGTTTTGTCTGGGTTGCCTTGTTCATAGTGCTTTCCTTTCAGGTATTAAATACGAGTGATGTATTCACTGGAAACGGCAACCCGCTAAGGTGTGACAGCAATGGTGAAATTAATGGTGTTTTACAACGCTTTTAACTGCCGATGAGCACTGCCTTTACCCTGGAAGGTTAAAACTTCCAGCTTTTTTTGTGGTTCTGTTGTGGCGAATTGTTGGCCAGCATGCTGTTTCGCCACATAGAACTGAGGGGGGTCCAGGGGGAACCTCACTATTCCCCTGGGTGCTGTCGGCACCCCGACATATGGCGAGAAAACCACAATAGTGAGGAATAGTGTTTATTGCGGAACACTTCAAAGTGCTCTTTAATTAGCAGTGAATTAACCTTTTCTGCCAGTCACCACTGTGCTCACGCTCACAGCTCTCTTCGCTGTCGAAACACACATGGCGGCGAATATCCTTTACCTTAATCCCCACTTTTAACAGGTGCTGCTGAATCAACTGGCGAAGCTTTTTATCGTTTTCGTCACTGCTGAGCTGCCGCACGTCTTCGTCGTGCTCAAAGACGCAGGTTACCATCAGGCTGCCCGGAAATTGCTCATAGCGGGCAGTATGAGTGAGCCACTGAAAACCGATTTCCCAGTCCTTGGCGGTTTCGCAGGCCAGAGTGAGCGCTTTCACCACGTTATTATCGAGCTTCCTGATGGTTTTCTTCATAATGAAACAATCCGATATCTTTGCTGAATAATCGCTTAGCTAACGTCTATTTAGTGTCTTTCTCAATTGAGTTACCGCCGGTCACTGCAATACGCATGGCCGTTTCAACATCAATATCAAGCGGTGTTATTTTGTCTCGCTCCAGATAAATCGTATAACCACCAATCTGATAGCTTAACGGCAGGTACACGGCCACTTTGTCTTCACCGGGAAACAGCTTGTTGGCGACTTTTTCACTGGTCATAAAACCAACCAGTTTAATGCCATTATCCAGCTCAACGGCAACGGCCTTTTTGGCTTCCTTTTCTTTTTTAACCTCAAACAGTTCTACTGCATCCTGCACGGCACCAAATAAGGTTTTCACCACCGGCACGCGGGCAAACAGACGCTCACCGAGTAAAATCACCCAGTTAAACAAGTACGCATTGATCAGAATACCAATGGCTGTAAGCGCCAGGATAACGGTTACCACTCCAAGGCCGGGAAAGTAATATTGCGCGGGAATAAGCGGCGACAATAACGCCTCGGTGGAGCTGACCAGCCACACCAAAAAGTAAATAGTAATGGCGAAGGGCAAAATAGTAACCAGGCCCTTTACGGGTAATAACAACAATTTATTAAGCATTAGCACTCTACTGAAAAAAGTGAACCGCGATGACGGGACCGTTAACGGGTCTGGCATTGTAGATCAGTCCGCAGGTTATTTTAATCACGTTCTGCAGTGGGGTTATTTCGGCGGTTATAAGCCACTAACCACACTGGCAAATGGCTATCATAAAAAGATCACTGGCACACAAAGCTAAAGATGTCAGTATAAGCAGAGTAACCATTCACAACAGGACGACAATGTTGAACAGCGAACAACTTCATCAATTAGCCGATATTTGCCGTCAGGCTGCAGATACCGAAATTATGCCAAGATTCAGAAAACTTGCCAGTGAGCAGGTTGAAGAGAAGCAGAATCATCACGATTTGGTAACCATTGCCGACCAGGCAGCCGAAACCTTTATTCTGGACAAACTCCGCGCCTTGTATCCGGATGCCTTATTGATTGGTGAGGAAAGTGTTTATCAGGACCCGACAGCCTTGTCTCAGTTCAGCAAGGCAGCGCTCAGCTTTGTGTTAGATCCCATTGATGGCACCTGGCACTACGCCAATGGCTCAGTAAATTTTGGTGTGATGCTGAGTGTCGCCAGCTATGGTAAAGTGGTCGCCGGGATCATTTTTGAACCCATCAGCGGCGATTATATGTGGGCCATTAAAGGTCAGGGCGCGTTTGACCGTGTGGACGGGCAGGACCGCCCATTGAAAGCGGGCAAACAATCCTCACTGCCCCTCAGCGAAACCATGGGCTGCTTTTCATTTGGCGTGTCAAAAGGCGCCGACCGACCCCGAGCTCTGCAGGCAGTAATGCAGATGGGCAGAGTCATGGACTATCGCTGTGCCGCAGCCGAATATCGTCTGCTTAATACCGGTGCCACGGCCTTTATTATTTTTCAGGGAACGCTTAATCTGTGGGATCACGGTGCCGGGTTATTGATCAGTAAGGAAGCCGGGGCGGTCGCCCGTATGCTCGATGGTTCCGATTACACTCCCCAGGTAGCGGGTAAATTACTGGTAGCAGAAAACGAGTCGCGCTGGCACGAGGTGGCCGCGTTATTTACCTGAACAACTAAAATAATGCCCTAAATTTTGGCTGTTATCGCAATTTAGCATTAAGCTCAATGAAGTGAAGACTTTAAGTAGTGACGCCTTGGGATTCAAATACCCACGTCATTAATGCTGCTACAATGGAGACGGCATGCTGGACCGAATATTTGATGGAAGCCTGATGCCACATGGGCACTGCCTGTTGTGGCGTTGGGATCTGTTGTTTTTACATCTCGGCGGCGACCTGTTAACGGTCATGGCTTACTCATTGATCCCCTTCGGGATATTCTATTTCTTGCACAAGCGCAAAGATCTCAACTTTAATGGCATTGCCATGTTGTTTGGCGGATTTATTGCCTTTTGCGGTGCTTCACACCTGGCCGGGCTCATTAACATATGGCATGGCTACTATTTTATAGAAGGCGTTATTAAGTTCTCTACCGGGGTTATATCCATTGTCACTGCGGTGTGTTTATGGCGCTTAATGCCCACACTCATCAGCATCCCCAGTATTGATATGCTAAAGCAACGTAATGCCGAGCTCGAAAGGCTCAGAACGGAACTCGAAGAAACCAACAAATCGCTGGAAGAAAAAGTTAAACAGCGTACACAGGAACTCGAGCGTCAGGCCAATACCGATACTGTTACCGGCATTGCCAGTCGCTTCGCCATTATGGACCGGCTTAGTCGCTGTTACCTGGCATATCAGCGTTACCACCGAGCGTTTTCCATCCTGATGATCGATGTAGATCATTTCAAAGACATCAACGATAACCATGGCCACCAAACCGGCGATAAAGTACTCCATGATCTGGCCATGTGTATTGCCAGCAATATCAGACAACCCGACTCGGTTGGTCGTTATGGCGGCGAGGAATTTTTAGTTATATTGCCGGAAACGCCGGGTGAACAAGCACATGAGCTGGCCAATCGGATCCGTCTGGCTGTTGAAGCGATGACGCTCACCAATAATATTACTATTACCTGCAGCATTGGGGTAGCAACCATTAGCGCCAATATTTCTGATGACGGGCTGGTTAGTCGCGCCGATAAAGCGCTCTACAAAGCTAAAAACGCCGGGCGCAATCAGGTTGTATCTTATGCCGGTGGAATGGCAGACTCATAATACCAGCAAAAAAGCCCCGCTAGCGGGGCAAGAGGTCACACACATTAGTGTCACACAACGTTAGCTGCTACTGATTTTACCAGCTCGCTTTTTTATGACCCAAAGTGGCGTAGTAGCCAATAAACAAATAACACGGGATCATAATGGCATAGGCCAGCTGTGAAGAGAGCACATCGGCGAGGCCGCCATAGGCCAGTGGTAAAATTGCACCACCGGCAATGCCCATAATCAGAATAGCTGAGCCTTGCGGGGTAAATTTACCTAAACCGGCCAGCGCCAATGGCCAAATCGTTGGCCAAACCATAGCGTTAGCTAGCCCTAACAGCGCAATCATAGCAATGGTATCCGGTACTACGGGCAAGCCCAGCCAGCCCCAGAGCAGGGAAGAGAGCAAAGTAGAGTCGTCCGAGCCCAGCAAAATAGCGACTGTCAGCACCAGCCCAAGTCCTGCGGATGCCTTTAATGCAGCAGCCTGTGATATAACCCGGGGAATGCACACCAAACCTAGCAGATAACCCACCACCATGGCGGTCATGGTAAACGAGGTGAGTGAGGTAGCGTTGGCAACCCCCAGTGAAGAGCCGTACAAGCCAATAGTGTCGCCGGCAATGACTTCCACTCCCACGTAACAAAACAGAGCCACCGCGCCAAGCACCAGGTGCGGAAACTGCATCACCGAGCCGGAAACTTCGGTAGCGCTGTTTTCATCCTCAAAGCGAATGTCCGGCAGATTAACTTTCATTAACCCCAGCGCTAACAATCCCAGCGCAATCGCCATACCGATATAGGGCTGAATAAGCTTAAAAGACATCTCGTTGAGCTGAATATTGCGTTCGGTTTCGCTCATCTGTGCCAGAGAGACCTGGTTAACATGGCCGAAATCACCCAGCACCAGCGCTGTAAAAATCAGCGGTGCTAGTACGCCGGCAAATTTATTCAACAGGCCCATAAAGGCAATACGCGCCGCGGCACTCTCTGGCGAGCCCAGGTGCACAATAAACGGATTGGAAGCAGTTTGCAGAATCGTTAGCCCGGAGCCCACCACAAACTGAGCGAGTAAGAAGATAATAAAGGTTTTGCTCAACGCGGCCGGCACAAACAGCAGGCAGCCGCCGGCAATCATCGCCAGCCCCAGCGACATCCCTTTTTTATAACCGGTTCGCTCAAGGATTTTAGCCATCGGCAGGGCCATCACCACATAAGCGACATAAAAACAAAAAGCGATAAACAGCGCTTCCATTTCACTGAGTTCGCACACCATTTGCAAAAACGGGATCAGGGCGCCGTTAAGCCAGGTGACAAATCCAAAGATAAAAAATAACAAACCAATGGTCAGTACCGGCATCAGACTACGACTACCCGGTTGGGCAACAGATTGTGTATTCATAGGGTTATCTCTTTGTTTGTAACGGCGTTGCCGCGCAGCCAAATGGTCTCAATATTAAGGGCATCGTCGAGCAATAGTAAATTGGCCGTCTGCCCAACTGCAATGCTGCCCAGGTGTTGCTCATTACCCATAAAACAGGCGGGCGTATGACTGGCCATAGTGCTCACCTCGGGTAGCGTAAAGCCCAGGTCGCGGTGACAATTAAGTACTGCGGTATGCATATCCAGACAAGAACCGGCCAACGTTCCCTCCGGCGTAATCAGCTTATCGCCATGACGCTCGATAACGGTATTAAAAAAAGCCAGCTCGGTTAAGTCTGTGCCCACATGGGCCATGGCATCAGTCACCAGCATAGTGCGCTGTGCCGTTTTGGTTTTTATTGCCAGCGCTGCGCTTTGCGGGTGTACATGATGATGATCCACAATCAAGCCGCAGTAGGCATCGTTGTGATTCAGTGCCGCTCCTACCATGCCAGGCGCGCGGGATTGTAGGGCCGACATGGCATTGTACAAATGAGTAAAACCGCTGGCACCGGCTTGCAGGGCTGCCATGGCCTGTTCGTAGGTAGCATTGCTGTGCCCTAACGCCACTATCACGCCGGCTGCCACCAGCTCGCGAATAAATCCAACGTCCACATTATCCGGCGCTACCGTTACCAACACCCGGCCCAGATCCTGGCGGGATAAAATAGCCAGTTCACTGTCTTTGGGATGGCGAATAAAGCCCGCTTCGTGAACGCCTTTTTTAGCCACGTTCAGAAACGGCCCTTCAAAGTGCACACCTACGATGGTGGGGTGATCGTCGGCTATCACTTCGGCAATAGCATCAGCGGCTCTTGCCATGGCCGGCTCACCATCGGTGATTAACGTGGGTAACATGGAGGTGGTACCGAAACGCAGATGAGCCCGCGCCAGCTTATCCAGACTGGCGGCGTCCGGGTGCTGATTAAATAACACGCCTCCGCCGCCGTTAACCTGGGTATCAAAGTAGCCCGGGATCAGCGTGCCTGCCTGCACCGGCTCGGTGCCCGCCGGCTCAATCGCCACAATAACGCCATCTTCAACAGTAAGACTGGTATTCTCCAGCACACCGTCTGGGGTGATCACCCGCTGTACACACATCTTCATTTATACGGTTTCCGTCACTTTGTTCAGCCCCGGCGGCGTATCAGGATCGAGGCCCATTTCCATCGCCACCTGTTCAATATCCAGGTAAAAACGCTGCATTAGCAGTAAGGGTACCACTCTTTTGTGCAAGGTCGTGTTGGCGCAGTCCATTTTCACCATGTTAGCACCTCGCTGACGCACATTGTCTGACATCGTATGATGATAGGGCTGTGACTCATCGGGAATGTCCAGGTCAATAATCAACAACGGCTTTTCAGCCAGGGTTACCGGCCCGTGAATAAACTCTGCACTGCTGAATGATTCGGCGTGGATGCTCAATACTTCTTTAAGTTTAAGCGCCACTTCTCTGGAGATCGCATAGCCAAAGGCGCGCCCTAATACTATGCAGTTCTGAACGCCCTGCAAATGGTCGGTTTTAAGCTGTGGAGGCTGTTCGCAAACGGCTTGCATGGCCGCAGGCAAGTCGGCAAGCGATGCTTCCAGGGCCTTGTTTTCAGACCACACGGCACAAAGCTGCAGCAGCGCCGATAAACTGGCCAGATAACTCTTGGTAGCGGCCACCGCCTGCTCTTTGCCAGCACGTATGGGTAACACGGCATCACAAATGGACGCCAGCGGTGAACTCTCATCATTTACCAGTGCCACCGTGTAAGCACCGCCCTGCCTAGCGAATTTGGCCTGATGCAGAATATCCGGGCTTCGTCCCGACTGCGAAATCACAATCACCAGCGCATTTTTCAGGTTAAGCTGTTTATTGAAAATTCCCGATACCGAAGGTGCCGCAGCGCACACCGGGATCCCCAGTTCCACTTCGTAAAGATATTTGGCAAACACACCGGCATGATCAGAAGAGCCCCGGGCTATCATCATGATCATACTCGGCTGCAAAGCACGTAAGGTTTCGGCAAGCGCATCGCAGACGGGCTTGTTGTGTTTAAGCTGATCGGCAATTACTGTGGCGGCCTGACGGGCCTCCTGCGCCATAATACTGTTGGTCATTATCCCTCTCCGGATGTTACTGCTTGTTTTGCCAGTAAGATTGCGCCCTGTTCCGGGCTGTATGCGCAGGGCTGGATCCGCTGCTGTATGGCATCACTTAATAACGGTTGGTAAACGGCGGTCAGTCCGCCAATTAAACATAATTCGAGTTCGCTGTTGCCAATGGCTTGTTCGGCAAGGCACTGAAAATAGTGGCGGCCTTGCTCAATAAAGCCTGCCACCACGCTGTCACCGCTTTGGTACAAGGGCATCAGCGCGGTGACAATGGCCGCGTAGTCGTTAGAATTAAATCCACTGCACTGCTGCACAATGTCTTCGGACTGCTTAGTGTTGAAGTGCGCAGACACTACGTCAAATACCGCATCGCGAGGCGCGAGATGGTCGTAGCCGAGCAGAGTATGCTGAATGGCCTGTAATCCCAGCCAGGCTCCGCTGGCTTTATCGCCAATAGGAAAGCCGTGGCCACCAAAATCGGTAAAAGTCTGATTGGCATAACGAGTAGCCGATGAGCCGGTTCCACACACAATCACCGCACCGGATTTCCCCCGGTGTGCGCCGGCACAGGCGGCGTGCAGATCACTTATCAGATGAACCTGCGCAAAGGGCAATTGCCGTTGCAAAAAGGCCTGGCTGGCACCGGCAATATTGGCACCGGCAAGGCCCGCACACAACACTACCTGCTCTAAGGTAATATCCAGCCCGCTCTGCCTGATAGCCTGAGCGCAGGCCTGGCGAATAGACGCTTCGGCCACATCGGCATTGCGCATGATGTTAGCCGGGCCGCTGCTGGCAGTCGCCAGTAACTTGCCGTGCTGATCTTCCAGGCGAACCCGGCAACGGCTCCCTCCGCCATCAACACCAATAAAATACGTGTTACTTTTCATAGCTAATTGTTCTCAACTTGCAGTCGTTGTCCCGGCACAAACTGTGTGAATTACGCCTGTGGGCAGCGATATAAATATAATTATGGTCTGTCGTCAGCATGCTGATTAGGGTTCCACGGCAATTATTCGGCTGGTGTGGGGACTGTTAATTAAACGCGCTCGCACAAAATGGATATCCTCTGCCGACACAGTGCCGGTGTAGGTGTGCCAGGTCATGGCATCTGCGCTGTATTCCAACTTCAGATTAGGCATGGCGGCCCGCAGTTCCAATTGGTGGTGTGCGTCGATTTGGTAACCCGGTGGCGGTATGCGGACATTGATATCCGCTTTAACCAGTCGTGGGAAGTGGCGCTTCGCCACTACACGGGTAAATTCGGTAAAGTCGCGATTGAGCGCTGGCAAAAACGCCGCCTGACTCACCTTGCCTTCCCAGTCGGCCTGATGCCAGGCACGCTCTGCGAAGGCCAGTAAACGGGGAAACAGCATGTATTCAACGCTGCGCCGATCGCGGGTAATTTCGGTCCAGAGCTGAGCCTGCATACCCAGTACGGGTGTCGCACTCTGTTTGGCTTCGTCGTCATAAGGCTGACCCATTCTGTCAGTCCAAAGCTCGGCATGCTGACCCAGATACTGCGGCATAAAGCCAAAGACCCGTTTTAGCGACACCGACTTCGCTCCCCAGTAATAACCCGGCTCAAGCGGATCGTTCTGATAAGGAAAGTCAAAATACAGTACATCGGGAAGTGATAGCACTGCCGGCGTATTGCTTGCGGCGAGCTGACTCACCGTTTTACTTGCACCCGCCGGTAAGGTTTGCCAGACATTCACATACACGTTGGCATTCGGTAGTGCCGGTAAGGCTTCCATCATGCCGTCGCTCCAGCCTGCCATTACCAGTCCCTTGCTGTTACCCAGTTTAATGATTTCCTGAATAAAGGTTTTGGCGATGTCGTGGGGAGCAATACCTGAACCTTTACACGCTGCAGACTGCGTCCAGGCGCCTGCCGTCTCATCTGCACCAATGTGATAGGTGGTTAACGGCACACCGGCTTGTTGATGCATGACCTTAAGTTCGGCCAGCAACTTATCAATAAACCGAAACGTTGAGGGCAGGCAGGGATTTAACGTGTTATCGCTATAATGCTGAATTGAGGAATAAACCGATTTATCGCTGAATTCAGTGAGCAGATACATTTCAGCCTGCTCCGGTTTGTTCTCGGCCATCAGTCGGTGATAACGGGCTTCCATGGCCTTTATGGCCGCCCTTGAGTGGCCCGGCATATCCAGCGATGGGATCACTTCTATGCCCCACTGCTTAGCCAGCTGTAACAGGGTTTGATACTGCTGCGCACTCAGGTAGCCATTAATCCCGGCATCCCGGTGTGGCCCGGACCCCAGCTGAGGCATCAGACAACGCCGCTCAGACTCATCGTGGCAACGGTAGGCGCCCACCTCGGTAAGCTCAGGCAGCCCCGGAATTTCTAAACGCCATCCCTCGTCATCACTGACGTGTAAATGCAGTTTATTAAGCTTTAATATCGCCATCTGCTCCAGCAACATGGTGATAGAATTGTAGCCGGTAAAGCTACGGGCAATATCAAAATGCACACCGCGAAAGTCAAAGCGAGGCGCGTCGGTAATAGTTGTTAAGGCAACCTGGCCGGTTTGCGGGTCGCGCAGCTGAGCCAGGGTGAGTAAACCATAGCCTGCCGCTTTATCTGACGCCGCTGTCAGGGTGATGGCCCGCTCCTCAATGCGTAATTCGTATTGCTCGGGCCCGCTGAACTGCTGCCCGGCGATAACAATATTGATAGCTTCCTGCTGCTTACCAACTGGCAGGCCCAGCTGCTCAACAAGTTTTAACCAAGGCGCTAAATGGGCTGCACCAGAGGGTAATTTGATGCCCGACAGATAGCGCTTTTGCAGGCTATCCTGGCGCTGTTTTACCTTTGGCACGACGCGGTTTGCCGTCACCGCCGGCCATTGCTCAGGCAAGTCAGCAAATTGTGCCTTGCTGGTTTGAAGTGGCAAGACATCATCGGCATTGCGACGATACTGGTGTGGTTTTGTCCAGCTGCCGGCATGAGCGTTCACCGGTAAGCCAGAGCCCTGCTCTGCTTGTTGCACGGTGCTGTCAATAATCACCGGCGCCAGCGCATCAGCTACCAGGTAGTAATTGGGCATGATATCAGACCGGGCCGCATGCCAGGCAGGTGCCGCAATGCGTATAGTCTCGGTAGTATGAGCAGGTATCGTGCGGGTAATGCGCATCTTATGGTGATCGCCATTGATATGGCTGATGCTAGCAGCACTGCTTTGCGCCGCTGCGATAGGGGTAATGTGACTAAAATGGATCACTGTTCCTCTGGTTAGCGCGACATCCTGGGTTTGCAATCGGATTTGCGCGCTGAAACAGTGTCCTGCTATTTGTGCTGACTCACAATCTGTCTGCTCAATGTTATCCAATACCTGATATTGCACAGCCAGCGTTCGGCCTAACTGGTTTAGTTCGTGCTGGGTAACGGCCACCGCGCTGGCACTTAAGCTCGCTATAGTGCAGACCAGGCAATATTTAAGTAGGGTATTGATCATCATTGAGCATCTTTGTGGTGGGTTAAGGTACAGATAAATAATGTTGTTCAGGCAACAACAGCCGCTGACCGGCGAAACGCCAGCCAGCGGTGGTTACTTAAAAGCTCATGCTCGCGCCAACAAACAGGCGTCGGCCATTCGCACTCTGAGTGCCACCAAGACGAGCGCCATCAGACTCCCGCACATAGTAGTTTTCCCAGATTTCATCGGTCAGATTTAAGGCTTCCGCTTTAAACGTAACGTTGTCATTAAACTGCCAGCTGAACTGTGCATCCAGTTGCGCTTGTTCATCGCGATACTGGGTACCAATTTCGGCCTGAGCAATGAAGTACTCAGAACGGTAGTTGTAGTTCAGGCGTGCACTGTACTGGTCTGTTTCATAATAAACACCTACGTTAAACGAGTTCTTCGATGTATTAGGGAAGCTCACCATACGGCTGGTTAACGTGGCACCAATGATATTACCGTCATCATCCAGTACCGGGGCGGCTTCGTCAATTTCAGCATCGTCGAGGTCGGTATAAGTGTAGTTAAAGTACCCGCCAAAGCCGTTTTCAAAGGCGTGCTGAAGCTGGAATTCAAAGCCTTCAAGCGCCGTTTTACCGCCGTTTTCAGGGGTGCTCAGTTGGTTAATTTGCTGACCGTTAATTTCTTTAGCCACGGTTTTGGTAAAGATAAAGTCGCTGATGTCCTTTCTGAAAAACGTAATGGACGCCAGTGACGCACTGTCGAAGTACCATTCCACACCGGCTTCAAACTGATTAGCCGTTAACGGATTCAGTGCCGGGTTACCCGCCGAGCCTGAGCTGGTTTCCGGGGTAAGGTTCACCGCAGGCGCCAGTTGGAAAGGTGCCGGACGAGTGATTACACGGGCCGCAGCAAAACGTAAGATAACATCCTCAGACAGGTTATAAGCAATGTTGGCGCTGGGCAGCCACTCTTTATACTCGCTGTCGTAGGCAACGTCCTGGCCAGAGTTTAAATCAAAGCCATTCGAGGTTGAGTCGGTTTCAACGTAACGAATACCAATGTTACCGCGCAGATCATCCGTTGAGAATTTTGCCATGGTATACAAGGCGGTAATGCTCTCTTCAATGTCGAAGGACGCATCTTTCAGGAATACATTGCTGTTGCGACACAGACTGCCTGCGTTGCCTTCATTACACTCCGACACGTTATATAACGCTGAGTACATCAGGTCTTTATCCGGCATAAAGTAGCTCGCCGCCACACCATTGGTTTGCGAATGGCTGACGTTAACCATATCGCCGCTCCAGAACTCGCTTGCTGGCCCCAGGCTACCTTCACCGGTGGGTGCCAGATTGGCCAGGTCAGTACGATACCGTTGCTGTGAGAAGCTACGGTCACGAAACTTCATACCCGATTTGATTTCGTTGATGGCGCCCCACTCTACAAAGTGACTGTAGTCAAACTGCAGGTAGTCTTCTTTATCCTCGGTGCTATTTTCCTGATCGAAAATACCACCTAACCACATTTCATCGCCCGGGTTCGCCAACCAGGGGCTGGCGCTGACGAAATCGATATACGGATTAGTACCACCCGGGTTGTAAAAATCAAATGATGCACGTTCATCATCCGGGGTTACCCAGAACTCGGTGAAGAAGTCATTGTTAGTGCCTTCACCACTGGTGGTGCCTAACTGGAAGTGTAGCTCACCACTTTCAAGAGTGTAGGTGCCCTCTAAGTCCAGCACCTCGGTGGACATCTCCGAACCATCACGGAAGATATTGTCATAAGCAATATGACGCGCCCAGCCCGGACGGTTTGGTACACCAGTCACTGCCAGTGAATCAACAATGCCGTTACTTACCGTACCCGGATTAGTATCTGTACCTAAGAACGCCACGCCTCTGAACGGAATACCAATAAGGTTGGAGTTAACGTTATCTGCTTCCATGACCGACGACATGTAGTGCAGAGACAAATCCAGGTTGTCTGTTACCAGCCACTGACCGGTGATATCAAAGCCTTTACGTTTACGATCCTGCTTAAACAAGGCAGAGCCCATTCCCCATGGAATGGCACCGCGCTCGCTGGCACCCTGTGGTGCTTCAATAAGCGGATCAATACGCGGAATGCTGGGTCCAAACCAGCCAAAATCTTCGTTGGTTTCGCGCTGTACGGTACGTTGCTGATAGCTGGCTGAAACCAGCAAACCAAAAGTACTGTCATCATTTTTCCAGCTGTACAAACCAGATAGCGACGGATCGGTGGTTTCTGCGTTATCGCTGTATTGCCCTTCAATGGATACCTGCGAGGTATTGGCGTCAAGATCCAGCGGTTTGCGGGTACGCAGAATCACCGTACCACCCAGCGCGCCTTCATCTAAATCGGCCTGCGACGATTTGTACACCTCAAGACCGGCAACCATTTCTGAAGCCAGGATCTCAAAGTTAAAGTTACGGGTTGCATCAGACAGTACGAACCATTGTGCGGTACCCACTGCCTGGCCATTCAGTAATGTCAGGTTTTGATCGGGCTGCACACCACGGATGGTCACGCCCTGGCCTTCACCAAAATCACGGTCGATGGTTATCCCCGGAATTCGTGACAGCGATTCTGCCACGTTTTTATCCGGGAACTTGCCAATATCCTCTGCGGTAATGGCATCCACCACGCTGTCGGAAAAGCGTTTAGTGTTAATGTTTTCTTTTTGGCTTGCCCGAATACCACGGATTTCAATAACTTCGGTATTATCTGCGCCTTCCTGTGCAAAGACAGCCGGCGTTGAAGTTGCCGCCACTGCACCTACTGCCAGTGCCAGACGAAGCCCACGAGTTAATTTAGTTATTCTGTGTTTTTGCATCACTCAAGTCCTTGTTCTCATAATAATGACAACGCTGTCATTTTACTCATAAATAAAATGACAGTCGCGTTCACTAGCCAGAATTTGGTTAATGACAACGCTGTCATTGAGTGTTAAGCTACAACAAGGAATTAACCTTTGCAAACATATTTATTTACTATTCGCCGTGAATATTACATAAGCTACTGATAAATATATGCAAAAAATTGTTTAAAAATTATTCTGGAGGCATAATGTCTGCCACGATAAAAAGTGTTGCGGAATACGCCGGTGTATCCATTAAAACCGTTTCCCGGGTTATCAATAACGAAGGCACGGTAAAACCAGACACCCTGGCAAAAGTGCAGCAAGCCATCGACGCATTGGATTATCGACCCAACAAAGCGGCGCGGGATCTTGCCGGGCGCGATAATTACGTATTGGGTTACGTGTACGACAACCCTAATGCCTATTATATTCTGGCGATGCAAAACGGTATTCTTAAAGAGTGTCGGTCCAACGGCTATGAACTGCTGATCCACCCCTGCGACGCCACTAATCCTGACATCATCGATGAGCTGGTTAACATGGTGAACAGCGCTCGACTGGCTGGTCTTATCCTGTCTCCGCCGTTGTCTGAAATGCCCGATGTATTGCAGGCCATGGACGATAAAGGTATTCAGTATGTGCGGGTACTGTCGGGAGATAAAGCGCCTGATAACAAGCCCTGCGTGCTGGTAGACGATTACCAGGCAGCCCGCCAGATCACTGGTCACCTGCTTGACCAGGGCCATCAGCGCATTGCATTTATCGCCGGTGAAAAGCAACACCACTCTACCACCGAACGTCAGCGTGGCTTTTATCAGGCCCTGGCAGACCACGGTATTCAGGCGGATCCAGAGCTGGTAATTGATGGTACCTATTCATTTGGCACCGGGGTGCAAAGTATCCAACAATTACTGGCATTGCCTGAGCCGCCCACCGCGCTATTTGCCTGTAACGATGAAATTGCCGCGGGCGCACTGTTCGGCGCCCGTATGCAAGGCGTGGATGTGCCTGAAGCGCTGGCCATTGCCGGGTTTGAGAACAGCCCTTTTTCAACCCAAACGTTTCCGCCACTCACCACAGCATCGCAGCCCACGGCGCAAATTGCTCAGCGTGCCACCTCTTCGTTGATACGCTCATTACAGGCTCGTAAACGTAAAGCCGAGAATCACACGATCCCCGCCGATATCTTTGTGCCTGAACTGATAGTTCGCGAATCCACCAGCCGGTAGCCATTATGACTAATAGCACACAACAGCCCGAATCCATTGTTATCGTTGGCGGCGGCACCGCCGGCTGGATGTGTGCTGCGTACCTGGCGGCTAAGTGGAGCAAGCGCTATCGCATAACGCTTATCGAATCGGCCCAAATTGGTACGGTGGGTGTAGGCGAAGGCTCCACGCCGTTTTTAAAGCAATTTTTTGCCGAACTGGGCTGGCAGGAATCCGACTGGATGCCCGCCTGTGATGCCACTTACAAAACGGGTATTGAGTTTAGTAACTGGAGCAACAGCAAACGCTTTAAACGCTATTTTCACCCGTTCTTCAGCGCCTTGGATTTAGACACTGCCGAACACTTTTTTGCTAATTGTAACCAGCTGCGACAGGGCCAGAATGCAGCCGTCCGGCCGGCGCAGTTTTTCTCTGCTGCCACAATGGCAGAAGCGGCAGTAACGCCGGTGAGTACCACTCTGGGCCGCGACATTGATTATGCTTATCACTTTGATGCCGGCAAGCTCGCCAGCTGTTTACGCAGCTTTGCCGTACAGCAGGGGGTAAAGAATCTTACCGGCAATGTACTGAATGTGCAGTGCACTAACGGCCACATTACGCAACTTGAAACCGATTGCAGCGCCCCCCTGACTGCCACACTGTTTATCGATTGCTCAGGCTTTCGCGGATTGCTGATGAAACAAGGGCTTGGGCAGTCATTGCAAAGCTATCAGGATTACTTATTCAACGACCGTGCTGTAGCTATTCCAACTCCACAGAGTCAACCTCAGCAGGCTATTACTCCGCAAACCCGATCCGAAGGCTTATCCTGTGGCTGGATGTGGAACATCCCACTGACTAGCAGAGTGGGTAACGGCTATGTCTACAGCAGCCAGTTTTGTTCACCAGAGGAAGCTGAGGCTGAATTAAGGCTCCGTCTAAATATTAGCGATGAAACACCAGCCCGCCACCTTACTATGCCCGTGGGCCGCTTGCAGCAACACTGGCGTGGCAACTGCATTGCCATTGGCTTAGCCCAGGGCTTCATCGAGCCGCTGGAGGCTACCGCTCTGATGTTGGTGCAATATGGGATTTACCAGTTGTCCAGCCGGTTAGGTGAGCCGCTAACAAATACTACCCGCTCCCAATACAATACAGAAATGAACAGGATGTTCGACGGTATCCGCGATTACATTGTGGCTCACTACTATCTGAACACTCGCACCGATACGCCATACTGGCAGGCTTGTCGCCATGATATCAGGGTCCCGGAAAACCTGTCTTTGTTGCTAAATGCCTGGGATGGCAGTGGCGAGTTTGAGGAAGCACTCGACAGTATTGACGATCAATTGGTTTATTTACGGCCTTCCTGGTACTGCATTCTGGCGGGTATGGGCAGGTTCACATCCAAGGCAGTCAACCTCCCTGATCCAGGCGCCGCTGCAGGGATTCAGCAGTATCTCACCAGCACTGTTGCTAAGCACTTCAGGGGCCGACTATACCCCCTTAGTTAGCCCAACCGTCTGAATTATCGGGTTTACGCAAGTTAATACCTGTCAACTGCCCTGCGGCGACTATCTGATAACAAGAGCGTTAATAATTTACACCTTAATATGCCGCCAGCGTGTTAAAAATACAGCTTTGCTGCAACCACCTTAAGTTGATTGACCACCGACATGTAAATAACTATCATTTGCGTTTTCATGCAATGCAACGAACTTGGAATATCAATGAACTTTCGTAAAAATGCCTTAACGGTGATGATCGGTATAGCCATGATTAGCCCTGCCGCCTATGCTCAAACGTCACAGCAAAACAGTGAGGCCAGTGACGATATTGAACATATCACCGTCAGTGGCTCTCAGGTAAAACTCAACGATAGTTTTGCCGGTGGCCAGGTGTCGCGCGGCGGCCGTGCCGGTATCCTGGGTAACCTGGATATGATGGATTCGCCCTTCAACAGCATTAACTTTACTGCCGATATTATTCGCGAGCAGCAATCACGCAGTGTCGCGGATGTGCTGCAAAATGACCCGGTAGTACGCGTTGCAAAAGGATTTGGTAACTTTCAGGAACTGTACGTTATGCGCGGTTTGCCCGTGTATTCCGACGATATGACTTACAACGGTTTATTCGGCATTTTACCGCGCCAGTATGTGGCAGCAGAACTCCTTGAGCGGGTAGAAGTGTTTCGTGGTGCCAGTGCCTTTCTAAATGGTGCTGCTCCGGGTGGCAGTGGTCTGGGCGGTTCGGTGAATATTGTGCCTAAGCGGGCCGGCGAAGAGCCGCTTAACCGCTTTACACTGGGCTATGAATCACAAGGCCATTTACTGGGCGCAGTAGATGTGAGCCGCCGCTTTGGTGAAGAAGGTAACAGCACTGGTGTACGTGTTAATCTGGTTCAACGCGGCGGCGAAACCAGCGTTGAGAATCAGGACCGCGATTTGAGCGTTGCCTCGGTGGGTATCGATCACGAAGGCGAAAAAGTAAGGGTGTCGCTGGATATAGGCTTTCAGGATCACCAGGTCGATGCGCCACGTCCGGCAGTCACCCCCTCTGGTGGTATTCCAGACGCGCCTGAAAGCGATACCAACTTTGCTCAGCCATGGACTTATACCAATGAACGCCAGCTTTTTGGTGCCGTTCGCGGCGAATATGACTTTACCGATACCATTACCGCCTGGGCGGCATATGGATTCCGGGAGGGTGAAGAAGACAACATTTTTGCAAACCCTACCGCGCAAGTGAGCGGCGATAGCAGTGCTTATCGTTTCGACAACGCTCGTAACGACAGTATTCGCTCTGGTGAAGTAGGCGTGAATATAGAATTTGCCACCGGCGATGTGGCTCATACACTGATCACGTCGGCGTCGGTGTTTTCACTGTCGTCTGAAAACGCCTATGCGTTTTCCAGCTTCGCAGGGTTTCCTGGCAGTATTTATGATCCGCAACCGGCAGATATGCCTGCCGCAGATTTTTTTGTTGGCGGTGAACTCAACAACCCGCTGGTGACTGAAGAAACCGACCTGTCGAGTGTGGCTATTGCCGATATGTTGTCGTTGCTGGATGGTAGATTACTGGTAACCGTGGGGGGTCGTTTACAAAATATCGAGACCCGTTCCTTCAATTACAATGATGGCTCTGCCTTAGCGTCTTATGATGAGTCGAAATTCACACCGGTTGCGGGTGTCGTCTATAAATCCTCAGAGCAATTGTCTTATTACGCCAACTATATTGAAGGGCTATTGCCAGGAGAAGTGGCGCCAGCCAGCAGTGGCGGTGAGCCCATTGAGAATGCCGGTGAGGTGTTTGACCCTTATAGCGCTGAGCAGATTGAAGTGGGCGTAAAATACGATGCCGGCCGGTATGGTGGTGCGTTAAGTGTGTTTAGCACGTCGAAGCAGTCATCTGTGGTGAAAGACAATGTCTTTTCAACCGACGGCGAACAGGAAAATCAGGGCGTAGAACTAAGTGTGTTTGGCATGCCTGCCGACAACCTTCGCGTTGTAGGTGGCTTTACCTGGCTGGATGCCGAAATGACCAAAACCCAGGGCGGCCTGTTAGATGGCAAAACAGCGATTGGCGTGCCGGATCTGCAGTTAAATGTAAACCTTGAATGGGACGTTATGGCCCTTCCTGGTCTGACGCTCGACGCCCGCGCTGCCTATACGTCTGAGCAATACGCCAGTGCAGACAACAGCCTGGAAGTAGACGCGTCTAACCGGTTTGATATTGGTGCACGATACAGTTTCCTGGTTGGCCTGACAGACATCACGCTCCGCGCGCGTATCGATAACGTGTTTGATAATAATTACTGGGCGTCCGTTGGCGGTTACCCTGGTTCTAATTATCTGGTGCTGAGTGAGCCGCGAACGGTTAAGCTATCAGCGTCAGTGAGCTTTTAGTGGGTAAACCATGATGCTATCTCTCGCTGCCTTTGCCGGCAGCGCTTTTGCGGTGGGGATGTTTTATACAGCCTGGCGCACTCAACAGCCCGCAACCGGTCAGATAATGAAGGGGTTAGCGGTGGTTTTGATGCTGGTCAGCCTTTGGTTGTGGAGTTATGAGCACGGCCCTGAATTAGGCACCTGTTACGCGGTGGTGGCGTTTTCACTGCAAGCATGGAGCTGGATTTATGTTGCCAGACAGCGCATAGATAAAAATATTAAACGGGTGGTATTACCCTTTGAGTCGGGTATGCAATGGCCTGGCGTCAACAATATCACACTGCGCTTGTTGAAAGCGGCTGCCGTTATCTTTTTATGCGCTGTCAGTGCCATGTTACTTACCGTGGTGTGGACCACGGCCTTGCCCATGAATAAGGTCAATCAGATTGCACTGGGCATTTATACCATGCCGGTGTTGTGGGGCGCCTTTGTTTACTGGCTGTGTGCAGACAACACAGATTGGCGACCCGTTTTATCTGTCAGCCTCATTGGCGTGTTGAGTTATTTGCTAATTTACAGTGTTTAGTATGAAGATTTCGATTTCTCCCAACGCCAATAAAAATGCGTTAAAAAGCCATGCATGGGTAGGACTGGCTGTCAGTGTATTAATGTACTGGGTGTGTTTTTCCGGTGCACTTTCTGTTTTTTCGCAGGAACTGCTCCGCTGGGAGCAACCCCATGTCGCAGACAACCTCGATTATTCCCCGGCCACCATTCAGGCCGCCTACGAACAGTTCTTAACCATGCAGGGCGGCAGCGCGGAAGGTGACATCGTTGTGCGTTTACCCACACAGGATCTGCCTCGCGCACGCATCAGTGCCGATGGCGAGGTATGGAATATCGCGCCTGATGGGTCTTTAAGTGAACCCTCCAGCACGCCGATCACCGACTTGATTGTAGACTTGCATGTTGCGCTGCATTTACCTGAAGACACAGGGATGATGATAGTGAGTATGCTGGGCGCCATGCTAAGCGCACTGATCATCTCCGGTATCATTGCCCACAGACGCATTTTTAAAGACGCATTTCGTTTACGTACCGGCAATAACGAACAATTAACCCAGGGTGATTTACATAATCGAATGAGCGTGTGGGGACTCCCCTTTCACTTGATGATTGCATTAACCGGCGTGTATTTTGGCCTGGCGTCGTTCCTGACCTCGTTTTACGCTGACGCGCTGTATGCCGGCAATAAAATGGATTTGTTTGCCGATATTTATGGCTCATCCATACAGGTAGAGGCGCAACCTCAGATAGCAAACATAGCGGGCGCTTTGACCGAATTAGACCGCATTGCACCGAATACCCAGCCGATTTTTGTCACGTTGGAGAATGCTACCAGAGACAGTCAGTACATTTTGCTCAGTTCGCAACACATGGATAAACTGATCTATGCTGAACAGTATCGCTTTGATTCCCATGGCAATTACATCAACAAAGTGGGTTATTCGGATGGCAAAGCCGGGCAGCAGGCGATTTTTTCGGTGTATCGCATCCACTTTGGTCACTTTGGGCCAGAAGCCATGAAAATATTTTTCGGGTTAATGGGCTTTGCACTGACAATTATTTCTGTGACCGGGATAAACCTGTGGCTGGCAAAGCGGCAAAAACAGGATATTTTGAATCAACTTTGGGTGGGCATAGTATGGGGTACACCTATAGCCATGGTTATTGCTGCCATTGCCTCGCTGCTATTCGGACTGGCAACAAAGCCCGTATTCTGGGTTATATTAACCGCTGTACTGGTTGGCGCATTGCGGCAACAAGTGCTGGTTAAAACTCATCTGGGTTTATTGAAAATGCTAACAATACTGCTTGTTATATTACCCGTTACCCACGCTGTAGTGCATTACCCTGACGTGATGGTATTGAATTCGCTGGTTATCGATGTTGCATTTGTTGTTTTTGCTGCCTGCGTATGGCGCTATCGCGACTCCCGAATTCGTAAAGGCTGGCTGAGTTAGGGAAATGGGATGGGCTCCCCTCGCACTCGGCATCGATGTGCCATGATTAAGTTGAATGTCTTTAATCAATGAGGAGAGCCCTATGACTTTGATGCGTATTGGGGTGGGTTTAGCCAAAAATTTTTTCGATTTGCATGGTGTTGATGAGCATGAAAACCAGCACTTCGTAATACAATTAAACGTACAGGCCTTTTACAGTTTTTTGTTCATTTACCGCCTTGTATTGTCGCAATGAAAAGCTGTGGCAGTGCCCATTACTGGGCCAGAGTATTAATAAAATTAGGCCATACTGTGAAGTTGATAGCCCCACAGTTTGTGGCACCGTATCGCAAAGGCAATAAAGATGACCAGAATGATGCGCAGGCAATATGTGAGGCTGCTTCCCGGCCTGATATGAGGTTTGTAGCGATAAAAAGACGAAGAGCAACAAGCCGTATTGGCGATGCACCGAATTCGCGCTCTTCTGGTCTCGGAACGCACAGCGTTGGTCAACCAAATACGGGGGCTATTGATGGAATTTGGCAAAGTGCTATCTCTGGGACGTGAAAAGCTACCCATGTTACAGCCCGAGTTGCTGGAGGATGCAGAAAATGGATTGCCACACCTGCTTCGAACATTGATCCACAGACAATATAGACGCCTGTGTGTCCTGGACAGTGAAATTGCACAGTATGAGCATGATATTACAATGCAGGTGCAACAAGATGAGGACGCAAAACGCTTGATGGCAATTGAAGGTGTGGGTCCGCTGACTGCGTCCGGTTTTTTTAGCTAGCGTGGGTGATATTGGGCAATTTAAGTTTCACAATTTAAGTGAAATAGCTCCGACCAGATCTGTCAATAGGACTCTGGTGAACGGTTACTTAAATGCCGCATCAACAGTGATTATCTTCAGCATCTGGCTAAACTCGTTCAAGTCCTCAGGAGTTTTAATCCCTCTCGCTACTTCCTTTGCGAAAGCTTCAAGCTCTTTCTTATTCATGTTCATCTGCCTATCCTTAACTCTTAATAGAGTATTTTGAAATAAGCAGTTACACAAAATTAGTTACAGTCTCCGTTAAAGCGAATGTTGGCGTATCTTAGTAATTAATGCGGTTCTACTATGTACCCCAAACTTCTTGTAAATACGACGTAAATAGTTTTCTATAGTGTATTCAGACAAGGTCAACTCAGCACTAATGACCTTATTACTTTTCCCTTGAAAAAGCTGCTGTACTACTTGCCCTTCTCGCCCAGTTAGTTGAGGTAATTGTGCTTGAATAGCACCTGTGACTATTTCACAATGTTCATCCAGAAAAGTCCGATTTAAACAATATTCCAATAAATACTGACTGGATTCATTCAGCCAGTCATCCATAGTATTCAGTGTTCGCTCAAAGCAGATGGCATTATTATTTTCATCGGAAGACAAGCCCACAATCAAAAATATATTATCCGACACTGCTTTAATACAGGCTGCGGTTTCTCTTACATTATAGCCTTTTAAAAAAGACCAATATTTGAGTGAACGAGATACCACATCACCACACTCTATCTCTGGAGTATGTTGAATGTTGGCATACGTTTTTCCATAAGCCAATGAATGAGATGCTTCAAATAAATAAGGATCATGGAGAAAAGCTCCTTGAGTGTAGTCAAACATCACATCTTGGCTAATACCAGACTGATAAATATAAGATACTTTTTTTGCCACCTCAGCTTTACTATACACCAGTAAGCTAACACCATCGGCTTGTGAGTCCTTATTTATTTTTTTACCAAAAGCCTTATTTAGTTGAGCAAAGCTACGATCACCCATTGTTAATATTTTGTTATTAAAACGATAATTCACCGTTATAATATACGGATTAACTTTTGTCAAACAGTTTGCGAGTAATAATTCTGAGATTTTTCAAATAGGGCTTATTCCCCAAGAGCCTGTTAGCTTTGAGTGATTGATAACAACAAGTATCCGCATCTAGTCACATTTCCAAATTTACGGAAATCCGTCTATTGGAAAAAAAAAGCACTTCAACGATGATGCCTTCATTATTAAAGCGTTCCTTATATCTACTGCTTTATCAAAAACTAACTGAAACAACAAAAAAGGTATCTGATATGCGTAACAAAAATGATTTATTACCATTTAATGCAGTCTATCTAGCCGTTTCCCTAGGATTTTCTGCAACCGCTGCAGCATCAGAGGAATTGGAACAAATCGTCGTCACCGCCAATAAACGTACTCAAAGTGTCAATGATGTCGGGCTTTCTATTTCCGCTATTTCAGTTGATAAATTAGAAGAACAAAAATTAACGTCGTTGGAAGATATTTCCTCCGTTGTACCTGGTCTGGTCTATTCAGCCAGTACCGCCAACACCCCTATATTTACATTACGAGGAATTGGCTTTAATGAACAAACACTAGGCGCTTATCCCGCTACCAGCCTATATTTAGATGAGGCGCCTATGCCTTTCCCCGTGTTGGCTAGCCATTCAGCTTATGACTTAGAACGCGTGGAAGTGTTAAAAGGACCACAGGGTATTTTATTTGGCCAAAACTCAACGGGTGGTGCCATTAACTTTATTTCAGCCAAACCCACAGAAGACTTTGAAGCAGGAGGTAATGTCAGCTATGGACGCTTTAATAAGATGGAATTTAATGGTTATGTTAGTGGCTCATTAACCGACAACATTAATGCTCGATTGTCAGTGACAGGCCTCAATTCAGACGAATGGCAAAAAAGCAGCACCAGAAATGATGAAAATGGTGCCCAGGAGTACTTTGCTGGACGTTTAGTGATGACTTATGAACCATCAGATACTTCAAAGTACTTATTGAATTTTAATACTTGGACTGACAAATCAGACCCTCAAGCCCAGCAATTGATTGCCATCAACCCTCAGGTTGTTATTCCAGGCGATAGTAATTTAGAAGGCGTACTGGCATTACCTATTAGCCAAGAAGACAATAGAGCAGCTGATTGGTCTCCTGATATTGACCCTTCAACTGACAGAGAATTTAGCCAACTTATTTTTAGAGGGGACTGGGATCTTACCAGTGAAATGACCTTAACCGCTTTAACTACCTATCAAGACTTTGAGCAAACCCAACACACAGATGGCGATGGCACCTCACTGGTACTGTTCGATTTAGCACCAATAGATGGAGAAATTGATACGTGGATTAGTGAAATCCGTTTGGCAGGTTACACCCAAAATATGAATTGGGTTATCGGTGCAAATTATGAAAAAAGTAATACGCTCGAAAAAGAAATTCTCAATTATCGTGACTCCACTAATTACAATGCAGCTAACGTTTATATTAATACATCGGGTATTTCATTAGAGCAAGAAATAAACGCCTATGCCGTTTTTGGTAATATTGACTACAATATTAATGATGATTTGACGGTAAAGATTGGCGCCCGATATACCGATTCTAGCATTGAAGTAGAAAGCTGTAATTTTGTAGCAGCCAATGATCCATCAGCCATTGATGCTGGACAAGGAGCCAATGTTGGCAGTCTATTCAATATACTAGGTGATTTGTTAAACGGGGGCGATGGTGATTTTAGTAATGGCCTTGCTGTACCTTTTAATATTGTTGGTGTTAATGATTGTTATACCCTTAACGACAACAGAGTTCCTGGGGAAGTTTATACAAAAAGTCTAGATGAAAACAATGCTTCTTGGCGGTTTGGTCTCGATTACGCAGTAAATTCTGACACCTTGGTCTACGGTAACATTTCTAAAGGCTATAAATCAGGCAGTTTTCCAGCTTTAGCAGCAGCTAACTTCTTCCAGTTAGATCCTGTAACACAAGAATCTGTATTAGCTTATGAACTAGGTGTAAAAGCCACAATGGCAGAACGCACTATTCAATTCAATGCCGCCACCTTCTTTTATGAATACAAAGATAAACAATTAAGAACCAAAACCCTTGACCCAATTTTTGGCTTACTGGATACCTTAGACAATGTACCTGAAACGGAAATATTCGGTATCGACGCTGATGTTGTCGCTATCATTACTGATGAGTTGACATTAAGTGCAGGTGTTACTTACTTAGATTCTGAAGTAACAGACTATAAAAATGGCATAGGTTTTAATGGTGTTTCAGGCATCGATTTTAAGGGTGAACCTATCCCTTTCACACCTGAGTGGACTTACAGTTTAGACGCAGATTATCGATTAACGATGAATAGTGGAGCTACTGTTTTTGCTGGTATCGGTGTCACAGGGCAATCTGAATCGGAGGCAGCTTTCGGAGCCAGTACATTGGAACTCACTGCCGAGCAATACGCAGCGGGAGCAAGAACTATTAAGCCTGATTACAATGTAATGGATGGCTATGCAGTATGGAATGCTCGACTGGGATTTGAGTCAGCCGATTATCATTGGAAAGTTACGTTATGGGGCAAAAATATATCAGATGAATACTACGTTACTAACCTGATTGCATCATCTGACACTACGGCTCGTTTCGTGGGAAGTCCTATGACATACGGCATCACGGTTGGCTACACCTACTAACCCTTCTTCTTATCTAAGTAAACAGCCTGACCTTAATTTAGAGTTCTATGGTTAGGCTGTTGGGATATACCTATTTCATAACTACCGTTTCATAACTATAGGATTTTATTTATGACTGACTTATCTGTTGACTATATGTCAAAAAATATTGAACGCTATATTCCTAATCCCGCCATACCCAAATGGAATCAAAGCTATTATTTTAATTTTTATGATAGACACCAAAAGACGGGAGGCTTCTTCCGTATAGGGATCCTTGAGAACCTAAAAGAAATTAATTGCTTCGCCATTTTCTTTCGTGATGGCAAACCTCTATTCACTAGAATAAATATGAACCTGCCCTATACAAACGACCGGTTAGACCCTGGAATTACTGTTGCCGGCATCACGATGAAGGCAACCCAATCACAACAAACAGCAGTGGTAAGTGTCAATACTGATGATTTTTCAGCCGAATTAGAGTGGGATTTAATTCACCCTATGGGAGACAGTATCGCACTCAGTAAGTTAGCCGATGATGATGCCATTGCCAGCGAGCTTACCTATGTTCATCCTGAAGGGTTTTGTAATGTTACTGGGACAATTAATCTACGAACAGGTGAAACCATAGAGGTTAATGATAAGGGCTTTCGTGATCTCAGTATTGGCCCAAGAAATTGGACGGGACTTATCCATTATCGCTTAGCTTGGCCAATATTTGACAATGGCATTGCCTGTGTTGCAGTGCATGGCATTACTGAGAAAGGAGACAGTTACCAGAAAATTCTACACGATGGTAAACGCTGGCTAACACTCGATAAAATTGAAGAAACCATTACCTATGAAGATGATGATATTGGCTTCAAACATGTTCATTGGAAAGTCTGGGATGAGAATGGAAAGCTCTATGAATTTACTGGTAAACCTCTTTTTCGTTGGCAGTTCCCTTATGATTCCTTCATGTTTGTGGAACAAATGATGGAGTACACCTTAAGCGATGGCACCAAGGGTTATGGTATGGGTGAAGGTGGATTTAGTTTTCCTTGGCAAGCCAACAGTAACGGCAATGGTTAATTGCATTACCCAAGCTCCTATAAAAACACAAGGGGTAAGCGAGCCCCTATAAAATCATAACAGGTAGAATTTATTATGACCGCTAGTCAAATAACGAATACACGCAGTTTAATCGAGCCTCGTATTCATTACATAAATAAACGTAAATTATCTAATCGAAATAAAGGCCCTTATTCCCCAAAAACAGATCAAGAAGTGGATTCAGCACTAAAACGCTTGTTTAAACATCAAGGATTTGAAGGGGTAGTAATAGAGCAATTATCAAGAATGACGGGGGGAGCCTCAAAAGAGCAGTTTGCATTTAACCTTAAGCATAACGACAATCCCAACTTCACTCGCTATGTTTTGCGTATGGATCCTTTAGAAGGCATTGTAGAAACCTGCCGTTTACGAGAGGGCGAGTTACTTAAAGCATTATACGGCGTGTTACCCGTTCCTCCTGTATTCGCTATCGATGAGGAAGGTGAGCACTTAGGTTTACCTGGGCTGATTACTGAATTCGTAGAGGGTGTGACCAAACCCACCCAAATGGAAGGTCAAAGTGTATCGGGTATCGGTTCTAATTTCGGACATTATATCGATTTGTTAGCACCTCAATTTCTAAATTATTTGGTTTCCATGCACACATGGCAAGATTGGGACAGCCATCATTTGCCCAACTTTACCATTCCAGCCCCTAATTCAAAAGAAGCCGCACTTTATCAAGTAAATGCTTGGACACAGGTTTGGGAGCACGACATTGTAGAGCCCATACCTCTAATTACCATCACTGAGAACTGGTTAAGAGAAAACGCGCCCTTATGTCAAACACCCTGTTTGGTACATTGTGATTACCGCATTGGCAACTTTATGTTTGAAGAGCCGTCAGGAAATATTACGGCTATTCTCGACTGGGAGTTGGCGCATTTTGGCGATTTTCATGAGGATCTTGCATGGATACTACAAAAACTGTTTGGGACTTGGAATGACCAAGGTGATTTCCTAGTGTGTGGATTAATGCCCCGAGAGGAGTTTATTGATGCCTATCAGCAAGCTTCTGGAAGAACAGTCGAACCCAATACCCTTCGCTACTATGAAATCATGAATGCTTGGAAATGCGCCATTATGGATCTTTCTAGTGCCATTATCGCTGGTCAAAATAGCAATAATCACCAAGATTTACTCATCACTTGGTTAGGCTCAGCGGGTGCTGTTTTCTTAGATCAAATAGAAAAATTAATGAGGGAGTACTAACAATGTTACCCGATATTTCTAATCGAATTACCAATATTATCAAAGCAATTGAAAAAACTATTAGCCCTGCTATAGACGCTGAGAACAGAATGGCGCAAGAACAAGCGGCATTAGCAATTGGGCACTTACAAATGCTTGAACAGCAGTGGAATTATGCCTATGTTTTTGAGAAAGGATCTTTTGAGAATATGTTGGCACTTGCCAATCAATTGTATGATGTAGCCGGAGGTGGGCAAGCGATAACTAATGCAAAAAATGCATTACTCATCATTATAAAAGGATTACCTGAAGTGTTACCTCTTACTCCTGTAGAGCTTAATGAACATACAAAGGCCTTAGGACAATTAGTTGATGATCTCATTCATGCCAGTTACGATGACGCTTTTCCTGATGCCAAACATAAAATTATGGATGCTGTTTTAAACTACAGTTCAAAACAGTCATCCAGAGAGAGGGTTTGGTTTAGTGCTAATAACCTAGACCCAGACGGCAGTGACTTGGTTTCGATGCATGAAATGTTATTCACACCTGTCTATAAATATTCGGCTTAACTAATACGAGACTGTAAGATCTTCTGTGCAAGTGGCTGTTTATCATAGTGATACGCGGTCACTTTACATAATCATAAACTGACTCATGGCCGCTTTCCAATCTCTTATTGGCATTGTCCACTTCTTCGATATCTGGTGAAGTGTCAGATACAGTATTTTCATCACTGAATCGTCAGTCGGGAACGACCATCTGGTCTTGGTTATTTTCCGCAGGCTGGCATTTAGAGATTCGATAGCCCCCTGTACCACACCGGAATCGTGGCTACGTACCACCAAACAGTCAAGGTAAACGACGGGATAAAGCGCGTCCAGTGGGCGTTGCTGCCATTGCTTTGTATCCGTCCGGTAATCCCACCTAGTCATTAGCAACCTGCCATGGTAGTAGTGGGTCTGTAAACCTCCCCTAAAATAGCGACATACCTTTTTTGCATATTCCGTTTTACTTGAACAGCCATTCCGGTTTTATTTGAACACCTCTATACACCTCAGATCAACGCATCGTTGGTTAGTTGATTTTTACCTTAAGTGTTCAAGTGGCGTCAACGGTCGCCAGTGTTTTTCTCATTGATTCTCCTTTCAGTTTTATCCGATGAGCGTTGTGCATCAGGCTGTCGAGGATGGCATCGGCCAGCGTGTTGTCACCGATGGATTGATACCATTGGTCGGTAGGTAACTGGCTGATGAGGATGGTTGAACTGCTGCCGTGGCGGTCATCCATGATTTCCATCAGGTCATTGCGCTGAGCGGCGTTAAGCGGCTCCAGCCCCCAGTCATCCAGGATGAGCAGGTTAAGTTTAGCCAGGCTTTTGAGCTTCTTGCTGTATGTGCCATCGGCTTTTGCCTGGGTAAGTTCCATGAGCAGACGACTTACCCGGTAATATTTCACCGTGTAACCCTTCAGGCAGGCGGTGTTAGCAAGCGCACAGGCGATATAGGTTTTCCCCGTGCCGCACGGCCCGGTGAGTAGCAAGTTTTGTTGTCGCTGTAACCAGTCGCATTTTAGTAACCCTGTCATCACACTTTTTTGCAGTCCGCGCGGATGCTGGTAGTCGATGTCATGGGCGTTGGCCGCGAGTTTCAGTTGCGCCTGTTTCGGCGTTTTTGAATTCTTGTTAATTCATTTCCAGTAAAAAAGCTGAATTTAACACCAAGTAAACCCCAGCATACTCGCTCTAAATCAATTTTCTCTTGTACGCGTAAATCGTAAGATTCTTTTTTTGGTTTAATAGAAACTGCGTGATAAGTTATGGCTTGGGGAGTATGGATTGTAAGTAGTTGATCTGTTGTTACAATTATAGGATCTTTAGTTTCAGGATGTTTCGGGTGTTCGACCCCCAGAATTTTAGCGACTTTTAGTGTGTAATTTAGGGGAAAGATTGGAAATTGCTCCCTAATATCTGTCACACTGTCAGAAAATTCAGCTAAATAGAAATGCTCACTTTCTATTGAAGACAACATGTGATGCTCTCTTTGCGTCTTCCTACCATATATTAGTTTGCGACTACCATGTGATTTTACATCTTGAATCCTTAACCAAGGTTTATACTTCGAACCTTGCCCTAAGCCATACTTATTCTTCAACGCCCGCTCGAAATTGTTGTGCGTCTTTAATTTCCGCCCGCTAGCCAAAATACAATCCTGTAATCTTTGGAGTACAAATGGTAGTTGTCTTTAACGATACTGGCAAAATATATTGTAAAAAAAGGCACGTTACGGGCAAACTTTATTGTCACTACACACATCAGGCATATTGCGCCGCCGCCCAACCGCTACTCCAGGCCCATTGGAAGTTGTAGCCACCTAACCAACCGGTGACGTCTACTACTTCGCCGATAAAGAATAGTTGTTCTACTTTTTTGCTCATCATGGTTTTTGATGACAACTCGTCAGTATCTACGCCGCCAAGTGTCACTTCGGCCGTTCGATAACCCTCGGTACCGTTTGGCTGAATCTGCCAATCTTCAAAAAATCCGGCGATGGCGTCGGCTTCTTTGCTGTTTAACTGCTTAACCGGTTTGTTTTCCCAGTGGTTCAATTCGCAAAAGGTTGCAGCGACCCGTTTAGGGAAGTGTTTTGATAACCAGGTTGTTATTAAAGAATCAGGATTCTTTAACTGCGCTTCCGCCAGACTTTCAGCGATATCAAAAGTGGGGGAAGCGTTAATATGCAAGGTGTCGCCTGGTTGCCAGTAGCTTGAAATTTGCAGCATGGCCGGGCCACTTAAGCCACGGTGGGTAAATAAGGTGTTTTCTCTGAAAGTGGTATTATTGCAGGTGGCATAGGTATCGATAGCCACGCCGCTCAGTTCGGCCAGGATCGTCTTGTCTTGTTCATGCAGGGTAAAAGGCACGAGCCCTGCCCGGGTGGGCAACACTTTCAGGCCAAATTGCTCTGCCAGCTTATAACCAAAGGGGGTGGCACCGAGTTTTGGCAGGCTCAGTCCACCGGTAGCCACCACCAGGGATTCACATTCGTAATCGCCCATAGAGGTGCTTAAGGCAAAACCCTCATCGGTTTTACTTACGTTAAGGATTTCACAGCGGGTGGTGATGTCGACGTTTGCTTTACGGCACTCACTTACCAGTAAATTCACGATATCGGCCGCGGATTCGTCGCAAAATAGCTGACCCAGGGTTTTCTCGTGATAGGCAATGCCGTATTCGGCTACCAGGGAAATAAAATCCCATTGGGTGTAGCGGCTAAGCGCTGATTTGCAGAAGTGTGGGTTGTTACACAGAAAGTTTTCGTGGCTGGCATACATGTTGGTGAAGTTACACCGGCCGCCACCAGACATGAGGATTTTACGGCCGATTTTCTTTGCGTGATCCAGCACCGCCACGCTGCGGCCGCGCTTCCCGGCCTCAGCTGCACAGAATAATCCGGCTGCCCCCGCGCCAATCACTACTACGTCAAACTTATTCAAAACAACACGCTCCTCTCCTGACCGGCGTATTATAGGTCAGGAGAAGCGTGGTTAATATGGTTTGGCAGATTTAATTGCTGTGTTCAACCGCTGCTTTAACCACATCCAGCCGGGCTTTCCATGGGTCGGTAGCGTGCTTTATTTCGCCACTGCGGGTCATATTCAGCATATTACTTTGCGCCGGGTCGAAAGCCTGCCAGGCCGGTGCACCGTCACTCTCAGGCTGACCTGTTTTGGCAAAGCTGACGATATACTGATGAATAGTTTCAGCAGCCGCTGCGTCCTGCTCAGTTAAGGCATCGCCATACTTGGCTGCTACCGTATTAAAGAAAAACGGAATGTCTGAGGCATGGGGAGCCCCAGGACTATCGTTACTCTTGGCAACGGTGCCAAAACGGTAATAGAAAGCCTTCTGACCATGTGCGGTCATTTGTTCCGCCACAAATCTAGCTGGCTCCTGCATAGTGCGGTCCTGCCCTACCGAATAACCCGCAGCCTGTAACGGTAAGTCACCGGCGGGATCATACACTTGCCGGGCCTTATCAGTATAAGGGCCGAAGGAAGCAAACAGCCCGGCTTTGGTTTTAAAACTATTAAAGCCAATGTCCATGCTGGTAGCCCCTACCATTACATCCACTTTCGCTACACTGCCATCGCGAAGGGCATCTTCGGTAGTTGCTGTGAGAATTTCACCATCTTGCATAGGGCCGCCCGCCCAGGTTGGTTTATCTGTTGGTGACGGATTAAACAGAGTAGCCAGATTGAACCCGTCAACGATGTCTTGCGCGCTCAATTCCCGCAGTGCAGCCAGCGCTTCTGCATTTTTGCCGGTAATACCATGCTTCTGCGCATAATTGAGGCCGTACTGTTCACCGGCCAAAGAGCCTGGCACGGGCTCACTGACTTTGCGATGACCAAACAGTGAACGGCCACCGCCAGACATGATGATTGCCCGATTAAACAGCCCTCTTACCTGCTTCGCCTGCATCATGGCATGAACTGAGCCACCTCCGGCTGATTCCCCCATAATGGTCACGTTATTCACATCACCACCAAAGGCAGCAATATTCTGGTTTACCCATTTAAGCGCCGCCATCTGGTCCATGTAGGCGTAGTTAGCCAGCATTTCGCCAGCAGCGTTAGCTTCTGCCGTCAGCGCCGGATGGGCAAAGAAGCCAAAGCGCCCGAGGCGATAGTTAAAGCTCACAAAAATCACGCCGTTTTTAGCAAATTCACTGCCATCGTAAACAGTCGGCGACGAGCCACCATTAACAAACCCGCCACCGTAGATCCACACCAGCACCGGTGTTGTGCCATCGGCCGCCTTAGGCGCCCAGACATTGGCATATAAACAATCTTCTGCTGGCGTTTTACCCAGTGGCGCAGCGTCGCTGGGGAACGGCAACTGCATACAGTCATTACCGTAATCAGTGGTTTGTTTAACGCCATCCCAGGGCGTTACCGGTTGCGGTGGTCGCCAGCGTAACTCGCCTACCGGCGGTGCGGCAAAAGGAATGCCTTTGTAAGCCACCACTTGTTCAGTAACGGTGCCGTTGATTTTGCCGCCGGTGACGTCAACTTGCCGAGGCGTACTGGCAGTTGAGCAGGCAAATAAACCCATTAGTGACCCCAACACAATAAGGCCATACCTTGGTACTGATCTACGGGGCATCTTCGTATCCTGTGAACCATAAAACCAAGCGGTGCAGGTAATCTTCTGGTTACCCGTCACCGCCTGCTGAATCCGGCGCACTATGAGCACACCGAGGGGAGAAGCGTTATAAGCTTTTCAGCATCGTTTCGGCGTCGCTGACTGTAAAACGGCCGGGATCCTCAACATTCAGTTTTACCACTTCGCCGTCTTCCACCAGCATGGAATACCTTACCGAGCGGATACCGCCAAAATCACTGGTGTTCATATCCAGGCCAATGCTTTTGGTAAAAAAGGCATTGCCATCGGCAACCATCAGAATTTCATCGGCATTCGACGACTTGCCCCAGGCATCCATGACATAAGCATCATTTACGCTTAAACAAATTATGCTATCTATACCCTTGGCTTTAATTTTATCGGCAAGTGCAACATAACCAGGTAAGTGAGCCTCCGAACAGGTTGGCGTAAATGCACCCGGTACCGCAAAGAGAACCACGCGTTTACCGCTAAATAATTCATTCGTATGCGGACTGGTCATTTTGCCGTCCCTGATTAATCCAAACGTCACTTCCGGCAGGGTGCTACCTACATCTATCATGTTGTTCTCCCAGAGAAATAATATAATTAACAGCAAGCTGTCTTTAGTAAATCACCTTTTAACTATAACAGTATCTGTAAATTGTGAAATAAAAAAGCCCCCGGCTATCGGAGGCTTGTAGTTTAGACTTAGCTAACTGACAATTTTAAAAACTAACTGTCATCTCGTCAGAGCAGCCACGGTCATCACAGATCTGATAGGTAAACTCAGTATCGGTAACATTGCGGGCCACGTCACGATAGCGACCAGTGTTGGCCACGGTAGCAACCACTACACCATTGCGAATAATATCCACGGTTGGTGCTGGCGTTGGTCTCCAGGTTAACAGCGAAACCAATGTGCCATTGGGTCGCAGCACTGAGCGACGTATATCAGCAATGATAACAACGGCCGCAGGCTCACTTACCGTCACTGTGTCTGAATAAGTATCAGACTGACCTTCGGAGTCAGTAACCGTTAATGAAACACTGTAGGTGCCTTCTGCTGCATAGGTATACACCGGATTCATTGCAGAAGAGCTGCCACCATCACCAAAGCTCCAGTCCCAGCTGACAATGTCATCGTCAGGGTCGGTGCTGGTATCACTAAAGGTAGCGGTTAGCTCGTCTGTACTGACCTCAAATCCAGCCACTGGCGGTGCGTTGGTAACTTCGCCAAGGGCCCGGAAGCTCAATGACCAGCTGTTTAGCGTCCCTAAATCCTGGCCGGCATTATCAGAGATCGACAGTACCCAGTCACCATTCATCATTTCACCATTGAAACTGTCGACTGAATAAGTAGCGACAATATCATCATCACTGCTACCCGAGCGGTTATGCAGGTTCACGGTAGTGCCAGTCGGTGAAGTCAGCTCGACAATCAGGTCGCCAATCCAGGTATGAGTGATATCAACACTTACCTCTGTGCCAAACACGGTGTACGGGTCGGCTACCGTAATGGTTGATGTAACCCCTGCTGAGTCGTTATCCGGAATTGAAACTGGTGTGTTGTTAGAATAAGTGACATCCATCAGGCCCGCTGGCAGTACCGTTAAGGTTACAGTTTGCGAGCGCTCAATGTCATCACTTACGGCCGTCACGACAAATTGATAATCACCCCATGGTGTATCGTCAGCGGTTGGCGTAAATAGCGTCACTTCATCGCCTGGCATAGCCGTAGTGGAAGAGAAGCTCGCCCCGCCGAGTGGATCGGTTACCGAGAAAGTTACCTCACCCGTCCAGTCAGCAATAGAACTGATAGAGAAAACAAACTCAGCGGTATCACCGGCGGTGACTTCCATTGTTGGGTCGGCTACTCCCAGACCAAAACTGGGTTGTGGATCAGCGCCCAGCAAAGCGTTGTAAACATTAAGGCGTTTACCCGAAACGGATTTGCCGGTCAGGAAGGCATTATCATCGCCGGTTTCCATAAGCAACGCTTTTACTTCTACTGCAGAAAGCGTAGGGTTAACCGACCAAACCAATGCTGCAGCCCCGGCCACGTGAGGGGTAGCCATAGAGGTACCAGAAGCGTAAACGTAGCTATCATCCACATAGGTAGAGCCGATGTCCGTGCCCGGCGCCCCCATGTCGACCGACATCAGGCCATAAGAGTAGCCCGAATCACCGTCGTTATGGTTAGTACTGGCAACCGCTAGTACGTTATCGACCTCGTAACTGGATGGGTAGTGGGGGCTGTTATCATTATTTACGCCATCGTTACCGGCTGCCGCTACAAACAGAATGTCAGCATCTGCGGCCGCCTGAATAGAGGCCTCCAGTGCAGCACTATACGATCCGCCGCCCCAACTGTTGTTGAGCGCCTTGATATTAACGCCATCCGCTTTCAGCGCCACCATATAGTCGATACAGGCAATAGCGCCCTCGGTAGAACCAAAACCATCGGCCGCAAGGAATTTACAGCCAACAATAGAGACATCATGGTTTACGCCTACAACACCAATACTATTATTACCTTCTGCACCAATGGTACCCGATACGTGAGTCCCGTGGCCCTGATCGTCATAAGGATCGGAATCGCCGTTTACAGTATCAATACCGTAGATATCGTCTATATAACCGTTGCCGTCGTCATCAATACCGTTACCCGCGATTTCGCCGGGGTTCATCCACATATTGTTAACCAAATCAGGGTGGTCATACTGTACACCGGTGTCAATAACACCTACCACCACATCACTGCTACCGGTTGAAATATCCCAGGCTTCAGCGGCGTCGATATCGGCATCAGCTGTACCACCGGTCTGACCGGTGTTATTCATGGCGTAAAGTAACTCATAAAATTCGTCGTTAGGGGTTGCGTCAACAGACCAGATAAAGTTCGGCTCAGCAATGGCTATGGCCGGGTTACCTTGCAGCTTACTGATGGCATCTTTCACCGACATGCCTTGCAGCTGAAATTTAGCGATACGTCCCTTCATTAAGTGACTGAATTTATCGTCTCGCCCATCGGCGTTCATGTCTGCGATGCTGGCACCAACCAGCGCGCGTGCCGACATCTTGTCGGCGGAGGTAGCGGATTCTTTATAAACAACAATAATAGAATCGTCCTTGAACTTTACAGTTTCTGCAGCAGCACTAAAGCCCAACGCGGGCAGCATGGCCAGCGTTAATGCGGTAAGTTTTGTTTTCATAATTATGCTTCCAACAATAAAAAACGCTTACTGAGTAAGCGTGATAGGTTCCTTTGAATCGATTGTGAGACTGCGACAATCCATCACCATTTTTGGCACAACGTATAGTGGATTGCTAGTTTGGAGCGGTAATTTACAAAAAATGTACTAGTTATCTGCTTGGTTCAGTTGTTAGGTAGCACCTTTATACTAGATCTGCTGTCAGGCTGGCGCACGGGAGCTTTCTATGCAACCTCGGGGAGGGCTTAACAGTGATGAAAAACCGGACTTAACTGAGTGTGAATTATCCGTAAACGTTACTAGACCAGGCCACCAACTCAACCCGATTGCGCGAGTTGGTCTTGCGGAATATGCTGTATATATGGGTTTTAACCGTATTCACGCTGATATGCAGGGTGTCGGCAATTTCCTGATTTTGCGCACCTTTAGAGACCAGTAACAGGATATTCTTCTCCCGCTTGGTTAAGCCTGCCTGCTGAACCATTTGCCGCGCTTCCATTGTCTGAATGGCTGCCACCGGATCGCTTTTATCGCGCAACTGACGAAAAGCGCGGTTTACTGTATCCCGTTTAAACCAAACGTCAAACTTGTTCAGTCGATAGATCCCTTTGAGTAATAGCTCAGGTTTATCGGTGGTATAAAATACTCCTTCGGCGCCCGCCATTAATAGTGTCAGCTCATCTACAGCGCCTGGTGTGACATTAAAAAACACCCAGCGACCACTGCGCGTGCAGCAGCTTAGCAGCTCGCACAAATTAGCAGTTAGCGTAATATCGATAAAAATCAGCTGCGCTGGTTCGGCATGGGTGGGCAAACTCTCAACGCCCTCAACACTGGTTGTGCTATAGCCGCAGGTTTCCACTAATTGCTTTAATAAGCAATTAACGCCAGCCGCATAGCTACAATTAGCAGGAACGACGAAGTATACCGAATTCGTATTCGTCACAGTCAATGCAATTCTCCAGAAATCCTTTGGTTTTTTTGCAGATAACGAGGTTGAGAGTTGTAGATTTCGCTCAATAGCGTCGCGGTACTTCCTTGCGGCAATCAACGAAATCGTTCACTTACTATACCGTTTACTGAAAAAATGTACATCCTTTGTACAGCTAAAATTACAATCACATTATGACTATTTCATCATACAAATCAATTGATTGAATAATTGTTTACCAAAATCAAGCGGTTTTGATATAAACATCAAAACGGTGTTTCTTGCTGGTTATCGCCATGGACGGTTTTTGATTAGCCAGCAGTGGTGCACTGTTAGGGCGCTTCACCACTACACGCTTAGCGGCTGCATGCAGTGCTGCGGGTAGTAGTAAATCCGCGTCTTCGTCGGGGCCTAGCATCAGCTGGAACAGGCGCATTTCCTTTTTCACCAACGCCGACTTTTTGCGGTGAGGGAACATTGGGTCAAGGTATACAGCATCCACGCTTCCTGCCGCCAGCTGCTGCATATAATCGCAGCTGTTGGCATGGTACAACACAAACTGTCTGGCCAGCTCTGGTTCCTGCTGGGCAAGCCGTCGCAGGCCATCCGCTAACAATAAATAAGCCACCGGCGAACGTTCAATCATAATCACCCTGGCCCCCAGTGCGGCCAGAACAAATGCATCCCGGCCAAGCCCCGGCGTAGCATCCAGTACAGTATGTGGTTGGTTGGCTTTGATGCCTATAGCTTTAGCCACCGGCTCTTTACCGCCACCCCCATGCTGACGCCGGTACTGACTCTGACCCGACAGAAAATCCACAGTCACGCCATTACTGTTTGCTACCGACAAATCTGTTAATTGCAGGGTGTCATCAACTATCTCCAGCACCAGCGACTGCTCGCCCGACGCCTCACTCTCTGGTTTAATGCCCACCGAACTGGTCAGCGAGATTAGCTGTTGCTCAACCTCAGAAGGCGCGGCCAGTTGCTGTGCTGACAGTCTTAGATACGGTAACTCAGGCATGACCATAATGCTCCTTCTGCCCTATCCAGCGGTTAATAATGGCCTGCGCGCGGGCCGGATAGTCTGCCCACAATCGATTAGCAATTTCCTGCACCTGAGGAATAAGGGGCGCATCGCGCACAATATCGGCAATTTTTAACTCGGCGATACCGGTTTGGCGGGTGCCCATCAGCTCGCCCGGGCCCCTGATTTCAAGGTCTTGCTGGGCGATATAAAATCCATCATTCGACTCGCGCAACACCGCCAGGCGTTTAGTGGCCGTTTTCGACAGCGGGCTTTGATACATCAGCACGCAGTGACTTTCTACCGCGCCACGACCAACCCGGCCACGTAACTGATGAAGCTGAGCCAAGCCCAACCGTTCCGGGTTTTCGATAATCATTAAACTGGCATTAGGCACATCCACGCCTACTTCTATCACCGTGGTAGCCACCAGTAAATCCAGCTCCCCAGCCTTAAAAGCGCCCATGATTTGTTGCTTTTCCGCCGCCTTTAAGCGGCCATGAACCAGGCCGATTTGCAGGTCGGGCAGGGCGGTTTTCAGAATCACCGCGGTGTCTTCAGCCGCCTGACATTGTAAAACTTCAGACTCATCAATCAGCGTACACACCCAGTACGCCTGACGCCCTTGCTGCTGACAAGCCTCGCGCACCCGCTCAATGACATCCCCGCGGCGGGAATCGGGCAAAGCCACGGTTTTTACCGGTGTCCGTCCGGGCGGCAGTTCGTCAATAATTGAGGTATCCAGATCAGCATAGGCAGTCATCGCCAGTGTACGAGGAATAGGGGTGGCGGTCATGATTAACTGATGGGGAAAACGCCCCTGTTGCTCGCCTTTTTCGCGCAGCGCCAGACGCTGATGTACGCCAAAACGGTGCTGTTCATCCACAATTACCAGCGCCAGCTGATCATAGGTTACCTGTTCCTGAAAAATAGCATGGGTACCCACCAGCATTTGCACCTCACCACTTGCCAGGCGCTCCAGCACTTCAGCGCGTTGCTTACCTTTTAATTTACCGGCCAGCCAGCCCACTTCAATACCGAGCGGGGCCAGCCAGTCCCTGAAGTTATTGGCATGTTGTTCTGCTAACAGTTCGGTGGGAGCCATAAGCGCGACCTGATAACCGCCACCGATGGCCGACAGCGCTGCCAGTGCCGCAACCAGGGTTTTACCCGAACCTACGTCGCCCTGCACCAATCGCATCATGGGTCGGCTGCGCGCCATATCCTGCTGAATATCAGTGGTTACCCGTTGTTGGGCACCAGTAGGTTTAAATGGCAGGGCGGCGAGTAATTTATTTACCAGCGAATGGTCAACGTTTATCGCAATACCAGGCTGCGCATCGCTTTGCTGGCGTACTTTTAGCACACTTAAATGCTGGGCCAGCAGTTCTTCCAGGATCAGGCGCATCTGTGCCGGGTGCTCACCGTTTTCGAGTTCCTGTAGCGCCACGTCTGGTGGCGGACGATGCACCAGCGTAAGCGCTTCTTTCAGGCTAACCTGTTGCTGATACATGCCGTCGGGTAATAAGTCGGTGAGGCCGCCCTGATTGAGAATTTCCAGTGCCTGCTCGGTAAGGTTACGTAAGGTAAGCTGTTTCACGCCCTCGGTGGTGGGATATACCGGTGTGAGGGTTTCTTCCATGGGCGCAGCGTCTTCTTCAATCAGCATAAATTCGGGGTGCATCATTTCCAGCCCCCATTTGCCGGTGCGGACTTCGCCAAAAGCGCGGATCTGATTACCGGGTGACATCATGGTGCGCTGCAGGGCGCCAAAATGAAAAAATCGCAGCGTAATGGTGCCGGTACCATCGGAGAGCTTCACCACCAGCATGCGCTTTTTACCGTACTGGATATCGGCCGATTTCACTTCGCCAAGAATACTAACGTGGGTGAAAGGCAAACAATCGCCAATGGGATAGATACGAGTGCGATCTTCATAACGTGCGGGCAGATGGAAGAGCACATCCTGCACGGTGACCAGATTGATTTTAGCCAGTTTCTCTGCCACTTTGGCGCCAACCCCCTTAAGCTGGGTAATTGGCATTGTGGCAAGAGGCTGTTCAGACCGCATGTGAGTGTATTTCCTTACTTTTAGGGGCATATTAAATCAAGCGCTTAGGCATTGCGAGCATCATTCACCCTATGCTTGCTTTCCCGCCCGGGCTACTACTTTAATTAGCCTAAAGTACCCTTTCGCCACACCACCCTCGGTCTATAGTTAGGTAACCCGCTATTTTTCGAATGCCACCATGAACCTGTTACCCCTCGCCGCCCTGCTTTTGGTATTAACCGGCTTAAGCCAGTCAATCACGGCAGCGCAACCCGATGACCCGCTCTCAGGTGAGAAGCGAATTATATTAAAAGGCAATAAGGGCGAGCAACTGGACATCGGCAGTGTCACCTTCGTCCCCGGCGCTAAAGGGATTCACTACACTTTCAAAATAGACCACAGCCACTTTACCGATTATTTTTTATCGATGAAGGAAATGAAATGCCTTGAAGGCCCTGAGTTGTGGTGTCACCTGCCTTATCCGTACGAGCAACCCCGCACTGTGACTACGGATGACTTTAGCTGGCTGGCCCACGATCTGCTGTTTATGTACAAGAAAAAAGGGGAGTTTGGCGCTAACTTCTGGAACGGTATCTACTATAAGATGACCCTTAATAATGACCGGATCACCGGTGTGGCCCAGGCGGTAGACTTAAATCAGCTCGCGGCGCCGCCGGATGATCTTACTACACCGCCTTTCGGCGAATTTGAACGCACTGACATTGAGCCTCAGCCGCGCTTTTTACCCTTTGTAGAAATGCGCTGATCACGTATTATCAATAGCCAACCCTGATGTCTGAGAGTCTTTATGTTTGTCCCGTCGGCCTTTTCTTTTACCGATACCGAAGCCCAGCTAGCTTTTATTAAAGCGCATCCATTTGCTTTGTTAACCACCCCCGATCTACAAACAACCCATGTGCCGCTGCTGGTAAAGCAACAAGGTGACAGCCTTTTTCTGACTGGTCACATGGCGCGCGCCAACCCGCACTGGAAAACATTAGATAATACCCCGGTAGTTGCCGTATTTAGCGGCCCTCACGCTTATATCTCACCTAAGTGGTACGCCAGCGAACCCAATGTGCCCACCTGGAATTATGTTGCGGTACACGCTAAAGGTACGGTAAGTGTTATGGATGACGAGGCATTGCCGGCAGCGCTCAACGAACTGATGCAGGCCTTTGAGCCTGATTACAACCCTGACACGCTCAACACATCACTTGTCGAATACCAGCAAAAACTAATCCGCGGCATTGTCGGCATAGAAATCAAAATAGACAGCTTGCAGGGCGTACGAAAACTCGGCCAGCACAAAAAGGCTGAGGATATGGCCGGGGTTTGCCAGGGGCTAAAAAACAGTGGTGATCATGAATCTCTCGCGCTGCTGGAATACATGCAGCGCCATGCTATTGGTTACGCAGATTAACGTTCGCTGGCGAGGACTTCAGCCACTGATAAAATCAGTTTTGCCGAGGGGCGCACTTTAAAGTCAGGGTTTACATAAGTGAACTCAATAAGCCCCTGTTGATTAACTATAAATATGCCTGGTGCTGGTAATACTGGGGTACCGGTCTCATCCTTGGTGAGGGGTATATTATAGCTGGCATATTTATTTGCCGTGGCATCATCCACGTAAAAGCCAATGCCAAATTCACGCAAGGCATCCAGTTTAGCGTCTGACAACTGCTGGACTTTCATTTCGGTTTCAAGTTCCTGAGATTGCAGCGCTGTGGGCGTTTGCGGTGAAATCGCAAGGATTTGGTATCCTAATTCCAGCAATTGGTTTTCAATTGTCTGTAGCTCGCCAAACTGACGATTACAGTAAGGGCACCAGCCGCCACGGTAAAACAGAATGATGGCGGGTTTATTCATGGTCAGCGCATTCAGGCTCACCGGACTACCATCCGGAAATTGCAGGGTCACGGCCGGTACTTTCATACCATTTAGCAGCGGCGTGACGGCGTTAGCCTCAGCCGCTAACTCTTTGGCAGAAGCCCCCAAAGGCAGCAATATACACAGCAGGATAAAGAAAAATTTTTGTCGCATCATTGTTCTCGTTAGATTGTGAATACCAAAAAGACCCGCAAGCGGGCCTTTTTCTTTCAGTAAAATGCTATCTAATTTATCAATGGCTGCTGACAGCTATCACTCCGGAAGTTCCATCACGCCGTCGATTTCAATTTGCGCGCCTTTGGGTAACTCTTTAATGCCAATGGCTGCGCGGGCAGGATAAGGCTTGGCAAAGTACTTGGACATAATTTCGTTTACGGTGGCGAAATGGCCAAGATCAAGTAAGTAAATGTTTACTTTCACCAGGTCATTTGTAGTACCGCCAGCAGCTTCACATACGGCTTTGATGTTTTCGAACACCTGGGTGGCCTGCTCGGCAAAATCCTCAGACACCAGCTCCATTGTGGCCGGTACTAATGGGATCTGACCAGACAGGTACACCGTAGTGCCGGCTTTAACGGCCTGGCTGTATGTACCAATTGCAGCTGGCGCGTTATCAGTTTGAATAATCGACTTTGCCATGATGAGTCCTTCTCAATTAATGATGTCGCGACTGGCTGTGTCGCGATACCCGTTGTACCTCCGGCATGATGCGAATTTTACGCATGACGTTGGCCAGATGTACGCGGTTATAAGTAGTTAATTCAAGATCTACAAAGTAGATATTGCTTTCTTTTTCCTCGGTTTGCAGCCCAATGATGTTTGAGTCGCACGAGGCAATATTATTGGTCAGTGTAGCCAGTGTACCCTGATGATTAAACAGCTCAATACGTAATGACGCTTTAAACTCACCCTGAGGCTCTTCATCCCAGGTCATTTGCAGTACCCGCTGTGGCTCTTCTTTAGCCAGTTTACGGATATTAGGGCAACCATTCTGGTGAATGGTCATGCCTTTGCCCGGACTGAGTACCGAAACGATTTCATCGTCAGGGATAGGATGACAGCATCGCGCGTAAGTCACCAGCAGACCTTCTGTACCACGAATGGCCACATTGCCTTTCTTATCCGGAATATCTTCGTTCTCGCCTAACAAACGGCGAGCCACAATAGCGCTCAACTCATTACCCAGCCCAATATCCACCAGCAAGTCCTCAAAGGACTCGTGCTTGGTTTCTGCGACTACGCGGTCTACCGATTCCTGACTGATATCGTCCAGTTTCACTGCGCCCAGTGCGTGGCGTAACAGGCGGTTACCCATGGTCAGAGCTTCCTGTGAACGCTGTTTGCGCAGGTATTGACGAATGCGCGTACGTGCTCTGGCACTGACCACAAAATTCAGCCAGTTAGCATTTGGCTTAGCTCGTGGAGAGGTAATGATTTCCACCGTCTGACCATTTTGCAGCGGCTTGCTCAAACTGTAATTGCGGCGCTCTACCCGCACGCCGACGCAGGTATTGCCAATATCGGAATGCACCGCATAAGCAAAATCAACTGCCGTAGCGCCGGCAGGTAATTCAATAATCCGCCCGTCCGGCGTGAACACGTAAATCTCATCCGGGAACAGGTCGGTTTTAACGCTTTCGATAAACTCAAAGGACGAACTGGCGCTTTGCTGTAGTTCCAGTAGCGACTGCATCCATTTACGGGCACGCAACTGGGCGGTAGTACCATCGCTGGATTCTTTGTACATCCAGTGAGCAGCAACCCCTTTATCAGCCATTTGGTCCATGGCTTGGGTGCGGATTTGCACTTCCACCGGAATACCGTGAGGCCCCACTAAAGAGGTATGTAACGACTGATAGCCATTAGTGCGCGGAATCGCGATATAGTCTTTAAAACGTGTTTCAATGGGCTTGTACAGCCCGTGCATGGCACCGAGTGAGCGATAGCAGTCATCCACCGAATTGACCACAATGCGAAAGGCATAGATGTCCATGACTTCATTGAACATCTTCTCTTTGTTCTTCATTTTGCGGTAAATGGAATAGAGGTGCTTTTCGCGGCCCACGACGGTGGCTTCAATATTGTAACCTTCAAGGCGGGTGCTCAGCTCCTGGCGAATATTCTCGATAATTTCCTTACGATTGCCCCGCGCTTGTTTCACCGCTGATTTCAGGGCACGGTGACGCATGGGATACATGGCCTGGAAGCCAAGATCTTCCAGTTCATTTTTAATATCGTGAATACCCAGGCGATGGGCAATAGGCGAATAGATTTCCAGGGTTTCCAGCGCTATGCGACGACGCTTATCCGGGCGTAGCGAGCCCAGGGTTCGCATGTTGTGCGTGCGATCGGCCAGTTTAATCAGAATAACGCGAATATCCTGCACCATGGCCATCATCATTTTGCGAAAGTTTTCGGCCTGGGCTTCCTGCTTACTGCTAAAGGCAATCTTATCGAGTTTACTGACGCCTTCTACCAAATCAGCCACGGTGTCGCCAAAGGCTTCGGCCAGATCTTCCTGACTGTAGTGGGTATCTTCAATAACGTCGTGCAGAAGTGCCGCCATGAGGGTTTCATGGTCGAGGTGCATGTCGGCCAGAATGCTGGTAACCGCAACCGGGTGGGTGATGTACGGATCACCACTTGATCGCATCTGACCATCATGGGCTTCATGTGCCAATACAAAAGCATCCTGAACGAGCTGAACCCGTTCTGGTGGCAGGTATTCGGCGATCTTTTGTTTTAACCCTTCAAACAGATACACGTGTGTAGCGTATTTCCAATAATATCAAGCGTTTTTCAAGAATACGGTGAAACGCGTCGGTTTCCAACGAAAAACGCCAGTGTTTCTTATAAAAGACACACTGGCGCTGTCAATTTGTGCTTCCGAGGGCTACCCGATTTACTGATCAGACAGGATATTTGCAACTGATGCAAACTCAGCGTGTTCCTGATCCTGCTGGTCACGCAGCTCATCTTGCTCAAGGGTTTCAGAAGTCACTAATCCTTTTTCGATTTCGCGCAGCGCGATAACCGTAGGCTTATCGTTACTTACATCAACCATTGGATCTTTGCCTTCAGTGGCGATTTGGCGGGCACGACGTGCAGCAACCAATACCAGATCAAAACGGTTACCAACTTTATCTACTGCATCTTCGACTGTTACGCGAGCCATGAAAATCTCCGATTCGAACAAAAATAATAAAAAAATGGCCGCGTAGTATACAACAAGCCATACTCAATTGGGTAGTAATAAATCACTCAGCGCTTAATAAACTCGCTATTAGCGACTGGTGACGTACTTTTTGCTTCGCCATACGTAAACGCTGGGCTTCAACAATGCTGCTTAATTCCTGCAAAGTTTCGGAAAACTCATCGTTAACCAGCACATAATCAAATTCATTGTAATGCGACATTTCAGACACCGCTTCTGCCATACGCTTATCAATCACGCTTTGCTCATCCTGGCCACGGTTAACCAGCCTTTCGCGCAGCGTTTCGGTCGACGGTGGCAAGATAAAAATGCTGCAGGTATCGGGCATCAGGGCCTTTACCTGACGGGCGCCCTGCCAGTCAATATCCAAAAACACATCAATGCCCTGGCTCAGGGTATTTTCGATGGTAATGCGGGACGTACCGTAATAATTACCGAAGACTTCAGCATATTCAAAAAATGCCTGCTGAGCGATCAGCGCTTCAAACTGCTCACGGCTCACAAAATGATAATGCTCACCATCCACTTCGCCGGGGCGGGGTGCCCGGGTAGTATGCGACACAGACACCTGCTTAGGATTAAAGTTAACATCCGGCGCTTTAGACAACAGCGCTTTTATCAAGCTGGATTTACCGGCACCAGAGGGGGCCGCTAAAATAAACAGATTGCCGAGTTGTGTGGTCATAATGGTGTTCTATGCTTCATTTTTATGGTGATGTTATACGGCGAAAGTGTAGCATAATCGGCGTCGACATAAACGGCGCAACAACAATATTCATCAAAACCGGTAAGACCATTGTACCTGTGGTCGGTGAGTGTTAATTTTAATCCGAAATAACCATAGCAAAAGGAACTATCGGTCAATGAGCAGTGCATTACCTTACATCGAAACCAATCCGGTCTCAGAAATTAAAGCCACTGTTATCTGGTTACATGGGCTGGGCGACTCCGGCCATGGTTTTGCGCCAATCGTTCCGGAGTTAAGGTTGCCCGACGCCCTGGGTGTACGTTTTGTGTTCCCTCACGCGCCAGAACGCCCGGTCACTATCAACGGCGGCATGCGCATGCGCGCCTGGTATGACATTAAATCCATGGACTTCGATAAACGCGCCGATCTCACCGGGGTCAGAGAGTCTGCCCAACAGGTCGAACAGCTCATTGAAGCTGAAATCAGTAACGGCGTCCCGGCAGAAAAAATCATCCTCGCTGGTTTTTCTCAGGGCGGCGTTATTGCGCTGCATCTTGGCCCGCGCTTCAGCCAATCACTGGGCGGGATTATGGGTCTTTCAACCTACATGTGCCAGCCGGAGTTACTGGCCGATGAAGCCCATCCGGCCAATCAACAAACGCCGGTTTTTATGGCCCACGGCGAGATGGACGACGTGGTCCCTATTGCAATGGGCAAAGCCGCCTACGACACACTCACTGCAAATCAGTACAAGGTTAGCTGGCAGAGCTACCGTATGCAGCATAATGTTAACATGGATGAGATAAACGCCATCAGTCAGTGGCTGCAAGCGCGCCTGGCTTAGATCAAATACAGGCGGTATAACATCGCCTGTGTCTGCAAAATCGTTTACACTTTGGGCTTTAGCGCCGCTGAATTAGAGCTGGCGTAGTGATTGAATTCAAAATTAAAGGCGAATATTGCAGTGAAGTCTTCCCGCACTATCCGAATTGCCACCCGTAAAAGTGCCCTGGCCATGTGGCAGGCCGAGTATGTTCAGGCACAGTTATTAAAGCATCACCCTGAGTGCAAGGTGGAGCTGGTTCCCATGTCGACCCAGGGCGACCGTATTCTTGATACACCGCTGGCAAAGATTGGCGGTAAAGGCCTGTTTATTAAAGAGCTCGAAATTGCCATGCTGGAAGGGCGCGCTGATATCGCCGTGCATTCCATGAAAGACGTGCCGGTAGAGTTTCCGGCGGAATTCGGCCTGCATGCTATCTGCCCGCGGGAAAACCCGTTCGATGCTTTCGTATCCAATACTTATAACAACATTAGCGAATTACCTGCCGGCGCCGTAGTGGGTACCAGTAGCTTGCGTCGTCAGTGTCAGTTAAAACACCTGCGCCCGGATTTGGTGATCAAAGACCTGCGCGGCAACGTTAATACGCGACTGGCTAAACTGGATGCCGGTGATTACGACGCCATCATTCTGGCCTGTGCCGGCCTTATTCGTCTGGGAATGGAAGACCGCATTACCCAACCTATTCCCCAGGAGCAGTCATTACCAGCGGTAGGGCAGGGCGCTGTGGGCATAGAATGCCGCAACGACGATGCCGAGCTAATTGATTTACTGGCTGCGCTTAACGATGCCGACACCGCTTCGCGGGTAATTGCAGAACGCGCCATGAATGAACGCCTTGAGGGCGGATGTCAGGTACCTATCGGGAGTTTTGCCACCCTTGCGGGTGACACGCTGTCGCTTACCGGCATGGTGGGCTCGGCGGATGGTCAAACTCTGTTATACGCACGTACTGAAGGCCACCGTGATAATGCCGTTGCACTGGGCAAAGAGGTTGCTGAGTCGCTGCTGGAGCAGGGCGCCGGTGAAATCTTAAAGGCTTTGCATCAGTAAACCGCTATGTATCTAATCACCCGGCCGCTGGCAAAATTAGCCAATACTGACTCGGCATTTGCCGAGGCCGGATTGTCGGCCAGTGTGATTGCCTTACAGCAAACCCAAGAGCTCCCGGCCGGTATTGCCCGCTTACAGGATTTGCTGAAAGCTCATCCGGATGCCATAGTCATCGTTACCAGTACGGCGGCCGCCGCTCCGCTGGCGGCGCATCTGGCTGGTGATATCGTTAGTCAGCCACTGATTGCAGTTGGTCAGAGTACCGCTAACATTCTTACCCAAGCCGGTTTAAACCCGGTCGTCCCTGATAACGAGAATTCAGAAGGCGTACTCGCTTTACCTTTGCTCAATGATTGCGCCAATAGGCACATTTTGTTATTAAAGGGTAAAGGCGGGCGCACCACAATCCCGCAACAATTAACCCTACGCGGTGCCAGGCTAAACGAGGTGGTTGTTTATGAAAGAGTGCCATTAATTCCCCCCGTATTTAGCCGGACCTGTCACTGGACACAACTGGCGGGCATTATTGTCACCAGTAGCGAACAGGCCCAGGCACTATTAAAACAATTTAATACCCAGCCGCTAACCGGTGTAAAATGGTTAACGGTCAGTGAGCGCATAGCGCAACAGCTTCATCAACAAGGTATCCGGCAAACCTATGTTTGTCCTAAAGCCAGCAACGAAGCGCTCATTACATGGATTCAGCAGAATTGGGAGTGATATATGGCTGATCAGCAGCAACCAAACCAAGAGCAACCCAAGCAGTTGCCCGACACAGCCAGCGCCAAACAATCTTCGGCCAAAGCCGCTGCGCCCAAAAGCTCACCAGACAACCCTAAACCTGCACAGTCTGCCCCGCCCAAAACAGCCAAAACCGGCCTGCTGTGGCTTATCACTCTGCTAAACCTGCTGTTACTTGGTGGCTTGGCCTATGGCGGATACTGGTACTTTAATCAACACAGCGTCAGCCAAACCAAACTCGACACCCTGCGCAGTGAGCTCAGTAACGAGCTTGGCCAGAAACACAGCCAGATGGCAAGCAGAGCAGCAACGCTGGAACAACAAATCAGTGCCCAGGCCGAGGCAACCCAGGATGTACTGGACGGTGAAGTCGCTCAACAAGCCACCGTGGAGCAACTGGAAAATCAATTACAGGGCGCACTCGCGCAGATTCAGGAATTAGATGGCCGCCGGCCCACCGACTGGCTAATAGCCGAAGCCGATTATCTGGTGCGCATGGCCGGGCGTAAAATGTGGCTCGAAAAAGATCTGCGCACTGCCATTATGCTGCTTGGTAATGCCGACCAGCGCTTAAAATCATTAGCTGATCCATCGGTGCTGCCGGTAAGAGCTTTAATCGCCCAGGACATTCAGGCTCTTCAACAGGTCAACCCGGTATCAGAAGTGTCGGTTGCGCTGGCCCTTGATGGTCTGGTTAAACAGATTGATAAACTGGCCATTATCACCCCCAAAGAAGCCAATGAATTTACCAGCGACGAAGTCAGTGACTCCGCCAGCGACTGGAAGCAAAACCTGCTGAATGTGTGGCGCTCATTGGTGAATGACTTTATTCGGGTTGAATATCGTGACGAGCCGGTTGAACCCATGATGACCGCTCAACAGGAATGGCTGTCACGGGAGCAAATAAAGCTGGCCCTGCAACAGGCACAGGCCGCTGCCCTGGCCGGTGAACAGGCGCTGTATCAGGCTTCGATTGAACGCGCCGCCACCATCATCAGCGATGACTATATTGAGTACAACAATGATGTAATGGGCTTTCAAAGTGCGCTGAATCAGTTAAAGAACACCGATATCAGTAAAGCCGTGCCTACCGAGCTGAGCTCCCAGGCAGCGCTTGAGTCGCTGCTCGATAGCCGGGTAAAACGTGTGTTTGGTGAAGGAGCCAGCGCACTATGAAAAAGCTGATTTATATTTTAGTCATCGTCGCAATATGCCTGGTCGCGATGATTGCTGCGCCGTCATTAGTGGGCGATAAAGGCTATGTGATGATTCAGATGGGCAACCTGGTGGTAGAAACCAGCGTTGTTGCCCTGGGTATCATGGTATTTATTGGCCTGGTTGGCTGGATCATTATCTCAACCTTACTCAGCCGTACCTGGCGACTAACCAAACTGTCGGGCAGCTGGTTTGGCAACCGGTCACGGCGCAAAACCCAAAAGGCTTTTTATCGCAGTATTCAGGCCCTGGCAGAGGGTGACTGGGATGCCGCGACCAAAGCAGCGGATCAGGCCGAAAACGGCGAGTTTGAAGGCGTAAATTACCTGGTTTCAGCGCAGGCTGCCGTGGCCAGAGGCCGCAAAGACACCGCCGAGCGCAAGCTCAACGAAGCGGCTGATTTTGAGAGTTCGGCACTGGCCGCCAGAGTAACCCTGGCGCGTATGGCGCTGGCCGAAGGTCAGCCCGGTGACGCTTTAAAAGAACTGGCGCAGCTCAGCGACAAACAACAGGCCGCTGCACCGGCCATTAAGTTAAAAGTGCAGGCGTTAGCCGAAAGTAATCAGTGGGCCCAACTGGAAGAAGAGCTGGGTAACTATAAAAAAGTGCTCGGCGATGACTACGCCAAATGGTCTAAGCAAATTGCCAAAGGCCGGCTGGCCGAAGTGGCCAGTAAACAAGGGGCCATCGCACTCAAGTCGTTCTGGGACAATCTGCCGCGCAAGCAGCGCAATGATATTGGTTACCAGGCCGCTTATGCCGAGCAATTACTTGCTCAGGGCATGCATCAGGAAGCCCAAACGGTATTACTGGACTGGCAAAAGCGCGGCCCTCAGCCACAACTGTTGCCGCTGCTTAAAGACTTACAGTTGCCTAATCCGGCGCCTGCCGTTAAAGCGCTGGAAAAGTGGATCAAGGCTGACGACGAGAATCACGAGCTGTATATGGTGCTCGGTCATGTAGCTTATAACGCCGGCGACAATATGCTGGCCGATAAAGCACTGCAAAAAGCCATGAAGCTTCATCCCACTCAGGAAGGTTTACTGTTGCTGGCCGAATTAAACGAAAAGGCCAATAACCGCGAATCGGCAATGGCCTTTTACAAGCAAAGCCTTAACCTTAAATAGTTGTTTGGGATCGCGATAAAACACGCCCCCGATACCGGCCTGATTTTGGTTTTTTTGAGTAGGCTTATGAGTCGACTTATTATCGTTTTAGCCGTCTTTGTGACGATGCTGGAAATCGCACCACGGCATGCTCTGGCGTCTCCTAAAGACACCGAAATAAATGGATACCTGCAAAATGAGTTGCAGCATATTGCAACCTTAAATGAGCGCAGTGATGTAGCAGGTACCAGACTGTATATTTCCGCCTCACCAGTTATCAACAGTGCGATAATTTGGCAAGCTGATGGTGAGCAGCGCTATCCGGCTACCGCACAAGTACTCCATGTATTGGATCAGCCTGTTATCGCTGCCGAAAAACGATTAAAAGCACTTGCCAAACTCGCCCGGCCCTGGCGGGCAGAAGAGGCAGATGCTTCGGGCGCCGAGTTATTTTATTGCTATCGAACCCAGCAGATCATTTGCGCACTGCTTAATGTCGAGCAACTGGCCGCTGTATTTTCTATCCCGCCTGATATGATCCATCAGCAACTGGTACTTGCCGATAATGAAATGCCCAATCCTGCCTGGGGTACATGGGCCGTAGCCGCTTTGGCGATACTGGTGATATCAATAAGCAGCGTTTTGTTCTGGCGCCGTCAGCAACCAGCAAAGGCAACCCAAACACTTTCTCAGGAAACCGGGTTCAGCTTGGGCGATCTGACTATCTATCCGAAGCAACTGCGCGCATTACGGCAGGACATAGCCATCGACCTCACCGACAGGGACGTAAAGTTACTCCGGCACTTTGCCAGTCACCCCCACGAAGTCATCACGAAACAAGCATTATACGATGCAGCATGGGGCCGGGAATTTATGCCAAACAGCCGGGCGCTGGAACAACACATAATCACCCTACGTAAAAAACTCGATCCCGAAAAAGAACTACCACCGGTAATTGAAACCGTACACGGTCAGGGCTACCGATTTAGCCCTCCCGCATAAGCCTTTATCACCATTTTTACTCCAATCTTGCAAATTTCTTGCGAATAACTTTGTGTTTTCTGGCATATCCGCTTGCCGTTTAGTGTGCAATGAGCGGGTCGATTAACGAGTAACAAAAGGTATCACAATGTCATGGATTGGAATTTGGTCAGAACACGCACAAACCTACCTGTTAGTAATAACGCTCATCACGTTTTTTGCTTTCAGCCTGCCGCTTTTTTTCAAGCCCTGTCTGTGGGCAAAGCTTTTACTGTGGAAGATCCCTGATGACACGCACCTGACCATATACTTCGGGAGGTGCCTGGGCGCCTTTGCCATAGTCACCAATATTATGTTTATGCAAGCGGCTCTCTATAATTTGGGCACGCCCTTTATTTTGCAGTTTTTTATATTGTTTTGTGGCTTGATGGTGATCGTACACATTTGGGGCGCAGTGCTGCGTATTCAGCCTGTTACAGAAACGATTGAAACAGGGTTCTGGGCGGTGTTACTGATCCTCAATTTTCTGTTTTATCCTGTTCTGCAATAAGGGGGCAATGATGAAAATCGTAAATTACGTTATGGTGCTGATGACTTTCCTGCCTTTGCAGAGTAGAGCTCAATTTGTGGATGGCGAGATCGATGAATATGGCGGTACGTTAAATCCCACGGATTTTTCCTGGCATTACTATCAGGAGCAAATGGACCGTTTCCCCCAGCGAATTGGCACAATCTGCTATAACGCCTACTTGCTCGATAAGGGGGGCTTACATAGTGATAGTGAAAAGTTTTTAATCCAGTGCGCGCAGCGCGGTTCAACTTCGGCAATGATCTATCTAGCAATGCTTTATGAACAAGGCACCATCAGGGAACCACAGCCGGAATTATCAACCCAGTGGCTGGCTAAAGCCGCCAATGCAGGTAACCCGATTGCTCAGTATCATTATGGCGTGGCACTGATTAACGGCGTAGGAATAACCGAGCAACCGCAAGCGGGCATACAGTGGATAGCCAGGGCAGCTAAACAGGGAGAAGCGTTAGCCATAAAGCACCTGGCGAACGCTCGTTGCCTGAATTGCCAGTAAATCTGCTAAGGTATTAAGCGGTCTGTTAAAGCAGACCGCCAATCTGATTGACGGCAACTGCAATGATATATGCCAGCAGCCCGTAAGCCACATACAAGCCCCAGGAGAGCTTGCTGCTGCCACTTTCACCTTTCAGCATTGCTACCGTTGCCACACACTGCAAGGCCACCACGTAGAACAGCATAAGGCCGAGACCGGCTTCGGTTGTCATACCATCAGCCTGTACCCGCTCGGCAAGACCAGCAACATCCTCATCTGCACCTTCCAGGCCAAACAGTGTACCTAACGCGCCAACAAAGACTTCACGGGCAAGGAATGACATCAGTATGGCTACACCGTAACGCCAATCGAGTCCCATGGGGGTGAAGACCGGCTCGATAAAGTGGCCAATCTGCCCTAACCAGGAATCCTGTAGCGTTGAATTCAGTGGGAAGTAGCCCAGGATCCAGATGCCTACCGACACCATAAAAATAATCGGACCGGCGCGCTTAATAAACATAATGCCGCTGTTTAACACGCGCTGAAACAGTGGCTTCCAGTGCGGCAAGCGGTACGTTGGCAGCTCCAGAATGAATGGCATATCGGTTTTTTCCAGATCCCGGGGCAAGAAACGGTTAAGGATCTGACTGACCACCAGGGCCATGAAAATACCAAAGAAATACAGGCCAAAGAAGGCCGCGCCCTGCATGTTGAAAATGCCCAGGAACGTCTCGTTAGCAGGCACCAGCACTGCCACCAATAAAGCATATACCGGTAAGCGTGCCGAGCAGGACATCAGCGGAATAGTCAGCATGGTGATCAGGCGTTTATGGGGTGACTCAATGGTTCGCGCTGCCATGATGGCCGGAATGGCGCAGGCATGGCCGGATAAATACGGAATAAAACTACGCCCGGAAAGCCCGAAGAAACTGAGCGGCCGGTGACACATTAACGCCGCCCGGGCCAGATAACCCGAGTCTTCCAGCAGGCCAATGATCAAGGTTAACACCATTATCTGCGGGACAAACACCAAAAAGGAACCGAAACCGCCGAAGATGGCGTCGTTAATAAAGTCGTGTACCACACCTTCTGCAGTCACCGCACCCACGCCGCCGGCCAGGGTCTCGATAAAGCTTTCCACCCCGTCCATTAACGGCGTAGCCAACGTAAAAATACTCTGGAACAGCACAAACATCACCGCAATAAAGATAAGGCCGCCGGTCCAGTTGTTAAGCATGAAGTTATCGATGCGATTCTGGTTTTTGAGCACGATATCGTGCTGAATACCAAAGTCTTCGGCCAGTGCCTGACTGCGCTCAGCAGCTTCTGCATGAGGCGTACCGTTGGTCGTGGCGTAACGCTCTGGTTCACCGGCCATGCTCAGCAGGCTCTGCTTAAACTCGTGTAAACCGTCTAACGAGCGGGCCGACAGCGCCATTACCGGGCTGCCCAGCGCTTTGGATAAACCGTCGGTATCAATGGTCTCGCCCACCCGCTTTACTTCGTCAATAAAGTTCAGGGCAAACATCACCGGCTTGTTATGCTCAAAAGCGAGTCGCTGCACCTGCAGCCCCATCACCAGGCTTTGCGCCAGACGCGTGGCATCTAACACCACCAGCACCATTGAGGTGTCATCATCAGCAACAGAGCGCTTGATTTCCTCTACGGCGATCACTTCGTCACGGGTAAGGCCATTTAGCGAATACGCGCCGGGTAAATCTACCAGCTCGAATTGGTCACACTTTCCGCGCGTGATCTCAACAGTAATACCTGGATAGTTGGCGACTTTCTGGCGTAACCCGGTAAGTTGGTTAAACAGCAAACTCTTACCACAGTTGGGCTTACCTACCATTAAAATGCGTTGCATGAATACGGCTGTCCTGAATCTAGACTAACTGGATATTTCAGTCAGTGGGGGAAATCTGAATACGGGTGGCAAGATCGTGCTCCATAGCAAATACACTACCACCTAACTGCATGACCATTGGCCCACCTAAAGGGCCTCTTCGGATACACTGGACATCACGGCCCGTAGACAGGCCCATTTCGCTAAGACGGGCAATAATCTGTTGATCGAGGGAAGCGTCAATTTGCGTAACCCTGGCAGACTTTGACTTACCTAATTCCCATAACGTCATACTAAAAAACACCTAATCAGCGGCACCTGCTGGCCAAAACGATGCAACGATCACACGCGCACCACTTAAATAACAATCATTCCTATTTAGACTACCAGAAATTGACCAGACAGGCTATAGCGGAGCGAGTTTTGTTAGACGTCAGCAGGCGATTGATTGAGATTACTTTATTGCCCCCCATATTCAATTAAGAGCCAAGACCTGTTCAGGATAGTTAATGTGTCATTCAGAGCAATAAGGTCTTGCTCTACACTACCTTTCAAGCCAATGTGGCCCGTTAATAACAAGGAGTTTTACATGATTGCTTACACTATCGTTGGTACCAACAATATTGCCAAGGCCGCTGCCTTTTACGACGAACTGCTCAGTGTGGCAGGCGCACAACGCGCTATAGACGCGCCGCGCATGATTGCGTGGGGCAATAACCCTGCCGCACCAATGTTCGCCGTCGCCACCCCTTATGATGAAAAGCCAGCGACCGTGGGTAACGGTAGCATGGTGGCAATTGCTGCGACTGATCCTGATCAGGTCAATGCGTTTTATGCCAAAGCCATTGAGCTAGGTGGCACCACAGAAGGTGAGCCTGGTGTGCGTATGGATGCCTATTATTGTGCCTACGTGCGCGACCTCGACGGCAACAAGCTGAATTTCTTTTGCATGGCAAAATAATCGGCGATCGAGTAGGAGGCGGGATTGCTCCCGCCGTCCTCTCACACCACCGGGCATACGGTTCCGTACCACGGCGGTTCCTGTCTGTGTTGACCATAGCCA